>HHCFR05603__coassemble_512_pt1 | contig 36492 bp, 34 predicted proteins | sample HHCFR05603__metabat2_high_PE_041 | metagenome-assembled genome bin HHCFR05603
GTGACCGGTTTCTTCTTCAGCGCCATAACCATTCTCCTTTTCGTTCTATCATTTCATCAATACGGCTGATATATTCCGTGATGTTCTTCACATTTTCAATGCGAACCAGACCGATCTCCTTCCCGTTCTCCGTCCGGATCGGCTCCTTAAGCAGGATCTTCGTCGAAGCTCCTGCACCTGCGGCAAGGATAGTCTGCTTTTCTTCCATAATTAGTATATTGTAAATTCCCGCTTTGTCAACCTCTGCATAGCCCACATTCTCGAAATTGCCGGCAATATTCTTCTGCCGGTACAGATAATAGGGCTTCAGTCCCATCCCCCGGGCACATTCTGAAGCATCCTCGATCATCTGTGTGATCTCCGAGTGAAGCTGCGCCGTCCTGCCCTCCTGGCCGAACCGCGCCGCCCGCTTGATCGCAAGGGCATGTACGGTCAGGCTGTCCGGATGGAGCGCCTCCACCTGTCTCAGCGTATCCTGCATATCCGCCGCCGTCTCGCCCGGAAGGCCGGCGATCAGATCCATATTGATGTTGTCAAAGCCGAGCCGCCGCGCCATATGAAATGCTTCCACCACATCCTGTACAGTGTGTCTCCTCCCCACCAGGTCCAGTGTCTTCTGCTGCATGGTCTGGGGATTCACCGAGATCCGGGTAACCGGGTACCTGCGGATCACGCGGAGCTTCTCCTCCGTGATGCTGTCCGGCCTGCCCGCCTCGATGGTAAACTCCAGTGTATGGCTGAGATCAAAATACTCTGTCACTGCCTTGAGCAGCCGGTCCATCTGCTCCGGCTCAAGAGTCGTAGGCGTACCGCCACCGATATAGACCGTGTCCGGCCTTCTTCCCGCTGCCATCTCTCCCAGCGCTTTCAGCTCCCGGATCAGCGCGTCCAGATATCCGTCTACCCGGTCCCGCCACACATCGATGGGGGAAGAACTGAATGAGCAGTAGGAGCAGACGCTCGGACAGAAGGGGATCCCGACGTACAGGCTGAATCCTTCCTCGCAGTCCAGACGCGAGAGCAGCTCATGCTCCCTGCACGCAGTCTCATAGGCCAGCTGCGCCTTCTCCGGGCTGACGAGATCTTCCTCCTGAAAGGATCTCAGGATCTCTTCCCGGCTGATCCCCGCCTCCAGCTTCTGCATGATCAGCTTGGTCGGGCGCACCCCCGTGAGGATCCCCCAGGCAAGCTTCTCCCCTGTAAAGTTCTCCAGATAACGGTACACACTGCGGGTGACCGCCCACTTCTCCTCCTGGAGCTGACGCTCATCCGGATCGGATATCCGCGGAACCCCCACATCTTCCGGGAAGACGGAAAAAGAGGAACCTCCCGGCATCTCAAGCATCACGAGAGCTTCCTGTTCCCTATCCACCTTCTGTTCTACGTCCTCCCCAGGATAGAAGGACTTAACGATATGGTAGATATTATATGTAAATTTGTTTCTCTTACTGTCGATCCTGATCATACTCTTCCTCCGAACCGTAAAAAAGGGCTGCCCTTACACAGCCCACTTTTTCAGAATTACCTTTCCTGTAATCTGTCAGACAAATGGATTGTATTTTTTCTCATAGCCGATGGTCGTCTCTTCCATGTGCCCCGGGTATACCTTCGTCTCCTCCGGCAGCACCATCAGCTTCTCACGCACCGAGCGGACCAGCTGGCTGCTGCTCCCCGTAGGGAGATCCGTCCTTCCGATGGATGCGTGGAAAAGAGTGTCCCCGCTGATGAGTACATGCTCCGCCGGGATATAGTAACAGCAGCCGCCCGCCGTATGCCCCGGCGTATAGATCACATGGATCTCAAATCCCGCGATGGTGAGCACCTGGCCGTCTTTCAAATACTCTGCTCCTGAGTAAGTATATCCCATCCCGTACATTGCCGATGAGTTCAGCTGTGCATTCTCCAGCAGCTCCTTCTCCGCCTCATGGGCATAGACCGGAACCGGAAATTCCCTGACAAAATCATCGATCCCCATGATATGGTCAAAATGTCCGTGAGTGAGGAGCACAGCCTGCACCTTCAGCCCTGTGCTGCGGATGTGGCTCACAAACTCCGGCGGACATGCCGCAGGATCTGTGACAAAGCACTCCTTTGTCTCTTCGTTGATCACAATATAGCAGTTGGTCCCGATCGGACCGATCACAAATCTCTCGATCTTCATAGCCGACTCCCTTATCTTTCTTCATTGATAAGCAGGAGCGGGATGCTCCTGCTTTTCCTGTCTGCCAGGCAGTTTTCTATCCCAGAGTACGAGCAGAACCCGTAACCCAGGCGGTCTCAGCCTGTCGTTCTCTCGATATCGATCACACTCTCGATCTGACGGAGCTTCTCGATCACTCCGTTCAGTTCGTCTCTGCCATGTACGATGAATCCCATATCCAGCGTAGCGGTTCCCTTCTTGCTCGTGCGGATATTCATGTTCTTCACATCGATCTTCGCCTCCGTGAAAACCTTGGAGATATCCATGAGCAGCCCCTGCCTGTCGTGGGCATACATCTTAAGCTCAGCGAGGTACTGGCCGCCGTCCTCTGTATCGGCCGTATCCTCCCACTCTGCATCGATCAGACGCTCACGCTCTGCCGCTGAGAGGTGCAGCATGTTGATACAGTCCGTCCTGTGGATAGACATTCCACGTCCACGGGTCACGAATCCAACGATCTCGTCTCCCGGCACCGGGTTGCAGCACTTAGAGAACCGGACCGCCATGTCGTCGATCCCCTTCACCACAATGCCGCTCTTTGACTTGGCGATGTGCACCTTCTGGCTGTTCGCCTCGGAGATCTTCTCCAGGATCGTCTCGTCTGTGATCTCCTTCTTGTGTTCCTTCTCATACTCTTCCAGCAACCGGTTCACGACCTGGCCTTCCTTGAGGCCGCCGTGCCCGATCGCCGCCAGGACTGCATCCCAGTCCCGGAATCCGTACTTTTTCTGTACGATCTGCTGATATTTCGGTTTCAGTATATCCGCCAGATTGATCGACTTGCTCTTGCAGTATGCCGTGATCAGGTCTTTTCCGCGGATAATGTTCTCTTCCTTGAACTCTTTCTTGAACCACTGATTGATCTTGTTCTTTGCCTGAGGGCTCTTCACAATGTTGAGCCAGTCACGGCTCGGTCCTTTGGAATTCTGGGACGTCAGAATCTCGATCCTGTCGCCGTTCTGGATCTTATAGTCAATGTTGACCAGCTTGCCGTTGACTCTCGCGCCTACCATCTTGTTGCCCACCGCGCTGTGGATCGCATATGCGAAATCCACCGGCGTGGAACCGTTCGGCAGGTTCTTCACATCCCCTTTCGGGGTAAAACAATAAACATCCTCCTGGAACAGGTCCAGGTCTCCTTTCAGGAGATTTAAAAACTCTCTGTTGTCAGACATATCCCTCTGCCATTCGAGGATCTGTCTGAGCCAGCTTAACTTCTCTTCCTCGCGGGTCTTTACATTCTTGGTGGAGTCCCCGCTCTCCTTGTACTTCCAGTGTGCGGCGATACCATATTCCGCCGTCTTGTGCATTTCCTCGGTCCGAATCTGTATCTCAAAGGGCTGTCCGGACGGCCCCATCAGGGTCGTGTGGAGCGACTGATACATATTCGGCTTCGGCATCGCGATATAGTCCTTGAACCTTCCCGGGATCGGCGTGTACATCTCATGGATGACGCCCAGCGCCGCGTAACAGTCTTTCACTGTGTCCACGATGATGCGGACAGCGAAGAGATCGTACACCTGATCCAGCGTCTTGTTCTGGTTCACCATCTTCTTGTAGATGCTGAAGAAGTGCTTCACCCTTCCGTACACCTTTGCCTTGATGTGGGCATTCTCCATATGCTTCGACACCTCGGCGACGATCTGCTGAACGAATTCCTCACGCTCGGTCTTTCTGGCATTCAGGTCCTTCACAAGCTGATAATAGACTTCCGGCTGGTAGTATTTCAGGGACAGATCGTCGAGCTCTGTCTTGATCTTCGAAATACCCAGCCTCTGAGCAATGGGCGCGTAGATGTCCATCGTCTCTCTTGCCTTTTCCTTCTGCTTCTCCGGGGTCATGAACTCCAGCGTCCGCATATTGTGGAGCCGGTCCGCCAGCTTGATGATGATCACCCGGATGTCCTTCGCCATCGCCAGGAACATCTTCCTGAGGTTCTCCGCCTGGACCTCCAGCTTATCCTTGGAGTAGCTCAGCTGTCCCAGCTTCGTCACCCCGTCTACGAGGAGCGCTACCTCTTCGCCGAACTCCCTCGTGATATCATCCAGCGTCATATCCGTATCCTCCACCGCATCGTGGAGCATCCCGGCGACGATCGTCTCTTTATCCATCTCCAGATCCGCCAGAATGATTCCCACCCAGAGAGGATGGATAATGTACGGCTCGCCTGACTTCCTCAGCTGATCCTTATGGGCTTCCTTACCGATGCGGTACGCCTTCTCGATCAGCGAGATGTCTGCCGAGGGGTGATACTTTCTCACCCGCGCCACAAGCGCCTGGTACAGCTCCTCCGGGTCCTGGTAGTCCTCCGGCGCCTTCACAGCATGGCCGTCCACCATCTCCAGATTCTTATTCAACTGTTCATACTCGAGTGTCCCCGCCATACTGAATCCCCCTTTACTGCTTTATCTTCCGTATTCCTAATATCTGTAAATAGTAATCACCCAATTATAATTTCTTATCAAGTATAGCATCTTTTTCCCGAAATTCAAACATTTTCTCAGTTTTTTAAACAGACGAAAAAAAGATATTGCAATGTCTGCATACCGCCACTGCAATATCTCTTCTTATGATAATTGTGTAAATAACCTTTAAATAATAAATCTCACATAATACTCTTTTGCAATCAAAAGACTGATCAAAATCAATGCAATAACTTTTGTAACCGTACTGTATCCATTTTTCTGCTCAAACTTCCATCGAAGCTGAACCATGACTATTGCAAAGACACACCACAACAGCAGAATACCAGAAAACGCCATCTTCTCCCGTTCGCCGGGTGTGCTGAACATCGCCCATATCCATAACACTATACAGGATACTGCAAATAAAAATTTTAATATTTGATAAAATTTCTCCCGCATTGATGTTATTCCCCCTTATCAAGAATTTCTTGAGGCTCCGTTTATCTCACCCATGATATTGATAAACGCAGGAAAAGCATCAGCGCCATCAAGGCCATCGTTATAACTGAAACTTTTCCAGGTTTCTTTTCAGCCTCCCAGCGTCTTCTCTCCCTGACATAATAGATGCCGATAATCGCAAAAAAAGACATAATCCTCATTTCACTTTCCGCCGTCAAGGACCATCTTTCCGGCAGAATCAAGAGTATCCACACTATGATACCGAAAACAGCAGTAAATATTTTCAGTGCTTTATAGAACTTCTCATTCATATTAATCCCTCGTAAAGTAATTATATTTCTAACATACTTCTCTTTTTCCCTTTATTCAATATAACTTCGTCGAAATGTCATTTATAACCGCTCAAATGTAGAATACTCATTATCCAAAGAAGGGACCGGCAGATTCCTGCCGGTCACATTCCCTCTCTCTTATTCAAGAGTCTCTGATTAAAATATCAATTAAAAAACTGTCCTCTTTCTGCTCGACTCTGACGTCGCCTGACAGCTTGTCCACGCACTCTCGGATATTGACCAGCCCGTATCCGTGGCTGTTTTTATCCTTTTTGGACGTTCTGAGTCTTCCCTGGGAAACGGAAGCGTTTTCCACTTCTATATGGATATAATTATTATAATATCCCAGCCGTACCGAAGCATATCTGTCAGACGGCACTCTTGCAGCTCCCTCCACTGCATTGACCAGCGCATTTCCGAATATCACACACAGATCATACTGATTGATCCTAAGGTCATTTGGCAGGCTTCCTTCTACCTTCAGATCGACACCATATTCTTCTGCCATCTGAGCCTGCCCATTGAGAATTGCATCCACAGTGTCATTTCCGCAGCGGTATCTCTGCCCGGGTGCCGGTATATGCTCTTTCAAGCTTTCAATATACTGTTCTGCCTCTCCGTTCTCCTTCTGGCTGATCAGATACTGAAGGCAGAGAAGATGGTTTTTGACATCATGTCTGTATTTTTTCATCTCTTCGTTTGCCTTCCGGATACTTTCATAGTGCTTGATCTGTGCGGAGAACAGACTGCGGTTCATTTCCTCTGTCTCCCGGTATCTTATATTATCCAACATTACATTCCCGAACAGAAAGCCCACGCCGGTGACCAGTGTACAGATTATACTCATCATGATCATCATAGTGTTTTCGTAAAAACGGTCATCCGCCATTTCAAGAAGTTCCTGCGCTGCACTTTCCAGCAGACCGCTGCCGGATACGACAAACAGCTGAAATAAAATGAGTCTGACCGGATATATCTTTTCATCAAAGCGGTACTTCCTGCACATTACTGCCAGGATCAGCAGAAACGCAAGGCACATCATCCCACTGACAGTATCCAGCACAGTTTCGGACAATCTTCCCGGAAAAAGAAGCTCTGACACCGCATTCATCACAATATCAACATGACAGATGCTCAGATAAATAACCAGGTAAATCCCAAAAAGCTTCATGCTGATATCAGAAAGGTAAACTGCCAGTGCAAGGAAAAGAACTGGCAGATAAATGATCGGAAAATAACGCGCATCCATTTTCAGAAAAAAAGTCAGAGAACACGCTCCCAGGATCACTGCCGGCGGCAGCAAGATCTTCGCCGCCGTCCTTTTCCTTTTGTATTTCAATATTTCATCGAATACAAGGATCACCTTCAGATAGTCCAGAAAGCATAAAAATGTTCCCGTAAGCAGTTCATCACCGGACATATGCAGACCCCCTCCTGATATGATCGTAAAATCTTTCCTGAAACTCCTTCTGCTTCAGCCGGCTGACTCTGATCTTTTCACCATTGCAGAGAATAATCTCGCATTTATCCACCTTCTCTATATAATTCAGGTTTACAATATAACTTCTGTGCGGCATATAGAAATTCTGGGGATCGATTCTCTCCATCATCTCGCCGATCATAAGTCTTGTCATGTAAAACCCATTCTTTGTCCTGATTCCGGATGCCTTATCTCCGGCTTCAATATAAATGATATCGTCCTCAAAGATAACGCTCTGCTTCCCTTCCTGGTATCCGATCAGTTTTCTCCTGCTTGCCAGTTCCCGCAGGGCGCTTCCCATAGCCTCCGAGAACAGTTCGTCATCCAGCGGTTTCAGCAGGAACCGGAACGCTTTTACTTTATAGCCGTTTGCCATCTCTTCCCCGTGTGAAGTGAGAAAAATGTTGACACTTCTGCTCTTTTGCCTGTATTCATCGATCACTTCCATGCCGTTTTCTCCACCCAGCTCAATATCCATGAAAACGATGTCAAAGTCCTGCCCACAGCACAGGAACCCCCGTCCCGAAGAGAATGTCCGAAGTTCCGCCTGCATTCCGGTTTTACCGATATATTCCTGTATTTTTTCCGACACGATACGGCGCCAGACCGGTTCATCCTCGCAGACAGCGATATTCATACAAATCCCCTCCTCACTGATAATTCACGATCGTAAGCTGCAGCGTCCGTCTTCCCATATACTCGTTCACCGACGGATAATAAGTGAAGGACATGATCTGCTTCTCCTCCATGGCTTTCAGGCACGCCTCCACATCTCCGAAGTACACTGCCTCCATCTGGTTCCCGGAGGCGTCCTCCAGCCGGCACTTGAGCACATTGCGGTTCTTTCCGAAGATGCGGGGGCTGATCACCCGCAGATTCCGCTCCGCGAACAGCGGCTTCGTATTGCCCTTTCCGAGGGGCTCGAGGAGCTGAAGCTCCCCGATGAGCTGTTCCGTGATATATGGAAACGGGAGGAGCATGTCAATGGACACCTTCATCTGGAGATCCTCCTCAGTCAGGTCCGCAAGGTCATTGATGGTCTCCCGGAACCGCTCTACATTCCCTTCTTCCAGGGACAGCCCTGCCGCCAGCTTATGGCCGCCGAACTTGGTGAAAAGGGCTCTGCAGCGGCACATCTGGGCGAACATATCGTAGGACTCGATGGATCTGCCCGAGCCCTTCACGCCCTCCTCCGCCTTTGTCAGGACAAAGGTGGGCCTGTAGTAACGCTCCTTGATCCGCCCGGCGATGATCCCGGCAATGCTCTCGTGGCAGTCCGGCAGATAGACGACCAGCACCTTATCATCCTTAAGGGAGGTGCTCTCGATCATCTGCACGGCTTCTTCCACTCCCTTTTCCGTCATCTCCTTCCGGCTGTCGTTGAGCGCCTTTAAGTCCTCCGCCAGCATGACCGCCTCCCGCCTTGTCTTCGCGTTCAGCAGTTCCAGCGCCCGCTTCGCTGTATCCAGTCGTCCGCTGGCATTGATGCAGGGGCCCAGCACGAACCCGATGTGGTAGGCGGACAGCCGCTCCACGTCGATGCCCGTACACTCGATCAGTGCTTTCAGCCCCTGATTCTTCGTCCGCTTGAGCATCTCCAGCCCCTGCTTGACGAAGATCCGGTTCTCCCCGGTCAGGTCCATCACGTCTCCCACTGTCGCGATGGCGACATTCTCCATGAGATAATCCACATCCTCCGGATCTCTCTGCATGACATTGTAGAGCGCTTCGACCAGCTTATAGGCGACCGCAGCGCCGCAGAGCCCTTTGAAGGGATATCCGCAGTCCGCCCGGTGCGGATCCACCACCGCATCTGCCATGGGGAGAAGGTACTCTTTCTCCCCGTTCATCTCCACATAAGGGACCTCGTGGTGATCCGTCACGATCACGGTCAGCCCGTTCTTCTTCCCGTATGCGATCTCATCCGCTGCGGCGATCCCGTTGTCGCAGGTGATGATCGTATCCACGCCGTCGTCCAGCGCCCGGTTGATGAGATCGATATTCAGTCCATATCCGTCCTTGATCCGGTCCGGGATGTCCGTGTCCACATGCGCGCCCAGCCCGGACAGTCCTTCCTGCAGGATGTACGTCGCGTTCACCCCGTCGATGTCATAATCTCCGATAATGCGGATCTGCTTCTCCTCCCCGATTTTCTCCGCCAGGATCTCCACCGCCTTATCCATATCCTGCATCAGCATCCCGTCGTACAGGTCGGCAATGGTGCCGTTTAAGTAGAAATCGATCGCCTCATCCCCGATCACATCCCGGTTCCGTATGAGCCTTGCCGTGATCGGCGAGATGTGATACTTCCGGGCAATGCTGTTAAAATCTGCCTTTTTCATGGTCAGAAACCATTTTTCCATATGTATGCTCCTTTGTATGTCCGATTCTTTTTATCCTGTCCTAAAGTATAATACATTCTGTTTCACCCACGCAACTAGATCCCATCATTTCCTGTTGTCAGCGCATTTCCCCATTACTGTTCACAGTAATATTTCCCCGGGGAGGAAGAGACATCCCCAACTGCCCCTGCCCTATAACTGGACTGCTGCGAAAGGAAAAGCCCGCCCCGGCTCATGCCGGAACGGGCTTCTTTCCTTCTTATCTCACTGTCTGTCAGACAGGATCACTGTTTTCTTTTTTTCTTCTTTTTCTTCGGCTTGGAAGTGCCGGCAGCTGCTGTCTGTGCAGTCTCAGCCTTCTCTGCTTCCTGAGCTTCCGCGGGCCGTCCTGCCATTTCGATCAGCTTCGCCTCCGATGCTGCGATCTCTTTTGCCTGTGCGCCCAGCTTCGTCTTCATGACATACCAGAGTGCGCCAGTGATGCAGATGGAAGTATATGTACCGCATGCGATACCTACCATCAGAGGAGCGGCGAACTCCTTGATCGAGCTAACACCGAGGATATACAGTACGACAACCATGATGAATGTCGTCAGGTTGGTGTAGATACTTCTCGTCAGCGTCTGCATGATACAGTGGTTCACAAGATCCTTAAGGCTCTGCTCGCGGCTCTTTGTCTTAAGCTCCTCGCGGATACGGTCGAAAATGACGATTGTCGCGTTGATCGAGTAACCTACGATCGTAAGCATACATGCGATAAATGTATTTCCTACGGATACTCTCGCGATCACATAGAACGCAAGCACAACGAGTACATCGTGAACAAGCGCCACTACCGCGCTGGTAGCAAAGCGGATGTCTTTGAAACGGAACCAGATGTAGAGCAGCATACAGATTGTGGCGATAACCACCGCAACGACCGCGTCTGTCCTCATCTCAGAACTTACGGTAGAGCTGATATTCTCTGTCGTGACATCTGTTGCCGCAACTCCGTAGTTCTCTTCCATATACTGTGCAAATTGTTCACGCTCATTCAGATCCAGCGTCTGTGACTTGAAGATAACCTGGTTCGTTCCCTGAACGGTCTGAACCTGGATATTCGCATCTCCTGTGATATCCTCCAAATCCGGGATCATTTCGCTGTCGATCTCATCCAGCGTATATTCTTTGTCGAAGGTCACGGTCGTGGACGTTCCGCCGACAAAGTCGAGGCTGTAGTTCATCGCTCCGATTCCGCGCGCATGGTTGATTCCCATGAACACGAACCCGCTTAAGCAGAGAACGATGGAGATCGCGAAGAATACTTTGCGTTTTCCAAGGAAATCGATAGTCTTCCTCTTCTTGAGCTCTTTGCCGTATACTTTTCTGTTCCTGATGCCGAGGGCATAGAAAGAGTATACGATCAGTCTTGTGATGACAAGCGCCGTGAACATGGAGACCACGATACCAAGCGCCAGTGTCTGAGCGAAGCCTCTGACACTTCCGCTTCCTCTCAGCCAGAGCACGCCGGCTGCGATCAGCGTCGTCACATTTCCGTCGATGATTGCGGACATCGCCTTGTGGAATCCTGCGTTGAGAGCAGCATGTACGGATTTTCCGTCTGAGAGCTCTTCCTTCACACGCGCGAAGATGATAACGTTCGCGTCGACCGCCATACCGATGCCAAGGATGATACCTGCGATACCCGGAAGGGTGAGGGTAATGTCAAATGCATTCAGCAGGATCAGGACAAGCTCTGTGTAGAGGATCAGGGCAAGGCTGGATGCAAGTCCCGGCAGAAGGTATACAAAGCACATGAAGATACACACGATCGCCAGTCCGATGGCACCTGCCAGAAGGCTTGTGTCCAGCGCCTCCTGTCCGAGCTGCGCTCCGACCACCTCAGAACTGATCTCTTCCAGCTCCACATTGAGTCCTCCGATACGGATCGTAGATGCAAGATTTTCCGCTTCCTCATAAGAAGCCATTCCGGTGATCTCTGCCTCTCCGTTCTCGATCACATTATTTACATTCGGCACGCTGACCAGCTGGCCGTCATAATAGATCGCGATGGACTCGTTGTTCTCATATGCTTCCTGGGTCGCTGCAGCAAATGCCGCGGTTCCTTCGTCGTTCAGCTGCAGGCTGACCGCATACCGGGTCGCGTTTGTCGTATCGTCCGAATAGGTGCCGGCGGAAGCGCTCTCCACTTCATTTCCCGTCAGCACGATGGAGCCGTCTGCCTGCAGCTCATCGATGGATTTCGTCAGCTCATATGCCGTACCGTCCGCATTGATGGAATAATTCGGATTGCCGCTGCTGTCGTTCTGGCGGATAAAGTACAGGCTTCCCGGCTGTCCCAGCTCTTCCAGGATCGCGTTGGCGTCCTGCACGCCCGGGATCTCAATGCTGATGCGGTCGTCGCCCTGCTGATATGCCTGGGCTTCTGTGCTGTACTCTTCCACACGTCTCTGGAGCTTATAGACGGTATCGTCCATGTCTTCCTGGGACGGAGTCTCCCCGACCGCTCTGTAGGTGATGCTCACACCGCCTTCCAGATCAAGGCCGAGATTGATATTCTTTGCAGCGCCCATCCCCCAGGAATTCAGCCCGAAGATACAGGTGAACCCGAGTAAGATCATGACTGCTGCAACGAGGATCAGGCTGATAATGCCTCTGCTCTTTTTCATGATTCACATTCCTTTCTTATTCGTCTGCCAAAGCAGCCTTTATCATGATCGCACATTCCACTCTCTTTCTCTCCATCTCGCAGCTCACCTCATAGGTGTCGTTGATGGTATGGTGGAACTTGTAAGAATTCGCCATGCAGCCGCCGCTGCAGTAGAACCTGGCAAAGCAGGTCTTACAGCTCTCTTTCGAGTACACGCTGCATCCGCGGAACTCTTCCGCAATCTCCGGTTTTGTGATCCCCTCATCCACATTTCCCATCAGGAACTCTTCCTGTCCGACAAACTGATGACAGGGATACAGATCTCCCCACGGCGTCACCGCAAGATATTCCGTGCCGGAGCCGCAGCCCGACAGACGCTTTGACACGCAGGGACCTCCTTCCAGATCGATCATAAAGTGGAAGAACGTAAATCCCCTTCCGCTCTTTTCTCTCTCGATCATATATTTTGCAAGCTTGTCATATTCTTCAAAGATGACCGGCAGGTCTTCCTTCCGGATCGCGTAAGGATCCGTATCTTCTCCCACTACCGGTTCGATCGAGATCTGCTCAAATCCCAGATCCGCAAAATGCTTCACATCCTCGGAGAAGTCCAGATTTTCTCTTGTAAATGTTCCCCGTATGTAATACTTCTGCTGATTCCTGCTCTCGGCCAGCTTCTGGAACTTCGGCACGATCAGGTCATAGCTTCCCTTTCCGTTCCGGAATGGGCGCATACGGTCGTTGACCTCTTTTCTTCCGTCCAGGCTCAGGACCACATTGTCCATCTCCCGGTTGACGAACTCCTGCACCTCATCGTTGAGCAGTACGCCGTTCGTCGTGAGGGTAAAGCGGAAATGCTTGTCATGAAGCTTCTCCTGCTCCCTTCCATATGCCACCAGGTCTTTTACCACCTGCCAGTTCATGAGCGGTTCGCCGCCAAAGAAATCTACTTCCAGATTTCTCCTGTTTCCTGAGTTCGCGATCAGGAAATCCAGCGCCTTCTTTCCCACTTCAAAGGACATCAGCGCACGGCGCCCGTGATACTCGCCCTCCTCTGCGAAGCAGTACTTACAGGCGAGATTGCAGTCATGGGCGATGTGAAGACAGAGTGCCTTCACGACTGTCTTTCTCTTCTTTACCTCATCGATGTAATCTTCATAAACGTCCTTCGTGAACAGACGTCCCTGCTCTGTCAGCTCTGTCACTACCTCCAGGATATCCTTCAGATCCTCCTCCGGATAGATCGAACCGAGCCTGTCCTTCAGATACTCAGCCGTCTCCGGTGCCTTTAAGCTCTCCGGGGTATGCTCCCCGTTCAGCTCTGCGAGCGCGCCGATCACATCATATGCTTCCTGGTCCACGACATGCACTGCACCGCTGTTCACATCGAGGACGATATTATATCCATTGTTCTGGTACTGATGTATCACAACACAGATACCTCTCTTTCGTTTCATTCATCGGATATCTTTTATCCGTCTTATTTGTTCCCTCAGAATACATGCATAAGGCAGCGGTTTTATCCGCTGCCCCCTTCGCTGTTCTTTTTTCAGACTTACTTATTTCTTCTGCTCGCAGGTCTGATTTCCTACTGTACAGGAAGTCTTGCAAGCTGACTGGCATGATGTCTGGCACTCGCCGCATCCGCCTCTTTTAACAGTGTTGTTCAATGTCTGTGTATTCAATGTCTTGATGTGTTTCATGTCCTATCCTCCTACTCTAGTACGCTTTATGCGTTTACTGCTCGTAACATTATAGCACATGGCGTCATGTTTTTAAAGAGTTTTTTGTATCAACAGAAGGTTACTGTTCACACCGTACTCACGGATAGGAGACTGCAGCGTCATGCTTGCATGTAAGCGGCATTCTCCTGTCCATGAGTGCGAGTGGAACTCGTAACCGCCGCCCACATAAGCAGTCTTAGCACGAAGTGCGAAACTGGAGCGCACCAGCACGACGAATGCGCGTGCGGGCGGCGGTCAGGTCCCTACGAGACCATTCCCCCGAGCATCCCTCCGCCGGCACACAGCAGGAATGTAGTCGCAAGATTCATGGTGTCCGCCTGCAGTGAATGATATAGGCCAAGGGAGATCAGGAGCAGCAGGATAAAATACAGCACTCCTGTCAGGATTCCCCATAGAAATTTCTTCGCACCGGTTAGTTTTCCCATCACAAAACCGGATGCAAATGTTGAGATCACATAGATCAGTATGATTCCGGCATTGACATTCTCTTCACTCAGGTTCAGCTTATAGAGCATCAGCGTCAATGCCAGCAGCAAGATGCCCGTCACCACGTATGCGCACAGCAGCGCCTTCAGTATCTGAAGGACCCGCTTTTCAATTCCCTGTGTTCCGCCTGCTTTTTTCTCCATTCTCTGACCCTCCCAGCCATATCATAAGATCTGCTCCGCCCTCTCCGGGCTTTGCACCTGTCCCTTCTTTTTCCGCCCTGCCGGCGGATTTCTCTTTCTGAATAAATCTTATGACAGCAGACTGGCTTTTATGACTGAAGAATCGGACATCCCTGATTATCCCATCTGTCTGCCGAGGAAATTAGCAGCGCTCTGCGCCACCTTCTGCTCCAGCTCTCCGAATTTTTTCTTCTCGTCCTTATTTAAGAGGATCACCGAGCCGATCACATCCCCCTCGCAGATGATCGGGCAGATCGCCTGGTCGGAATACTCGCCCATCTCTGCTGTGATCCGGATGAATCCCGGCCGGTCCGACCTTGCCAGTACCTGGCTCCGCTCCTGAAGTATCTTTTCTGTCTCCCTGCTTATATACTGATCCTGCAGTTCCTTGCGCCCGCTTCCCGAGACCGCCACGACCTGATCCATATCCGTGATGCAGACGGTACAGCTCAGCGTCTGGGCAAGGCTTTCCGCGTAGAGCTTTGCAAGCGTTCCCAGTTCCCCGATAGGTGAATACTTTTTAAGTATGATCTCGCCTTCCCTGTCTGTAAATATCTCAAGCGGATCCCCCTCTCTTATGCGGAGCGTCCTCCTGATCTCTTTCGGAATGACGACTCGTCCAAGATCATCGATCCGGCGCACTATCCCTGTTGCTTTCATATAAAAATTCCTCCGTTTTACAAATATCTACATCTTTTTCTTCTTTCTGTCATTAAATGTAGTATCTGTAAAACAGAGGAATTTATTCACAGAGTTCTTTTATTCCATCTCTTTATATTCCTGTGCGATGTTCAGGACATGGTCGCCCATCCTCTCAAAATCCGTCAGGATCTCAGAGAACACGATACCGCTCTGCGGCTTGCATTTTCCTTTCTTCAGCCGCTGCATCTGCTTTTTGAAATATTTGTCCCGCATATTGTCATTTTTCTGCTCCATCGCCGCAGCCTGCTTCAGGACATCGTCCGCGTTCTCAGAAGTCACTTCCTTGATCGTGTCGAGAGAAGCCATACACTGCTTCTTCATCTCGCCAAGCTCCTCGAGAACATTATCCGAAAACTGCAGATCCCATTTCTTCATATCGTCCGCGTATTCCGCAATATTCACCGCGTGGTCCGCGATGCGCTCCAGATTGCTGACGATCGAGTAATAGCCGTTGATCTTTCTGGAATCGTCCATGGACATCTCGCTTGCCATGAGGGAGACGATATACTCGGAGATTCCTTTATTGAGATAGTCTATGTACTCTTCCCTCTCTCCGACCTTCTGACGAAGCTTATCGTCGTAGCTGATCAGCGTGTCAAAAGCAGCGCTGATATTTTTCCCTACCATATCACGCATACGCTCCACTTCGTCGCGGACCTGGGAAACCGCCACAGCGCTGTGTCCGATCGCGTAGGAAGACTCGAACGGCCTGATGTACTTCAGGCGGAGTTCCTCGTCGTCCTCCTTCTTGCTGTCCGGAAGGATCTTTGTCGCGATATTCGCCATCTGAGTTCCGAACGGAAGCAGGAGCAGCGTCGTCACGATATTGAAAATCGTGTGCGCATTTGCGATCTGCGCCACCGGATTGCCCGGAGTCAGAGACTCGATAAGATGCACATACGGGGTCACCATACAGACGATCGTGAAGATGACCGTTCCGATGATATTGAACATCAGATGGATGATCGTCGTCCGCTTCGCATTCACCTTCATGCCGATGGACGCCAGGACTGCCGTAATACAGGTTCCGATATTCTGCCCGAACAGAACATATACCGCGCTGGACAGCGGAACCAGCCCTGTAGCCGCGAGAGCCTGAAGGATACCCACCGATGCCGAGGAGGACTGGATGACCGCTGTAAAGACCGCACCGACAAGGATACCGATCAGCGGGTTGCTGAACTGCGTCATCAGATTGATGAAAGCTTCCGAATCCTGCAGCGGCTCCATTGCGGCTCCCATCATATCCATTCCCATGAAGAGGATACCGAGTCCTGCGAAGATGCTGCTGATGTGGTGCACCTTCTCATCCTTCACGAACATCATCACAGCCACTCCGACGATTGCAAAGAGCGGTGCGATCGCGCCGATATCGAGTGCGATCAGCTGTCCCGTGATGGTCGTACCGATGTTGGCTCCCATAATGATCCAGACCGCCTGTTTCAGTGTCATAAGACCTGAATTCACGAATCCGACTACCATAACGGTAGTGGCGGATGAAGACTGAATGACCGCCGTGATGACCGCTCCCACCAGAACGCCTTTAATGCGGTTTGAAGTCAGTTTCTCAAGGATCGATTTCATTTTGTTCCCGGCGGCCGCCTCGAGGCCTGTGCTCATCATCTGCATTCCGTAAAGGAACAGTGCAAGCCCGCCGAGCAAAGAGAGGACGTCTGTTATTCCCATTACTCTTTTCTCCTTTAGTGAAAAAACTATATTTACTTTTCCTCTTTCTTCCGCGCATGATAAACGCGCTATTATTAAACTAACATGGTCCTGTCCGGTGTGTCAATGTAGATTTTACATTTTCTTCATCTTTTCTTAACGTACACTTTACTGCCTTTTAACTTTTTCTCCGCGTCATTTCCTTATTGAAAAGCGCGCTTTATTCTGCTAAAATTTTAGAAGTGGGAATGAAAGAAAGGAAGCGGCGAAACTATGAGTTTAACAATACCGATCGAGACTTCTGCAAGACATATCCATATCACGGAAGAAGATTTTCAGACCCTGTTCGGCCCCGGAGCCAAGCCGACTTTTGCCAAGGAACTGAGTCAGCCCGGCCAGTATGCCTGTAAAGAACGGCTTACCGTAGCGGGACCGAAGGGACGCTTTGAAAAAGTCGTCATCCTCGGCCCATATCGGAACGAGACTCAGGTCGAGATCTCTGTGACCGATGCACGGCGGCTGGGCATCCGGAGCGTCATCCGCCAGTCAGGCGATCTGGAGGGCACTCCGGGCTGTCTTCTGATCGGTCCGAAAGGAAAGGTGGAACTGCAGCGGGGAGTCATCGTCGCCAAACGGCATATCCACATGACCCCGGTGGATGCGCTGCGCGCCCACGTCAAGGATAACGACATCGTCTTCGTGATCACCACGAGCTATGAACGTTCCCTGATCTTTTCAGATGTAGTAGTCCGGGTCAGTCCTTCCTACTCTCTGGCCATGCACGTTGACACGGACGAAGCCAACGCCTTTGCCAACGAAGACCATCCCACCGGCGTCATCCTCAAGCTGTTCAACGGACACACTTACAGCCTTCAGACCTGGGCGGAAGAGCTTCAGCACGGAATACACCGGTAAAAAAGATAGAATAATAAATAAAAACAGGAGGTAACCTGACAATGAGCAAGATCGATGAAGTAAGAAGCGCCATGGTGGCTGCAATGAAAGCAGGAGAAAAAGAGAGAAAAGCTGCTCTCTCGTTTCTCCTGTCATCCCTTAAGAATAAAGCGATCGACAAAAGGGCAGATCTGACGGAAGAGGAGGAAAACCAGGTGATCTTAAAGGAGATCAAACAGCTTAAAGAGACCATCGAGATGACTCCTGCTGACCGCACGGACCTGCTTGAGGAGGCGGAGAAACGTCTCGCTGTTCTGGAGGAGTATGCTCCGAAGATGATGAGCGAAGACGAGATCAAAGCCGTGATCAGTGATGTGATCTCCGGCCTCGGCATCGAGAAGCCCCTCCCGAAGGATAAGGGCCGCATCATGAAAGAACTCATGCCGAAGGTAAAAGGAAAGGCCGACGGAAAGCTTGTCAATGAACTGGTAGCCGGATTCATGCAGTAAAAACGTTTTTCTATATTTTTGATCCAGATCCCGGAGCTGCTGCTGAAGATTTTCTTCAGCATGCTGCCCGGATTTTTATTTACCGGTCTTTGTCTGAATCGAGAGATCCTGACAGCCGGCAGGGAACCGTTTCCGGTGCCGCAGTTGTCTTCCGGTATACACTTGTGCTATAATGTTCCGCGCAGACGCACTGTCTGCAAAATACATTCAGAAATGAGACATTCGATTATGAAGATCCTGATTTTATCATGCAATACAGGAGAGGGCCACAATTCCGCCGGGAAGGCGCTGGCGGAATACGCGCGGCTGCAGGGGGATGAGGCTGAGTTCATGGATATCATGATGCTGGGCGGAAAGCGCGTCTCCCGTTTCGTGGGAGGAGGCTATGTCTCCGTAGTAAAGCACGCTCCGGCACTGTTCTCCTTACTCTATAAGATCGGCGGGCTTGTAAGCTCCAGCAGACACAAGTCTCCGGTCTACTATGCCAACGCGCTGCTTGCGGGACGGCTGAAACGCTGTCTCGATGAAAATGATTTCGATGTGATCGTAACCCCTCATCTCTTCCCTGCGGAGACGCTCACCTACATGAAGCGGAAGAAGATGCTCCGCCAGAAGGTGGTCGCGGTTGAGACAGACTACACCTGTATCCCATTCTGGGAAGAAACAGAATGTGATTATTATATTCTGCCCCACCCGTCGCTTATCGGTGAGTTTGCCGGCAAAGGCATTCCCGAAGAGAAGCTTAAGCCCTTCGGCATCCCCGTCCGGCCGGCATTCTCAAAACCGGGAAAGAAGGCGGAAGCGCGGAAGATCTGCCGCATCCCTGAGAACGCCTCCGTGTATCTCATCATGAGCGGGAGCATGGGCTTTGGAAAGGTAAATCTCTTCGTTGCCAGACTGCTGCGCCGGCTTGGGCCGAACGAATACATCATCGTCATCTGCGGAAGCAATCAGAAGCTCCGAAAGGTGCTGCACACAGCTTTCGGGCGTCATCCTCAGGTACGCATCCTCGGATACACGGAGCATATCTCCGCGTACATGGACGCCTGCGACGTGATCTTCACTAAACCCGGAGGCCTGACCAGCACTGAGGCTGCCGTGAAGGGGATTCCCATCGTCCACACACGTCCCATCCCCGGATGCGAGACTAAAAACCTGGAGTTTTTCACAGAGAGAGGCCTGTCTGTTACCGCCCCGAAGATGGGCGGACAGATCGATGCGGGGCAGGAGCTCCTGCACGACCGGGCCCGGCGGGAAGAGATGTGCGCGAAACAGCGGCAGGTGATCCCGCGAAATGCCGCGGCAGAGATCTGGCGGCTTCTCCGAGAACTCTCAGAAGAATAAAGCAGAAATGGTTTCAGTATCATAAAGAGTTTCAGTATCAAAGGAGTTGGATTTTATGGAAAGATATTATTTTTTTATCTTGTTCGGCTATCTGTCGGGAAGCATCCTGTTTGCCCGGCTCCTCCCCAAATATCTGCGGCACATCGATATCTGCGAGCTCAGCGAAGACAATAATCCGGGCGTGTTCAACGCGTTCAAGCACGCCGGTCCCGTCATCGGGAGCATGACGCTCCTCCTGGAGCTGGCGAAAGGATTTCTGCCGGTGCATGTCGGGCTCCAGCTGCTGGATCCCCGGGACACGCTGTTCGCCCTGGTACTCGCCGCACCGGTCTTCGGACATGCATTCCCGCTGTTCCGGCCGAAGGAAGGCGGCAAGTCCATCGCAGTCTCCTTTGGATGCCTCCTGGGACTTTTCCCCGACCTTGCGCCGGTGTGCACCCTCGCTGCCTTCTACCTGCTCTTCTCGGCGGTGATCATCATCGAGCCTCATCTGGTTCGGAGCATCGTGACTTATCTCTGCTTCAGCCTGATGACCTTCCGGTATTCCGCGCCCCGTCCCGTCATACTGGGAGCGCTGGTCATCTCCGGGATCGTCATCTTCAAGCATCTGGTCAAATTTGAAAAGGAACCGGTCAGCATCCGCCTTATCCGGCGGAACCGCTGACCGGTTCCTTCTTGTTCCCAGAGATTTATTTATCTCTTTCTTCCCACTTTCTGTAGATCGCTTCCAGAGCGTCCACCGCACCGTCGATGCCGAGCAGGCTCACGTTGAACATCATACTGTTTGCCTCAATGCTGCCCCAGTCTCTGCCCGTCCTCGACTCATAGTACATCCGGCGTTCTCTGTCCGTCTTCTTGATCTTGTCGACCGCCTTCTTCTCATCCAGCTTATAGAGCTTCATGATCCTGCGCACGCGGTCTTCCTTATAGGCATAGATAAATGTATTGATACAGTTGGAATAGTCTCCCAGTATATAATCCGCACAGCGTCCCACGAAGATCCCGGGGCCCTGTTCCGCCAGCTTCTTAATGATCGCCGACTGCTGTTCATACACCCGGTCTGTGAGCGGTTTCCCGGATTCATCGCTGGTCACGAACAGACGGTACTCCACACTCCCCGCTGCATATGCCGACAAAAATCTCCCCAGGACCATCTCGTCCACCTTTGTCGCGTCTTCATCGCTGATGCGAAGTTCCTTCGCCGCCATCCGGATCAGGTTGTGATCATACAGCGGGATATTGAGCCGTTCCGCCAGGCGGTTGCCCACCTCATGTCCGCCGCTTCCAAACTGTCTTCCGATCGTAATGATCGTATGCTTCATCATATCTGCCACTCCTCTCTGCGAACCGCACTGTTTGTATATAGTATAACATCATTCGACAGAATATGGGCAGAAATATTTGATCAGTTCTCCTTTTCTTTCTTCCCGCTCACGATCTTGTAATACTCTCTTGACGTCACCGCATACACCAGCACATAGAAGAGCGCGAACACGATATAGCAGCCGATTGTCACGATCGTCAGGAAGCGTTCGTTAGTCGAGATCAAGAACATCAAAAGCTTCGTGATCAGCGGAAACGCAAAGAGCAGATGGATTCCCGCCATGACAAGAGGAAGGAAAAATACTGTCAGCACCTGGGAATTGATGCTCTGCTTCACCTCTCTGCGGCTCATCCCCACTTTCATCAGGATATCGAATCTGTTCTGATCCTCATATCCTTCTGATATCTGCTTGTAGTACATGATCAGCACCGTGCCGAACAGAAAGACAGCGCCCAGCAGGATCCCCAGGAAGAAGAGTCCGCCGGTCATCCCATAATATCCTGCGCTCTCAAACGCCCGGCTCTCGATCATAATGTTCGGCCAGCCAGCGTCCGCGCCGGCCATTGCAGTTATCTCAGACTGGATCTCATTGTAGATCCCGATCTGCTTCTCCTTCGGACAGTCCAGGTCAAATCCATAGTATACTTCCGCTTCCGACATATTGTTTCCGTAGATCTCGGCCTCCCCTGCCTCGATCCGCTCCAGCACGGATACATCCTTCACGAACAGATAATAGCTTGCCGAGATATTCGCAGATTCAAAACCGATCCCGGTAAAATCTGACACCTTCTCCTTCACCTTCCATGTTCCGCAGTTTTCCAGGCTGATCGTATCATAATCATACGTGCCTTTCGTGGCATAGAGGATCATTTCATCCTCCTTCAGCGTCTCAGATGTTCCCATCGTCCGGTTATAGTCATCCAGGGGGATGATATACAGATTGCGGATGTTGGAGAACACATTGACTCCTTTTCCCTCTGCTGCCTCTACATCGAAATACATAGTATCCTCCGCCTGGTAGGCCGCCACCTGGAGCAGGCGGTAATCCAGGACATTCTCCGCCTCTTCTCCATTCTCCTTAAGGATCCTGCCGATCTCCTGCCTGACAGGCTCCACATAGTTTTCCTCGTCCATGGAGTAAATCTGTGCCGTGATATTTCTCGGATATCTGCGGTTCAGGCTGTTCTCCGTTCCTGCAAACAAACAGACCGTAGAAGAGACTGTGACCAGCACCATGGTCGAAAGGATACAGATAGATGCAAGCCCCGCCCCGTTTCTCTTCATCCGGTACACCATGGAGGAGAGAGAGACGAAATGCTTTGTCTTATAATAATACTTCTTGTTCTTCTGGAGCAGACGGCACAGCGCCACTGTACCCGCGATAAACAGAAGGTAGGTCGCAATGATGACCATGACTACGGCGACAAAGAACAGAAGCAGCGCTGTCAGCGGATCGTCAATCGTCACCGCCAGGTAATAGGCCCCTGACAGGATCAGCAGTCCGATCACCGCCAGGATCCAGTTCGCCTTGGGCGGCTTCTCTCCCACATTCTCACTGCGCAGCATCTCCACAGGCTTCAAGCGATAGATGTGAATCAGCATCCTCAGCATGATGAGGAAAAAGATGAGCACAAAAAGCCCTGCCGTCCATACGGTGGTCGCCGGTTCGATCGCAAATCCGAAACCGATCTCCCCCGATACGATCTTTGCAGCTGCAAGCTCCGCCATCCTGGAGAACAGGACGCCGCAGATCAGTCCCAGCAGGATGCTCACTCCCGCGGTCAGGATATTTTCCCAGATCAGGATCTTCACAAGGCTGCGCTTTCCCATTCCGAGGATATGATACAGACCGAATTCTTTCTGGCGTCTCCGGATCAGGAAGGAATTTGTATAATACAGAAAGATCAGCGCAAAGATCGCGATCACGAAGACCCCAAGTCCCAGCATCGTCTGCAGGGAATCCCCGCCCGGAAGATTCCGGATCTCAGAACTCTTCGCAAGGAACACAACGATATAGAACATCATCACCATGCAGATACAGGTCAGTATATAAGGAAAATACAGCTTTCTGTTCTTCCCGATACCTGTAGCCGCAAGCTTTATATAAAATCCTCCCCTCATCGTCTGTCACCGCCTGTTGCAAGCATGGTCAGCGTGGCGGATACTTTCTGATAGAGTTCCTCATCCGTCATGCCGCCTCTGTAGACCTGATGGAACACTTCCCCATCCTTGATGAAAAGCACTCTTCCCGCGCAGCTTGCCGCTTTTACAGAGTGGGTCACCATAAGGATCGTCTGGCCTTTCTTATTGATCCTTGAAAACAGGCCGAGCAGCTCATCGGCAGATCTCGAATCCAGAGCCCCTGTTGGCTCATCTGCCAGGATCAGCCTAGGATCCGTGATCAGCGCCCGGGCTACTGCCGCTCTCTGTTTCTGTCCTCCCGACACCTCATAGGGGTATTTGTCCAGCAGGGCATCGATCCCAAGTTCCCCGGCGACCGGCTGGATACGTTTGATCATCTCTTTGTAGGACATTCCTTTCAGCACAAGCGGAAGAAGGATATTATCTCTCAGATTAAATGTATCCAGCAGGTTGAACTCCTGGAATACAAATCCCAGGTTATCCCTTCGGAATTCCGAAATATCCTTATCCTTTACCGCCGACAGCGGTTTTCCGTCCAGATATACATCCCCCTCCGTAGGCTTATCCAGAGCCGCCATGATGTTCAGAAGAGTCGTCTTTCCTGAGCCGCTCTCTCCCATGATAGCGACATATTCTCCCTCTTCCACGGAAAAATTGACTCTCGACAGAGCCTGCACCTGATTTCCGCCGAACCGGGGCCTGTATATTTTCTTCAGATTCTTTACTTCCAAAACAGCCATTGTCTGACCTCCTTTTCTCTTTCTGGGATCAGTATAACAGGGACGGGCGGAATGCCGACATCGAATCCTGTGACATTCCGCCCGTCCCATGTGACGTTTTTGTAATGTGTTCAACAGTTCCGCCATGCGCCGGTAGATTTGTAGACAGCCATTCAAGCTTGCTTGTACATTGCTGTCTACAAATCTACCGGCATAGGGCGGACGCCCTCAGTGAGAAGGAGCTGCATGGCAGCGGATTCGAACTGCATGGCTGAACCGCTGCGGAGTCCCCCTCCTGCAGTTCCGCTCTCCTCTCATTCTACCCTCAGCGGATAAGACTCAAGGTCAATCGTAAACCGGCTTCCCTTCCTGGGCTCTGACTCAGCGGAAAGCTTATGTCCCAGCTTGTCTGCCGCCATTTTGCAGAGATACAGTCCGATTCCTGTAGATTTTCTCTCGACCCTTCCATTATATCCTGTATATCCCTTTTCAAAGATCCTGGGCAGATCCTCCGCCGCGATCCCGATCCCCGTATCAGCGATCGAAAGCCTTTTTTTCTCATCGACTGTGATCGTCACCTCTCCCCTGGAGGTATATTTCACTGCGTTTGACAGAATCTGTTCTATGATAAAAGAAAGCCACTTTTCATCTGTCATCACCCGGATATCCGTCCCCTGATAGACAAGACGGATCCGCTTTCTCACGAACTGTCCTGCATATTTCCGGACAGCCTTCCTTATGATATCGTCCAGATCGTGCTCCTGAATGACGAGATCAGAACCGCCTTCTCCGAGACGGACATAGTACAGAACCATCTCCACATACTGCTCGATACGGAACAGTTCTGACTTCAGTTCCTGATTCTCCCTCGTGTCAGCCTGCTGAAGCAGCACGCGCATGACCGCGATCGGCGCCTTGATCTGATGGACCCAGGTGGCATAATAATCCTCCGTATCCTTCTGCGCAAGCTCCCACGTCTCCCGCTCTGTCCGGCGGGCCTGCTCCGACGCGAGTATCAGCTTCTGATAGTCCTCCTCTGTCAGGCTTCCCGCCTCCGGAAGGGAATCCCCGTATGGTCCGCCTCCCTCCAGGAGATATGTGAGCATCCGATGTTTTCTCACGAATCTCAGGTATCCGCACGACAGGAATCCGATCGTCAGGACACCGCTCAGCAGGAGCGGATACCACACGATCCTCCATTCGATCCCGCACAGGGCGAACACTGCCGCGAAACAGACGGCGCACAGCAGAGCCCACACCGCCGTCCAGCGGAGTGTATACAGATATTTTCGGAATAGCTTCATCCTGTTCACCGCCCTCTCTCCTTCTTTCCGCCCGGATCGGCATTTCCAGTCTCTATGATATAGCCTTCTCCGACTTTTGTAGTGATAAAATCTTTCAGGCCGGCATGCTCCAGTTTCCTTCTGAGCCGTGCGATATTGACCGTCAGAGTATTTTCTTCAATATAGTTGTCTGTCTCCCACAGCTTTGTCATCAGCGTGTCCCTGCTCACAAGCCTGCCCTTATTTTCCATCAGCGTCTGAAGGATACGGAATTCGTTTTTTGTGAGGCTGACCTTTTCTCCTTCATAAGTCAGCGTGGTATCATACAGATTCAGGATCGCTCCCCTGTGCTCCAGCATAGGCACCCTGCCCGACAGATCATATGTCCTCCTCAGTACTGCCTGGACTTTTGCCGTGAGCACACTTAAGTCGAACGGTTTCGCGATAAAATCATCGCCGCCCATATTCATCGCCATAATGATATTCATATTATCCGCCGCCGAGGAAATAAAAATGACCGGCACGCTGGAGATCTTCCGGATCTCGCTGCACCAGTGGTATCCGTTGTAAAAAGGAAGCGTGATGTCCATGAGCACCAGATGCGGTCCATACTCCGCGAACTCCGTAAGTACATTCTGAAAATCCTCCAGATACTCCGCCTCGTTTCCCCAGGCCGTCATCTCTCGCTGTATCGCCTGCGCCATCGCCAGGTCATCCTCTATGATCAAAATCTTATACATTGCCGTACTCCTTTGCTGTTCTCTGATCCTTTTTCCGTCTCCTGCCAAGGAGTTTTCCCTTCTGCAGGATGGTCTGAAAGACGTTTCCTCAGAATAAAAAAATCGCCTATACCTCTAAAAAGTATAGACGATTTTGTCACTTTGCACAACCGCGCGCCTGCATTTTTCTCACTCTGTCTCAGGCGCGATCACCCGCTGGATGTGGATCGCCAGAAAACCGATCTCTTCCTTCGCCACCGGCTTCTTCAGAGCCTGCTCCATGTACCGGCACACTTCTGCCGCCACATCTCCGGTCTTCGGATAATTGGTAAAAATAAAGTCGTTGAAATCCACATTTGTGGACTCACCCTTTCTCGTCCTCGCCGCCATGTAGTACAGATGGCTCATCAGACGGGTATACGCCAGGGAATCTGCCGGAAGCTTCTGCCCGAACGCGCTCTCGATCATGGAGATCCCCTCATTGATGATCCTCGTAGTGTTCAGCGTATCGGATACCTGCTCATCAGAAAGGCCTGCATGGATATGAAGCGTGATAAATCCGACCTCGTCGTCAGTGATCTCATGTCCGGTCATCTTCCTGATGATGTCTCTGCCCCGGAGCGCCACTGCATATTCCTTAGCGAACAGGACCCGGATGTCCGGCGTAAAAGGATTTGGGATCTGCCGGTTCTCCTCCGCCCGCTTTACGGCGAGCGCGATATGGTCCGCCATCGGAAGAAGGATGTCATGGCTGACTTCCCGGAACTCATGCTCTGCTTCCTCGATGATCTTTCCCGCCACCTCGATGAACTCCGGTCTGATGCCGTTGACCACCTTGAGGACTGACTGCTCCTTCCTCCTTGTAACGAGCGAATACACCTTCGCCCCGGGGATCCCGTCAACCTGCTGCGTCGGTTTCTTTCCGAATCCGACGCCGTTTCCCAGAAAAATGAGTTCCCTGCCCGTCTCATTGTGATAGACAAGAAGTCCGTTATTGTTCAGCACCTTTATAATCCGATACATATCCTCTACGCCCTTTCCACCGGTCCATGCACATCAGCTTTTCCGCCTCTGTCCGCAGACCCCGTCTTAATTCAAGCTTACGATCTCTGCTGTCTCATCCAGCTTCGCAACCTTTCCGGACTTTACAAGACGAACCTCTTCCCCCTCCTGAAGGCTTGTGAACACAATGATGCACTCATCTGATTTCGCATGCTCTTTAATATATTCTATATCAAAACCGATCAGCCTGTCACCCTTTTTTACATGATCTCCGTCTTTGACGAACGCCTCAAAGCCTTCACCGTTCAGGTTCACGGTGTCCACGCCGATATGGATCAGGTACTCTGTTCCGTCGCTGCTCTTCAGTCCGACCGCATGCTTTGACGGGAATACGAAGGATACTTCCGCATCTTCCGGCGCGTATGTCATTCCCTCTTCAGGCTTGACTATATATCCGTCTCCCATCATCTTCCCTGCAAACGCCTCGTCAGACGCCTCTGTGATCGGCGCTGCGGTTCCGGATACCGGCGTGCAGAGCGTCTTCTTCACTGTCCCTGCCCCGCTCTTCTTCGCATTCCCCGCCGGCGCCTCCTGCGGTGCTTCCTCCGCTTCGGCCGGGAGTTCCGCAGTAAATTCCTCATTCGGGGCTGTTTCAAGATAATCCTCCAGGTTGGACTTGATCACTGCCACAGACGGTCCGTAGATGATCTGGATCCCCTGTCCCTTTCTGATGATCCCGGAGGGTGACGTTGCCTTCAGAATGGCCTCATTGACAAGCTCAGGTTTTACTACTGTACAGCGCAGTCTTGTGGCACAGCAGTCCACGTCGGCGATATTTTTCTTTCCGCCGAGTCCCTGCGTGATAAGGACGCTCTTCTCATCACCGGAAGCCGTCCCGCCTTCTGCTGCGGATTTATTCTGTTTCGCGTTATAGTCTGCCTTTGTGAACAGCTTGGTCTCTTCATCGTCGTCCTCACGTCCCGGAGTCTTCAGGTTCAGTTTTTTGATCAGCACTGTGAAGATCACATAATACAGGATGAAGTAGATGATTCCCACAGGGATGATCAGCAGCCAGCTCGTCTTCGCATTTCCCTGAAGGATTCCGAAGAGGAACAGATCCAGAAGTCCGCCCGAGAATGTCAGTCCTACCGCGATATTCAGTATATGCGCGATCATGTACGCGGCTCCCGCCAGGATGACCTGGACCACGAACAGGATCGGGGCTGCGAACAGGAAGGAGAATTCAAGGGGCTCTGTGATTCCTGTCAGCATGCATGCCAGAGCTGCTGAGAGCAGAAGTCCTCCCGCCTGTTTCTTCTTCTCCGGCTTTGCGCAGCGGTACATCGCCAGCGCCGCTCCCGGAAGGCCGAAGATCATGAAGATAAATTCACCGGAGAAATATCTCGTCGCATCTGCGCTGAAGTGCACTGTGGTCGGATCAGCCAGCTGAGCGAAGAAGATATTCTGTCCGCCTTCCACGATCTGTCCCGCGACTTCCATCGTTCCTCCCACTGCGGTCTGCCAGAACGGAAGATAGAATACATGGTGCAGACCAAATGGGATGAGCGCACGCTTGATGATACCGAAGATCAGAGTTCCGATATATCCAGTTCCGGTTACGAGCCCGCCCAGTGCATAGATCCCGTTCTGGACTACAGGCCAGATAAAATACATCAGGATTCCCACGCCCACATAGGTGATCGTGGAAATGATCGGCACAAATCTTGAACCGCCGAAAAACGAGAGTGCATTCGGGAGCTGGATCTTGTAGAACTTATTGTGGAGCGCCGCAACGCCGAGTCCCACAATGATACCTCCGAACACGCCCATCTGCAGCGTCTGGATTCCGCAGACGCTGACAACGGTTCCGCTCAGCACATCCCCTGCCAGCGATCCGTCCTCAAGGATATCTCCCATCACCTTCAGCATGCCGTTGATCGTTGCGTTCATTACAAAGAAGGAGATCATGGCAGCCAGCGCCGCTACTTCCTTCTCCTTCTTCGCCATTCCGATCGCCACACCCACGGCGAATATGATCGGAAGGTTGTCGAAAATAATGTTTCCCGCGCTGCTCATGATGGTGAGCAGTGCATTGAGCACCGTGCCTTCGCCAAGTATGGACTCCAGCCCGTATGTCTCGATCGTTGTGGCGTTCGTAAAAGAACTGCCGATTCCCAGCAGCAGTCCTGCCACGGGAAGGATCGCGATCGGAAGCATAAAGCTTCGCCCGACCCTCTGCAATACGCCAAAAATTTTGTCTTTCATCTGTTTTCCTCCTTCTCTCTCATTCGAGATCAATGTTCGTGATACGCAGTGTTGTGCCCTGTTATGTATGCCGCACTTTCGTTGCGCCGTGCTGCGCACCTCGATTCCGCTTCGCTTCATCTCAGTCGCGGACAGTCTGCCTATGCCATACATAACACTCCGCCCAATTCATGCAGGCATGATTGTGCGCACTGTTATGTATGCCGCACTTTCATTTTCGCCGTGCTACGCACCTCGATTCCGCTCCGCTTCATCTCGGTCGCGGGCTTGCGCCCTATGCTTCCATATAAGAAAGCAGGCTGGAAAGCCAGCTTTCCGCATGCTTTCTTATATGGAAGCGCACGGCTTGAAACTTACACGCAAAAAAAGCATAAACTAATCCTTTTGGTTTTATCTGTGATGATACAGATTTTAAAAGGATAGTTTATGCCTGCTTACCAGTAACACACTATCGCGTATTCAATTTACTTAACCAGTATAAACAAAATCAGTCTGCACAGTCAACCCGAAATAGTGCACTAAATTCGCAGGAGAAAACTGTGCAGATTTTCTAAAGATTTTATAAACTGTTTAGAAGGCGGTCTGTTTTATCCGAGGATCTGGACCGCCGCGTCACCGTCTCCGCTGATGGAGAATCCGGTTTTTTCGAAAAATTCAGCCATGAGGGAATAATACTGTTCCGGCCCGGTGTACCCCACGGGCGCCATCTCATAACCGATGGGTGATTTGATCAGGGTGACCTGCTTTTTCTTCAGCTGGTCTAATATCTCCAGCATGCAGACACTGCCGTACCCTTTCCCCCTCTGGCTGATATCTGTCACATAGAAGTCCAGGATATCCGCCTTGAACTTACTCTCCAGATAATATTCCAGATGAAAGATGAGAGAGCCGTTTTCAAACACATCGACGTTCTCGCCTTTATAATGGAACTCAAGGATATGAGCGCTCTTGTCAGACAGCGTCACGCCCCGGAAATATTCTTTTCTTATATACAGTGGTATTGCCATAACTATCACTCCCCGGAAATCTATGCCGTCGGAGCAGACTCCTTCTTCTCAGGACGCCTGATCTGAAGCTGCACATTCACGCCAAACGGATTCAGCGCGACTCCTTTCGCCTCCGGGACAAGGATCTCCGCGATCTTTGCTGCCGGGATTGCCATGACCTTCATGTTTTTTCCACTGCAGAATTTCTGGCATTCGATCAGGTCAGTAAATACCGGCTGGTAAATGCTGCCGTCCTTCTGCTTCAGGATCGGAATCTTTCCGTCCTCCTGCACTGCCACGATAAATGTCCCTTTATTATAATGGGCCAGCAGTTCTTCCTGAAGCTCTTTCACTTCTTCCGTCGGTTCCGGACTTGTCATCCTGCGAAGCTCCTGCATGAAATAGAGCGCAGTCAGATGCAGCGCCGGGTTCTCGATTATCTTCTTTCCCTCCGGGATCTCCTCCGGTTTCTTTCTTGTGACAAGGTCTGTGAGCTGGATCTGGATTGCCATATCCGTTCCCGCATTGACTGCCAGGCAGTTCACTCCCATTGTAAACAGGTTCGTATAAAAAGCGAGAAGATGCTGTTCCTCAATCTTTGCCACCGCTGTCCGGTAATTCTGTTCCGCAAGCTGCTTTGCTTTTTCCTGAGCGTCTTCCACCCGGTAGTACAGGAGCACCTCGTCGTCAAATGTCTCCTCATCGCACACCACAAACGGCATCCTGGTCACTCCGGACATGACTGCATAGAGCTCGCCCGGTTTTCTCAGTGCCTGGAGCGTTTCCTGTTTTGTGACTGTCGCATTCTTTTTCTCTTCCATCTGTATCGCTGTTCCTTTCTGTCGTCTGTTCTATCCGAATATTCAGTATTGTATCAGTCCGCGGCAGTTAAGTCAAATCTCCAGGATCCTGTCCGCAAGCTCCAGGAGGTGCGGGATAAAGATGATACAGCCGATGATCACCGCCATTACCGCTGTAAACAGCACCGCCCCCGCTGCAGTATCCTTGGCGATCTTTGCCAGCGGCTTCTTCTCTTCCGTCACCAGATCTACAACAGCTTCCACCGCTGTATTCACAAGTTCCAGGGAAATCACCATCCCGAACAGAAGAAGACAGATACACCATTCCGCAGCAGACAGTCCGAAGAACGTGCCTGCGGCAGTCACAAGGATCACGGCAAGACAGTGGATCCGCATATTGCGTTCCTTCCGGATTCCTGTCCATATTCCTTCAAAGGCATAGCCGAAGCTTTTGCCGAGGGGATTCTTTTTTTCCTTCTTCATTCGTCATTCTCCCGATTTCGTCAATTTTCTGCCTGATCCTATTATACTCCCCCGCACCTGTAAAGTCACCTTATTTTTCAGCGGATTTCAGCGCGTCTGACATCTTCGTTACTGTTCAGCTTCCCACATGAGTATGGTGTAAACCGCAGCACATCTTTCTCACATACTCCGCCACATGGGGCACGCAGTCTCTGCCATACTGCCCGCACAGCTTCACGATGGCGCTCCCTACGATAGCGCCGTCTGAAGAGCGCCCGATCTCCTCCGCCTGCTCCGGCGTGGAAATGCCGAAGCCCACTGCACAAGGGATATCTGCAGTCTCTTTGACCAGTCTCACCATGGCTCCCGTATCTGTCGTAATGGAGTTTCTCGTCCCGGTGACTCCCAGAGATGACACGCAGTAGACAAACCCTGACGCCTTCTCAGCGATCATGCGGATCCGCTCATGGGAGGTGGGAGCGATCAGAGAGATCAGGTCAAGACCGTATTTACGGCAGACGCTGTCGAACTCTTCTTTCTCTTCATAGGGAACATCGGGAAGGATCAGTCCGTCTATTCCGATCTCTGCGGCTCTCTTCACAAAGTTCTCTGTCCCCCGCGAGAAGACTACATTCGCATAGGTCATAAAGACAAGTGGTATCTGCGTTTTCCGCCGGATCTTTTCCACCATTTCAAAGATCTTATCCGTGGTCACTCCCCCGGAGAGCGCCCGGAGATTCGCCGCCTGTATGACCGGTCCTTCTGCCGTCGGATCCGAGAAAGGGATTCCCAGCTCGATCAGAGACGCGCCCGCCTCTTCCATGGCATAAACCAGTCTCTCTGTCGTCTCAAGATCCGGATCCCCGCAGGTGATGAACGGGATAAACGCCTTTTTTCCGTCAAATGCTTCCTGTATCCTACTCATAGATATCCTCCCCTCTGTATCTTGCAATGGCAGCGCAGTCTTTGTCGCCCCTGCCGGAAATATTGATCACCATGATCTGGTCCTTTCCCATCTGGGGCGCCAGCTTTCTCGCATAGGCAACCGCGTGGGCACTCTCAATAGCGGGTATGACCCCCTCTTTCCTGGCAAGATATTCGAAGGCATCCACCGCCTCATCGTCTGTCACCGCCACATACTCAGCCCTTCCTCTGTCATAGAGGTATGCGTGCTCAGGGCCCACACCCGGATAGTCCAGCCCCGCCGAGATTGAATACACCGGTGCGATCTGCCCATACTCATCCTGACAGAAGTAGGACTTCATCCCATGAAAGATCCCCAGTTTTCCTGTGGCAATGGTCGCCGCGGTCTCCGCCGTATCGATTCCTCTTCCGGCCGCCTCGCAGCCGATCAGGCGCACGCCCTCATCCTCGATGAAATGATAGAATGCTCCGATGGCATTGGAGCCGCCACCCACACATGCCAGCACCGCATCCGGGAGCCTTCCTTCCTTTTCCAGGATCTGCTCCTTGATCTCCTTTGAGATCACCGACTGAAAATCCCGCACGATCTCCGGGAACGGATGAGGTCCCATACAGGATCCGAGCACATAGTGGGTATCGTCGATCCTGCGCGTCCACTCCCGCATCGTCTCAGAGACTGCATCCTTGAGCGTTGCCGTACCGGTCGTCACAGCATGGACCTTCGCTCCGAGGAGGCGCATCCGGTACACGTTCAGCGCCTGACGCTTCGTATCCTCCTCACCCATAAAGACTTCGCACTCCATCCCCATTAGAGCCGCCGCAGTTGCGGTCGCCACGCCGTGCTGTCCCGCCCCTGTCTCCGCGATCACGCGGGTTTTTCCCATTTTCTTCGCCAGCAGAACCTGTCCGAGCACATTGTTGATCTTGTGGGCTCCGGTATGATTTAAGTCCTCCCGCTTCAGATAGATCCTGGCGCCTCCCAGGTCCCCGGTCATCCTCTCCGCATAGTAAAGCCTTGACGGCCTGCCCGCATATTCATTTAAAAGAGTGGTCAGCTCCTCATTGAACTGCCTGTCATTTTTATAGTACTCATACGCCTCTTCCAGCTCGTTCACCGCATTCATCAGTGTCTCGGGGATATACTGCCCGCCGTGAATGCCGTATCTTCCTTTCTTCATATCGCAATGCTCCTTACCGCAGCCACTGCTGCCATTATTTTCTCTCTGTCTTTTTTTCCGTCCGTCTCCACCGCGCTGCTCAGGTCCACACCGAAGGGACTGCATCTTCTGACCGCTTCGGAAATATTGTCCGGGCCTATGCCTCCCGCCAGAAGAAACGGTTTCTCCGGTTCATTTCCTCTGTTCCTGTATTGTTCCAGCACTGTCCAGTCAAACCGCTCTCCTGTTCCGCCTTTTCCGTGGTCAAGCAGCACCATGTCTGCGCAGCTTGAGAACGCCCGCTCCAGATCTTCCCGCTCCGAAACAGAAAACGCCTTGATCACAGATTTCCCGGTCCTCTCTCTGAGCCGCTCTATATAAGCCTCATCTTCCTGTCCGTGAAGCTGTGCGATATCGATCACGCCTTCTTTCAGCAGGGCTTCCGGAAGAGCCGGATCCGCGTTCACGAATACCCCGACCGCCCGGATCCGTTCTGACAGGCTCTCTCTGAGCCGGCGCAGCTGCTCTACGGTCACATTTCTCCGGCTCGCGGGGACCTGAATGATGAAACCGCAGAAGTCAGGACGGGCATCATTGACATATTCAATATCCTCAGGTCTGCTCAGTCCGCAGATCTTGATCTTCACCATGGTACGCTTCCTCCCTCTGCCACAGCCTCCCGCAGAGAGCGGAGTGCCTCGCTGCGGTCCTTGGCGCGCATCAGCATCTCTCCGATCAGCACGGCGTCCGTCCCATTCTCATACAGCGCCCTCATGTCCTCCGGCCCGCGGATCCCGCTCTCAGAGACGAACACGGTGTCTTTATCGACCAGTCTGCGCAGTTCCACGCTGCGTCCGATATCCACGGTAAAATCTTTCAGATTCCTGTTATTTACACCGATGATCACCGCCTCGGCCCTCTGGGCACGCTCAATCTCTTCCGCGGTGTGTGCTTCCACCAGAGCCGAAAGTCCCAGCTCGGCGGCGAGCTGGTGATAGGCACTCAGCTCCCCGTCATCCAGCACGGAACAGATGAGAAGGACCGCTGAGGCTCCCATCGCTTTCGCCTGGTAGATCATGTACTCATCACATGTAAAATCCTTGCGAAGCACCGGAATGGATACTTTTCTTGCGATCTCCTCCAGATACTTGTCACTGCCCTTGAACCAGTACGGCTCCGTCAGGCATGAAATTGCGGAAGCGCCTGCCGATTCATAGTCCTCCGCAATCTTCACGAAGGGAAAGTCCGTGGCGATCAGTCCCTTTGACGGAGATGCTTTCTTTACCTCACAGATAAAGGAAAGCCCCTCCCTGCGCAGTGCCCGCTCAAATGCCGGCATCTCTTTCCCGCCGCTTCCGTCAGCCGCCTCTGCCCATGCCCTGATCTCCGTCAGAGGGCAGTGCTGCTTTTCTTCTCTGATCCTCTCCCGCGTTCTCTCAACGATCGTATCTAAAATAGTCATTTTCTGCTCTCCTCAATAAACTGCTCCAGTTTCTTCATGGCAAGCCCGTCGTCAATGATCTGTTCTGCCATACGGACGCCTTGCTCCATAGTCTCTGCCTTTCCCGCGATATAGACTGCCGCGCCTGCATTCAGGCATACCGCGCCTCGCTTCGCGCCGCGCTCTTCGCCTCTTAAGATCGCCTTTGTGATCTCCGCGTTTTCCTCCGGAGTCCCTCCTGCGAGCTCTTCCTTTGTACATCGGGTATACCCGAACTGCTCCGGTGTGATCTCATAGGACTGGAACCATCCGTCCCTGATCTCACACACAGAGGTAGGGGCGCTCATAGAGATCTCATCCAGCTTATCCTGCCCGTAAACCACCATGCCGCGGACCACGCCCAGCTTCGCCATGACCTGCGCCAGCGGCTCAACCAGTTCCTGCTCATACACGCCCATCAGCTCCATATTGGCTCCTGCCGGATTGGACAGCGGCCCAAGGATGTTGAACACGGTGCGGATTCCAAGCTCTCTTCGGATCGGTGCCACATACTTCATGGCGATATGATAGTTCTGTGCGAACAGAAAGCAGATCTGGATCCGTCTGAGCAGCTCCTCACTGCGCTCCGGCGGCACATCGATCTTCACGCCCAGCGCCTCCAGCACGTCCGCCGCTCCGGATTTGGACGATGCCGCGCGGTTGCCGTGCTTTGCCACAGGGACCCCCGCCGCGGCGATGACCATTGCCGCTGTGGTGGAGATATTAAAGGAATTTGCTCCGTCGCCTCCGGTGCCGACGATCTCCAGTACATTCATGTTGTGGAGCAGCTTTATGCAGTGGGAGCGCATGCCTGCTGCCGACGCCGTGATCTCATCGATGGTCTCTCCCTTCATGGAGAGTGCCGTGAGGTATGCGGACTTCTGCACATCCGTTGCCTTTCCCTCCATGATCTCATCCATAACCTGCTCTGCCTCTGCGTAAGTAAGATCCTTTCTCTCTGAAAGTTTAATAATTGCTTCTTTGATCATCTCTGTTTCCTCCTGCCTTATACTTTTCTGTCTATCTGAAACCGGCGCAGCGGCCGTTCAGCGCCCCCGCGGAGTGTTTATCAGATGGGGACTGCCCCCACTGATATAAATTTGTTACTCACCGCCTATAGAGGCGGGCGACGCCCCCATCTGATAAAATTCTCTATCATCCGGTGTCCCTCTGGCGTCATCACCGACTCCGGGTGAAACTGCAGTCCATATACAGGATATGTCCTGTGCTCCATCGCCATGATCTCTCCGTCGCCGGACCGTGCCGTAACCTTGAGCTCATCCGGCAGAGTCTCTTCCTTCACCGCCAGCGAATGATACCTTGCCACCTGTATGGGACTTCGGATGCCCCGGAAGATCACACTGTCCGAATCCACATCTTCCAGCACGGAAGTCTTTCCGTGCATCAGCCTGCCCGCGTGAACGACACTGGCCCCGAACGCCTCGCCGATCGCCTGATGTCCGAGACACACTCCCAGGAGCGGGATCTTTCCGCAGAGCTTACGGATCAGCGGAATGCAGATGCCTGCCTCCGACGGCTTTCCCGGTCCCGGAGAGATCACCACGCCGTCCGGCGCCATGGCGAGCACTTCCTCCGCACATCGGACTGGGAACAAAAAAAGTCCCTGACAGAATTGGTTTGATTCTGTCAAGGACGGTAATTTAAAAATATTTCCGCGGTGCCACCTTGATTCACGGGAATTCCCGTGCGCTCTGCGAGATACTATCATATCTCCGGCAACTGACGTATGCCCCCACGTCGCAGAATACTCGGACAAAATGTCCTTTGACTGCGCCCTCCGCGGTCCATTTGGCAGACTGCATTTCCACCCGGC
>HHCFR05603__coassemble_574_pt1 | contig 31303 bp, 20 predicted proteins | sample HHCFR05603__metabat2_high_PE_041 | metagenome-assembled genome bin HHCFR05603
GCAACCGCGACAGAGAGTATAGACAGTATAAGAAAGAAAAAGATTTCATATTGATATTCCTCCTTTTCTTTTTCGGCAGGATGGACTGATTTATCGGGGGATTCTACCGGAGCAGGAGCGGCTTGGTTTTCTGATATTTCTAAAAGGTAATTGACAGAAACATCATATAACTCTGCAAGTTTTTTGACTGTTTCAACGCCTGGCTCAGAAGTCCCGTTTTCCCATCTCAGTACTGTCTGTCTGGAAGTATGAACCTTTTCAGCGACATATTCCTGCGAATAATTTTTTTGTTTTCGCGCTTCTCTCAGTCTTTCGTTCAGCATGCTAATAGTTTCCTTCCTCTGACCCAAATCATAGAATCAGACCAATAGTAGATTGACGTAATTATTTTACCATTATTGTAAATGGATGTACAGAGATTAAAATATAGTGTGGTATATTTGTCTGCAAATTGTGTAACATATGAAAAATAAGGTGTCATTATGAAATGTTGCAATATTGATACATAAAGTTAATTTTTTGATATAGAAAAAGAGAGAACACAGATAGATTAAGATACTTATCGATACGACTGTATTCAGTTCTTTACTGGAAAAAGTATGATGCTGCTGAATTGGCGGCGGGAAGGAGGTCCTATGCAAAAAATCAAATCAGGTTTAAAATTAGCAGCCGTTTTATTATGTATTTTTAGTCTGACGGCCTGTGAAAAGAGTAATTTCTTGAATTTTTATGACAAAAGTCTTGAGAATCCGATTGTCGTATGCAGCAGGCCGGAGTGCATGCACGAAAATGAACCGGAAGATAAAAGAACAGAGTGCAATGCGTTCTTCGGCAGTCAGACAGATCTTAAGTATTACAATGGATTTCTCTATATCAGTGCGGATGCTATGAAGGGCGATGAGGCATGTTCGATATACAAAGTTTCTTTGGATGGAAGTGAGCGTGAGAAGATATATACCGGGGCTCAAGGCGGCGGACTTCAGTTTGTTATATACAAAGGCGACATTATAGTCTTTGAAAAGCAGTATAAAGAGGATGAGGTGAAAGCAGTTCTCACTAGATTTCCCATCCGCAATCCAGAAGAGCCGAATATTATTTTCGAAAGCCATGATTTAGAGGACCCATATATAAACAGATTAGAATATGATGGGGATTTTCTTTATTTCGAGCTTTCGGATTATTCCGAAAATATCGAGAACTTTAATTACAGGATCGATCTCAAGACAAACGAAGCTTCACTATTCTGCGATGAGATGGATAATGGATTTGAAATAGGAAGCGACAGGGTGATCGCGACGAAAAATATAGAAAGCAATTCGGAGAATTGGACGTGGGTGAATGAGATATATCAGTATTCTAAGGACGGCAAAAAGGAGAAAAAGCTGACAGAAGAGGATTATCCTGCCCTTGGCAGAGGTGCGAGTGTTCAAGGGGTGGACGGGCAGTATATCTATATGGCTGATATTAATTATGGGGCAAATGCACTTCCGGAAGAGGAACGATACATTTACGTCTACACATATGATGGAGAGGAGGCGGCAAGAGTACTTCAGCCCGGCGGCACATTTAATTATATTTTCCCGGGCAGCGACGACTATATGATCGTAGAGGTAAATGACGGTGAGTCCTCCGCGATATATTACAAGGTAGATAAGTCCGAATTTGGAAGCGGAAGAGTACTGGAGGCAGAAGAGTTCCTGAGGGTCGATCCGTCGAACACAGATTACAGTTACAGCTATTAGCCGCACGACAAAGAAGTTTTCTGCTGTTATAGGGAATGGAGTGGATGCGTATGGCACTTGAAGTGAGATCACTGAGTAAAAATTACGGCAAAGTGCAGGCACTGAAAAATGTATCCTTCAAGATCGGTACAGGCGTATACGGGCTTCTCGGCCCCAACGGAGCGGGAAAGTCCACGATGATCCGGATCATCACCGGCAGTATGAGGGCGTCGTCGGGAGAGGTACTTTATAATGGCAGGCGGATCCGCGAGAATGAAAAGGCGTATAAAAAAATCCTGGGCTATGTCCCGCAGCGTCAGGGAATGTACGATTCCTTCACCGCCGCACGGTTCCTTGAGTATATGGCAGTGTTAAAGGAGCTCAAAAGGAAGGAGATCCCGGAGGAGGTGGAGCGTGTCCTGAAGATTGTGGGACTTCAGGAGGATGCGCTGCGCAGGCTGGGCGGATTCTCAGGAGGCATGAAGCAGCGTGTGCTCATCGCGCAGGCGCTGCTGGGGGATCCCAGGATCATCATCCTGGATGAGCCGACGGCAGGGCTCGATCCGAAGGAGAGGATCAAGATCCGGAACTTTATCAGCCGGATCGGAGAGAACAGGACGATCCTTCTGGCGACCCATGTGGTGTCGGATGTGGAGTCTATCGCGAGGGAGATCCTCCTGCTTGGCGACGGCGTGCTGAAGGAGAAGGGCACTCCGAGAGAGCTGTGCGCCATGCTGGACGGCAGCGTGTTTGAGTGCATCCTTCCGGGGCAGGAAGGATTCGACAGAGTGGAGGCACAGTTCCCGGTCAGCAATGTCCTGGAGCTGCCTGACGGGCGGATCGCCGTGCGGGTGATCGGCAGCGGCAGGGAAGTCCATAAGAATCTGGGGCAGTATGGCGTGCGCGAAGTCTTTCCGAATCTGCAGGAGGTCTATCTGTCGCTTTTTGATAAAAGGCAGGTGACGGTATGAAGCTGATCCGATTTGAGCTGAGAAAAGTCTTTTCCGGAAATATAAAATATTTTGCACTCCTTCTGATCCTGCTGAACGCGGCAGTATTTTACGTGGGAATGATCCCCCGTATCCCGTCCGCGGAACAGATGGAATATGAGAAAATCTGGCGGGAGAAGGCGGAAGAGCAGGGAGGATCCATAGAAGAGAAGCAACAGTATCTGGAAGAGCAGACCGCAGAGTATGGTTCCTTTGTTGACGAGATGGAAAGCCGGGCGGAAGCGATGCTGGGCGTTCCGATCTTTGAGAACAGCAGGTTTTCTGCTGCAAACATCCGGAAGACGGTGGAGGATTTTGCAGATGTGAAGGAGCTTGAGGTGACGCCGGCTGATGGACGTTATCTGGAGCCTATGCAGAACTTCTATCTTACAGATATCCTGTGTATTGTAATGATCTGTCTGTTCTGCTTCCGGCTGTTCGGATTTGATCATGACAGCGGTATGGGAAACCTGATCCATACTGCTCCGGCAGGCAGGACTGCCCTGCGTTTTGCTCAGCTCACTGCAGTATGGCTGACGGCGGCACTGTCAGCGGCGCTGCTCTATGGAGGAAACCTGCTCCAGACGGCGGTCCTTACAGGAGCAGAAAATCTGGGGGCATATGTACAGGGGATCGCGGCGTTTCGGAATGTGGCATTTCCCTGCACGGTGGGAACCTATCTGCTCCTTTATCTGGCGGGAAAAATTCTGGCGGCGTTTCTGAGTGCATCGGTATGTCAGTTCTTCTGTGTAAAATTCGGCGGCGGGAAAACGGCATGGCTTTTCTTCGCAGGAGTGACCGCGGCATCGTTCTTCCTCTGGTTCCTTGTGCTGGATTCGCCGGCGGTGAAGCTGTTCCGCTATCTGAATCCGGTGGGGATCTTTGATATGAAGCAGATCCTGGGAAACTATCAGAACCTGAATCTGTTTTCCGTCCCGTTTTCCCTGTTGAGTGCAGCAGTTATTTTCACTCTGGTTCTGGGCGGACTCTGTTCTGCGGCAGTCCTTCTTGTATGGAGCACTGAGATCCGTATCCGTTTTCCGGGGGAGGAGATTCGGAAGCGGATCTGCAGGCGGAAGCAGCGGAGACTGCCGGCCGGGATCTTTCTTGGCGAATGGAGAAAACTGCTGGCCGATCAGAAAGGCTGGATCATTGCGCTGGCGGTACTGATCCTGCCGTGGAGCAGTTTCAGCCTGGCGGAGGAGAATCTTACGCCTGATGACTTTTATTACGGGCAGTTTATCAATGAGTACGGCGGCGATTACACGGAAGAAAAGGCCGGGCGGATCAAGGAGATGTATGAGAACGGGGATTTCGCAGAAGAAGCGGAAAGAAAGGCGGCGGAGCGCCTGTACGGGCAGGTGCTTTCCATGGCAGAGACCCGGGGAGAGCAGCTGGGGATCGTTGATCTTAGGCGGCAGGAGACGTTTTTTTCTGACAGACAGACGGAGTCTGTGCGGATGCTGATCCTCTGCCTTGCGCTTTCGCTGTCTTTGTCTCCGCTGTTCTGGCAGGATACAGGGAAGGGAATGGACCGGCTGCTTGCTTCAACTCCGGCAGGAAGGCGGATCTATCCTGGAAAGATGTCTGCAGCGGCAGGACTGGGCGCGCTCTATGGGGCGGCAGTATGGTGCCCCGTATATGTGGAATACTTTATCAGATATGGGATCGCTGACGGAGCATACTCGATCCGGTCCGTGCCGGAGCTTGCCCACGCGGCATTCGATCTTCCGATCGCTGCCTACATGGTACTGACTGTGGCGATGCGAGTCCTGATCGGGGCGTATCTCGGGATCATCATCGGATTCCTGGCGCAGATCCTTCAACAGCCTGCCCAGAATATCTTTGCCGGCATTCTTCTTCTGATCCTTCCTCTCTGCCTGAGCTATATTGGTGGGATGGGATATGAGAACCCGCTTGTGAACCTGATCAAAAATGAACTTGCGTTTGCCACGGCGCATGTGCAGATATTAAGCGGCTTTCAGCGCTCATGCGTGGGATTCGGTCCGGCGGAATGGGGAATATTTCTCCTGATCCCCGCTGTAATGCTGTGCATAGGGAAGAAAAAATGGGATCAGGGCGGCGCGTTGAGCGGATTCTGCCCGGGTAAATGTCCGCTGAAATAGGCTTTTTCTCGAAAATCACGCGATTTTTCGGGAAAAAACAGTTGACGGAGATGAAAAATATGCTATAATCATTTGTAGTGCAATAAATATACCCGAACAGTCGTATGATGCACAATACAAGACTGGAGGGGAGGTTAGGTGTGAGACTATGTCAAATGTAATCGTTAAAGAAAACGAGACGTTAGACAGCGCTTTACGCAGATTCAAAAGAAACTGTGCTAAAGCTGGCATTCAGCAGGAGATTCGCAAAAGAGAACACTACGAGAAGCCAAGCGTAAGACGTAAGAAAAAATCTGAAGCTGCTAGAAAACGTAAATATAACTAATATGTGCAGACAGGCAGGATACCGGAGACGGTATCCTGCTTTACTTTTATCAGCGGATGACCATGACACCGCAGAACGAGGATCAGCTTCGGGATTTCCGGCGTGTGTTTATACAGACAGAAAACAGATACTGAATCTGCCGGATCTGCAATTCCAGAATGAACTTTCATGCAAATTTAACAAAATAAAGTGCTAAAACTGTGAAATAATGAAACTTTTGATTGACATTACTTCATTTTCCTTTTAAAATATACGGGTAGACAATGATGTCGAGAGAGCGGGCAGAATATCTACCCGCTTATTTTTAACTTAGGAGGTAGTTTGAGATGTCATACGTTGATGAAGTAATTGATTTAGTCGTGAAAAAGAACCCGGCTGAGCCGGAATTCCATCAGGCTGTCAAAGAAGTACTTGAGTCTCTCCGCCCGGTGATCGAGGCCAATGAGGAGAAGTACCGCAAAGAAGCTCTTCTTGAGAGACTGACAGAGCCTGAGAGACAGATTAAGTTCCGCGTGCCGTGGGTTGACGACAACGGACAGGCTCATGTAAACACAGGATACCGCGTACAGTTCAACAGTGCGATCGGACCTTACAAGGGAGGACTTCGTCTTCACCCGTCCGTAAATCTTGGTATCATCAAATTCCTCGGATTTGAGCAGGTGTTCAAGAACTCACTGACAGGACTCCCGATCGGCGGAGGAAAAGGTGGTTCTGACTTCGACCCGAAAGGCAAATCCGACAGAGAGATCATGGCATTCTGCCAGAGCTTCATGACAGAGCTCTGCAAACATATCGGCGCTGACACAGACGTTCCGGCAGGAGATATCGGAACAGGCGCAAGAGAGATCGGTTATCTGTTCGGACAGTATAAGAGAATCCGCGGTGTGTATGAAGGCGTACTTACAGGAAAGGGACTTTCCTACGGCGGATCACTGGCACGTACAGAGGCTACAGGATACGGACTCCTGTACTTCACAGACGAGCTGATGAAGATGAACGGAATGGAACTGGCAGGAAAGACTGTTGCAGTATCCGGTTCAGGAAATGTTGCAATCTACGCTACAGAGAAGGCACAGCAGCTGGGCGCTAAGGTCGTTACAGTAAGCGACTCCAACGGATGGGTATATGATCCGGAAGGAATCGACGTTGCAGCTCTGAAAGAGATCAAAGAAGTAAACAGAGCAAGACTGACAGAGTACAAGAAATACCGCCCGAACTCAGAGTATCATGAGGGAAGAGGCGTATGGTCTGTTAAGGTTGACGTTGCTCTTCCGTGTGCGACACAGAACGAACTGCTCCTCGACGACGCTAAGATGCTCGTTGAGAACGGATGCCAGGTCGTAGCAGAGGGTGCAAACATGCCTACAACGATCGAGGCTACAGAGTATCTGCAGCAGCACGGCGTGATCTTTGCTCCCGGAAAAGCTGCTAACGCAGGCGGTGTTGCTACATCTGCACTGGAGATGTCACAGAACAGCGAGCGTTTAAGCTGGTCCTTCGAGGAAGTTGACGCGAAACTGAAAGACATCATGGTAAATATCTGCCACAACGCAGCAAATGCTGCTGAGAAGTACGGCTTCAAGGGCAACTACGTTGTAGGAGCCAACATTGCTGGATTCGAGAAAGTCGTTGACGCAATGGAGGCACAGGGAATCGTATAAACAAGATCCTAAAAGATCAGGCTGCCGTGTCAAAGCGGCAGCCTTTCTGCTTTCTCTGATAAAGTCCGGCAGGATCTTTTACAGAGACCATTCCGGAAACGGGATTTTTAAGAACATGAGAACAGAATTCTCTGAAAAAAGCCGCCCGGCGGGGATCTGGAAGGATAAAGCGCAGGATCCCGGGATATAATGTATACTGACGAACTGGCAATGAAGGGCACCGGGCAGTTTAAAATTTTCTGGCAAAAGTAAAAAAAATGTGAAAAGCGTTGACATATCGGGGAGATTCGTTTATATTAAATTTTGGTAAAAGGGAGTAACTGGCGCCCAATCCAGGGTGTTTGCGATAGCGTCAGTACGATGGTTTATCCATCCGTATCGCGATTAAATGGTGAGACTTTTATTGCATAAAAAGAAAAGTGCAATAATTGTCTCTTTTTTATTGCACGGAAAAAAATGGAGGTCAGAGTGAAATGAAAAACTATTATCAGTTGTCTGCAGAAGAGACAATGAAAGAGCTCAACGGCTCCACGGAACCTCTTACCGATGAACAGGTAAGGGAGCACAAAGAGAAGTACGGACCGAACGAGCTGGTGGAGGGAAAGAAGAAAACGATTCTTCAGATTTTCCTGGAACAGTACAAGGATTTCCTTGTTATCATCCTTATTATCGCGGCGATCGTATCCGGCTTCATGGGAGACGCAGAGAGCGCGGCTGTTATCCTGATCGTGATCACGATGAATGCAATCCTGGGTACGGTACAGACGGTGAAGGCCGAGCAGTCGCTGGCAAGCCTGAAGAAGCTTTCCGGCCCGGAGGCAAAAGTGCTGAGAGGCGGCAGTGTGGTGCAGATCCCGTCATCCGAAGTCACAGTCGGAGATATCGTCATGCTTGATGCGGGAGATTATATCCCGGCAGACGGACGTATCATCGAGTGTACCAGCCTGAAAGTGGACGAGAGCGCACTGACGGGAGAGAGCCTCGGCGTTGACAAGATGACAGACGTGATCGATCAGGACGAAGTGCCGTTGGGCGACCGCGTGAACATGGTCTATTCCGGAAGCTTTGTCACATACGGACGCGGTTCCTTCGTGGTAACGGGAATCGGAATGGAGACGGAGGTGGGCAAGATCGCAAGCCTGCTCAAGACGACTTCAGAGAAAAAGACTCCGCTCCAGGTCAACCTGGATCAGTTCGGACAGAAGCTGTCCATCCTGATCCTTATATTCTGCGGTATCCTCTTCGGCATCAGCATTTTCCGCGGGGACAATATCGGAGACGCATTCCTCTTTGCTGTTGCGCTTGCAGTAGCAGCGATCCCGGAGGCTTTGAGTTCCATTGTTACGATCGTGCTTTCCTTCGGTACGCAGAAGATGGCGAGAGAGCATGCGATCATGAGAAAGCTCCAGGCAGTAGAGGGACTCGGAAGCGTGTCCATTATCTGTTCTGATAAGACAGGTACACTGACTCAGAACAAGATGACAGTGGAAGATTACTATGTGGATGATCTCTGTATCAAGGCAGAGGATATCGATCTGAATGATCCGTCCCAGAGCAGACTGCTCATCAGCAGCATCCTCTGTAATGATTCATCCAACACGGACGGTGTTGAGATCGGCGACCCGACGGAGACAGCCCTCCTGAATCTGGGAACAAAGCTGGGGCTGAACCCGGATGACGTTAAGGCAAAATATCCGAGAGAGAGCGAGAATCCGTTCGACAGCGACAGGAAACTGATGTCCACAAAACATACCATGGAAGGCATTCCGACCATGCTTGTAAAAGGCGCGGTGGATGTGCTCCTTGACAGGATGACGAGTATCCAGATCGGAAATGAAGTCCGTCCGATCACTGCGGGAGACAGGCGCAAGATCGAGGATCAGAACCAGGAATTCTCAAGATCCGGCCTGCGTGTGCTGGCATTTGCATATAAGGTGGTATCTGACGAGCTTGAACTGACGCTGGATGACGAGTATGATCTTACCTTCCTGGGACTTGTCGCAATGATGGATCCGCCGAGGGTTGAATCCCAGGCGGCAGTTGCAGAATGTAAGCGTGCGGGAATCCGCCCGATCATGATCACGGGAGACCACAAGGTAACGGCCGCGGCGATCGCCAAAAGGATCGGCATCCTGAATGATGAATCCGAGGCGTGCGAAGGCGCCGTGATCGAGAATATGTCCGATGAGGAACTGAAGGATTTTGTAGAAGGTATCTCCGTATATGCGCGTGTCTCACCGGAGCACAAGATCCGTATCGTGCGCGCGTGGCAGGATAGAGGAAATATCGTGGCAATGACAGGAGACGGTGTAAACGATGCTCCGGCCCTGAAACAGGCCGACATCGGAGTGGCAATGGGTATCACGGGAAGCGAAGTGTCCAAGGACGCCGCGGCCATGGTGCTCACGGATGACAACTTTGCGACGATCGTCAAAGCTGTCGAGAACGGAAGGAATCTTTACAGAAACATCAAGAGTGCGATCCAGTTCCTGCTTTCAGGAAACTTCGGAGCGATCCTGGCAGTGCTCTATGCATCGATCACGGCACTCCCGGTACCGTTCGCGCCGGTGCACCTGCTGTTCATCAACCTTCTGACAGATAGTCTTCCGGCGATCGCCCTCGGACTTGAGCCCCATTCTCAGGAGGTAATGGACGAGAAGCCGAGACCGATGAATGAATCGATCCTGACAAAGGATTTCCTGATCAAGATCGGAACCGAGGGACTTTCCATCGGAGTGACTACAATGATTGCGTTCTTGATCGGATATCACGGGGAGAACGCGCTTTTGGGAAGTACGATGGCGTTCGCAACGCTTTGTTCTGCAAGGCTGTTCCACGGATTTAACTGTAAGTCTGACAGGCCTGTCGTATTCTCGAAGAGAGTGATCGACAATAAGTGGCTGATCGGTGCGTTCCTCCTCGGTTTAGTGCTGATTACGGCTGTTGTCATGATCCCGGGCCTGCACAATATTTTCCAGGTGCAGACGCTTACAATTACGCAGCTGCTTACGGTATACGGTCTTGCGGCAGTGAACATCCCGATCATCCAGATCCTGAAAGCAATCCGGATGGCCCTGAAAAAGAGATAAGAAGAATGAGAGAATAGAAGGGGAGCAGATAACAGCAAAGGAGGAATTGAAATGAAACAAGTACAAAAGCCGAAGAAACCTCTGATCATTTACTACCTGATCGCGCTGCTGGTTATTATTCTGCTCAATGCATTTGTGTTCCCTGTGTTCATGGGTACGAGTGTAAAAGAAGTGGATTACGGAACCTTCCTTACAATGGTGGAAAACAAGGAGGTGTCCCGTGTTCAGCTGGAAGGAGATACAATCTATTTCATTGATAAGAGCGAAGAACCTCAGCAGTATGAGACGACGACCTTCGACGACCCGGAACTGGTGAACCGTCTGGAAGAGTCAGGCTGTGAGTTTGGAAGGGTGGCGCAGGAGACGCACCCGATCCTGAACTTTATCGTCTCGCTGGTACTGCCGATCGTGATCTTCGTCGCTCTCGGACAGCTCCTGTCCCGCCAGCTGATGAAGAAGATGGGCGGCGGAGCGGGCGGCAATCCGTTCATGCAGTTCGGAAAGAGCAATGCAAAGGTCTATGTGGAATCGACTACCGGCATTACGTTCAATGACGTGGCAGGCGAGGACGAGGCGAAGGAGCTGCTCACAGAGATCGTGGACTTCCTTCACAATCCGGGGAAATATCAGGAGATCGGAGCAGTATGTCCCAAGGGCGCTCTGCTCGTGGGACCTCCTGGAACCGGAAAGACGCTGCTCGCCAAGGCGGTAGCAGGAGAAGCGGGGGTTCCCTTCTTCTCCATCTCAGGTTCTGAATTCGTAGAAATGTTCGTTGGAATGGGAGCATCAAAAGTCCGCGACCTCTTCAAGCAGGCGAATGAGAAAGCTCCATGCATCGTGTTCATCGATGAGATCGATACGATCGGAAAGAAGAGGGACAGCCAGGGATTCAGCGGCAACGACGAGCGTGAGCAGACATTGAACCAGCTCCTCACGGAGATGGATGGATTCGATGCCTCAAAGGGCGTTGTGATCCTGGGAGCGACGAACCGTCCGGACACTCTGGATCCGGCGCTCCTGCGTCCGGGAAGATTTGACCGGAGGATCCCTGTGGAACTTCCCGATCTGAAGGGAAGAGAAGAGATCCTGAAAGTACATGCACGAAAGATCAAGATCGGGGACGACGTGGACTTTAACGCGATCGCAAGAGCAGCGTCCGGAGCATCCGGCGCAGAACTCGCCAACATGGTAAATGAGGCGGCGCTGCGTGCGGTCCGGGAGAACAGAAAGTTCGTCACTCAGTCTGATCTGGAAGAGAGTATCGAGGTCGTGATCGCAGGATATCAGAAGAAGAATAAAGTGCTCTCCACAAAGGAGCGGCTGATCGTGGCATACCATGAGATCGGGCATGCTCTGGTGGCGGCGCTTCAGACCAATTCGGCGCCTGTCACAAAGATCACGATCATACCGAGGACTTCAGGCGCGCTGGGATATACGATGCAGGTGGATGAGGAAGAGAGAAACCTGATGTCAAAAGAGGAGATCGAGAATAAGATCGCCACGCTGACCGGCGGAAGATGTGCTGAGGAGCTGGTGTTCAACTCGATCACGACAGGCGCGTCCAACGATATCGAGCAGGCGACGAAGCTTGCCCGCGCCATGATCACCCGGTTCGGCATGAGCGGGAAGTTCGGCATGGTAGCCCTGGAGACGCAGGTGAACCCGTATCTCGGCGGGGACAGCAGTCTGAGCTGTTCGCCTGAGACAGCCGCGACGATCGACGACATGGTTGTGGATACTGTGAAGCAGGCGTACGACAAGGCGATGAATCTCCTCAGAGAGAATAAAGGAAAGCTTCACGAGCTTGCCAAGTATCTGTATGAGAAAGAGACGATCACCGGAGAGGAGTTCATGCAGATCCTCAATAAAAAAGAAGAAATCGAGATGAAAAACTAAAGATTTCATTAATATACTGGAAAAACAGATTCATTGTGTTAGAATGAAGCTGAAAGAACGACAGCCCCGTGAATTTCACGGGGCGCTGTCTTTTATGGGAATGAGAGCCGGGGAAAGCAAACGGTGACAGAATTCAAGGCGCAGTGCCCTGTGAAGAAGTCCTTCGACAGAGCAGACACTGAAGTCGGAAAGGAAAGAGCTGCATTTATGCCAAAGAGAAAGTTTTACCAGGAACCGGAGGAAGAGAGAGAAAGAAAGATACCGACGACGAGATACCGGCCGGACTACAGGCAGGGGCTTACCAGACAGCAGGTACAGGAGCACAGGCTTCACGGATGGACGAACAAAACTGTGGACTCTTCGTCAAAGACAACGAAAGAGATCGTGCAGGAGAATATTTTTACGTACTTCAACCTCATCTTTGCCGTGCTCGCAGTGCTGCTCTGCATCGTGGGATCTTTCCGGGATCTTACGTTTCTCCCGGTCATCATCGCGAACACACTGATCGGGATCATACAGGAGGTCCGTGCAAAGCAGGTGCTCGACAACCTCACGATGCTCAACGCGCCCCGTGTGACCGTGGTGCGCGAAGGGAAGCGGTCTGTTGTGGACTCAGAGGATCTGGTAATTGACGACATTGTGATCTTCAAGGCGGGAAGCCAGGTCTGCGCGGACGCGGAAGTATGCGCCGGGGAAGTGCAGGTTAATGAATCCCTGCTGACCGGGGAGTCGGATGAGATCACGAAGCGAAGGGGAGACCGGCTGATGTCCGGAAGCTTTATCGTGTCCGGACAGTGCCATGCAAGGCTGGACAAGGTAGGCGAGGATTCTTATATTTCCAAGCTTACGCTTCAGGCAAAGGAGATGCAGGAAGGAGAACAGTCGGAGATGATCCGCTCGCTGGATAAGCTGGTCAAGTGGGTCGGGGTGGCGATCATCCCTATCGGGCTCATCCTGTTCTGCCAGTCCTTCTTCTTCCAGCATGACGGGTTCCGCTCCAGTGTGACCGCCATGGTCGCCGCCGTGATCGGGATGATCCCCGAGGGACTCTATCTCCTGGCAAGCGTTGCTCTGGCAGTCAGCGCAGTGCGTCTCGCGAGAAAGAAGGTCCTGCTTCATGATATGAAGTGTATTGAGACTCTTGCGCGGGTGGATGTGCTCTGCGTGGACAAGACGGGTACGATCACGGAAAATACAATGAAGGTACAGGACGTACTGGAGACGGATGCCTATGACGGCGGCGCGATGGATCCGCTGAATCTGCTGATCGGGGATTTTGCGGCTGCCATGACACAGGACAATATCACCATGGCGGCGGTCAAGGAATATTTTACGAAGGGGACAGGAAAGCAGGCAGTGGCGAAGACAGGTTTTTCTTCTGCTTCAAAATACAGCAGCGTTACTTTTCCGGATGGCGCCTATGTGCTCGGAGCGCCGGAGTTCGTACTGAAGGAAGATTACGCGGACCGGGCGGGGGAGATCACAGAGCTGGCTTCTACGGGGGCGAGAGTCCTTGTGTTCGGTACCTATGACGGGCAGCCGGACGGAAAGCCGCTGCCAAAGCCGGTGACTCCCCTCGGCTATATCCTGCTGGCAAATCCGATCCGGGAAGCTGCCGAGGAGACCTTCCGGTATTTTGCAGAGCAGGGTGTGGAGGTCAAGGTGATCTCCGGAGACAGCCCGGTGACCGTGTCGAGAGTGGCTGGGCAGGCAGGGATCGCAAATGCGGAAAAATATATAGATGCATCGAAACTGGAAGGGGCGGAGGAGATGCGGGATGCGGTGCTCCACAATACTGTTTTCGGGCGTGTCACGCCAAACCAGAAACGTCAGTTTGTCCAGATCCTTAAGGACGCGGGACATACCGTGGCGATGACAGGAGACGGAGTGAACGATATCCTGGCGCTCAAAGATGCGGACTGCAGCATTGCCATGGCGTCGGGAAGCGAGGCGGCGGCTCAGGCGTCCCAGCTCGTGCTGCTGGAGTCTGATTTTTCCTGCATGCCGCAGGTCGTTCTGGAAGGCAGAAGAGTAGTGAATAATATCCAGCGCTCGGCGAGCCTGTTCCTCGTCAAGAACATTTTCTCTTTCCTGCTCAGCCTTCTCTCGTTCGTGTTTATGTTCTCTTATCCGCTGGAACCGTCCCAGATCTCGCTGATCAGTATGTTTACGATCGGAATCCCGGCGTTTTTCCTGGCGATGGAGCCGAACAGGAATATCATCAAGGGACATTTCCTGACAAATGTATTCCTGAAGGCGCTTCCTGCGGCGATCACGGATGCGGCGGCCGTGGGCGCACTCGTTGTCTTCGGAAGGACTTTCGGCGTGAATTCCACGGATATCTCCACCGCGGCGACCATGCTGCTTGCCATCGTCGGATTCATGATCCTGTATAAGATAAGCGCCCCGATGAACAAGATCAGGGCGGGTATCCTGGGAGGCTGTATCCTGGGACTTCTGTTCTGCAGCATCTATCTGAACGATCTCTTTGCCATAACGGGAATGACAACGGAGTGCGTGATGCTGTTTGTTGTATTTGCTATCGCGACAGAGCCTGTGCTGCGGTATCTGACGCTGCTGGTGGGAAAGATCAGATTTTACTATATGAGACTAAGAGGCAGAAACCCGGAAGCTTAGGCTTCCGGTTCTGCCTCTCTTACGTGTCCCTGTCCGCTGAAGACAAGCTTGAAGATAAAACGGACAAATGGACCGGCATAACACATCTGCCAGAAGAATGCCATAGGGAAGTTCAGAGCCACAGTCTGGAGCCAGACCGGGATGAAGTTGATCCCCGCGTCTTTGAAAAGAATCGTCGCAATAAGACTCATAAGCGGGCACATCCACATTACAGAGACAGCGGAGATGGCGAGAACGAGATGGAACGGGTTCTCTCTGGACGGGTCAACGATCCGGAAAGCTGTCTTTTTCGCAATGTTTCCGACAAAAAAGAAGTCAAGGATAAAGGCGACGGGAGCCATTATGACCAGCTCGTGGAAAGCGGAGAGAAACACGCTTCCGTCAAGGCCTCCGATATTCAGCGCGATGTTGTAACAGATCATAGCATAGACCATCACAAAGACCATTAAGATCGTGAAGATCACTTCCTGAAATTTTGTTTTTGGCATAAAAAATCCTCCTTCAATGAATCATAAACCAGCAGAAGATCGTGTTGTTCGTTATCATTCGGGAGAATGTGCGTTTCCAATTAAACCAATATTCTTTTGCCGGCTGATTCTATCATACAGAAAGGAACAGTGTCAAGATAAAATTGAAATTCTCCCGAGGATTTGTTATATTGTTTTTGTAACATGTCGTCAGGATTCGGACAAAACAGGGTTCGACTATCGGTTGAAAACGGTCTTGCCCGTCTCCGTATTCATTATTACTGAATGAGGGAGATTATGATTACTTACGAAAACACAAAAACAATCTGCGATCTGGTGCAGAATGCCGGAAGAGAGCACGGGGAGAGAGTGTTCCTTCGCTACGAGGACAATGATGTCGTCTATGATGTTACTTACCGTCAGTTCGTTGAAGAGTGCAGCGCCATCTCCGCATGGACAAAGGAGCAGGATGCTGTGATCGGACACAGGGCCCAGGTGGGACTCCTGGGAAGCAGCAGCCATCACTATCTTGCAGTCATGCTTGGAGTCATGGCGAACGGAAATACCGTCGTTCCGCTGGATATCCAGCTGGATGTAGAAGGCCTGGCTGACTGCCTCAACCGATCCGACGTGGATATCCTGTTCTATGACTGGGAGCATCATCCTCTTGTAGAGGGAGTAAAGGCACTCTGTCCCAGAGTCAGGACTTTTATATCACTTCAGCACGGAAAACATGTTCCATGCTCTGACAATATTCTGAAAGAATTCGCCGGACGCACCGTCACTCCGAACGTGTCGGAAAACGACTGTGCGATGATCCTCTTTACATCCGGAACGACCGGGCGGGGAAAGGGAGTCATGCTTTCCAACCGCAATCTGATCGATAATGCATTTTCTTCTACTGACAATGACCACCCGGAAAATCAGGTATTTCTGAATATCCTTCCGATCCACCATGTATTCTGCATCAACTGTGATGTGCTTGTCTCACTGCGCTACGGGAATATCCTGTGCCTGAACAGGGATATGAGCAGACTGGCGGACCATCTGCTCCTTTTCGAGCCCACGGCATTCCGTGCAGTACCGATGGTGGCGAAGGCGCTTTATAACCGTTTCTGTCTTCTTAGGAAGCAGAATCCGGACAAGAGCGTGGAAGAGGCAAAGGCGGAGGTATTCGGAAGACGTCTGCGCAGAGTATCCTGCGGTGGAGGATATCTCACTCCGGAACTGGCAAAGAACTATCAGGAGCTGGGCATTTCCATCGGGCAGGGCTACGGCATGTCCGAGTGTTCGCCTGTCATCTCGACTGCAGTGTGGGACCGCCCGGATAAGATCGCGTCGGTAGGAAGGATCGTGGACCGCTGCCAGGTCCGGATCGTGGACGGTGAGATCCAGGTCAAGAGCCCTTCCGTTATGATGGGATATTATAAAGATCCGGAGAATACCGCCAAAGCGATCACTGAGGACGGGTGGCTGTGCACCGGTGATATCGGATATGTGGATGACGAGAATTTCCTTTACCTTACAGGGCGTAAGAAGAACCTCATTATCCTGAGCAACGGGGAAAATGTCGCGCCGGAGCAGATCGAGAATATGTTTGCCGATGAGACGATCGTGGAGGACATCCTTGTCTTTGAGGAAAATGATGTGATCACAGCAGAGATTTATCCGAACTTCAAGTATGCGGAGACGTGCGGCATTACGGATATTGAAGGAGCTGTGGGAGAGAGTATCGCGAAGATCAATCAGAAGCTGCCTTCTTTTAAGAGGATTCTTAACTTCCGTGTGCGCAAGGATCCCTTTGAGAAGACCAGTTCCAGAAAGATCAAGCGCTCGAATTATTTCAGCCAGAAGAAGGCAGAGGAAGAGAACCGGAAAAAGCTCGTCATGCCGAAAGATGACCTTCAGCAGAAGATCTACGATATCGTGGCGGGAATCCTGGGCCATCAGGATTTCGGCATCGATACGGATTTCTACAGGGTCGGCATGGACTCCATGGGAAGCGTTCTCCTTCTGACAGAGCTGGCGGACAATATGGATTTTTCCATCACACTGGATGACCTGATGTCCCACGCTACGGTTGAAAAGCTGGAGGCATATTATAAAGAGACGCTGAAGGAAGAGAAAGTGGACTATTCTGTCCGTCCGGTCTACCCGCTGACCAATCTGCAGATCTATTTTGCATATGTGATGAAAGGGAACACGACCGCGAACCTTCCGTCCCTGATCCGTCTTGACGACAGTATTGACCTGGAACGGCTGCAGAAGGCAGTGGAAGATCTGTTCGATGTACATCCGGGCCTGAAGTCCATCATCCAGCTGGACGAGGGAGTGTACAAGAGCTTCCGCCATGACGATCTGAGGGTGGACATACCGATCATCCGTCAGAAGGATGAGGAATTCGAGGAGACAAGAAAGCATCTCCTTGTGCCCTATATGTATGAGAAAGATGAGCCGCTCTACCACGCGGGGATCTATCAGACTGACAGCGCGAAATACCTGTTCCTCGATATTGCCCATATCGTGGGAGACGGAATGACGCTTAAGATCCTGTTCGAGGATTTGAATGACCTGTATGCGGGAAAACCGGTAGAAAAGGAAAAGTACACACTGTTCGAGTATGTACTGGATGAAAAGGCGCGCGACGGAAAGGGCAAGAGAGAACAGGATATCGCATACTACAGAGAGCTGATGAAAGGCATCCGGATCCGGAAGAGCATTCTCACGCTCCGTGATTTCCATGATCTTGAGCGCGGAGAGAACGCTTCGCTCAGAGGAAGGTTTACGATCAGTCCGAACCAGCTGAATGCTTTCTGCAGGAAGCACAGAGTGTCAGAGAATGTGATGTTCCTGACCGCTTATAATTATTGTATCGGCATTTTCAGCAATGAGAAGGATGTGGTCTGCACGAGTATCCACAGCGGACGTACGGACAGCCGCTGGACAAGGCTGGCGGGACCGCTGTTCTTAAGCTACCTGTTCCGCTACACAAACATACCTCACGAGACAGTGCCGCAGCTTCTGGGCAGATCTGCACGTCAGATCATGGAGACCATGCGCTGCCATATCTCCGCGCTCCATGCGGATGAGATGTTCTTCCAGTATCAGGGGGATATCCTGAACCTTGATGAGATCGGAGGGGCGCCGGCGCACAGAGAGCCGCTGCAGCTGGATTCACTGCCGTTCCATCTGCAGGTGATGTCCAATAAGGAAGGTTTCTATTATTATGAGCTGAGATACTGGAAGAACCGTTTTGACGAGCAGCAGCTCAAGGTCTTTATGGAGTGCATGGATGTCATCATGGAGGCGATGCTGACGGAGCCGTCGGTCCGCCGCCTGAAGAAGCATCTTCCGGAACACCTTTTCCCGAAGCACTATATCCTGAAAGCGGGAGCGGTCAATGATGCAGCGGGATTCCAGCTGATCCACGATGTTTCCAAGGATACTCTCGTCAAGGCTTATGTTTTTGATGAGACCTGCCGCAAGCAGCCGTACGGAGCATGGGGAACTCTCTACATTATGGACCGTCCGACAAAGAACTGGACGGACAAGATCACGAATCCTTACGGAGCGGGCGTCCTCTATCAGACAGGACTGAATGCAAGGATCCTCCCGGACGGCACGCTGGATGTGCTGGAGAGATGCGGACGAACGGTCATGACTGAGAATCTGACCGGACGGGAATACCTGGATCTGGGAAGGCTTGAGGAAACAATCATGAGTTACGGCGGGATCGACCACGCTGAGGCCTATACGTGCTGGGGACCGGAGCACAGACTCATACTGTGCGCGGACATAGTGGGAAGCGAAGAACCGGATCTGGAGAAACTTAAGGCTTACATAGCGGAGAAAGTGGAACCATGTCTTGTGCCGAAGCAGATCAGCTTTACGGAGAAGTAGGATGGGGAATGTTATCGAGATCACGGATTTTAATGCGGCTGAGCTGGACGTCTATGCAAGACTGACGGAGGCGCAGCTTCTGAATAAGGACAGGCCGGAGGACGGCATTTTCATTGCGGAGAGTCCCAAAGTGATCGGGCGGGCGCTGGATGCCGGATATGAGCCGGTTTCCTTTCTCGCAGAGAAGCGGCATATAGATGAAGGTGAGACGGGAAAGATCCTGTCATGCTGCGGAGACATTCCGGTCTATATCGCAGAGTTCGATGTGCTGACTCAGCTCACCGGATATAAACTGACCAGGGGGATGCTCTGCGCCATGCGGCGCAGGGCACTTCCGTCTGTTCGGGAAATCTGCAGAAATGCGGAGCGCATCGCCATCCTTGAGAATGTCATGAACCCGACTAATGTGGGAGCAGCCATCCGCTCTGCCGCTGCACTGAACATGGACGCAGTCCTGCTCACTCCCGGATGCAGCAATCCGCTCTACCGGCGGGCGATCCGCGTGAGCATGGGAACCGTGTTCCAGATCCCATGGACGATCCTGAGAGAAGAGGAAGCGGGAAAGTGGCCGGAAGAGGGAATGGCGTTTCTTGGCAGGCTTGGATATCGGACTGCGGCTATGGCGCTTCGCAGTGAATCGGCGGATATTGACGATGAGCGGCTGCGGCGGGAAAAGAAGCTGGCTGTCATCCTCGGGACAGAGGGCGACGGGCTGATGGACGGGACGATCGAGAGATGTGATTATACGATCAAGATACCGATGGCTCACGGCGTGGATTCGCTGAATGTGGCTGCCGCCAGCGCAGTGGCGTTCTGGGAACTGGGCAGGAGGAGGGCAGAGCCTCAGAAGTAGTTACTGCTCACATCTGATTCTGCCCGTATGTTCACTCGCCGCGCTGCCGTGTTCCAGGTCCGTACTTCGAACTGAGGCTGTTTATGTGAACAGAAACCAGAAGTAAAAAATTAAGAATTTTCTTCTTCTCTTTTTTATGATTGTATGATAGCATTAATACAATGAGAGACAAAGCTCATTCAATCTATAAGGGAAAGGAAGGAACTTATGAAACTGGAAGTAAAAGACCTGAGAAAAAGTTTTGGAGATAAAGAAGTGCTCCACGGAATCTCTTTTTCCATCGAAAGCGGCAGAGCGCTTGGTCTTCTCGGACGGAACGGCGCAGGAAAGACGACGACGATCCGCATCCTGATGGATGTCTTCCGGGCTAATTCGGGAACCATTACTGTGGACGGGAAGCCGTTTCATCCCAGGGATTTCCGGATCGGCTATCTTCCGGAGGAGAGGGGACTGTATCCGAAGAAAGGAGTGCAGGAGCAGCTGATCTACCTTGCCCAGCTCCGGGGAAGCAGCCGCTCTGACGCAAAGCGGCAGTCAGAGCGCTGGCTGAAGCGTCTCGGGGTGGAAGAGTATGCCCAGAGGAAGCTGGAGACTCTGTCAAAAGGAAACCAGCAGAAAGTGCAGCTGGCGCAGACTCTGGTGTGTGATCCGGATCTCGTGATCCTGGACGAGCCATTCAGCGGATTGGACCCTGTGAATTCACAGATCTTAAAGGACGTGATCAGGGAGCAGATCGAAGCCGGAAAACTGGTGATCTTCTCCAGCCATCAGATGAGTTACGTGGAAGAATTCTGCGAGGATATCGTGCTCATCAATCACGGCGAGATCGTTCTATCCGGAAATCTGGATCAGATCAAGCGTGAGTACGGACACAACAGACTTGTGATCAGCCTGGGCGCAGAGTATCAGGAGCCCGAGCAGATGATCAGGGACTATATGGGAGACCTGCTGCATGTTGTCGGGAAGCGGAAGGATCAGGTGATCGCCGAGATGAAAGAGGGATGTACCCGGGAGCTTCTTCTGAAAGAATTCCTGGAGCGGAACCTGGTTCCCGAGGAATATGGAAATTATGAGCCGTCTCTGACGGAAATCTTCGTGGAAAAGGCAGGTGATCAGGCATGAAACAGTTTCTGACGGTATTAAGATTTGAGCTGAATAACTATTTTAAGAATAAAAGCTTCCTCCTGACAACGATCATCCTGATCGTGCTGGCAGTAGGCATCATCGCGCTGCCGGGCATCATCACGGCAGTAGAAGGAGGCTCCTCCGCCTCAGAGGAGAGCACTGTGGAAACAGAAGAGAGTTCCGGCGAAGGAGCGGAGCAGACAGTGGCGCTCCTTGATGAAAACGGAAGTATTGCGGACCTGGAGACTTTCTCCGCGGCCATGGGAATGAATATCAGGTGGATGGAATGTACAGATAAGAGCCAGGTGGAGGATGCGGTGAACGATGGAACGGCAGAAGCCGGATTCATCGTGGAGGATCTTCTGCACTATACCTATGTGGTGGAGAACCGGTCCATGTCAGATACCATGCAGGGGGCATTCTCCGCAGCGGCGGCAGCAGTTTACCGCTCCCAGGTGCTCACGGAGCAGGGACTCGATCCGGCTGAGATCGAGACGCTGTATCAGATCCAGCCGGAGTATGAGACGCAGATCCTCGGGAAAGACAGCGTCAGCAATTATGCGTATACATACATGCTGATCATGATCCTGTATTTCCTGCTCATCTTCTACGGGCAGATGATCGCGACTTCCGTGACGTCCGAGAAGAGCAACCGTGCCATTGAGATCCTTGTGACGAGCGTTGACAGCAGCAGCCTGATCTTCGGCAAGGTTCTTGCCGGAGCGATCGCAGGGCTGATCCAGTGCGCGCTGATCCTGGGAAGCGCAGTGGGCGCTTATCAGTTCTTCAAGGACAGCTGGGGCGGCCTGCTGGACAATGTATTCGACATACCGGCTCCGGTGTGGGCGGCATTCGCTGTATTCGGAATGATGGGATATCTGCTGTATGCGTTCTGCTTTGGCATGCTGGGCGCTCTGGTGTCCAAGACAGAGGATATCAGCAAGGCTTCCATGCCGGTGCTGATGATCTATATGATCTCCTTCTTCATTGCGATCTTCGGCATGAATGACAGCAACAGCATGCTCATAAAGGTGGCCTCGTTTATCCCGTTCACCTCGAGCAATGGCATGCTGATCCGGATCGCCATGGGAAGCGTGGAGATGTGGGAGGTCATCCTCTCCGGAGCGCTGCTCGCCGTGTTCTGCGTGGGCGCGGGAGTCCTGGCGGCGAAGATCTTCCGGTTCGGAACGCTGATGTACGGCAATCCGATCAAGTTTACCACGGCGCTCAAGAAGATCCGGGAGAAGTAAGACCTGTATCAAAGGGATTGACAACAGAATAAAACGGACGGAGGCCTGTACAGTGAAGAATACTGTGCAGGTCTCCTTGTTTTTTCAAAGTACCGGGTATATGATGGTGGGAGTGAAGAATTCTCAGGCATTTTGAGAGTATAGATCCTCCGCGTCAGGGGAAGAAGTATAGTATGACAGAGAAGGAGAGAAAGACCGTCATGGAAAAGAAACTCTATTCGAAAGACATCATCCTGGTGCTTGCCGCCAGCTTTTTCTATATGTCCAGCCCCATGCTTGTGACGCCGCTGATCACAGGATTTACGGAAAGCATCGGCGCATCCGCCGCGGTCATGGGCTTTGTAGGAGGACTGATGAATCTGTGCTCTCTGTTCTGCCGGCCTCTCGCCGGCAATCTGGCGGACCGGATCAGCAAATATAAGCTCACATTTATCGGAGCGGTACTGATGACGATCGCGAGTGCAGGATACATTCTGGCACCGAATGAGATGACCGTGGTAATCTCCCGGATCATCAACGGAGCCGGCTTCGCCTGCTGCTCCGTCTGTCTCTCCACCTGGATGTCAAACATGCTTCCCAAGGAGAAGATCGGCTCCGGGATGGGTTTTTACGGGACAATGAACGCGCTCGGGATGGCGGTGGCGCCGGCAATCGGGGTCAGCGTCTATCAGAGGTTCGGCTATCGTACTGCTTTCTGCATCGCACTGCTGTTTTCCCTTGCGATCCTTCTGGTGATACGGTTTGTGGGAGACAAAGGAGAGCCGGTGAACGACTCTTTGGAGCTGAAGAGAGAAAGACCGTGTCTGGAGCTGATTGATATCAAAGTTCTTCCGATCGCACTGATCATCATGCTCTTCGCGATCCCGTACTGCGCGACCCAGTCATTTCTTGTGACCTATGTGGAGGTGCAGGGACTGGATATTGCGGTGAGTATGTTTTTCCCATCCTATGCGGTGGTACTGATCGTGCTCAGATTAAGCCTTCGTAATCTTTTCGATAAGCTTCCATTTCAGGTATTTCTGCTGATCAGCTGTATCTCGGAGCTCCTTGCCATTGTACTTCTCGCGGTCATGCGCAGCAATGCGGCCATGTTCCTGGCTTCGGCGTTCCTGGCGGGCGGATATGGGATCATGAGCTCTGTGTGCCAGTCCGCAGCGATGCTGCTGGCGGGCAGGGAGAAGAGGGGACTTGCAAACAGTACCTATTATATCGGCTTGGATCTTGGTATGACGCTGGGGCCGATGATCGGAGGAGCGCTGTACGGGAGACTGGATATCAGGCTGTTCTATCCCGCACTGCTGGTGACGATGCCGCTGGCCGGGGTGGTGTATCTGACGGCGGGAAAAGGACTGAGGAAAAGAGGATAGAATCAAATTGAGCAAAACAGATATTGATGCTATACTTATAGAGTTATAAGAGAGGGGGATGAATATGAGATTGTCGATCATACATCATATTGCAATTATTGTTTCCGATTATGAGAAATCAAAAGATTTGTTTTCCGGAAAGAGATTTACTTTTTTCGCAGATCCGGACGGACTTCCGATCGAGCTTCATGAATGACTTCGGAAAGCGGGATATACAGATCCTGAAAAAAATTAAGAAATAAGAGATGGATTTAGAATGAAAGAAAAAATAAAAACAGAGCAGGATCAGGTCTTCAAGAACTTTCCTGTCCCGAAAGCCCTCCGGGTCATGATCGTCCCGGCGGTGATCAGCCAGCTGATCGTGCTGAACAGTATTTTCGGGATGTACGGGATCGTCTGGTCGCAGGTGACGGCGGATACACTGACGGTGCTTCTGTCGTTCTATGTGTACCGGAGATTTCGCCCCGGACAGGAGGAGATGGACAGAAAGAGGAGGCAGCTTCAGGAGAAAGGGACAGACAGATGAAGGGAAAAGGATTGAACCGTGATGTGATTAAATATATCGCCATGTTTACCATGCTCCTGAACCATATTGCGAATATATTTCTCACGCCGGGTACCCCGCTGTTTACGCTCCTTGTGGATATCGGATATTTCACCGCGCCGGTGATGTGCTATTTTCTTGTGGAGGGATATCACTATACCCATTCAAAAAAGCGATACGCCGGACGTCTGGCGATATTCGCCCTGCTCTCGGAGATCCCGTTCTGCCTTGCATTTTCCGAGGCGTATACAGGGGAGAGGATCATTTCCTTCTGCGGGTTCAATATGATCTTTACTCTGCTGCTGTGCTTCGGCATCCTGTATGTAAGGGAAAATGTGCGGGACGGGATCCTTGCAGGCGTACTGATTGCCGTGCTTTTTCTGATTTCTCTGTTTTCAGACTGGGCGCTCGCTGCGCCGCTGTTTACCCTTCTGTTTGCCAGTGCCGGAGGGGACAAAAGAAAAGTGTGGAATGCGTTTCTCATCGGAGCGGCGGTATTTGCCTTTCTCAGCTTTTCGCCCGGCGTCAGCGCGGCTCAGACCATGCAGAGCCTGATCGATGCCGTTTTGTCGGCAGCGGGGATCCTGGCGGCGGGAATCACAGTCGTCTGCTTCTATAACGGAAAACGGATGGAACGGGGAAGAACGTTTTCAAAGTGGTTCTTCTATCTGTTTTATCCGGTGCATCTGCTGATCCTCGGGATCATTCGGATCTTCTTCGTCTGATTGGGGGTTCTCAGATTTCTGCTGATTTATTCGTGTTTTTGGCTATATTTTTAATTTATAGCCAAAAATATGAATAAATCTTGAATATTCATGTTTCCTGCTATATACTGTGGATATAGGAGGGAGAGACATGGAGTATTTGGAGAACAGACATTCCTTCGCCGCCGTCATAGGCGACATTAAGGACTCCAGAAAACTGGAGAATAGAAAAGAGGTGCAGAAGCGTCTGCAGAAGGTTCTGGACCGGCTGAACAGAAAGTATGAGGAAGACATTGTCTCCAGCTATCTGATCACCCTGGGAGATGAATTTCAGGGACTTCTGTGCAGCGGGAAGAATATCCTGAACATGATCAATGAGATCAAGATGGAGATGTACCCGGTCCGGCTTCGGTTTGGAATCGGATTTGGAACGATCACCACAGACATCAGAAGAGAGATGGCGCTGGGAGCGGACGGCCCCGGCTATTATCGGGCGCGTGAGGCTGTCGAAGTTCTCAAGGAGAGGGAGAAGAAGAACCGGCCGGTTCCGGCAGATCTCTGCCTGAAGATGGGGGAAGAGGACCGCGATAAGGAAGTCCTTTTGAATACAGTCTTCGACCTGCTGTATGTGGTGGAAGAGGGGTGGACCGAGCGGCAGAGGGAGATCATTTGGGATATGCTCGTGTACGGCGACGGACAGCAGAATACGGCGGCAAGGCTGTCCATCTCACAGCCGACCGTTCAGAAGGCACTTGCCGCGGGAAGCTATTATACTTATGAGAACGCATTGAAAAATGCAGCGGAAATACTTGGAGAGATACAGTATGATTAAAACAGTTTTTACTATTCTGCTCTGTGTGCATCTGCTCGGAGATTTTTATTTCCAGACACAGAGGATGGCGGACAGGAAGCGGGAAAAGTTCTCATGGACCATCTGCCACAGCTTTGCCTATGCGGTGTGTTCCCTGCTTCTGTTTTTCCTTTTTCTTCCGGGGATGAAGCTGAGGTATATGCTGGCCTTTGTCCTGGCTCATGCCTTTATCGATATTGTGAAGTATGCGGCATGCCGGTTCCTCAGTGGAAAGAGGCTGTTCACGGACAGCGCCCCGAACAGCAGAAATGTGTTCCTGCTCGACCAGGCGGCTCACCTGCTCACGATCCTGGGCATCGCGTTCTGGATGCGCACAGCTGACTGCGCAGAACTGTACAGGGCGGGAGCCGGCGTGTTTTTTGATGCTTTCGGCCTTTCCGAGACAGAACTCCTCGGATGGGCGGCTGCTCTTCTGCTCATCCACAAACCGGCGAATATTCTGATCGCAAATATCCTTTCCGGGTATAAGCCGTCGGACAAAAAAGAACCGGAGGGGACAGACCGGAATGCGGGCAGGATGATCGGCACTCTTGAACGGATCATCATGGTTATCTTCATCTCAATCGGTCAGTATTCTGCGGTGGGACTTGTATTAACTGCAAAGTCTATCGCGCGGTATGACAGGATCTCAAAGGATCAGGCGTTTGCGGAGTATTATCTGCTGGGGACGCTGCTGAGCACGATCTGTGCGGTCATAGCAGCGCTTATATTCCTTTAGACATTACCGGGCGCGCAGCATGGACAGAATGGGAAATGCATACATATGACGGTTGTCTATGAGTGATAAATAAGTAGAATAGAAACAGATAAGGAGGACATCTGGATGAAATTTTTTCATCTTTCGGACCTGCACATCGGGTTGAAGCTCTTTAACCGGGATCTTCGGGAAGATCAGGAATATATTCTGAGGCAGATCACGGACATCGCTGTTCGGGAACAGCCGCAGGCAGTGGTCATAGCGGGAGATATCTACGATAAGGCAGTGCCGTCTGCAGAGGCAGTGGAAGTGTTTGACCGTTTTATTGCAGGGCTGAATTCTGATCTGCCGGATACAGCGGTGATGATGATCGCAGGAAATCATGACAGCGGTCCCAGGATCAACTGCTTCCGAAGCGTGCTCTCCCGACAGAATGTATACATGATCGGCCAGCCGCCGAAAGTGGAAGGAGAACAGATTGAGAAAGTCATTTTGAAGGATGAATCTGGCCCTGTGAACTTTTACCTGCTGCCTTTTGTCAGGCCGTCCATGGTAAAACAGCTCACCGGGGTGGATGAGAACGGCAATAACCTGTCCTATAACGAGGCTCTGCATCGCCTGATCGGGCGCGAGGAGATCGATCCTTCTCAAAGAAATGTGATCGTCAGCCATCAGTTCTATCTGCCATCCGGGACAGATGCAGAGGCTGTGGAGCGCATGGACTCGGAGGTACGGACTGTGGGAAATATTGACCAGATATCCGCGGATATCCTGGAGCAGTTTGACTATGCGGCGCTGGGACATATCCATAAGCCGATGAAAGCAGGAAGTGAATTTATCCGCTACTGCGGCACACCCCTTGCCTGTTCTGTCAGTGAGGCGGGACAGAAGAAGGGGATTATCATGGTGGAGCTGGGGGATAAGGGCGACAGGAAGACAACGGTTCTTCCCCTGGAACCGCTCCGTCAGGTGCGGGTGATCCGCGGAGAGCTTGAGGAAGTATTGGAACAGGCATGCGGGGATTATGTAACCGTGATCCTGACGGACAAGGCGGATCTGGACGCCTTTGACATGCAGGATAAGATCCGAAGCGCATTTCCGAACCTTCTTGAGATCCGCAGGGAGACACTGCGCAGGACGGATTATGAGAGAGCGTATGCACTTCAGGAGGAGCTTGACCCCTTTGAATTGTGCTGCGCCTTTTTAAATGAGCCGGATGAAGAGGAAAAAGCCCTTCTCCGTGATGTGATCAATACTGTACGGGAGGTGATGCAGGAATGAGGCCGCTCAGACTGACGATGCAGGCGTTCGGTTCCTACGGGAAACGGACGGTCATCGATTTTGAACAGACAAACCAGAATCTTTTCCTGATCACCGGGGACACGGGAGCGGGAAAGACGACCATATTCGACGCCATTGTATTCGCCCTTTACGGGGAGGCAAGCTCCGGGATGAACAAGAAGAACGGCACAGAGCTTCAGAGTCAGTATGTTGGACCTGGAGTAGAGCCTTTTGTAGAGCTGATCTTCTCAGAGGCAGCGGGAGACGGCAGGGAAGAATATGCAGTCCGCCGAGTGCCAAGGCATGTACGGCCGCTGAAGCGCGGGACCGGTGTGAAGGAAGAGAGCGAGAGTGTGGTGCTCACCATGCCTGACGGCTCGGAGTACCCACAGAAAGAGACGGACAGGAAGCTGGAAGAGATCGTGGGTCTGACGAAGAGTCAGTTCATGCAGGTCGTCATGATCGCCCAGGGGGAGTTCATGGAACTTCTGCGTGCAAAATCAGACGACAAAAAGATGATCTTCCGGAAGCTCTTCCACACAGAGCTGTATGCAAAGATCGTGGAAGAGCTGGGGAAAAGGAGAAAGGGAAAGCAGCAGGAGATGGCTCAGATCCGCACAGTGTGCCAGACCGAGGTCTCCCATGTGGATGTGCCGGAGGACTATGAGCAGGCGGAGGAACTCAAGGAATTGAGAAAACGCATTGTCTCATCGGACCGTCTTTCCGTGGTGGATATGGAACGGCTGCTGGAAGATCTGGAACGTCTCTGCGGCATTTTAAAGGATCGGTGCGGCCAGGCCCAGAAGGAATACGATGCGGCAGACCGGAACCATCTGGAAAAGCGGGATGCCTATACTGCCGGGGTACAGCTTTTAAAACGATTCGATGAACTGGAACAGGCAGAACAGGAACTGGCGGCCTGTGCCTCCAAGGAGGATGAGGTCCGGGAGACAGAAGAAAAGGTCCAGCGGATCAGCGGGGCGTATGAGATCCAGGCGGTATTTCAAAGGTATATGGATGCCGTCCGGACCGCGGAGAGCACGAGAAAAAATCTTTCAGAACAGGAGGCAGCGCTCCCCGCTCTTACAGATGCAGGCAAAGAGGCGCAGCGGGAGGCAGAGGCAGCGGAGGAAGGGCTTGGCCGGGAGATCCGAAAATTTACGCAAGTATCCGAGCGGGTGCAGAAGTCCATGGAGATCTTCAGCAGGATCCGGCAGGTGAAAGAAGAGACGGCCTTCGCGCAGGCAGAATGCCGTCGTACAGAGCAGGAAGCGGAAAAGGCGCAGAGAAAAGTACAGTCTTTGGAGGAGAGCGAGCGCCAGTGGCGCAGCCAGGCAGAAGATCTCAGTGAGTCAGAAATCACCCGCGAGCGCTGGCAGTCAGAATGCGCAAAGGCGGATGAGATCGGGCAGGAGATTGCAGCGGCAAAAGCTTCTGCAAAAGAGGTACAGGCTCAGAGAAATGCAGCGGATCAGGCAAAAAAGAGTTTTGCTGAAGCAAGCGCTATATATGAGACCAAGAATCAGGAATATGAGACAATGAGAAGGACCTTTCTCAATGAGCAGGCAGGGCTGATCGCCAGAGAGCAGCTCCGGCCGGGAGTACCATGTCCAGTCTGCGGTTCCCTGGATCATCCCAATCCCTGTGAGATCCGGGAGGAACACAAGGATCTCAGCAGGGAAGCACTGGATGCAGCAGAACGGGAAGTGGGGCGCCTGAGAGAAAGACAGGAAAAGGCGGCGTCAGCCGCCCAGTCAGCATCCATACTTCTGGAAGAAAAGGAGAACAGTCTGACGGAAGCGCTCCGAAGACTGCGCCAGAAGCTGAGCGAGAATCTCCCTGACCACGCAGAAGTCAAGACCTTGGGGCAGGCGGAAGAAAAGCTGGGTTCATGGAAAGAGTCGCTCCGCAGGGAAGGTGACCGGCTGGCAGAGAACATACAGACGCTGAAGAAGCTTCGCGGATATCTGCTGGGGATCGATGAGAAAAAGGCAGCATTGAAGACAGCGGCGGAACAGGCGTCTCAGAAAGCAGTGGATGCGAAGACCGCATTTGCCGCAAAACAGACAGAGCTGGAGCATCTGGAAACCTCCCGGGATTATCAGAGCGAGGAAGAAGCAGAGACAGCGCTTGCCAAAGCAGAGAAAGAGCGAAAGAATGCAGAAGCGGTTTCCCGGGCCGCGAGACGAAAGGCGCAGCAGGCTGAGTCTGCAAGAACAAAGGCAGACGCGCTGATCAGCCGTTATAAGTCAGAACTCCCGGTTCAGGATGAAGAATGCAGCAAAAGGAAAGACAGCTATGAGAAGATCATGGAAGAAAAAGATCTTTCAGAGACAGAGTGGAAAGAGCTGACAGAAAAATACACCCGGGGAGACGCCGCGGCATTTCAGGAGCGGGCAGAGGCATGGCAGAAAAGAAAGACAGCCGCCATGAGCAGACGGGATTCAGCGAAAGCCGCGATCGGAGGACAGGACCGCCCTGTACCGGAAGAGTTGAAAAACGCGGCAGAGACAGCAGAGAAAGAGCTGAAGGATGCACAGTCACGTTTAGAAGAAGCAAGGAATTATTACAAAGCGAATGTATCGGTGTATGATTCCCTGAAACCGGTTATGGAAGAGCGCGGAAAGATCATGGAAGAACACAGAAGGCTGGATGATCTGTATAATCTGCTCTCGGGAAATGTGACCGGCAGCCGGATGGATATCGAGACGTATGTCCAGCGCTGCTATCTGGAGCGGATCCTCTGCGCGGCGAACCGCCGCTTTGAGGAAATGTCGGCAGGACAGTTTGAACTGAGGATGTTTGACATTGATAAGGCAGGAAAGGGAAAGAACCGGGGGCTTGACCTGATGGTCTACTCCACAGTGACCGGAAAGGAACGGGAGGTCCGCACACTCTCCGGCGGAGAGTCGTTTATGGCGGCGCTGTGCCTGGCGCTTGGCATGGCGGACCAGATCCAGGAGAGCGCGGCGTCTGTCAATCTGGACATGATGTTTATCGATGAAGGCTTCGGCTCTCTGGATGAACATTCCAGGGACAAGGCGGTCCGGGTGCTCCAGGAGATGGCGGGAGGTTCCAGGCTGATCGGGATCATTTCTCATGTGACGGAACTGAAGCAGGAGATCGAGGATCAGCTTATTGTAACAAAGGATGAAGAGGGAAGCCATGTGAGATGGCAGATCAGTTAAAGGAAGAAAAAGGATATGAACAGAGATTTTATATTGCTGCTGATCTATCTGCTGGAAGCAGCTGTCCTGGGAATTGTGGCGTTGACGCTCAGAAAATGGCACTCAAAGTTCCCTGACTTCAGAGTCGGATACCATGCAGGGATAGCGCAAACCGATGAGAAAAGCTGGGAATATGCAAATGAGACTGCCGGAAAAATATGCGCTCTCTTTGCGGTTCTGCTGCTGGCAGCTGGGTTGTTTTGTTACAAAATGGGAACAGGATTCAATATCATGTTTGGTCTCCTTCTTCTTGTTTCCGGTGCGGGGGCGGGAAGCGTTCTGTTCATTCCTGCATATTTGTTAGAAAGACAGGACCAACAGAAAAAAGCAGAGAAAATTATCCGGGGCTCATTAACAGCAATTTTTGTGTTTCTGGCCTTGTGGATACTTTGGCTGTATGCGTATTACCATGCAAAGAATATGGATAATCTTCCGGCGCTGGAATCCCTGCAGGTGGAAGAACTGCAGGAGCTGGAAGGCTATAAACGAATTCAGCTTGTCACAGTATGGGACGAGCCTGACAAGACAGTCAGCTCAAAGCAGGAGGTGTGGGTGATGGATGAGAATCGATAT
>HHCFR05603__coassemble_586_pt1 | contig 30627 bp, 23 predicted proteins | sample HHCFR05603__metabat2_high_PE_041 | metagenome-assembled genome bin HHCFR05603
ATAAGCTTTTTCTTTCCATAATATCGATTATGACAAGCTTGTCATAAGATCTATGCGATTGTGAACGAAAGAAATGTAAAACTTTCTCATCAAAAATATATATGCTGATCTGTGTAAAAACAGTGTAAAATCTGTGAAGGCTTTATGGTAAAAGTGTGAAAAAACGAAAAAAACGTAATACTTTTGTATGAGGAAATCAAATGGCGAAGTGGTATAATAATTAAGATTCCAAAAGTATGCAGTAAATTGCGGGATCCAGTCAGGTAAATTGGGATTTATCTGACTGGCGGATATTTTGCAGACTGGACTTTGGAATGCCCTAATAATAAAGAAGGAGGAAGGAGAAATTATGATAGGGAAAAAGAAAAAAGCCGCGATCGGTTTCCTGGGCGTGGCGATGACAGCTGCCCTGTCTCTGACAATGCTGCCGTCAACGGCGTCAGCGGTAGAGTCGGATCCCAGTCTGGACAACCTTGTTATGAACAAGACCGTACAGCTGGAAGATGACGGTACCTACACGATCAATCTGGAAGCCTATGCTAAAGGCCAGGTGTCTACAGAGACAGTCAAGAGAGTCATTCCGGCGGATATCGTTCTTGTGCTGGATCAGTCCGGATCTATGCATGATGATCGGTATCCAATTGACGGTATCCCCAGCGATGTTTACACGCAGGTAACAGACAGTCTGACAAACGGGCAGGTCGCAGACGGAAACTACTATTATGAAGTAGGAGGTAATTATTACCCGGTCACAGCTGAGCGTGAAACAACCGGAGTAGAAATCAGATGGCGCGGACAGGATGGGATTTATTACGATGAAGAAGACCTGGCATATTCTTGGACAAGAAAACATGATGGCATGGTATACAATACCGCGACACCATTTGTGGCGGATTCTCTGCAGACCTATACCAGGACTAGGGGAGGTCCTGTAGGAGTATCAGTATACTATGTAAACGATGAAGACGAAAATGATACAACGTATAATTTTTGGGATCAAGATACAAGTGCAGCAGGTGCCAGGGAACATTTTGAAAAGGTGAAAAAGACATCTACTAATACAATTGAGTTCCATAACGACGGTGGAAATTTTGGCAATTGGGATCAGGATAACCCCTACTACGTAGCAGCTGTTTACACCGCTGTTACCCAGGAGGAAGTCAGAACCTACCAGTATACATACAGCTACACAGATGAAAACGGCCAGCAGGTAATCATCGGTACATCTGAAGGAAGTGATTCAGATCCGTGTACAGTAAGTCCTCTTTATACAAGAGGAACAACAAGCGGTTACCGTCTGGATGCCCTCAAATATGCGGCAGACAGATTTATCGACAGCATCCGTAGCAGCGCCATCGCCAATGATGTGGATCACAGGGTTGCCGTGGTTGGCTTTGGATCGGATGAATATCAAGGACCGAGGAATGAATATTATTATTCGAACACAGAGTTGTTTATAGGAGCTAATCAGTATAACTACGCAGCTGACGGACGTGAATCAACATATAATAGCTACGGTAATCTTGCAGCAGATCATTATGATGAGGCATTCCAGAGTGTAAATACCAGCCAGGGATACCAGAATCTGCAGGCGTCCGTGAATGCTCTTGCTGGAAAGGGTGCAACATATCCGAGCCTCGGATTCGAGATGGCCAATGGTATATATGCATCAAATGATAATAGCTATACCACGTCAGACGGAACTAAGGAAGAGCGTAGCAGAATCGTAGTATTCCTGACTGACGGCGAGCCGGGAGACGATGGATATAATTCTGCAGAAGCTCAAAATACAATTAATCAGGTTAATACTACAAAAAATACTTACGGCGCAACCGTTTATACAGTAGCAGTTCTTGATGACAGTCCGAGCGATTCAAGAGTTGATACCTTCCTGAAAAATACATCCAGCAACGGTTCCTATACACTGGCAACCAGTACGGAAGCTCTGGATGATTTCTTCCAGACGGTTGATGAAGATATCAATAATGCTACTACAACTGTAACGCTCTCGGAGAACTCTATCCTGGTTGATCGTCTGAGTGAGTATTTTACAGTTCCGAAGAACTTTAGCATTACTGATAATGTGACGGTTCAGATTGCACAGCATACAGGATACGATGCATTTGCAAATCCGACTGCTGCACCGGAAGGAGTAGAAGCTGTATTGTCAACCAATGCAGATGGAACAATTCGTGGGGTAACCGTCCGTGGATTTAACTTTGTATCTGATGAAAATCTTGTAACAACGGATGTAAGCTCTGGTGGCTCTACAATTGCGACAGGCAATAAACTTGTCGTTACAATTACCGGTGTTCTTGCAAAGGATGAAGCTGCAACCAATACTTATATTGATACAAATCTTGAGCAGTCCGGTATCTGGGATACAGATGAGGAAGGCACGTATGGTATGGTAAAAGCCTTCAATATGCCGACAACCCGCATTGCGGAAAAATCATACGTTCTGGACTACGCGAAAGAAGCAGAACTGAATGTGTTTGATACCTCTGCAAACCGTCTGGACAGTGCGTCCGACAGTATTTTCAGTGAAGTCGGTGAAGCTGCCACATCGCTGACAGGTACATATGGAAACTCAGCAGTTGCATCTTCCAAGCTTACATATACACCGTCCACGATGAACTGGAATGGTTATGACACCTTCTACGCACTTGGCAAAGATGCGGCCTACGGAGATTCAAGAACAGATAATATGTGGGCGAAGGTAAATGTCATTCCTGCCAATAACGTCTACTACGAAGATGACTTTACAACAAGTACATCAACAGGAACAGTTGGAATTGAGTACAATGGAAATTGGAGTAATGTTACAGATGGAAGCCAGAACAGTGGAACCAATACAGAAACCCCGATAACTGATACTGATAGTGGTGATACCGTTATCCATGGTGGATGGAAGAACGGAAGCCTTGCAGACGACAAAGCATACAGCGATGGAACCGCTCATATGTTAGAAACCGGCGCGACGGCAACCTTTACATTTACCGGTACAGGTGTGGATGTATACAGCCGTACAAATATGCATACAGGTATGGTACTGGCAGAGTTATATAATGGTGAGGGAACAGATACTATGAATATGTCCAAGTTCCTGGTTGTTGATAATTCTGCACAGTCCGGAGATTATTATCAAATTCCGACAGTTTCATTCACTGGGCTGGATTATGGTACATATACTGTTAAACTTACAGTAGGTGCAAAGGGTAATAACAATACATATTATCTGGATGGAATTCGTGTTTATAATCCGCTTGCAGAAAACACGGATGATTATGATGCAGATCAGACGGTTAATGAGGCATATGGTGACGAGGCTGGCGCCGTATTTATGGAAGTCAGAGACCATCTTTTGACAGTTGATGAAACTGGTGACCTTGATCCGGATGCGATGATCCAGGGAGCTGTTTTCCTTGATCAGAATTCAGAGGGGCAGAAAGATGTGACGTCTTCTGTAGGAGAATATTATGAATACGGACCGAAGAATGAAGTGTACCTTGCACCAGAACAGGCGATTACCTTTGCGATACTGGATGCAGATAAGGTATGTGTTGGTCTGAAGGCTCCGGCAGGAACAACCAAAGCAGCAGTCGTGAATGGTTCTGCGGATGAAACAACTGTATATGACATCAATGCAGCATCTGATTTATATTACGAAGTGACACCTTATAAAGTGACATATGATGATGGCAGCGAGATCAGCTATGTTTATATCAGGAATGATGGACCTAACCTTCTGTCTGTTACAAAACTTAAGACCACTGGAACAGCTGAATTTGCTTCAGTTAGCTTAACAGATGTAATTTCCTATTCAAATACATTTGCCGCTCTTCCGGTTGTAGATTATACAGATGAAATAGTCGATGATGATCAGTCTGAAGCTATAGAACCTTCCAATCCGTCTGATTCAGAAGAGGGGGATGTAGTGATTGATAATCCGGATGAAACGCCAGATCAGGGTAACACTCCGGAACAAAATAATCCGATTACAACATGGGTAAATAAGCTGATAAACGGTTTCCTGAGTCTGTTCGGACGCTGGTAAGGGGGTGAACAACTTTGAAGAAAGTTTATGAAAAACCAAGAGCTGCAGTTGAATATTTTTCATTGACACAAAATATTGCAGAATCATGCGGTTATAATGATAAGGAATACTACGGAAAACCGAATCAGGCAGATAAAGGCGCGTGCGGCTGGGAGACAGGTTTTGGACCTGTATATTGGACATCGCCGGGCTCTAAGTGCAGCGGTAATTATCCTGAGAATGTGCCGGGGGCTGAAGTTTGCTACAATTCACCGGCGGGTCTGCCAATGATTTTTGCTTCATAGCCGGAAAGAGGTCAAGAAAGTATTTTTGCTGATGTTGGAGGCTGCCGCACTGCCTATGTGTATGGCAGCCTCCTGATGTTAAAATGGATTTACAGAGAAATGCAGTTAAAGGAGAGACTAGACCAATGAATATAGTGAAAAAGATGCTGAGTGGTATCCTGGCTTTCAGCTGTGCATTTGCTATGCTGCCGGTAGCGAGTACATACGCAGCAGAGCCGGAGACCGGTACTTTTACGGCTGTGTCCATGAATGTGGATGGTCTGCCGAATTTATTTGGTATTAATGAAGACGGACCAGCTGCGGATGGAACCCGTGCAATCAGCGCTAAGATAGCTGAATATGATTGGGATATCATCGGTGTTTCCGAGGATTTTAACTACAATGATGAATTGATGTCATCATTGTCAGCTAATTATAATGCGGGAACTCATAGAGGCGGCGTATCATGGCTGACCAATGATACAGACGGGCTGAACCTGATCTGGAAGAAATCGCTTTCTGTGACGGGTGAGAAGTGGATGTCTTGGAATGTACACTACAGCACAGGTATTTTTGGGACAGGTAATGGCGCTGACGGCATGATCGACAAAGGTTTCCGTTACTATGAGGCTGAAGTGGCTGACGGAGTGTATGTTGACATTTACATTCTTCATATGGATGCGGATTCTGACCAGGGAGATATTGATGCACGTTATGCGCAGCTGGAACAGCTGGCGAATGCCATTACAGCAAGCGATAATGACAATCCGATCATTGTAATGGGGGATACCAACTGCCGCTATACAAGAGAAGATATCAGGGAGGCATTTATAAACCCCATCAATGAGGATCCGCGTTTTGAGATTAAGGATGCATGGATCGAAGGTGCATGGGACGGAACATATCCTAATGTGGGGGATCCCGCACTTCTGGCAGTAGATAAGGGCGGTAACTATGAGTATCCTCAGGCTGAGATCGTGGATAAGATTTTTTATATCAATAATACAGACAGCAAGGTAAAACTGACGCTGGACAGCTATTCTGTTGCAACAGATTTTACAGATGGCAGTGGCACAGCGCTTGCCGATCATTGGCCGATTGTAGGTACTTTTAATTACACAATAGAGCAGGAAACAGGAGAGCATGTTCATAATTATGTTGTAACAGCAGAGAAGGCTGCCACTTGTACAGAGGAAGGAAGCAGGACTTATACATGTGAGGGATGCGGGGACAGCTATACAGATCCGATTGCAGCTCTGGGTCATGACTATCAGATAATGTCACAGAAAGATGCTACCTGCACGGAGGCAGGAGAGATAGTTTATACCTGCAGCAGATGTTCTGACAGCTATACAGAAACTATTCCGGCTACAGGACACAATTATGAGAATGGTGTTTGTATAAACTGCGGTGCCGAAGAACCCTCTGCGGGATCTTCTTATCAGATAGGAGATAAGGCGTCTGCAATTGAGTCAGGAAATAAATATGTTCTTGTGACATCTTCTACCCGAGAGTCATATGCTCTTACCTATGGTGAAGATGGTGCAATAGGTTGGGATTATGTAGATACAGAAGCCAGCTCATCAGCAAAAGATGGTATGGATTGGACAGTAGAACAGTTTGGCAGTGGCTATACGATTTCGACCGAGATAAATGGAATGAAGAAGTATCTTGCCCGTACAAATGGATTTAACGGATATGGATATAAGGTTGCACTGCAGGACAAGCCGTTTGTCTGGACAGTCAGCTACAATGCGTCAACGGAAGGTTTCCGTGTAAATGCAAAAGTACTGTTTCAGAATTATGCTCTCCGTTATTACAATTCCAAGACTGGCTGGATTGCAACATCTAAGGGAATGGATATCCAGCTCTACAATCTTTCGGAGACAGCAGGACAATAAAATGTATTATTATCAGTATTTTATCGCAGGGATGAGGATCCGATGCCGGATCCCCTTCCCTGTTGTAGTTCAGAAGGAAGCGGAGCAGTTTCTTATTCCAGATGGGGAGAAAGAGGATACAAGAATAGAAGATGGACAGGATGATGCGCGGGTAACTTTTAGGATGGCAGAGAAGCTTCCCGTGATTCCGGAAGATGCCGTGTTCCGCTCGGATCATTTTTATTCCAGAGATGAGAAGGACAGATATCAGGTTCATCACTGCCCCTGCCCGGGAAAGCCGCCCTATGCCTGCACTCTTTGGGAACAGGATAACGAAGGAAGGCTGGCGCTCACCTGTTCCTATCTCCCGGGCAATGAATTCCGCTTCGGTTATTCCCGGATGATCTCAGACCATATCGGCATGGAGACGCTGTTCCTTCGAAAGAACTGTTTGATGCTCCACGCCGCATTTATCAGATGGAAGGGAAAAGGGATCCTTTTCACAGCCCCGTCCGGAACAGGAAAGTCTACACAGGCAGAGCTCTGGAAAAAGTATGAAAGGGCGGATATCCTGAATGGAGACCGGGCAGCGGTAAGAAGAGACGAAAGCGGATGCTGGCAGGCATACGGACTTCCCTATGCAGGCTCTTCCGGGATCTATCGCAATGAGAAGACGCCTGTATCAGCGGTAATCGTTCTAAGGCAGGCGGAAGAAAACCGGATCCGACGGCTGGGAATGCTGGATACTATACGGAATCTTTATCCGGAAACAACGGTGCATCACTGGGAACCGGATTTCGTAGAGAAGGCGCTGACGCTTCTGACAGAGCTTGCGGGAGAAGTGCCTTTTTATCTTCTGGAATGCAGACCTGACAGAGGAGCAGTGGAAGCAGTGAAAAACGTGTTGATTGGAGGAGAAAACTTATGATGAGAAGACCAGTGGAGCCCATGATCACTGAGTATCTTCATACAAAGGCAGCCAGGCTGGGGATACCTTTAAATGGAACATTTGAGGTGACACCACTGTGTAATATGAACTGCAGGATGTGCTATGTGCGCATGGACCGGGAGCAGCAGGAGGCAATTGCGCCGCTGCGCACGGCAGAGGAATGGCTGGAGCTTGGCCGGACAGCGAAAGAGCGGGGCATGACATATCTTCTTCTGACAGGAGGAGAACCGTTCCTGAGACCGGATTTTCGCCAGATCATGCAGGGACTCCACAGGATGGGATTTGTCCTGAGTATTAACTCCAACGGAACAATGATCGATGAGAAGACAGTGGAGTGGCTGAAGGAGACTCCGCCGATCCGCATCAACATCACGCTGTATGGAGCTTCCGATGAGACATATGGAAGACTCTGCCGGAATCCGCAGGGATTTACGCAGGTGACGAAAGCAATCCGCCTGCTGAAAGAGGCGGGGATCCTGGTGAAGCTGAACTGCAGTGTGACGCCTTACAATGCAGAAGATCTGGAACAGATCTTCGCGTTCGCAGAGAAGGAAGAGCTGGTAGTACAGGCGACCTCTTATATGTTCCCGCCCCTTCGCAGGGATGCTTCAAAGGTGGGCTGGAACGACCGGTTTTCTGCGGAAGAATCCGCCATACAGGAAGCCTGGATCAATGTATATCAGAACGGTAGAGAAGCTTATCTGAAGCATATGGAGTCTGAAGAGATGGTGTCGCTGTCGGGGGACATCGAGGAGGACTGCATGCCGGTGGACGAAGAGACTCCCGGGAATGGGGATTCCGAAAAAAAGGAAGGAGAGCGTATCCGCTGCCGCGCGGGAAAATGCAGTTTCTGGGTGACCTGGGACGGCCGGTTCCTTCCGTGCGGAATGCTTCCGGGAGAAAACGCTCTGAATGTATTTGAGGCAGGCTTTGACGCGGCATGGGAGCAGGCGAAAGCAGAAGCGGCAGCGATCCGGCTTCCCGTAAGATGCAGCACATGTTCGCTCAAGGATAAATGCAGGGCGTGCGCGGCCATGGTCTATACGGAAAGCGGCAATTATCATGACGTTCCGGTCTATCGGTGCCAGATGGCACATGCCTATGCGGGCGCCTGCAGACAGGTGGAAGAAGAGCTCAGACGGGAGGCATTGAGATGAAACTATCAGGGAAAAAAAGATGCGGTAAAATACAGGAAAAGACCGGCAGAAAACTGTCGCGGAAACAGATCCTGGTGAGCTGCTGTATTCTCGCTGCCGTCATAGCGGCGGCCGCGGCAGTCTGGTTTTGGACAAGCGGAGGGAAAACGGCTGATGCGGACGGAACTGCAGCGGCGGACAGCTCTTCGGATACAGAAGCCGACGGCGGACAGGATGCCGGGGAAAGCGAAAATGGAGAAACTGACGGTGACTCCGGAGAAGACGGCGCCCAGGGAGACGCTTCGGATTCAGCGGGAGACGGGGATGCATCTGCCGCAGCAGGCGGAGCAGGATCAGAAGCGGTGCTTCAGGAAGGTGTCCAAGGGCTTACTCTGCCGTACAGCATACCGGGCAGCAGCCTCGTAGTCAGAGGAATCGCCTCTTATGACGGGATCTATCTTGAGGATGGGAGCGATGAGGAAATTTCAGGCGTGACTGTAATGCTGCTGCAGAATGCCGGGGATACCGAGGTGGAATACGCCAGCGTATCTGTCAGCAGAGACGGTACTGCCCTTCAGTTTGATGCGTCCGCGCTTCCGGCGGGAGGAACTGTAGTCGTGCAGGAAAAAAATAGAACCCCGTTTCAGGAGGGAAACTATGCGGACTGTTCTGCGACAGTTGCGGAAATCAGCGGATTTGAGATGTCGGAAGACAAGGTGCAGGTAGAAGAAAGCGGAGAACAGAGTCTTACGGTGACGAATCTCACAGATGAAGATATACCGGCAGTCAGGGTCTTCTATAAATTCTATATGGAGGATGAAGGCACATATGTGGGCGGAATCACATATACTGCTAAAATAACAAATCTGGGGGCAGGAGCTTCACAAACGATTACTCCATCCCATTATGTACAGGGATCCAGCAGAGTTATGATGGTACGAACATATGATACTGCCGAATAGTTAAGACAAGCCGGGAACTGACTGAAAAAGCAATCAGTTCCCGGCTTATCTATTCTCCGCTATTGACGTTTTAATCTGATTAAGGCTATACTGTTAAAGAATATTATCTCAGAAGGCAAGGGTTTTAGAATGAAAAGGATAAAGATTTTTACACTCATCCTCTTCTGCTGTTCAGCCGTGGCTTTCGCGGGGTGCAAGCTGTATGAGCGGGTGATGACGGATCATCAGGCACCGGTCATTTCCGGAGGGGAAGAACCTCTTCAGATCAGCGTGGCGGACACGGAAGACAAGCTCCTGGAGGGGATGACTGCAGAGGATGACAGAGACGGAGATGTGACGGATTCACTGGTCGTCCAGGAGATCTCCGGGTTCGATGAGGAAAATCAGAGGACGGTTACTTACGCGGCGGTGGACAAGAGCGGAAACGTAGGATACAGCAGCAGGACGATCACCTACACGGATTATCAGGCTCCGGTATTTGCCATGAGCAGCCCGCTTAGGTTCCCGATGGGAACGTCGTTTAATATCTGTGAGGGACTGACTGCGAGCAGTTCTCTGGATGGGGATCTGACCAGCAATATTAAGTACACGCTTGACCGCACCGTGTCGAATTCGGCGGCGGGGACCTATCAGGCGGAGTTCCGGGTGATGGACAGTGCGGGAAGGACTTCTTACCTGACAACGGAGATCGAGGTGTATGACCCGACGGCTGAGAGGATCAATGTGACGCTGAATACCTATCTGCTGTATCTGAAGGTGAATGATCCTTTTGATCCGGCGGGATATTATGCGGGAGCTGACCGGGGGGATACGCTTGAGATCCAGTCTACGGTGAACACAGCCTCAGCCGGAACTTATTATGTGGACTATATCGTTTCTGATGCGCAGTCGCAGTCCAGCGGGAAGAGCAGAATGGTCGTTGTAGTGAGCGAATAAAGGAAGGATAGAGATCAGGATATGGAACAGAGAGAAGAAATCACAAAAGTAAGCCGGAACCGGGAGGCGGCAGAGCTGGGGGCGAGGACGGCTGACCTGTACGCCATTTTCCAGGATGTGCTGAAAAGCTTCTGGATGGTGCTGCTCGTCGGAATATCGGCGGCTTTCCTTGCTTATGTGGGCGCCTATGTGCTCTATCAGCCGGAATTCAGATCTTCAACGACATTTGTAGTGTCGGCGAAGGAGAGCAGCACGGGAGCGTATGCGAATCTGAGCCAGACCCAGGGGATGGCTGAGGTGTTCAAGACTGTGCTGGACAGCGACGTGCTGAAGAAGAAGGTGGCGGAACGGCTGGAGAAGGATTCTTTTGACGGGACGGTGAGCGTCAATATTGTACCTGAGACGAACCTGCTGTCCGTGTCGGTGACGTCGGGTTCGCCGACGACAGCGTTCCAGCTGCTGAATACCATGCTGGAAGAGTATCCGTCTGTTTCACAGAATGTGCTGGGGGACGTGGTCCTGGAAGTGTTTGAAGAGCCGAATTATCCTGCGGCGCCCACTGCGGCGTTCCAGGGGAACGGCATGATGAAGCGCGGATTTATAGCCGGGGCGGGCGTGATGATCGTCCTGTTTGCGCTGCTGTCCTATTTCCGGGACAGTGTAAAGAATGAAAAGGACGTGGAGAGGAAGCTGGATACGACGCTCTATGCGACGGTTTATCATGAGCGCAGATATCAGAATCTGAAAGCGCTCCTGAAGCAGAAAAAGAAGAAAATGTGGTTCACCGAGCCGGCGGTCAGCTTCGGTTTCGGAGAGACGATCAAGAAAATACGCACCAAGCTGATCTATCAGCAGAAAAAGAGCGGAGACAAGATCCTTCTGATCAGCAGTACTGCTCCTCAGGAGGGGAAGACGACCCTTGCGGTCAACCTGGCGCTGGCGTTTGCGCAGGATTCGAAGAAGGTGCTTCTGATCGAGGGAGATCTGAGGGGAGGATCGCTCAGAGAATACCTGGGGCTTGCAGCGTCTGATGTCAAGGACTGGGGGAACTGCGCGGCGGATAAGGAGAGCCTTTGCAGCGCGGTACATTACAGTGAAGAGCTTGGATTTTCCGTGATGGTGAATGATGAGAGGATCCAGCGGTCAACAGAGGTGATTTCATCAGAAAGCATGGGTCAGTTCCTTGAGCAGATGAAGAAGGAGATGGATCTGATCCTGATCGACTCTCCCCATGTCAAAGGCCGTTCCGATGCGGAGGCGTGGGCGCGCCGCTCGGAGATGAGTCTTCTTGTCGTGCGGCAGAACCGTGTGCTGGCAAAGTATATCAATGATACTGTGGATGTGCTGGAAGGCTATGGCAGCCGGCTTCTCGGATGTGTCTTCAATGATATGCCGGGAAGGAGCGGCATCCTGACTTCCAGTTACGGCTATGGTTATGGCTACGGCTATGGTTACGGTTATGGCTATGGATACGGTTACGGAGGATACGGGAAGTATGGCAAATACGGAAAGTATGGAAGATATGGAAAACATCATTCCGAAAATGAGCGGGAAGAGACGGAGAAGAAATGAAAGACAGTGTGGTAAATATGGATGCAAAAACAGAAGAAAAAGTGCAGACGGAAGAGGGCCTTATTGATATAGTAGGCCTGCTCACAGATTATTTCAGGACCTTCCGGCGCATGTGGGCGTGGGTGCTGATCCTTGCCGTCCTCGGAGGCGTGTTCGCCTATGTGAGGAGCTATGTGTCCTGGAGTCCGCGGTATACGGCGTCGGCGACATTTACGATCACGATCAGCCAGGATACCTCATCAACTTCAGAATCCTACAGCTTCTACGACAACTCGACGGCGGAGCAGATGGTGAACACATTTCCTTATATCCTGACCAGCGGCGTGCTGTCGCGGAGAGCGGCGGCTTCCATGGGACGGACGGTGCTGAGCGGACAGATCAGTGCATCTGCGGAGGATAATACGAACCTTTTCACTATGTCAGTGACAGATACGGACGCTGAACTTGCCTATGAAACGCTTCAGGCGGTCATTGTATGTTATCCGGAGGTCGCTGAGGTGATCATCGGGAGAACGAACATGCAGCTCCTTGACGAGACGGGGATCCCGGCATATCCGGATAATCCGCGGGACAGCAGGGGAGCGATGGCAAAGGGAGCAGCCGCAGGAGCGGTTCTCGGGCTTGCATGGATCGGGCTCGTCATGCTGAGCCGGAAAACGGTGAAGAAGTCAGATGATTTCAAGCGGCTGATCAACATGAGATGTATCGGTGAGATCCCGCAGATCATCATGAAGAAGAGGAGCCGGGAGAGCAGGAGAGCCCTCAATATTCTCAATGAGAAAACAGACCCGGATTTTCTTGAGGCGATCCGGCTCGTCCGGAGCAAGGTGGAGTACAGCGCCTGGAAGCATCATGATAAAGTGATCCTGGTCACCAGCGCACTGGCAGGCGAGGGAAAGAGTACGATAGCGGTTAATCTTGCGCTGGCTTTGGCGGGGAACGGAAAGCGCGTAGCGCTTCTTGACTGCGATCTGCGGCATCCTTCTGACCGGGAGATCCTGGGGCTGGATGACGGCGAAGGTCTGTACGAGATTCTGACCAAGCAGACGAATCCTGCGGATCTTCTGATCACGGGGAAGGATCTGGGAATGGATGATGAGATGAGCTTTTGTTTCCTGCCGGGAGGAAAGGCCGTGGAAGACGGCTCCCGCCTGCTGGGAACCGAGCGGATGAAGACTGTGATCGATATACTGGCGGAGAATTCGGACTATGTGATCCTGGACAGTGCGCCGGCGGGGATCCTGACCGATGCGGGAATCCTGGCACAGTATGCGGACAGTGTTGTATTTGTAGTAAAGAAGGATTATGCTCGTGCAGATCATATCCTTGACGGGATGGAGGAGCTTGCAGAGAGCAGACTTCATCTCATTGGAGGAATCTTGAACGGAGTTTGATGACGGATGAGCTTAAGGAATGCCAGGATTGATAAGACTTTGCCAATTGTGGAAGCTCTGCAGGAGCACCCTGCAGTATGTCTGTGCGGCATGCCGGGAACAGGAAGGAAAACTGCGGTGAGCATGCTGCTGGAGAAACATCCGGAGGTAAAGCCGGTCTTCTGCTCCGTGGAAGAGGTTGAGGACGGTTCGGCACTTGCGCAGGGAAGCGGAGCGCAGCCCTGCTGGTACCTGATCCGGAAACCGGATAACAGCGTATATCCGGAGACAAATGAAGGATTCTGGGAATTTATCCGGAAAATGAAGAAGGAGGACCGGATCCTCCTCGCCGTGGACGGACTGATGCCGAAAGGATTTCTCGAGTTTGTGTGGAACGGGATCATGGGTGAGATCCTTCCTGAGTCATTCTGGTTTACGGAGTCAGAGACATATCAGTATCTGAAGCGGTGCAGGAGCGCGCTGAGATACAGAGAAGTATATTATCTGACCGGAGGCTGGGCGGGGTGTATCGCCATGTTCGTGCGGCTTGAGAGGCAGCTTCGGGACCGCTGGACAGCGCGCGAGCTGTCACAGCGGTATGAGGTCAGGCAGTATATCAGGACGCAGATCCTCTCAGTGATCCCGGAGGATGAGCTGAGACTGCTGCGGGAACGTGCGTCTTTTCCTTATCTGGATGAGGCGCTTGTGACTGTTTTGTGGGAAGATCCGCAGAGGGAAGTGGAGGACCGGCTTTTTACGAGAGGAGCCATGGTATGGGTGCCCGAGAGAAAATGCTGGCACGTACAGCCTGCCCTTCGTATGGCGATGGAGAATTATGCGTCGCCTGAACAGTGCAGGCGGGCGATCGCCTGGTATGAGGAGCACGGCTATATCAGGGAAGCTCTGGAGTGCAGCTGGAATCTGCAGGAGCGTTCCGTTTACAGGGAATGTCTGATCCGAAACTATGACAGGATCCCGTTCCTGCATTATGCAAACATAGAAAAGGAAGATGAGGGCGCGGGTACAGTTGAACTCTTCTATCTGCGCTGGATGGACGCGGTGATCCGTCAGGACAGAGGAAAACTGCAGGAAATGCGCAAAAAGACAAAAGCGCTCTGGGAACACACGCAGGATGAAGGAACCGATACAGAGAAGCAGAAAGAGATCCTGCTGAATATTGCCTATACAGATCCTGAAATTTCCGCAAAGGAGTGGATGGAGCTGCTTGAGAAGCAGACGGAGCCGGGGCGGCCGGTGAGGATTTATTTTATGCTCGGCGAATCGGTTTCTTATCTGAGCGGCATGAGAGATCTGTCGGAGCTTTTTGCCTGCAGCCGGAAGGAGCGGGAGACATACAGGAGACTGTGGGAAGAGCGGATCGCTGCGGAGAATCAGATCCCATACCGTCTGGCAGAGATGGAATATGATTTTCAGACGGATGGAACGGTCGGACACAGCAGGATCCACCCGGATCTGCTTCCCGCTGCAGGCGGAGATACTTCCTGGCAGATCAGGCTCGGGACGATGTACCTGGAATATCTGTTTGCAGACGACAGTGAAATGAAAAATCTGGTGCAGAGAAATATCAGGGGGCTGGCAGCGGATCTGGAAAAGGAGGAAGATCCTGTCTGCCGTTGGAATGCCATGGCGCTCTGCCATCTTGCTGAGGCGAGATGGGGAGAGAAGGAAGGCCTGATGAAATGGATCCGCGAGACAGGAGGCGAGATTGGGAACGAGGGCGGCAAGACCCGGTTTTATCTGGCGGCAGAGGTAAAAATCAGTCTTTATCTGGGAAACTATGCGCATGCGGAAGAGCTTCTGCAAGTGCTTGTTCCCTGGTTTGAGGCCGGCCGCAGCTGGAAGTGGCTGGCGGAGAGCCTGTTCCAGAGAGCGATCACAGAGAAAGCGAGAGGCGAGACAGGGCAGGCGCTGAAGACAATGGCGGAGTCCATAGCCGCGGCGAACCCATACCGGTATGTCAGGATCTACTGCGGGTATGGCGTCAGAGGACTGGAACTGCTGGAGGAATACCGCGGCTGGCTGGAGAAAAACAGGTCCGGTCCAAGGCAGGGAAAGAAGAAGTATAAGTATGGCAATGTCCTCCGCATGCCGGTGGAGGACTGGCTGGACTATATTGTCCGCAAGGCGGGGAGGCAGAAGAAATATTACCTTGATCTTCAGGCGGAGCAGCAGAATATTTACCGTGTGGAGAAGCTGACGGTGACCGAGCTGATGGTGCTGCAGTATATGGAGAAAGGGTTCGGCAATGCGGAGATCAGCGCAAAGATGAACGTCAAGCTTCCGACAGTGAAGAGCCACATCTATAATATATACAAGAAGCTGGGCGTAACGACACGGATCCAGGCAGTGCAGAAAGCGAAGGAAAGCGGTATCCTGTAATTCCTGCAGCAGAATGCGGTACAACAGAATATGACTGAAAAAAGGAGAATTCTCTCATACTCAGGTATGAGGCGGTTCTCCTTTTTTGGTGCTAGAATTAATCTGTAAAAAATAGACGAAAGTGCTTTCAAAATTGAAAAAAGATTTTCCGGGCTGACAGGAAAAATCTGGCAGAAAAGACTGGAAAAAATTACCAATACTAGTATAGAATACCATTGAGGGCAGCAATGCTCGAACTCATGCATGAAAATATTACCAGAAGAAAGTTTTAGTGATAGAAAAGAAGGGTACATATGGAAATGAATGCAAGAAACGAGAGAATGCTGGAAGCGATACGCTGTTTCCTGAATGGTAAGAAGGCGGACTGGCAGGAGGAGATCAGCGAAGAGGAATGGATGGAGCTTTTCGGACTGAGCCAGCAGCATCAGGTGCTTCCGATGGTATATGAGGCGGTTTATTCCTGCCCGGCTTTTAAGACAGTGTCGGCAGAGCAGATCCAGATCCTGAAGCGTCAGGTGATCCGCCAGGTCATGATCCAGAGCAGAAAGACGGAGGAGTTCCTGAGTCTTTACCGTAAGCTTACAGAAAAGGGGATCACTCCCATGGTCGTAAAAGGGCTTGTCTGCAGGAATCTGTACAGGGAACCGGATTATCGGTGTTCCGGGGATGAGGACGTGCTGATCCCGAGAGAACAGTTCGGAGAATGCCACGAGATCTTTACGGCGAACGGGATGAAGCCGATGGAGCCGGACAAGGATATGGAGACCGAGGGAGAGGTGCCGTACTATAAAGAGAGGGGCGCGCTCCACATTGAGCTTCACAAGGAACTTTTCTCATCAGAGTCAGAAGCGTACGGCGAGTTCAACAGTCTGTTCGCAGATGCATTTGACAGAAAGATATCTCTGGAGATAAACGGCACGCAGGTCTATACAATGTGCCATACGGAACATCTGCTCTACCTGATCGTACATGCCTTTAAGCATTTCCTGCACAGCGGCTTCGGCATCCGGCAGGTGTGCGATATTGCGATCTATGCGAATACATACGGCAGTGAGATCGACTGGGCGGAGCTGCAGGAGAAGTGCAGGAGCATCCATGCAGAGGTATTTGCCGCAGCGCTTTTTGATATCGGCGCGAAGAAGCTGGTCTTTGACAAGGAGAAAGCGTGCTACCCGGAGAGCTGGAAGCAGATCGGCGCCGACGGGGATGAGCTGCTGGCGGATCTGATCGCCGGCGGCGTGTTCGGGGACTCCAGTATGAGCAGAAAGCACAGCAGCAACATGACTCTCCAGGCAGTGGCGGAAGAGAAGCGGGGCAATAAGGCGAGAGCTTCCCTGAGGCAGAGCATTTTCCCGGGAAGGGAATATATGGAGAGGACTTATACATATCTGAAGGATTATCCGTTCCTTCTTCCGGCAGCGTGGGTTTCCAGGATCGGGAAATATCTGCTGGAATCGAGAAAGATGGATAACAATGATGCGCTGGAGAGCATCGAGATCGGGAATAAGAGGATCGATCTGATGAAGAAATATAAGATCATACAGTGATTTTTGTGTATACAAGCACTGCGGCGAGAATGATTATAGATAAAAATTATCGCATATTGTTAAAGATGTGTAAAAAAATCTGAATGTCGTGGAAATGTCGGAAAATATCCCGGCAGAAGCTTGAAAATCTGATGAAATTGCAGTAAAATATGCAAATAAACATAAATCAGGACGACAGGCATAAATAAATCGATGTGCATCTGAAGAAGACTTTCAGGTGTGCAGCATTTATAAAATTTCTTTTCAAGGGAGGTACATTACAATGAAAAAGAAATGGGAAACACCGAGAACGGTGGTGCAGGGGTTTGAGCCGAATGAATATGTGGCGGCGTGCTGGGGAGTTCAGTGTGATGTTAATTGGGCTAATCGTTATGAAAAGACTCATGGCAGAGACTATTGGAATGGCGTAACACATGCGACAGATCATTGCGGAAATTCATCTAATCAGGTGATTTTCGATGATAATGGTGATGGTGTCGGTGATCGTATGATTGAGACAGGTACAGATGGATTGGGAGATTTGACATGTAATATATTCTGGGATGAAAATTTCAGGGATCCCAGAGCTGTAAGTTCTGTTAATATAGGTGATACGATATATTGGACTACAACGGCTTCTGACGGCAGAACATGGAATCATAAAGGAACAGTGTTTGCAACGGCAACAGGTCACCCGAATCGTTCCTGATCATTCTTACATAATTATTAAAACAATATCAGACAACATAAGAGAACCGGAAACATCCGGTTCTCTTTTTTGAAAGGAGCATACCATTATGCAGCACCTCCCGGAAAATGTAAACACACTTGAAAAGATGATGCTGTCGCGCGCCGCGGCCGCGCAGCGTCCGATCAACGGCACCCTCGAACTGCTCCCTCTCTGCAATATGAACTGTGATATGTGTTATATCCGACTGAGCAGAGCCGAGATGGAGGAGCGCGGAAGGCTTCATACAGCAGACGAATGGATCAGTCTCGGAAGGCAGATGCAGCAGGCGGGAGTGCTCTTCCTGCTGCTCACCGGCGGCGAACCGCTTCTGTTTCCTGATTTTCGAAGATTGTATACAGAGCTGAGGCAGATGGGGATGATCCTCACGATCAATACAAACGGCACGCTTCTCGATGAGGAATGGGCGGACTTTTTCGGAAAGCAGAAGCCGCGGAGGATCAATATCACCCTGTACGGAGCAGATGATAAAGCGTATGAATCGCTGTGCCATTATCCCGGAGGCTTTGAGAAAACACTCCGGGCGATCCGGCTGTTGAAGGAGAGAGGCGTGGACGTCAAGATCAATGGGAGTGTCACCAGAGAAAATCTTAAGGATATGGATGCAGTGTATCGGATCGGCAGGGATATGGACGTCCCGGTTCATATGGATACCTATATGCTGCCCGGCATTCATGAGATCGGCAAGCCTTTTGACCAGCAGTCAAGGCTGAACCCGGAAGAAGCGGCGGCTGCTGAGATGAAAATGCTGAAGGAAGAGATGGATCCGGAGATATACCCGCAGCTTGTGCGCGCCCGGATCGCCCAGACGGAGAAGGAAGACGCTGTGTACCCGGAGAAAATTTCCTGTATGGCGGGGAACTGCTCCTTTGCCATAGGCTGGCAGGGGGAGATGCGCCCCTGTGTAACTCTGTCGGAACCGTCCGTTCCGGTGTTCGAAAGAGGATTCGAAGCGGCATGGAAAGAGATTTCAGAAAAGGCAAAAGCATTCAGTGTAAACGAAAAGTGTACAAGGTGCAGAATGAGACCGATCTGCAAGACCTGTGCGGCGAGTGCGAAGCTTGAAACCGGTGAATATAATGGAATCCCAGAGTACCTGTGCAGATATTCGAAGGAATATCTACGGCTTTTGAGTAAGGAAAATGAGAAATTATGGAACAAAGACATGTAAAAGTCTTGTAAAATCAATAGATATTGTCGGAATTGATAGTAAAATATAGAAAAAAGGCAGAATTCCAGATAGTTTATGACTTGACATCCTGTAGCATTATGCTATAGTTAGTAAGGCAGTAAAGAGTTTTATAACAGAGGGAGGAGTATATTGGAGAAAAAGAAAGGTGCATCTGATGCAGTCTCCGATTTCGGCCAGCATCCTCAGCAGGAAGAAGGAAAAGGCGTCAGATTATTTATAGCAAATCCTGATTTTCTTCTGCGGGAGATCGGCGGCGAAGCCGTACTCGTTCCCGTTGGTGAAGCAGGAGTATTTGAGAACAGCGTTATATCGCTGAATGATACATGCCGGTTTCTCTGGCAGCAGTTCCAGACTCCCAGATCAGTAGAGGATGTCATCGCGGAGGCGAAGAAGGAATATGATGATCCGGATGGTGTGATGGAACAGGGAATTAATCAGTTTGTAAAAGAATATTTACAATATGGTCTATTGAAGGAGGAGTAAAGAAAATGGAAAAGAGATTGTGGGAGAATCCGCTGACTATGGTTCAGCAGTTTGTACCGAATGAGTATGTGGCAGCATGTGGGGATGAAAATAAAGTGTATTTATTTACATGTGATGCCGGCTGGACGGGTTTAACCGGTTCAGAAGTTTATACAAATGGACCGGATGGTGAAATGGGAACAGCGGATGATGTGCATCTGGGAACCTACGGAAAATGTGGCAAAACACATGAAGCCAGCACTACAGATGATTTTGTGAATGGATATTTAGTCAAGAATGTTTTGGGTGTACCTGTAGGAGAGAGACAGTCCGTTATAATATGGCGTGGTGAGAATGGCAATAATATTCATTGTACTACTAATCTTGATATGAAAACCTGGGAAACTGCAAAATCATGATCAATACATAACAACGATAGACCGGAGGAAGATTATCTCCGGTCTATTTTCTTTCATCCGAAAGGAGGGACAGCGATGGAACCGATGCAGGATGCCACAACAGTGGAGCGGATGCTCTTAGACCAGGCGAAACGCACAAGGACGCCTGCCAACGGAAGTATCGAACTGCTTCCGCTGTGCAACATGAACTGTGATATGTGCTATGTCCGGCTCAGCCGCGAGGAGATGGAGCGGCAGGGGCGGCTCCGGACTGCGGACGAGTGGCTGGAGATCGGCCGGCAGATGCAGGAGGCGGGAGTGCTTTTCCTGCTGCTGACAGGAGGGGAGCCGTTCCTCTTTCCGGAGTTCAGGAAGCTCTACCTGGGACTGCGGAAGATGGGAATGATCCTTACGATCAATACGAACGGGACTCTGATCGATGAGGAACTGGCAGCATTTCTGGGAGAAAATAAGCCCCGGCGGGTGAATATCACGCTCTACGGGACAGATGATGAGACTTATGCGGAACTGTGCCATTATCCCGGCGGCTTTGAGAAGACGATGAACGGGATCCGCCTTCTGCGTGAGCACGGCGTGGACGTGAAGATCGGAGGGAGCCTTGCAAAGGCGAATCTGGATGACCTGGATCGTTTGCTGGATCTCGGCGAGGAGCTGGGAATCCCTGCACGGGTGGATACATACATGATGCCGGCGGTACGTGAGCGCGAGAAGCCATATGACCTGCAGGCGCGGCTGAATCCGGAGGAAGCGGCGCGGGCGCGGATCCATGCACTGAAGCGGGAGATGGGACCGGAGCTTTTCCCGAAGTATGCGGAGGAGTCCATTAGAAGAGCGGATCAGCCGGAGCCTGCCCAGGAGAAGCCGGGGCGCATGGCGTGTATGGCGGGACAGTGCTCCTTCACCATCAACTGGCAGGGGGAGATGAGGCCCTGCGTTATCCTGAGCAGCCCGGCAGTCTCTGTATTTGATGTGGGATTCCGGACGGCGTGGGAGGAGATCGTGGAAGAGACGGGAAAGATCCGCCTGAGCGCAAAGTGCAGTGCCTGCTCCATGCGGCATCTGTGCCGGACGTGCGCGGCTTCGGCTCTCCTGGAGGAAGGAAGCTATGACAGGACGCCGGAGTATATGTGCCGGTACACGGAGGAATCCTTGAGACTCCTCCGGGATGAATGGGAGAAGATACAGAATGGATAAGATATTTCAGATCGGTGATTTTACATTCCAGCTCTGCTGTCCGGACGAGATCACGCCGCCGCCGAATTTCATGCTGTTTGAGCGCGGCGATACAGAATCTGTCTCCGGCGGGGGCGATGCTGGAGAGGCGGAAAAACCGCAGTACACCTACCGGATGCATGTGGCGTCGGAACTTCCGGAACCGGAAGGAAAAGTCATTGCCAGCAGGCCGGACCTTGTGGTGTTTGGGAATGAGCGCGGCGAGAGCCGCCTGATCGGCGTGAAAGGGACAGAGGGATATTACGCATGTTATCAGGAAATCGGCCCGGACTGTGCGGAGATCACTTTTGCAGGGAACCGGATTGGAGGACTCCATATCGATCCGGTATTCAGTTCCCTTCTGGCTCTGGAGAGGCGCCTGGCGAAGCGGGACAATATGATCCTTCACTGTGCGTATGTGGAATACCGCGGTGAGGCGATCCTGTTCTCCGCGCCGTCGGAGACTGGCAAGACGACGCAGGCGAATCTGTGGGAGAAGTACCGGGGCAGCAGGACAGTCAACGGCGACCGTTCACTGCTGGGAAAAAAGAACGGGCGATGGACCGCCCAGGGATGGCCCGTATGCGGTACGTCTGAAGTGTGCCATGACGAGGCGTTCCCGATCCGGGCTGTCGTCATGCTGAGCCAGGCGAAGGAGAACCGGGCGGTGAGGATGACGCCGGGACAGGCGTTTCCTCTGGTGTACAGCCAGATCACAGTGAACCGGTGGAACCGGGAGGATCACATCCATACCATGGATCTGATCCAGGATCTTCTGGAGAGCGTGCCGGTATATCATCTGGGATGTACCATATCTGAGGAAGCGGTGGAGTGTCTGGCGCGGAGCCTCGAAGTGTAAGCGGCGAAGAGAGCGGTGCAAAGATGTTAAAGTGACGGGGCTCCTTTCTAACACAAATATTTCCTATTATATATAGAAAGAATTCGACTTTTTTCGACATTATTCGACCTAATTCGACCGCAAATCAGGAGACTTTGAAAAATATGGAGGCTTGACGCTCACTTTTTGCAAGGGTATACTGATTCCGTAACAGAGTGCAGAATCTGCAGACAGAACAGGATGGAGAGATAGAATGGACGAAGAAAACAAGAATGAGCAGAAGAATCCGGCATTTGAATCCCTGGATGTCCTGATATCCAGGTGGAAGGACGGCACTTTTTCGGAGATCATAGACGACTGGAAATGGATCTTCAGCTACAGTGCAAGATATAAAGGTGCGATCGCTTTCTATGTGATCCTGGGTATTTTCAGTACTTCCATGGGACTGGTGAGCAGTGTCGCGAGCAAGTATATGATCGATATCATCACAGGATATGAGACGAGCAAGCTGTGGGTCATGATCCTCATTATGGTGGGAAGCACGATTTTCAGCCTGGCATTCAGCAGTATCATCAGCAGGATCTCTACGAAGCTGAGCATTGATATCAACAATGATATTCAGGCGGATATCTTTGACAAGATCGTGGACGCGGACTGGCTGTCGCTGAACAAGTATTCCAATGGCGATATCCTCAACCGGTTCAACGGGGATATCGGCACGGTCAGCAGCAATGCGATCAGCTGGCTTCCGACGATCATAATCGCGGTTTATAATTTTGTTGCTACATTTTTTGTGATCATGCATTATGACTGGGTCATGGCGGTGATCGCGCTGGGAAGCGCGCCGGTCATGCTCCTGATGTCCCGGTTCATGATCAAGAAACAGAGAGACTACAGCAAGAAGGTCCGGGAGATGAGCAGTCAGCTGATGACTTTCGAGGTGGAGGCGTTTTATAACTTTGACACGATCAAGTCCTTCGGCGTGGCGCCCCATTACAGCAAGAAAATGCGCTGGTGGCAGGGCAAGTTCCGGGATATCAGCCTGAAGTACAATCTGTTCTCCATCAAGACAAATATCTTCCTGTCGATCCTCGGAACGGTGGTCCAGTTCATTGCATTCGGATACTGTCTGTTCCGTCTGTGGACGAACGATATTACATATGGAACGATGACACTGTTCCTGCAGCAGAGAAGCAATCTTTCTTCTGCATTCAACAGTGTGGTCTCCATTATCCCGGCATTTCTGAACAGCTCGGTTTCAGCGCACCGGATCCGGGAGCTGGTTGAGCTGCCGAAGGAGGTGCATATTCCGGAGAGCGGCGAGATGGACCAGTACGTGGAACAGGGATTTGAAGTTCAGATGAAGGATGTGAATTTCTCCTATGTGGAAGGGACCCGTGTGATCACGGACTCGGCATTCCAGGCGAAGCCGGGAGAGATCGTGGCGCTGGTTGGACCGTCCGGCGAGGGCAAGACGACGATGATCCGCCTGATCCTCGGGCTTGTGCGCCCGGAGGACGGAGCAGTGAAGCTGCGCGCTGCCAGCGGACAGGAGATCGAGATGAATGCAGAGACCCGTCATCTCTTCGCCTATGTTCCCCAGGGAAATACGATCCTCTCAGGAACCATCGCAGAGAACATGAGGATGGTGAAGGAGGACGCCACCGACGAAGAGATCATCGAGGCGCTGAAGGTGGCATGCGCCTGGGATTTTGTTGAGAAGCTTCCTCTGCAGATCAACAACAGCGTAGGCGAGAGAGGACGCGGCCTGTCAGAGGGACAGGCACAGAGGATCGCGATCGCAAGGGCGGTTCTCAGAGATGCGCCTATCCTTCTCCTCGACGAGGCGACGTCGGCACTGGATGTGACCACTGAGAGAACGGTTCTGAAAAATATCGTGAAGCAGCATCCCAACAAGACCTGCATCGTCACGACCCACAGGCCCAGCGTGCTCAATCTCTGCCAGAGAGTGTACCGTGTGATGGAGACCCATGTGACAGAGCTGAGCGAGGAAGAGTCAAGCCGCATGGCAATGGATTTCTAGCAGGAAAAGGGGATGTTGATATGATCGAAAGAGTTGTCGATACACGGGAATATGTGTCTGTGCTGCGGGAGATCGCGGAGAGCGGGAAGGTGGTCTCGCTCCGGATCGCAGGGAGCAGCATGTCCCCTTTCCTTGCCCACGGCAGGGACTATATCTATTTTACGAAGCCGGACAGGGAACTTCGGGTGGGAGACATGGTATTCTATCAGCGGAGAAACGGACAGTACGTCATGCACCGGATCTATAAGGTCAAGGCGGAGGGATATTATATTGTAGGAGACGCCCAGACAGAGATCGAAGGGCCCGTTGCCAGAGATCAGATCTTCGCTTTTATAACTAAGGTGAAGCGCAAGGACCGGATCCTCCAGCCGGGGGATTTCTGGTGGGAGTTCTTTGAACATGTGTGGATCCGGATGATCCCGCTGAGAAGACCTGCTGTACGGCTGTACGGGACAGTGTCAAGGCTGCTGCGCCGGCCATAAAAACAGGCGTCATACTGTGAAAAGCAGCACAGACAGTACGAAAAACAGGCATAAAATCGGGAACAGGGATTTTTTCAGAAAAAGAACTGTGCTATAATAATTGGTTGTAATTTTGTTTACGGTTCATACCTGCATCTTACATGCAGGCATGCCGCTGCATTTTCCTATCTATGAGCACAGTGTGAACAGTAATTGAAAAACAGCTCATTTTATTCAGTACTTTGCAGAAAGGAGAGCAAGATGATAGATATCCATACGCATATACTGCCCGGGCTGGACGACGGCGCAGCTGATATCTATGATACGATTGAGATGGCGGCCCTGGCATATGAGAGCGGGACCACGGCCATTGTAGCGACGCCTCACTGCAACCTGCCCGGCCTGTATTCCAACTATTTTGGTAAAGAATACTGTGATACATATACCCGGACAAAGGAAATCCTGAAGGAAGAGCAGCCGGGGATCACGCTGCTCGCCGGGATGGAGGTATTTACCACGGAGGATGTGCCGCGGCTTCTGACGGAAGGAAAGATCTTCCCCATCAACAGGACAAGGTATGTGCTGATGGAATTTGACTTTGGAGAAGATCCGGACTTTGCTTCCAGGATCCTGCGGCAGGTGAAGGAGATCAGAGCGCTTCCGGTGGTCGCGCATGCGGAGCGGTATGAATTTGTCCAGGACGACCCTTCGATCGCCTATGAGTGGAAGCGGAAGGGGTATGAGATCCAGCTCAACAAGGGCAGCTTCCTCGGAAGGTTCGGCGAGAGGGCGCGCAGAACTGCGTACGAGCTCCTGAACCATAACCTGGTGACCGCTGTTGCCAGCGACGCGCACAGCCCGATCCAGAGGACGACCTGCATGTCGGACGCCTATGAGCATCTGCTTCCGACGTATCCGAAAGATTATCTGGACGCTCTTTTTACAGATAATCCGAGATATATCTGCAACGGACTGAAGCCGATCCAGTTTCAGCGGATCCCGTTCAGAAAGACATACTGACAGCAAGGAGTATAGATCAATGAGAAGGTTAAGGATAACGATCGTTATATTATTCGTACTGTCGGGGATCGCATTCCTCGGCTATAATATCGCGGACCGGATGCTCTCCGACCATACGCCGCCGGTCATCACTTCGGATTCGGACACGATCTCGGTGAGCGTTGCGGCGGAGGAGTCCGAACTGTCTGCCGGACTGACTGCCACGGATGACAAGGACGGGGATCTTACGGATTCCATCAGGATCTCTTCCATGTCGAATTTTACAGAGCCGGGAAAACGGACGATCTCCTATGTTGTGTTTGACAGTGCGAATCAGGCGGCGACGCTTACCAGAAATCTGGAGTACACAGACTATGTATCGCCGAAGATTCATCAGACTCAGCCCCTCAGGTTCAGCCTGAATGAACTGGACGAAATCAGCTTGGCAGGAAGCATGACAGCTGAGGACTGCATCGACGGCGATATTACAAATCAGATCAGGGCAAATTTTGGCGATGTATATGTCAGTGCCGCGGGCAGTTATACGATCACGGTCCAGGTGAGCAACAGCGCGGGAGACACCTGCTCGGTCCCGGTGGACGTCACGGTTACGGATCCGTCGGATCCTGCCGAGCGGGAGAAGTACTATCCTGTCCTGAGCGAGTATATCGTATATACGGATGTGGGCGTGCCGATCGACCCGGCGGCCTTTCTCACCGGCCTGGAGAGGAACGGCACCCAGTATCTGTTCGATGTGGATGCAGGAGTGCTGCCGGCGGGCAGGGAGAGTGTTGTGATCGCGGGAGCAGTCGACTATAACACAGCCGGAACTTACACGCTGGAGTATCAGTTTGCCAATGCAGACGGAGTGACAGCAGTGACAAAATTAGCAGTAGTGGTGAGGTAGCAGGATGGACAAGGATACCAGAAATACATTGGAAAACTATAAGATAGAGCCGTTTACGCTGATCCATGATATTGTGGTGAACTGGTGGGCGATCCTGCTGGGAGCGCTTGCGGCTGCGATGATCGCCTATATCGCGCTCAGTCTGAGATATGTTCCGGAGTATACGACTTCAGCCACATTTGTGGTGCAGTCCAGAAATACAACAGCATCTTATTCAACCCTCAGCAGCGCCAACACGACGGCAACCACATTTCAGAAGATCATAGAGAGCTCCGCGATGAACGAGATCCTGTGCACGAAGCTTGGCGTGGACGAGATCGACGCGGATATTCAGGCAAATGTCATGGAAGGGACGAACCTGATGGAACTCAGCGTCACTTCTGCATCGCCGAAAGACTCCTTTGACATCATGCAGGGGATCCTGGACAACTATTCCAGTATCTCTTTCTACACAGTGGGAGATGTGGTCCTGAATGAACTGCAGAGTCCGGGAATCGCATTCTCGCCGGATAATCCGCTGAATCTGAAAGATACGACGGAAAAAGTATTCCTTATCGCGGCAGGCGCCCTGATCCTGCTCTTCGGCCTCCTCTCCACGATGCAGGATACACTGAAGCTGGAGTCGGATGTGGAGGACAAGCTGGACGCCAAAAGCCTTGGGGCAATCGTGTTCGAATTTAAGTATAAGACAGTGAGAGAACTTCTGCAGAGGAGGAAGAAAGCACTCCTGGTCAATGACCCGATCGCCGGATTCGGCTTTGTGGAGAGCCACAGAAAACTGTCATCCAGAGTCGAGTACCATATGGAGAAGGAAGGCTGGAAGACCCTTGCAGTGACCAGCGTGTCAGAAAATGAAGGAAAATCCACTGTGGCTGCGAACCTGGCGATCAGCCTGGCAGAACAGGGCAAACGGGTGATCCTCATAGACGGCGACCTGCGAAGACCATCCCAGTTTCTGATCTTCGGGCTGCGGCCGGAGGAGAAGAATGAGATCGGGGAATTCCTGAAGGGAGATTCCATGGACTTTGATCTTCCGATGAAAACGGAGGTAGAGCGGCTGTTCCTGATCGGAGGCCGGAACTGCTATTCGTCTTCCACGGATATCCTCCAGAAGGGCTGCGTCGGCAGACTGATGGAGAAATGTGGGGAGATCGCGGATTTTGTCATTGTTGACACTCCGCCTACGGCGGTGCTCGGCGACGCAGAACTCTGGGCGCAGCAAACGGACGCTGCAATGTTCGTGGCGCGTCAGAACTTTATCTATGCAGAAGACATCAACAATATGCTGGATAAGTTCCGCAGCCAGAATATCAGAGTGCTGGGCGTCGTCCTCAACGGCGTGCAGTCGTTCGGCGGTATCGCGGGCGCTACAGTGGGAAGATACAGCGGCCGCTACGGCGACTATGGAAATTATGGAAAGAAGCAGAAGGAAAGCATAAAATGAGTGAGAACAGAGAAGTAATAGAAAAGAAAGAGATCGATGAATCGGAAAAAATCGATATCATGAATCTGGTGACAGACCTCCTGAATGCAGTGCGGAAGCTGTGGGGGCTGCTGATCGTGCTGCTCATCGTGTGCACCCTCCGCTCTTATTTCGCCACGAGCTTTTCCTATACTCCACAGTATGTGGCTTCGGCTACCGTCTCTGTGACGACGCCGGGAGGAGGATACACGAATATCCAGTCCGCGCAGGATATGGCGGAGATCTTCCCCTATATTCTGACCAGCGGTGTGCTGAAGGATGTAGTGGCGCAGGACATGGGGCTGGATTACCTTCCGGGACAGATCACTGTCGAGGCGGAAGAGGGAATGAATATGCTGACCATCTCCGTATCCGGGGATGATCCTCAGATGGCTTATAATATCCTGCAGTCCGTGATCAAGAATTATCCGGAGGTGGCAGAATACATTTTCGGAGAGACAAGCCTGCAGATCCTTGATGAGACGGGAATCCCGTCAGATACTCGAAGAGAGGTCGTGATCCGGGGCTCCTGGCGGCGGGGCTTCCTCCAGGGGGCAGTCCTGGACGTCATCATCGTCTGTCTCTATGCATTTTCAAAGAGAACGGTCCGGTCCAGGGAGAAGATCAAGAAACAGATCAATCTCAGAGATCTGGGAAGCCTTCCATATATCCGGCAGAAGAAAAGGCGAAAGGCAAGCTACAATAATATCAATATCCTGAATGAGCGGACGCTTCCCTCCTATGTTGAAGCGATCCGGAGACTCAGGATCCGTGTACTGAGGGAAATGGACCTGAAGGAGAAGAAGGTCCTCATGGTCACCAGTTCTGTACCGGGGGAAGGCAAGACCACCGTATCGGTCAATCTGGCGATCGAGCTTGCACGACAGGGGAAGAAGGTCATCCTCGTAGACTGCGATCCGAGAAATCCCTCCGTGGCGGGAGTCATGCAGGATACGGAAGAGCATCCGGGACTGGGAAGTGTGCTCCGCGGCGAGACGCCTCTTGGCGACGCTCTCACGAAGGTGGAACTCCCGGAAGGAGATCTGCAGATCCTGTACGGCGGCAGCCCCCGCCCGCAGGACTCCTCGCTCCTCGGCTCCGAAGAGATGAAAACGCTGATCAAGCTGGTGAGAGACATGGCGGATTACGTGATCCTGGATACGGCACCGGCGGAGCTTCTTGTGGACGCCTCCCTGATGGCGCGGTATGCGGATGCAGCGCTCTATGTTATCCGCTATGACTACACGAAGATGAACAAGATCCGCGGCGGCGTGGAAGCTCTGGCGCTCAGAAAAGTGGACATCATCGGCTACATCTTCAATGGAGACATGAGCCGGAAGGAAGGCAGATACGGTTACGGCTACGGCACATACGGCGGCTACGGCAGGTACGGGCGCTACAGCAGATACGGTCACTACGGCCATTACGGACACTATGGAAAACTGAAGGATACCGGCAGGAGAGAAGATCTGTCCGGACGCGTCATTAAAGATTAGGAGGGCACAGAGGATGAAGAAAAAGAAAAAAGGAAAGTTCGGTAAATGGATCAAGAAACATAAGATCGCAACAGCCATCATCAGTATCATACTGATCTGCGTCCTCATCATAGCGGGCGTCATCGGCTCCATCTTCTGGGGACTCTATAAAGACAGCGTAGACATCGTAGCTCCAGATGACGTGGATCCCACGGCAGATCAGGTTCAGATCGCCCAGGAAGAACAGAAGGACGACGACGTGATCAATGTCCTCCTTGTCGGAACAGATTCCCGCGATCCCGATTCTGACATGGGAAGATCTGACAGTATGATGCTCGTATCTTTCAACCGGACCAAGCAGAAGGCGACTGTCATCTCCTTCCTCCGCGATTCTCTGGTAGAGATTGACGGATACGGCAAGAGCCGTCTGGGACATACGCTTGCATACGGCGGCGTGGGACTTACGATCAACACGCTGAACAAGCAGTTCGACCTTGATATTCAGAACTATATCACGGTCAGCTTTGACAGCCTTGTCCATGTGATCGATGAGCTGGGAGGCATCGAGGTCAACCTGACAGAGGAAGAGGCGGCGTACTACCGCGAGACCGGCATGCCCGACATCCAGTCCGGGCCGGTCACGCTGACCGGCTCTCAGGCTCTTGCCCATGCGAGAAACCGAAGCCTGGACAATGACTTCGGACGCACCCAGCGCCAGCGGAGCGTGCTGTACGGTATCTACAATAAGCTGATGCAGCAGAGAGATCCGGCGGCGCTGCTGTCCCTGATCAACTACTGTATGACACAGGTCTCCACCAACATGGGTGTGACCGAGATCTACAATCTCGCCACGGAAGTGCTGGGAATCGATCATCTTACGACGCAGCAGGCGGCTGTGCCGGAGGATGGGACGTATCAGTTTATTACCTATGAAGGGATGGCGGTGATCGACTTCGATCTGGAGGCGAATAAGGAGTATATTAAGGAACTGCTGTATTAAGTGGGGAAAAAGATAAAGGTTATGGATGAGATGTGCCCGGAGCCTGTCGGTTCCGGGCGCATATGTTATAGACGCTTGATCCATTGGTAAACTTCCTGATCAGAGATTTCAGCAAGATATTTTATAGATTCCGTATTTACAGTGGCAGCGTCATGATATTCCAGATTTAAAAATACTTTAAGATCATCCGAATCGACATTTAGTTTTTTAGAACTCAATATACACTTTTGTGTGCATGGGCGCTGCTCAGCTCCATGAGATAAGGATATCATTAAGCCAAGCAGTCCAAGAGAATCCATTTTATTTTTTTGAGGATAGTAATATGTAATAATTAATCCTCGTTCCCCGCGATTC
>HHCFR05603__coassemble_634_pt1 | contig 27940 bp, 23 predicted proteins | sample HHCFR05603__metabat2_high_PE_041 | metagenome-assembled genome bin HHCFR05603
CTGTTACCTCCACATTCTTTTTTATTTTGAATGTCCGCAAAATCCGTCCTACATCTGTCCCGCAGCTGCGAAAATCTTATTCGTGTCTCATGGGAAGATATTTGCTGGAGCTGAGCAGTACAGAGAATCTTACATAAGCCCGAGCCCTTTTACGACGATCATGATGAAGTCCTGAACATTCGTCACGATAGTGGTGGCGGCAAGGCTTCCGCGGTCCAGAAGCTTGTTTACAACGAATTCGTCTGCGTCTACTGTGTAGAGGAAGACCGGGCGTACTGTGCCGTCCTCCAGGACGCGGTAGGACGGAGTCATGTTTCCGGTCGCGATAGTGTGCAGCATGGTCGCAAGGCAGATGACCGTGGTCGCTTTCTTCACCATGCCGCGCATTGCAGTCTGCCCGTCGTAGGCATTTCCGATCACTTCCGGGAGCGGACCGTCGTCTCGGATGGAGCCGGTGAGGACGAATGGAACATCGTTCTTCACGCAGCTGTACATGATCCCGTTATCGATCTTGTAATCGTCGATAAACTGAGCGATGGAGCCGCTTTTTCTGACCCGGTTGATGACGTCCAGATGATTGTAATGGCCGTTGGGCTGGGACTGCTGGGTGTAGATGTCCTGGCCGAGCGCTGTGTGGAACATGGCTCCTTCCAGATCATGGGTGGCAAGAGCGTTCCCTGCCATCAGGCCGTCCACATATCCGTTTTCCACCATGGCCTGCATCGCGCGGCGGGCGTCAGCGTCAAATGAGAAGGCGGGACCCATTACCCAGAGGATGTTCCCGTGCTCTTTCTCATATCTGAGAAGTTCAAAAAGGCGGTCATAATCTCTGGCGTAGGAAGTCTCACGGCTCCGGCCCTGGCGGAAGACGAACTGGTCGCCGCTGCTTGTCTCGGGATCCTCGAAGCCGGTACTGTGAAGGTAGATCCCTTCTTCTGCGTTCTCTGTCCTGCCGATGATGACTTTGTCGCCGATCTCCAGGTTGCGGTTCTCCACGACTTTGAGCTCACCGTCGTCACAGAGGACGACGCTGGAGTCCATCCGGCTTTCTTTCGCAAGGGTCCATTTTCCGCGGATCTTGAAATATTCGGGATACATGGAGGTGCTGTGATAATTTTCGGGAGCAACGCCCTTGACCGTTACTTCCTCCCAGGCTGCGTCAGGGGCGCCTGCGAATCTCTCTTCTGTAAAGTCAGGTTCTCTGTACTTGGGTAATTCAAACATTGGTAAAGCCTCTTTTCTGTATTTTTTCTGTATTTGGGGACTTTCGTCCCGAATGTGCAGCGGCTGAGGATGTTTCCTCATTTGTCCCGGCGGTATACACATTCTCCGGAAATATAGGTTTCATCAACCTGAACTTGATCGATCTCTTCCGGCGGTATGCGCAGAAGGTCGTCGCTCAGTACCGCAAAATCAGCCCGGTATCCGGGGGCGAGCATTCCGATGTCCGGAAATCCGGCTGCGAGGGCGGCGCCCCGGGTATAGAGTGTGACGGCAGTCTCAATATCCACTGCTTCCTGCCGGCCGCAGTCAGTTCCGTCGGCGGCGGTGCGGGTCACAGCCAGCTTCAGCCCCGGGAAGGGATCTGACGGTACGGCCCAGAAGGTTGCCGGTGCGTCGGTAGAAAATCCGAGCTGCACGCCCTTCTCCAGCATATGGCGGAACGGATAGCACTGCTTTATCCGTTCTGCTCCCAGATTGGCGAGATAGCTTGCGCTCTCTGCATATGGAAAGATCGGCTGGGAGACGAAGGCGATCCCGTGTTCCGCCGCCTTTTCGATGCTCTCTTCGGACGGCTCCGTCACATGTTCAATACGGACATAGGGGATTCCGTCCGATGTCCAGCTCTTTTCCCGGCAGGCACGGTCTACCATGCGTGAGATGGCTCTCGTGCCCATGGCATGCATGGAGAGCTGGCAATGGTTCTTCCGGCAGAAATCAACTGCGGTCTCCACCAGATGGTCGCTGCATACGGAGATACCGTATTCATCAGAAGAACCGTAGTACGGAGTGTCCATCCAGGCAGTCCTGCCGGAGATGCTGCCGTCCCCGATCAGTTTCAGGCCGGCCGCAAAGATCTGACTGTTCCGGTCCATCCGTTCTGAGGGGATCGTAAATGTATCGTCATCTGCAAAGAAGTCCCACATATAATAGATTCCGACCCGCTGATGAAATCCTCTTCTGGCAGCGGCTTCATAGATCGGGAAATTATCGCTGCTGTCAAGATTTCCCATGTCGCAGATTGCGGTGATCCCCTGCGAGGTGAGCAGTTCTCCGAGCTCCAGGAGATTTTCTGTCTTTTTATCGACAGACTCCAGAGGAAGGAGGGGCGCAAGGAGGTTTCTGGCGTTTTCTTTCAGCACGCCGGTCGGCTCTCCGTTTTCGTCCCGTTCGATCTCGCCTCCGGGCGGATCCGGTGTGTTCCGGTCGATCCCGGCAAGCTTCAGAGCCATGCTGTTGACGCAGCGGATATGGGCGCAGGTCCTCATGAGAGAGACAGGGGCGTCACTGCAGCCCCGATCCAGATCATACCGGTTGGGGGACCGTTTTTCCAGAAGGCCCTGCTCATCATAGCCCCATCCCTCGATCCATTCTCCGGGGCCCTGTTCTTCTCTGCGGCGCCGGATGGCGCTGACGAGTTCTTCAATGGAGTTGATCTCGGGCGGCATGATCGTGATCTTCTTCCTGTAGTCAGCCAGCATGACAGGATGCATATGTGCGTCCACGAATCCGGGGATCACGCGCCTGCCGCCGAGGTCTGTCACAGCCCCTCTGGTATCGGGCAGGTCAGCCTGAGTTCCGATCCACGTGATTCTGCCGTCCTCCACGATCATGGAATCCGCATAGGGGGCGGCGCTGTCAGAGGTAAAAATTTTTCCGTTAATAAATATAGTAGTATTCATCTTTCCACGCTCCTTTAGACAATATGATAGCAGAACCGGGAAGATTTGTCAGGAAGATTTGCCCAAAACATTGCAAAATGCACAGGAAAATGGTAGCATAAGTATAATTATGCATCTATTTCAATAATTATGTATGGAGACTCCGAGGCTGGAAGCATCCTGGTCCGGAGTTTTTTTCTTTTTTCGGAAGAAAAAGAGCAGGGAGACAGAATGGATTTTATAGAGATGCAGAGAGGAGAAGCAGAGGATGGATATGATTTCAGATAAGATACGGAACATGGTGGATGAGATCAGGACTCAGATCGTGCAGGATCGGAGATATCTCCATCAGATCCCGGAGATCGGCATGGATCTGCCGGAGACCAGCGCTTATATTAAAAAGAGGCTGGATGAGATGGGGATACCGTGGAAGGAATGCGGAGGAAAGGTGCCGGAGAAGGTGACCGAAGATTTTATACAGGCGGGATTCCCGCGGATGGAGAATGCCACCGGAGTGACAGCAGTCATCGGACACGGAAGTCCCTGCATCCTTCTGAGGGCTGATATGGACGCCCTCCCCATCCAGGAGGAGAATGACCTGGAATTCAGATCCTGCAATGGAAAAGGCCACATGTGCGGCCATGACAGCCATGCGGCGATGCTGCTGGGCGCGGCGCATATCCTGAAGAGGATGGAGGACAGCATTCAGGGAACTGTCAAGCTGATGTTCCAGCCCGGAGAGGAGACTGGAGCGGGGGCGCGCATGATGGTCGGCGACGGACTGCTGGAGGATCCGAAGGTGGACGCGGCGTTCGGCATCCATGTGCAGCCGACAGAAGAGCCGGAGACGGTGGGCTACTCGGTGGGAGTTAATTCGGCTTCCCTGGATACCTTTATCGTAAAGATCAAAGGTAAGGGGGGACACAGCTCCCAGCCTCAGCTCTGTGTGGATCCGCTGATGATCATGAACCAGATCTACCAGGCGGTCAATCTCCTTGTCACCAGGGAGGTGGATCCTGCAGCAATGGCAGCGCTCACCTGCGGTGTGGCGAAAGGCGGCACTGCAGTCAACATCATACCGGATGAGGCGGAGATCCATATTGGAGTAAGGACGCTGGACGTGGAGGCGGCCGAGCATCTGAAGCAGCGGATTCCGGAGATCGTGGATGCTTATGTGAAAGCATGGCGCGGAGAATACGAGATGACTGTATTCCACACACCGAATACATACAGCGATGAGAAGATCTGCCGCGAGTTCACTCCTTTCATCGGACAGGTAGTGGGAAGCGAGAAGCTCCGCCGGATTCCGCCGATGACGGGAACGGAGGATTTCGGATATGTCACCGCGGAAGTCCCGGGAATGTTCATTTTCTTCGGGGCGGGGAAACCGGGCAGCGCGCCGCTCCACAGTCCTCAGATGGTGCTGGATGAGGATGTGCTGCCGGCAGGAGCTGCCATTTATGCAAATGTTGCGGCAGGATGGCTTGCAGAACAAAGCAGGAAGGAGAACAAAAAAGATGAGTAAGAACGAAGGGTCAAAAAAGGGGTTTCATATGCCCCATGTGTTTATCATACTTCTGGCGATCATGCTTCTGATCGTCGTCCTGTCCTATCTGATCCCGAGCGGGTCCTACGAAAGGATCGAGGACAGCGCGACAGGTATGACGGTGATCGATCCGGATACATTCAGTTATGTTGAAAATGAGACTCCGATTACGTTCATGGACTATTTCGAAGCGGTGTACACCGGCTTTGTAAACGGAGCTACGATCATGGGAACACTGTTCATCAGCTCCGGCGTGATCTATCTTCTTGAAGTGAGCGGCGCTTTCGGCGCGGGGATCAGCGCGATACTGAAGCGGACGAAGGGCAAGGAATTTTCCGTCGTCTGCATCTTCTATACGATCTTTGTGATCTTCGGAGTCCTGGGATATGGGGAAGCGGCTTATCCGTTCTATCCGCTGGCAGTCACGATCGGTTTTGCCCTGGGATATGACCGGATGGTGGGGACCGGACTTGCGATCATCGGAAGTACCGTGGGATTCACCTCAGGGCTTATGAATACATTTACAACGGGGGTGGCGCAGCAGATCGTGGGACTTCCATTATTTTCAGGAATCGGGTTCCGCGCAGTGGGGCTTGCGGTGTTCTATGTGATCGGCCTTGTAAGTCTCTATATCTACTGCCGCAGGATACGGAAAAATCCGGAGCAGAGCCTTGTGAAGGACGAGTATCTGAATCAGAGAGAGGAAGACCATACGGCGGATATGGGGGAGATGAACCTGCGCCGCGCACTGGGACTTCTGGTTTTCCTTGCGATCATTATCGTCCAGGGATTCGGCTGTATTAAGCTTGGATGGTCTTTCCCGCAGATCGCCGCGATCTATGTGATTATGGGAATCCTTCTGGCGCTGATCTTCCGCATCGGTCCGAGCGAGGCGTGCCAGCTGTTCTGCCAGGGGGCGGTGAGAGTTTTCGCTGCGGCATTCGCAGTGGGACTTGCACAGTCTGTCGTAGCGCTTATGAACCAGGCGTGTATCATGGATACGATCGTTCACGGAATGTCAGTGCTGCTGGAGAACAAGAGCGCGATCCTGGCGCTGCTGATCATCTTTGTATTTGTCACACTGTTCAATTTCCTCGTCGTATCCGGAAGCGGGAAAGCTGTCATCGTCATGCCGATCCTGCAGCCGCTGGGCGAGATCCTGCATATCAACCAGCAGGTTCTGGTGCTGGCTTACCAGTACGGCGACGGGATCACCAACAGTTTCTGGCCGGGAAGCTCGCTCGTGCAGCTGTCTATGTGCGGAGTGGATTATGGTACCTGGATCAAGTTTTGCTGGAAGACATATCTCTCGTTTATCGTGAGTGCGTTTGTCCTCGTCATGATCGCATATGGGATCGGATACGGACCGTTCTGATGAGGAGAAAACGCGATATTGCAGGATGTCAAATATAATTCTGTTTTCATTTGAGAAATAGTAATTAATTAAAAAAAAGGATTTTAATTTAAGGGCGGGGTGTGGAATTTCCACAAAATTAATGGTATAATACACCTATTCTAGGATAAATTGATTGACTGCATGCTGGCGGTCGGAGGAAGGAGAGAAAAATGAAGAAACATCGAATATGTGTATGGATTTTGACAGCATGTATGGCGCTGAGTGCTGCTGTGCAGATGCCCGGGATAACAGCATCGGCTCAGGAAAATGCAGGAGGAGCGGGCATTGCGGTACAGCAGGAATCGCTCTCGACAGCTGTGCTGGAGAGGATGATCGAGCTGGCGAAGAAAGCCGATACAGAGGGGGTTATTCCGATCGTTGTTTCTGAATATGAAACAAGGATGGCAAATGCGGAGAATCTTGTCGCAAGAGTGGAAGCGGGCGATACATCCGTCACACAGGATATGATCGATGAGAGCTGGAAATCTCTTATGGAGATTCTGCAGTACCTGGAGTTTAAACAGGGGGACAAGTCTTCACTTGAGAGTGCGATCGAGTTCGCAGAAGGTCTTGATATGAATGATTATGAAGACAATGAGAAAAAGACGGTATTCCTTGAAGCTTTAGAAGCGGCAAAAGCTGTTAGAGACGATGAGAATGCAATGGAGCCTGAAATTACAGCGGCATGGAAAGCGCTTATTAAGGCTTCGGCGGAATTGAACCGTAAGATGGCGGATATGACAGATCTGAAGAAAGTGATCGCATGGATGGAGACGCTGGATCTGGATAAATATCTGGAAGCAGGAAAGCAGGAATTTAAAGAGGCTCTTGAAGCTGCCAAGGCAACGGCAGAAAATATCATGGCGACACAGGCTGAAGTGGACGATGCGTGGAAAGCACTTATGGATGCTGGAAGCGCCCTGAGACTGAAGCCGGATAAGGGAGCTCTTGACGAACTGCTCCAGGCTGCAGAGAAATATCTGACAGATGAGACCTCATATGAGCAGGCGGCGTTTGCGTCATTCAGGGCTGTATATGCAGAGGCAGAAGCAGTCTTTATGAATGATCAGGCAACTGCCGATGAAGTGAGCACTGCTGTGGAGAAACTGACGAGTGCGGCGGCAGAACTTGAGAACAGTCCGGCTGAGCCGGAGGAGCCGGTAAAGGATGATACAGAGGATGCAGGACAGGAAGTGACGACAGGCGGAGATGAAAGTACTGTACTCGGAAGTGAAGAGACGACAACAACAGAAAATACCGCATCAGAGAACACGGATGATGTGAAGGTTGTCGCGAAAGCTGAACCGGCTCAGACAGCGGAGAAATCTGATGGAACCACGACGACAGTTAAAGTTCCTGCAGCAGCGGGCGGAACGACTGTGACTGCGACGTCAAAAGCGGTAAAGACCGGAGACACGGCAGACTTTATGTATCTTATAGTGCTGCTGGGAGCGTCAGTATGCATCGCATCTGCGGCGGCGGTTAAGAAAGTGTCAGGCAGGAGATGATCAGGCAGGCATATAGCTTCGATGAAGCGCCGCGATAGGTGAAAATTAAAGATAAAAAATAAGAGGATGCTTTAGCGTCCTCTTATTTTATGTCTGAAGCAGGGATTATTCTTCTGAACTCTCTGCTGTTCCGTCCTCTGTGTCGTCAGCAGCAGGAGCAGCATGGACTCCTGTGATCGTTACGACAGTTGCCTCCGGATCAGTTGTCAGATCCAGCCCCTCTGTATGTGCGATCGGAAGATCGCATACCCGGAGAGTATCTCCAACTTTCAGGTCTCCTACATCAACTTCTACTTTATCTACCAGTGCTGACGGCAGTGCTTTGAATGCGATCTCATGCAGCATCTGCTGCGGAACTCCGGCAACGAGTTTCTCAAGGTTGACCAGATGCACTTCTGCAGTAGAATGTACCTGCTCGCCTTTTACAAGTGCCTGGAAATCAATCTCATCGATACAGCCTTTCAGCGGATTATAATCAACTTCCTTGATCAGTGCGTCGTATGTCCGGCCTTCCAGCTCCAGCATAACCTGTCCGCCTTTACCCTCTTCCTTGAGCAGACGCTCAACTGCGCCCTTCTCCATCTTGAGAGGTATGGTCTCTTCCATCTCACGGCCGAAAATACTGCCCGTAACAAATCCCTCACGTCTAAGTTTCTTGGCTTTGATTGTCATGTCTCTTCTTTCAGCTTTTAAAGTATTCATTTATCTTTTCCTCCAATCACTGAATCCCGCTTAGCAGCCTTCAACTTTGCGATTATGTCCACCGAGGTGAACGTAAGACAAATAGGTGTTGTTAAGTGTATTTCTTTGTTACACGTATATTATAGCACTGCTTGTCAAGGGGTGTATGAAAAAAGTGTGAAAAAAGTCCGGCGGGGATATCGGATACATTCCGCTCCGCCGGACTCTGTCACTTTATTCCGAATAACGGATCCGCTCGATCAGGCTCAGCCGCCGGAAGCTCCTGGAAACTCCGTAGGTGAGGAGCAGCTGGATCACGGTCACGGTGGCAGCGAGGATGACTGCCTGAATCACGGGATAGTGGAAGACTGTGATATTCAGCATGCCATCCGCTTTGGCAAAGAGAAAGACGCAGTACCCGGCAAGGCTTCCAAGCCCCAGGGAGACAGCCAGAGTGCCCATTGTGTAGAACAGTCCTTCTGTCTGCATCATCCGCACGAGCTGTTTCTCAGACATTCCGATGGCCTGGATCATGCCCAGCTCATGTTTCCGAGTGTAGATACTGTTGATCATTGTGTTGATCAGGTTCATAACACCGATAGCACCCAGGATGATAAGGAAGGCATATCCGGCAAGACTTATGATCGCCATAGAGCTCTCCCAGGCACTGAGACATTCCTCATAGCTGTTCGTACTCAGATAGGGATTTGAATTTTCAAGGTTCAACACACCGTATTGGTGTGGGAAGTTTTAGTAATATAGTTGATAAGAGAACTGTTGGCCGGAGAACATCTGACCAACAGTAAATATAAATTCTGTGGTTGCCTGATTCTAATGCTCCGTAGTCTCACGGCGCAGCAGCACCGGAGTGATAACCTTATGCACCGGCTCTTTCAGTGGAGCCGGACGTCTTTTTTTCCTTTCGTTCATCTGATCTACAAGAAGGCTGACCGCCTCATAAGCGATCTTGTCGATCTGCTGTCCTACGGTGCTGATCGGCAGAACTGCTTCCCGTGAAATAGGGGAATCATCGAATCCAACGATATAATAATCATCGGGCAGCCTGCCGTAATTTCTTATCAGAAGGTTGAGCAGCACGTTCGCGTTGGTGTCGTTGGATACGAAGATCCCTTTTTTCATACCAGAATATTCTGTCTCGATCTCATCGAGTATCGCTTCCATATTTTTTTTCATAACCTCATATTCCGTTCCGATATCTTTATAAATGACTCTGTGATTCAGATTTCGTTCTTCACACAGATCAAGAAAGCCCTGGATTCGCCTGTATGCAGGAATGTCGTGGGAAATATGTGCATTCAGGTGGATCAGAATATCGCAGTTGTGTTTGGCAAGCAGGCTGGTTGCCTGGATTCCGCCCATATAATTATCTGTATTCACACTGGAGACATATTTATCTTCGCGCTCGATCGTTACGATCGGGATCTGAAGGTCAGCCAGTTCCCGGGAAGGGAGCGTAAAGCTTAAGATGATCAGACCTTCAATTTTGTAGGCGAGAAGTTCGTCGATATACTGCCTTTCTGTGGCCTTGTCGCCGTTTCCGATAAACACAAGAAATTTGTAACCGAACTGTTCATAGGTCAGGAGAATCTGGGTCAGCATTTCCAGATGATAGTGATTGTGCAGGAATGGAATTACGATCCCGATAAATTCGGTCTTCCCGTTCGCCAGGATACGCGCTACTTTATTTTCTTTATAATTCAAATCGACCAGAGCCTGGGCTATAATCTCCTGATTTTTCAGGGTGAGAGAATCTGGATTATTAAAATATCTGGAAATGGTTGTCTTGGAGAAATTTGTATATTTTGCAATATCATCAAATGTTATATTTTTTTTTCGGCTCATGATTTTCTCCTTTCCGGCAGAGCTTGCGCCGGGCGGAAGAGGCTGTTCTGCCGCTGTTCCCCGGTGGCTGCGTCATGCCTGAATATACGCAGATCTTACTGCTTAGTATAGCAGAAAACAAAAATAAGGACAATAAGTAATCGGTAAAGTAACCGGTTATGTAAAAACTGTATAACAGGACTTTGGAGAAATTGTATATCTTTCACAAACTTCAGTTTCTGCCTTGACTCATTTGATTTGCAATGCTATGATGGGCATACAAAGTAACCGGTTACTTTACCGGTTACAAAATGGCAACTTTATCAACTGGAAAAGAGAGCGAAATGGAGGGAAAGCCAATGAAGAGCAAAGCAGTGGCAAGAATCCTGGCGTCGGCGCTGACAGGCGCACTGGCAGTGACATCGCTGACCGGCTGTACGTTTGGTTTTGCAAGCGACCCGGACGATCCGAATGAGGTGGAAGAGGAAGTTTCGATCGATACCTCGATCGATACCTTTGAGTATGATTCGTCCCTGAGCGGAACAAGCATCACCTTATTGAATTCCAAGGCGGAGATTCAGACGGCGCTGGAAGAGATGTCGAAAATTTTTGAAGAAAAGTCGGGGGTACATGTGGAAGTCATGCCGGTGTCAGATGGAGATTCACCTTACACGAAGGTGGTAAGTCTGTACAATTCAGGAACACCGCCTACCTTATCGATCCTGGACACGACAGATGTCATAGCGCTTGCCGAAGAAAAGGCGGCGGATCTGTCAGATGAACCATGGACGGCTGAAGCAGAGGAATATCTGACGGAAGTAAACGGTGTTGTTTACAGTTTCCCGCTTTGTATTGAGGGCAGAGGCATTATTTACAACAAGGCGGCGATCGAAGAGACGCTGGGTGAAGAATTTGATCCGTCGTCGATCCGGACGCAGGACGATTTCAGAGATCTTCTGGACAGACTGGTGGATGCGGGCATGGAGAGACCGGTATCTCTGGCAATGGAAGACTGGTCGCTTGGAGCGCACCAGCTGCAGTATATATACGAGACATATGATGGAACATCCGAGGGAGCGCAGGAAGTGATCGAAGAGATCAAGGACGGAAAACTCGACCTGAAGAGCTACGACAGGATGGAAGGCTTCCTGGATATGTTCGATATCCTGAAAAAATATAATGTAGCACAGAAGGATCCTCTCGGAGCAGACTATGATGAGATGGCGATCGATCTGGCGGACGGAAAAACCGCTTTCTGGCTTAACGGAAACTGGGCGTGGCCCAATCTTGAGGAAGCGGGGGCGGAGCCGGATGACGAATACGGGTTCCTTCCGTTCTTTATGAGTAATGATGAGGACGATTTTGCAAATCAGCAGATCCAGGGATCGCCGTCAAAGCAGATTATGCTGGACGGGCAGATGGCTTCGGAAAATGAACAGGCCGCGGCAAAAGAATTTCTGAACTGGATCGTGTACAGTGAGATAGGACAGCAGATGCTGGTGTATACATGCAGCCTGATCCCGCCGTTCCATAATAATCCGTATGAGCCGACAGATCCGCTGAGCAGGGCTATCTATGAGAAGGTGCAGAGTGGAGGCGCATTTAATGCGTCAGCCATTGTTCCGAATGATCACTGGTCAATCCTCGGGGGTGCGATGCAGAAATATCTGGCGGACCGCAGCGACAGGGATGAACTGATCGAGTCGATCGAGGAATACTGGGCGGAACAGAAATAGGAAAGATGGGGTGAAATTATGAGATCAAAACATAAAGGAAAAGATTTCTGTATGTTCGCGCTGCCGGGAATGTTCTGTTTCTTCGCAGTCGTGATCATACCGTTCCTCTACGGTGTATATCTGACATTTACAGACTGGGACGGTGTCTCAAGTGAAAAGAACTTTATCTGGTTTGAAAACTTTAAAGGTGTTATCCGCGATGGAGAGTTCTGGACATCACTGCTCCTTACTTTTAAATATGTGATCCTGGTGGTGGTCCTGGTAAACGTGATCGCGTTCGTGATCGCATATCTGCTGACTAGAGGCATGAAGGGACAGAACTTCTTCCGTGCGGGCTTTTTCACACCGAATCTGATCGGAGGCATCGTACTCGGATATATCTGGCAGTTTGTGTTCTCAAGAGTATTTGTGAGCATCGGGGAGAGTACAGGTTGGGGACTTTTTGAAGCATCCTGGCTGTCTGATCCGGATCTTGCGTTTGCCGCGCTGGTCCTTGTGACAGTATGGCAGCTTTCCGGATACATGATCCTGATCTATGTGGCGGGCTTCATGGGGCTGAGTGATGACGTCATGGAAGCGGCGAGTATCGACGGCGCTTCCGGCTGGATGAAGATGAGAAAGATCGTGCTGCCGCTGATGATGTCGTCGATCACGATCTGCCTCTTCCTTACATTGTCAAAAGCATTTATGGTTTACGATGTCAACCTTTCATTGACATCAGGAGGACCTTACGGAACAACGCAGATGGCTGCAATGCATGTGTATGAAAAGGCGTTCACGTCAAGACAGTTCGGCGTAGGACAGGCGGAGGCTCTGATTCTGTTTATCGTAGTCGCATGCATCAGCGGTCTCCAGGTATACCTGACCAAGAAGCAGGAGGTGGAAGCATAATGAAACAGACTGTAGTTGGTGGAACAAAGAAAAAAGTCGCAAATGCATTGGCAATGATCGGGCTGATCATCATTTTTATCGCATATATGTTTCCGTTCATCATGGTCGTGATTAACTCTCTGAAACAGAAGCGGGATATTATCAAGAGTCCTTTTTCCTGGCTGTTTACGATCAAAGGTCTGTCCTTTGACAACTTTGTAAAAGCGTTTACCCAGATGGATTTTCTGAATGCATTCAAGAATTCGCTGATCGTGACAGTTTCTGCAACTGTGCTCGTAACGCTGCTCGCAGCGATGCTGGCATATTATATCGTGAGAAACAATAACATTATCTCCAAGATTACGTTTGCTCTGATGGTGGCGTCAATGATCATCCCGTTCCAGGCGATCATGATCCCTCTTGTGAGCATTTACGGGGGAACATTGAATATCCTGAACCACAGGCTGACACTGATCTTTATGCACACCGGATTTTCTATGGCGATGTCCGTGTTCATGTTCCATGGTTTCATCAAAGGAAATGTACCGATCGCACTGGAAGAAGCCGCATATATTGACGGGTGCACGCATTCACAGACGTTTTTCAAGATCGTGCTCCCGCTGCTGAAACCGATCATTTCAACAATGGTAATACTGAATTCACTGGCATTCTGGAACGACTACCTTCTTCCGTCACTGGTCCTGACGGATAAAAAGCTCCTTACTTTGCCGCTTTCTACATATAGTTTCTATGGAACATACTCAGCGGATTACGGAACGATCATGGCAGGTCTGCTGCTGTGCGTCCTTCCGATTCTGATCCTGTACGTGATCCTGCAGAAACAGATCATCGGCGGCGTCGTTGCAGGTGCAGTGAAGTAAATATATGCCGGTCCGTGCAGGAATCAGATATGATGTGCTGGCGGCGCGGGCTGCAGGATCTCAAAATGGTGAAAGAGGGTATGAGTATACCCTCTTTCACCGTATCAGAAAAAGTATTGAATTGATACAGTATAATGGAGAATTGGAAGATATGAAAATTGACAGAATACATTTAAAGGCACCGGGATGCTGGATCAATGATCCTAATGGTTTTATTTACTATAAAGGGCTCTATCACCTGTTCTATCAGTGCTTTCCGTATGCCGCGAAATGGGGGACGATGCACTGGGGACACGCTGTGAGCCGCGATCTGGTCAGCTGGGAGCACTGCGGCATCGCACTCTTTCCAAGCAGGTATGAAGATCAGAACGGCTGTTTTTCAGGAAGCGCTGTGGAATATGAAGGAAAGCTGTATCTCTACTATACCGGAGTCCACTATGATGTTGTAAATCCACAGAATATACATAAAAATCCGAATGACCGTTATGAATCTTCCCAGCTGATGATCAGTTCGGAGGACGGATTTACGTTTGATAATTTTAAAAGAAAAAGAGTGATCATCCCTCCTTTCGCAGACAGGGAGCCGGCGGACAGGACACACACGAGGGATCCTAAAGTGTGGCGGGGAAAGGATGCCTGGTATATGGTGCTGGGCAGCCGGACGAATGATGACAGAGGCCAGCTTCTTTTTTACCGGAGCATGGATCTGTTCGAGTGGAAGCCTGTAAACCGCGTGACAAAAGAATCGACGCTGGGATGGATGTGGGAGTGTCCTGATCTGTTCAGGACCGAGGGCGGAGATGTGCTGATGATGTCTCCCATGGGAATACTGCAGGATGGAAAACGGGAAGCGAACCATGCTGTCTGCCTGCCTGTGGAATTTGAAGAGCATACGTGTACGCTTGAGTTTCCGGATGGATTTCAGTTTGTGGACTGCGGTCTCGATCTGTACGCCCCCCAGACGACGACAGATGAGAACGGACGCCGGATCATGGTCGGGTGGATGCGTATGCCGGAGGCCGTGGATGGAAAATGGAACGGCATGTTCTGTATACCTCGGGTCGTGGAGAGAAAAGGCGGACATATCTATTTTCGCGTGCATCCGGATGTGGATCGGATCTTCAGTCGGCGGATCAGCTCGGCGGAAGAAGCGGGCGGTGCCTGTTATAAGCTGAGTCTCGATCTGGCTGAGGGCGAGTCGGTCAATATTGGCGGATACAGGATAAGCAGGAAGGAGGATCGTATCTGTACAGACCGAGCAGAAGTATTTACTGGCCATGACGAGTGGCGGATGAAGACCGAGACACCGGTGATCAGAGAGGGTGATCATCTGGATATTTATGTGGATCAGAATCTGGTGGAGATTTATGTAAATAATGGTGAGTATGTGCTCAGCAGCGTTGTCTATGGCCTTAGCACAGAGATACAGAGCGAAGCGGCAGGAGAGCTGCTGATGTATGCGGCAAAATAACCGGCCGAAAACGGAAAAATCTGTGAGAGCATATGATCGTTGGAGGGAGAATATGAAAAAAGATGAGATATTTAAGAAGCGGCTGGAAAGACATCATGATGAGCTGAGATGGCTTTATATGGAGCTGTATCAGAATGGGGATATGTTTGCGGAGCTGTGTGACAATCTGTACCGGTATTACAGTGAACGCAGCGCCCGGTTAAGGAAACGGGATGAACGGAGAGAAAAAGATCCGGGATGGTTTAAGAGAAACGATATGCTGGGGATGATGCTGTATATTGATAACTTTGCAGGAAATTTAAAAGGGGTGCAGAAAAAGCTTCCATATCTGGAATCCTGCGGCGTGAACTGTATCCATCTGATGCCGTTTCTGGACTCCCCGAAGGGACGTTCGGACGGCGGGTATGCAGCGGCAGACTTTCGGAAAGTAAAGCCGGAGCTCGGAACGATGGATGATCTATCCGCACTGGCAGATGCCTGTCACGAGAAGGGGATGAATCTGTGTATGGATTTTGTCATGAACCATACATCGGAGGATCATGAATGGGCAGTGCGGGCAAGGCGCGGAGAAGGGGAATATATGAGCCGGTATTTCTTCTACAGCGATGACACGATTCCGAAGAAATACGAAGAGACAGTGCCTCAGGTGTTCCCAACTACGGCGCCGGGGAATTTTACATGGCTTTCAGACGCAGGTCATTATGTGATGACGACATTTTATCCGTATCAGTGGGATCTGAATTACAGAAATCCGCGCGTGTTCAACGAGATGATGTACAATTTTCTTTTCCTGGCAAATCAGGGAATGGATATCATAAGGATCGACGCGGTCCCCTATATCTGGAAAGAGCTGGGAACACAGTGCAGAAATCTTCCACAGGTCCATACGATCGTACGAATGATGCGGATGATCAGTGAGGTCGTATGCCCCAGCGTCCTGCTTCTTGGCGAGGTAGTAATGGAGCCGGAGAAGGTGGCTCCCTATTTTGGAACGGTGGAGAAGCCGGAGTGCCATATGCTGTACAATGTGACGACAATGGCGACGATCTGGAATACTGTGGCGACAAAAGATATCCGTCTGCTCAGGAGACAGATGGATATCGTGTATACACTTCCGAAGGAATATACATTCCTGAACTATCTGAGATGTCACGATGACATTGGCTGGGGGCTGGATTATGCTGCGCTTAAGGAATGGGGAATGGAGGAGATCCCTCATAAGAGATTCCTGAATGATTATTTTACCGGGAGGATGGCAGGCAGTGTAAGCCGGGGAGAGCTTTACAACGACGATCCGGTGACCTGCGATGCCAGATTCTGCGGTACGACTGCGTCCATGTGCGGGATTGAGAGCGCTGAGTTTGAGCAGGATGATGACAAACTTGACGATGCCATCAGCCTGGACATTATGCTTCATGCATATATCCTCTGCCAGTCGGGAATTCCCATGCTCTACAGCGGGGATGAGATTGGTCAGGTGAACGATTACAGCTATAAAGATGATCCGGACAAGGCTGCGGACTCACGTTATATCCACCGAGGGAAATTCCCATGGGAACTGGAACAGAAACGCAGCGATGCGACGAGCATGCAGGGCAGAGTGTTCCGTGGACTTAGGACTCTGGAAGAGATACGCAGGGCAGAGAAAGTATTTGAATCTGCTGCAGACGTCTATACATATGACGTTCATAATGAGTCAGTGCTCTGTATTATGCGGAAGACAGAAGAAGAGACGTTTTTCGGGATTTTTAATTTCAGTGGACAGGACGAGACCGCATGGATGAATGAGAGCGGAATGTTCGAAGATCTGCTTACGGGGGAGGAGATAGTTTTAGATAATGTCACGGTTCCGAGGCACAGTTTTTACTGGTTAAGAAGCCGCTGATTTCAATTTTTTGAAATACGTGAAAGGATTCCTCCCTCCGGATCGTATTAGTAGTGAAACAGTAAAATACAGTTGTACACAGTCTGCTGTGTGGTATAGAATAAGAGGAGGAATCGATATGAAGAAGATTACAGCGGGAATTCTGACAGCGGCTTTGGTCATCGCGCTCGGAGGAGCAACAGTATCTGCAGTCGGCCTGGGACAGGCGGAGCGGGGAGCTGCCGCGCAGGACAGAACACAGGAGCGGCTTTATAAGAACGCGGACGGCATCTGCGATTATTATGAAGACGGTAACTGCCGGGGAGATTCAGACGGAGACGGCACCTGCGACTACCGGGAAAATATTTCCGGTACTGCGTCTGCGGCGGATGGAACTTATGGCTGCGGGAACGGATGGCATCATTCGTCCGGCTGCGGAAATGGATCCGCCCATGGATACGGACATGGACATGGCTGCAGATAAAAGCAGGCGGAGATTGTCTTGCGCATGTCTGCGGCGGAAGAGCATATGGCTGAAAAGCAGAGAATGACAGAAACGGAGAGAGGGCATGAAGAGTGAGGAAGAAGCTGGCAGGGCCATTGAGCAGTACGCGGACATGGTCCGCCGGATCTGCATGATCCATCTGAAAAATTATGAGGATGCGGAGGATATATTTCAGACGGTGTTTCTGAAGTATGTCCTCCGTTCTGAGCCCTTTGACAGCCCGGAACATGAGAAGGCGTGGATCATCCGTGTCACAGTCAATGCATGCAGAGACCTTCTGAAAAGCTTTTTCCGAAGCCGGACAGTATCTCTGGATCAGCTGATCGAAAAGCCCCAGGACATGCCGGAAGACCATTCGGATATACTGGAAGCAGTGCTGAAACTGCCTGCCAGGTTCCGGGACGTGGTGTACCTGCATTACTACGAAGGGTATTCCGCTCCGGAGATCGGCAGGATCCTGAAGAAAAATACGAATACAGTATATACACTTCTGGCACGTGCCAGACAGCTCCTGAAAACCAGACTGGAGGGGGTGATCGAGGATGAGTAACCGGATTAGAGATGCTTTCGACGACGTTCACGCGGAGAAGGAATTGAAAGAACATACAAAAGAATATCTCCGGAGAAAAGTTTATCAGAGGAAGAGGACGCTGTGGACGGCTCCGGTCCGCGCGGCAGCGGCGGCAGTCTGCCTTTTCCTTGTCGTCCTCGCCGGAGGATCCTGGCTGTATCTGGTGCCCACTGCCTATATCAGCATCGATATCAATCCATCTCTGGAACTGGGAGTCAACCGTTTCGACCGGATCGTATCAGTGGAAGGGTTTAACGATGACGGAGTCAGGCTGGCGGAGCAGCTGGATATCAAATATATGGATTACAATGACGCTCTGGAACAGATCCTCTCGGATCAGAGTGTGGAGGACTATCTGGCCGGCAATGATCTGCTCTCGGTCACCGTTGTTTGCGACGATGAGGCGAAGAACAGCGAGATGCTGGAGCAGGTGGAGAGCTGCACCGAATCCCACAGCAGCGTCAGCTGCCATTCCGGCAGCACGGAGGAGATGCACGACGCTCATGAGGCAGGCCTCTCTTTCGGAAAGTACCGGGCATATCTTGAGCTGAAAGAGCTGGATCCAGACATAACTCCGGATGATATAAGAGAGCTTTCCATGCGGGAGATCCAGGACATGATCGATTCGCTCTCAGGTGAGGACAGCGCTTCTTCTGATGAAAATACAGATGTGCCGAAAAGCACGGGCGTGTCTGATGATACGGACGGAGAAGGCGGACATCATTCAGAGGAACACGAAGGCGGACAGGAAAACCGTCACAGACATAACTGATAAAGGAGAGTTTGGCAGGATGACAAAATTTGAAGAATTCGAGAATATTATCGCCCGTCTGCGGGCACCTGACGGCTGTCCGTGGGACCGCGAACAGACCCACATGAGCCTGAAGAAGCCGTGCATCGAGGAAGCGGCGGAAGTGATCTGCGGGATCAATATTCTGGATCAGACCGGGGACCCGGACAATCTGAAGGAGGAACTGGGGGACCTGCTCATGCAGGTGGTGATGCATGCTCGGATCGCGGAGGAAGAGGGCTATTTCACCATGGACGACGTGATCCAGACGATCATCGACAAGATGATCCGCCGGCATCCGCATGTGTTTGGTGAGGCGGTTGTCTCTGATTCGGGCGAAGTGCTGACAAAGTGGGATGAGATCAAGAAGCAGGAGAAAGCCGGGAAAGAATGGACCGAGGATTACCTGCCGGCAGCGTTTGAAGAGGCGAAGGAGCTGATCGACGCGGCTGCGGAACGGAAAGGATTCGGGAAAGACCTGCCGGTGCAGGATGACGGTGAGTAATGAATGCCTGTGGACAGGCTGCAGAGCTGTAAGATTTGATGTTTAACCGGGGAGACGGCATGCGGGATGCCGCCTCCCCGGTCTTCTGCTTAAAGAGATTTTAGTTCGGCCAATTGATCTTTAAGGTGGGATCACATCAGCCGTCTGATCTTTTCAGATGGATCACGAATGTGTGAAAATCTTCTTTCATAAGAGGCACTGTAACTCCGATCTGCATGAGTTCGTCCCCGCCGTATGTTTCTCCGGTTTTTATGTCTATATAGTCAGCATCAGGGGAAAGACCGAGGAGACGGAACCTTCCGTGGGAGCACAGTGGATTGAAGAACTTTTGGAAGACTACAGCCAGGCATTCATCCTCTGTCACGGCAGACCACATGACGTAGTTATCGTTTGGCACATCGTGTCGGAAAAAGGTCCCGTCAAGGAGTCTGGAGCGCTCCTCTTTATGTTCTTTCGTCTGGCGGCGGATCGCTTCTTTTTCATCTTCGGTACATTTTGTCAGATTCAGCTCATAACCGAGATTGAAAAGCCTCGCTGCCTGATACCGCGTGTCCAGGGGCGTGATCCTTCCGGTCTGGTGATTCGGAGTGATGCTCACATGGGCTCCGATCACTTCCGGCGGATAGATCAGGCTGAAGCCGGACTGGATCAGGGTACGGTCGAATGCATCTGTGTTGTCGCTTGCCCAGTTCTGGGATACATAGTACAGCATACCCGGATCAAATCTGGCGCCTCCGCTGGAACAGCCCTCAACGAGCAGGTCCGGATAGCTGGTTTTAAGCCATTCAAGAATATCATATAAACCGAGAATATATCTATGGAAAGTTTCTCCTTTCTTTTCCGGCGGCAGAAGAGCTGAATTCACCTCCGTGAGCGGTCGGTTCATGTCCCATTTGATATAGTCGATTTCCCCGTCCCGGAGATACGAGTCCAGCATGTCCTTCAGGTAAGTCCGCACATCTTCACGGGTCAGATCCAGAAGGTATTCGTGCCTTCCTTCTGTCAGTCCATATCCCGGGATGTGGAGCGCCCAGTCAGGATGCTTTTCGTAGAGACCGCTCTTTTGGCTGACTGCTTCGGGTTCAAACCAGAGACCGAATTTCAGTCCGTTTTGGCGGACGATCTCTGCCGCTGCATGAATGCCGCCCGGAAGCTTCTTATCATTGCAGATCCAGTCTCCCATGGAGCTGCGGCTGTCATTGCCTGCACGGAACCACCCGTCATCGAGGACGAAGAGCTCCATTCCCAGTTTCCTGGCAAGGGCGGACTGCTCTTCGATCTTTTCAAGGCTTACGTCATAGTACATGCCCTCCCAGGAGTTGAGGAGTATGGGGCGTTCCTTCCCTGCATAAGACTTCGGGAACAGGTGGCGGCGGTACAGTGTGTGGAAGTTCTGGCTCATGGTGTTGAGCCCCCTGCCGCTGTAGTTCAGGACTGCCTCCGGTGTGAAGAAGGTCTCTCCGGGGGAGAGTTCCCAGCAGAATGTTTCCGGGTGGATCCCGATCTGGGCGCGGATATTGCCGAACTGATCGCATTCTGTCTGGGCAAGGAAGTTCCCGCTGTAGATCAGATGAAATCCGTAGACTTCCCCTTTTTCTTCAGATGTCTCCGACGGCATCAGCGCGAAGAAGGGCTGATGCTGGGGACTGCTGCTCCCGCGCACACTTTCCGTCTTCTGGACGCCGTGATGGACCCGGAAGCGGAATCTTCCGGCTTCTTTCGCGTGAGTGCCATAGAGGGAGAGAAAATCATATTCTTTCGCGGGCAGCTCCAGGGAGAGGCTCAGCACATTCTGAAGCTTCAGGATATGATCTCCGATATTTTCAAACTTCTGATGCCGGAGGATCACACTCTCATCGCCGATGACCGTGTAATAGGATGTGATCCTCAGCCTTGACGGGGAATCCTCGTACGTGATCTCCAGAGTTTTTGCTTCTGCTGCGGATGCGGTGACGGAAGGCAGGCCGGGGATCTGCGGTTTCCCGTCTGTGATTTTCAGGCCGCAGAAGACCGGATCTGCGCAGGGCAGTCCATCCTCCCGGACTGCGGCGAACGCCGGGATACGGTAATCCCCGCGCTCTCTCAGCGGGTATTCAAAGGGAAGGTCGTCGAAAGAAGCATGCTCGATGCTGACCGGATGTTCCGTGGTATAGCCCCGTTTAAAATACCGGGGGATTCCTGTCCCCCGGTATTGGCGAATGGCTTTTCCGAAATATCTGTGGAGCAGATATTTCCCGTCGACGATTTCCATCACATAACTGATCTTTTTGTTTCTGATATGTATGATCTGCTGATCATGATGAAATGTTATCTCCATCTTGTAATTCTCCAGTTTTTATTTTTCAGCCTGAGATGAGTCTCATGCCTGATTTTCCATTTTTTTATTGAACCCGAACAGCCAGGTCAGGCCGAATGCCACTGCAAATGAGATCACATTGACCAGGATGTAAAGCGGGAGCTGGTCGTTTAAGTACAGCAGTGTTCCCGGGATTCCGGTGATGGACATTCCTGTTGCGCGCAGGTTCAGGTTTGACGCCAGGAAGCCTCCGACGCCGCCGCCGATCATGGACATGATAAAGGGCTTGACGAATCTTAAGTTTACACCGAACACAGCAGGCTCTGTGATGCCAAGAAGAGCGGACAGGCAGGAAGGATAAGCGACCTGCTTTGTCTTGTTTGATGCTGCCTTGATCGCGACTGCCAGGACGGCACCTGCCTGGGCAACGTTGCCGCATGTACCGATCGGGTTTAAGTAGTTCCATCCATCCTGAGCCAGCATGCTGATCTCAAGGAAGTTCAGGATATGGTGGATGCCGAAGATGCCGAGCAGCTGTCCGAAGCATCCGTATAACAGTCCGCCGATTCCAAGCGGAAGGAACAGCAGGTTCTCTACCACGAAGAGCACGCCGTTTTCTACATAGTGAAGGATCGGTCCGAGAACGAACAGAGCCATCACGATACCTACAAGGAGTGTGATGAAAGGCGTCACGATCAGGTCGATAGCGTCCGGAATATGCTTGCGCAGCCATTTTTCAAATTTGGCAGTGATGATACCTGTGGCAAATGCCGGGAGAACGCTTCCCTGATATCCGGCAACCCGGATGAACCCGAAGAATTCCAGGGGCTCCGCCACACCGGATCCTACGTCGTAAGAGCTGGGCAGGCTGGGACTTACCAGCATAAGTCCGAGGACAATGCCGATGACCGGGCTTCCTCCGAAATTACGGAATGTGGACCAGCATACAAGAGCCGGCAGGAAGGAGAATGCCGTGTCGGTCAGGATCTGTGTAAATGTCAGCAGGGATGCCGGGACGTCGTCCGGCGTCATGCCGAAGACTGCCAGGACAGCGTCCTGGGTCAGAAGTCCTCTCAGTCCCATGAACAGACCTGTTGCAACGAGTACCGGGATGATGGGCACGAACACGTCAGAGAACATGCGGATCGCTCTCTGGAATTTGTTGCCGTAAACAACTTCTTTTTTCTCCTCAGCGGTCTCGCCTGCGTCGGCGCCTCCCGTGATCTTGACGGTCTCATCATAGATCCTGTTCACAAGGCCGGTGCCGAGGATGATCTGGTACTGGCCGGAATTGAAGAAGGAACCTTTGACCTTCTCCAGATTTTCCACTTCCTTAGTCTGGATCTTATCTTTATCTGCTACAATGATACGAAGCCTTGTCGCACAGTGGCGGACGGATACGATATTCTCTTTTCCGCCGACAAGTTCTACGATCTTTTCAGCTGTCTGCTTATCTGTCATTTTCTATTTGCCTCCTCATTCTATTTTTCTTACATATAATAATTTCCGCTGATCTCATTCATCTGGATGTCTGCGGCATCTGAAAGCCCTTTTATGATAACTTCAGGTTCAGAGTCCTCCGGGAAAATGCGGGAGGACATGACCGCCTCCCCGCCGTTCACGAAGATCTCCATGCTGGAGCTGTCAGACCAGATTTCGATCTCCTTCAGACCGTCGATTGAACAGTCTCTCGATTCATACTGCTCAGTAACCCAATTCTTTCTTGAGAAATGGATTAAGCTCTCTTCCGGGTTCCATGTCAGGGAGGCTTCCCCGCCGTGGAAGCTGACAGAGACAGCCCTGCCCGGATCAGACACTGTAAAATGCAGGCAGAAAGTACGATCTCCGGGATAGAGACGAACGCTTCTGCCATCGCCGCATGTGACAGGGACTTCAGCCCCTTTGATCTGTTCCAGTTCTCTCACCGGAGTCTGGATCAGCTTCCCGTCCCGGAGCGTAAGCTCCCTGGGAAGTGTCAGACAGTGGATGCGGGGCTCTCCGTCGGAAAAGACTGCTTCCTGCTCTGCATCCATGCGGGACATCCAGGCATACAGGATCCGGCGGCCGTTCTTATCTTCGAATGTCTGGGGCGCATAAAAGTCGAATCCATAGTCCGGCTTTGAAAAATTCTGATCCAGATCCGTGTCGTCAAAAGTGCCGTCCTGTTCATTGAAGTTCACGGTCTTTACAGCGGAAAAACTGGAGATATCGGTATCCGTCTCGTTGTCCCTTCGCTGAGGACAGTAGAGAAGGATATAATTTCCGTCCAGCTCTAAGAGATCAGGACATTCGATCATTTCGTTCGCTTCAGAAACTGCGGGCATCCCGGAATATTTCCAGCTGAGCCCGTCATCGGACCGGAACAGTGCGAGAGCACCCTTCCCGGATTTCCTCTGAGCGCCTGCGACCATGAAGTATCCGCCGGATTTTGTGCGGAATACTTTCGGATCGCGGAAATGCTCTGTGTACCCCTCCGGCGTGTCAGCGACGATTCCGAGCTTCAGAAATTTCTGCCCGTTTTCGGTCACTGCCATGCACTGCCGGCTCTTCCGTCTCCCGTCTTCCTTTACATTACCTGTATAAAACAAATATAGTTTATCATCGATCACCAGTCCGCTGCCGGAATAAGTTCCGCACATGTCATAAGTCTGATCCGGCAGCAGGGCGCTTCCCTCGAACGTCCAGTGAACCATATCCGGGGATGTGAACATGCCCCATTCTTTGTAGGAATGATCCTTTGCAAACCGATTCCACTGGAAGAAAACGTAATATTTTCCGTTAAAATATGCCAGCCCGTTTGGATCGTTCAGAAGTCCTCGCGGCGGCTCAAGGTGGAAATGCTGTTTTTTATCCCCCAATTGATCAGCTCCTTCCTTTTTTATTTCTTCGGCGCCTTTAGTTATATTTAACACCATTTCCGTCTGCTTTCCTATAGCATTTCATATTAAAAATATGGAAAAAACTAATCTTATGCGGTACAATAAGAATATGAGAGAATACAAGGAGACGCAGCATTCGCTGCAGTACAAATCCAATTCGGATCTTACATTTTACAGCGCGGGATATGAGGAGTGCAGCCCGGGCTACAGTTACGGACCGAAGTTCCGTTCCTATCAGCTGATCCATTTTGTTCTGGAAGGGAGAGGAAATCTGCATATCAATGAACATATTTTTCAGCTGTCGGCCGGCGACGCATTTCTCATTCCATCGGGGAAGATCTCATTTTATGAGGCATCGAAAGAAGATCCCTGGCACTATGCATGGATCAGCTTCCTGGGAATCAATTCGGAGTCGTACCTGTATCAGATCATGACCTCCGTGGACGACGTATACATCCTCCACGGGCTGGACGTAGAAAAGTACAGGGACTGGATCTTTGATATCCTGTCAATGGAGGGGAATCCGACCAGCCAGTATTTCCGCGCCAACGGGATCCTGTATCAGATCATGGCGCAGCTTTTTGCGGATATCGGCTTCAGTGAAGAAAACTGGGGAAAGAATTCTGTTGCGGACGAAGTGAAATTCTATCTTGATACGAACTATGCGGAGAAGATCGTGCTCAAAGATGTGGCGAGATCATTCGGGATCCATCCCAATTACATGACAAGGACCTTTCATGAGAAGTTCGGAATCTCGCCCAAGAAATATCTTATGGATCTGAAATTGAAAAAAGCCTGCCGGCTGCTGACGACGACGACCCTGTCGATCGCCGTGATCTCAAGTTCCCTGGGGTTTGACGACCAGCTGGCTTTTTCGCGGATCTTCAGGAAGGAGTACGGGAATGCTCCGTCGGAGTATCGGAAGAAGACCAGGGGGGAGATAATGGATGAGACAGAACAGATGAAATGAAGAAAGTGAACAGAGAAAGGAGCATATCAACAACTTGTGATGAGATATGCTCCTTTTCAGATCAGACAGATGCTGTCCGGTTTTAATCGTCTTCTTCGATCAGATAATATTCTGCGGAGAACGGCGCCAGAGTAAATTCAAACGCGCCTTTATCCGGTTTCAATATCTTTGCGGTATCGGACACACTGCCGCCGTATCCCTGCCGCTCGCTGGTGAAAAGTCTGCGGAGTCCTGCCGCATCAGGGATCTCCAGTTTATAATTGGCCTGTTCGATGCCGGAGAAGTTAAAGACCGCGGCGATACGCTCCTTTTTCCCGGCACGTTCGAAGGCATAGATGCACTGCTCTTCCGCATGGCAGTCCAGCCACCGGAAGCCGTCCCCGTCATAGTCTTTTTCAAAGAAGGCGGGATGCTCCAGATAGAAATGGTTCAGGTCTGTCATAAACCGGTGAAAATCCTGATGTGCCGGATAGGTCAGCAGCCCCCAGTCCTGTTCCCGCTTCTCATCCCACTCCCGGAAATGGCCGATCTCATTTCCCATGAAGTTGAGCTTCTTCCCGGGGTGGGCGTACATATACATATAGAATGCCCGCGCCTGGGGGAACTTCATCTCATAGTCTCCGAACATTTTCTGGAGGATGGTCGCCTTTCCGTGGACGACTTCATCGTGGGAGAGAGGGAGCAGGTAGTTGGAGTCGTAGTAGTAGGCCATGGAAAAGGTGAGTTTGTGATAGCAGCCGCCGCGGAACAGCGGATCCGTGCGGAAATAATCCAGCGTATCATTCATCCACCCCATGTCCCACTTGTAGTCAAAGCCAAGCCCGCCGTTCTCCGGAGATTCGGTGACGCCCGGGAAACTGGTGGAGTCCTCGGCGGCCAGGATGGCGGAAGGGTGGAGCTTCTTAAGGCCCCGGTTCATGTTCTTCAGAAATTCTACTGCATTTGAATTGACGCCCCGCTCCGGTGTTCCCTGCCAGTAGATGGCGCGGCTGATAGCGTCCATCCGAAGCCCGTCCATGTGAAATTCTGTGAGCCAGTAGTTGGCGGCGGACTGGAGAAAGCTTCTTACCTCTCCCCGGGAGTGCATGAAGTTGCAGCTTCCCCACTCGCTCTGTCCGACTGCGGCATGGGGATATTCATATAACGCCGTGCCGTCATAATTCGCCAGGGCATAGTAGTCTACCGCGAAATGTACGGGCACGAAATCCAGGATGATGCCGATGTTGTTCCGGTGGCAGGCGTCGACAAATGCCTTCAGCTGGTCTGCTGTCCCGTATCTGGAAGTAGGGCTGAAAAATCCGGTTCCCTGGTATCCCCAGGACTCGTCGCTGGGGTATTCTGTGAGCGGCATGATCTCCAGATAATTGTAGCCGTTCTCCTTCAGGCAGGGAATCAGGATATCCGCCATTTCTTCATAGTTATACCATGCATCCGGCTCATCGGAAGGCTTGCGGAAGGAACCGAAGTGGATCTCGTAGATATTCAGAGCTTCCTTGAGACGGCTGGTGCGCTTTTTCATCCAGGCGGAGTCGTGAAAGCGGAAGGTATCCGTTTCCCGGATGATGGACGCTGTATTCGGGCGCAGTTCCATCCCGTATCCGTAGGGATCGCAGTGGTCAATGAACTGTCCGGATTTATCGTAGATCCGGTACTTGTACATCATGCCCGGTCTGGCGTCCTCCGCCGTGAATTCCCAGAAGTTTCCGTCGTGGACCTTCTCCATGGGACTCTCCTCCCATTCATTAAATTCTCCGATGACTGAGATCTTCGACGCGGACGGAGCGAAGGTGCGGAATGTCACGCCGGCGTCTGTCACATGTGCGCCGAGATATTTGTACGCATCGAAAACTTTTCCCGTGTAGAATCCATAAAAATCCATAGTTTACCTCCTATTTAAAATTAATAGACAGTAGTCGTTTTTTTATCGTATAATAAGAATAAGCTTGAAAGAGACTGATGTCCACCGACAATATAGACGATGCGTTGGAAAAGCAACTTTTCGGAAAGAATGTCGGTTAAAATATTCTTCTGGCGTCTGCCGGAAGCAGCACGGGAAAACATTTTGAGGGGAGGATACAGATGGATCTGAGGATAGAAAAAACGGAGAGGGCGATCAAGAATGCCTTCATAGAACTTCGTGCAAAAAAAACGCTGGAGAAGATCACGGTGAAGGAGCTGTGCGCGGAGGCGTGCATCAACAAATCTACATTTTATTCCCATTATGCGGATATTTATGCTTTGTCCGAGGCGATCGAGCGGGAGACAGTCCTGTCGATCATCGACAGCATTAAAGACCTGAAAGACGAATTCTTTGACAATACAGCAGGGGTTACACGGGCGCTCTGCCTGGCGTTCCTGTCTCAGGTCTCACTGATCCGGATCCTGTTTTCGGGGAAGGAGCAGAATCATCTGGCGAACCAGCTGGACCGGGAGCTGAAGAAAGTGATCTTCCGGAAAAATCCCGAATATGAAAAGGATATTGAGAAGAATATTATCCTGTCCTACTGCATACAGGGGGCATACCACGCATATCAGAACAACCCGGAGGCAGACACAGAGACCTTTGTGAGGACGATCGAGGAGATCGTAAAATGTCTGCAGCCGATCCTGTGATGGATCAGAAATGGGCGCGGCGACACTACTTTCTGTATGTTCTTGACAGAAAAGAGAGAGAAGTTTATACTGAAAAAGTAAAAACAGGGGAGCTTGTAAACAGGCTGAGAGGAAGTTGTGAACTTCGACCCGGG
>HHCFR05603__coassemble_845_pt1 | contig 19849 bp, 21 predicted proteins | sample HHCFR05603__metabat2_high_PE_041 | metagenome-assembled genome bin HHCFR05603
GAAAATGATCATGATAGATTCATCAAAAAAATTATAAATAAGTGGCAAATAAAAAATTATAACTCCGAAACGACTCTATCTTCCATTCAGAATTTTTATTTAAGTAATCTTCTTGATGATATTAAAATAGACATGGTTTCATATTCCAATGAGCTTAAAAACATCATACTAGTAGATTTTGATGGAATACCACAACACATAAATTCTATTCCAAAAGATGTGACGGAAGATTTGTTTAGAGTAATTTGTGCACCAGTTCCTTCTAGAAGTAATACCACCTATACCAAAGATGCGGAGGAATATCTAAAAAATCATAGTTGGGGAGGACATGGCGTAAAATATGTTGCTAAATCTACTGGAGGTTGTCTTTCTTTTATCGATAAAACAATATTAGATTACGTCTCTGATGATTATAAAATACAAACAAAAACCTCTGTGCTTACTCCTTTTAATGACTACTATTATTTATGCAATAAGCTAGCACGAGATTTATGTGTAAATGTTGAGTTTGCTTTATTAATCATCCTCTTAAAAAAGACTAATGAATCAAATGACTACTTCAATAAAATTGCATCTATGAAAAAATTATCAGATACACGAATTGAGTATAATAAAAATGTATTATTTATCTCCGAACTTCAAGAAAACTGCTATGGCTCTGTTAGCGAACAAACAGCCCTTTTAGAAAGAATGATGCCGCATTATTACAAACATGAAATCACATCTGCAAAAAGAGCAGCTATAGATAACATACTTCAACAAAATGAGCAAGAAAAAAATGAACGATTTCAAAATTACATTTCAACTGGTGGTTTGATTCTAACATTAATATTCGGCTTACCATCATTGTATGAGGCATTAACTATATTTAGAAGGTTACTTTCATTTTACCCTTACAATATTCCTTATCTCACATTAGAAAATACTAGCATAATATTGTGGCTTACATTAAATGGCATACTCTTCTCAAAAATTTATTTTGAAAAATATCTCAAAAAAATAAAAAATTATTGTCATTTGATTGTCACTAAACATAGAAAGAGCCAAGAAATGCCGTAAATTCGGCATTTCTTGGCTTTACTCTCCTATTCGAACTCTATCGTCCCCGGCGGCTTACTCGTCAGGTCATAGAATACCCTGTTAACCCCCCGGACTTCATTTATGATCCTGCTCATCACCTTATTGAGCACCTCATACGGGATCTCCGCCGCCTCGGCTGTCATGAAGTCAACCGTCTTCACGGCTCTCAGCGCTACCGCGTAGTCATAAGTTCTTTCATCTCCCATAACTCCGACGGAACGCATATTTGTCAGTGCTGCGAAATACTGGTTGATATCCTGATCCAGCCCCGCATTCGCGATCTCTTCACGGTAGATCGCGTCCGCTTCCTGTACGATCTTCACTTTCTCAGCAGTCACCTCACCGATAATGCGGATTCCGAGTCCCGGTCCCGGGAACGGCTGACGGAACACCAGCTCTTTGGGGATTCCCAGCTCCAGTCCTGCCTTGCGCACCTCGTCTTTGAAGAGGTCACGCAGCGGCTCGATGATATCCTTGAAATCCACGTTCTCCGGAAGCCCTCCGACATTGTGGTGAGACTTGATCACAGCGGACTCTCCGCCCAGGCCACTCTCTACAACATCCGGATAGATGGTTCCCTGTGCCAGGAAGTCTACGGTTCCGATCTTCTTCGCCTCTTCCTCGAACACGCGGATGAATTCCTCGCCGATGATCTTACGTTTTGTCTCCGGATCTGACACTCCGGCAAGTTTTTTATAATATCTCTCCTGCGCGTTCACGCGGACAAAGTTCAGGTCGAAATTTCCCTTTGGTCCGAAGACAGCTTCCACCTCGTCGCCCTCGTCTTTACGGAGAAGACCATGATCGACAAACACACAGGTCAGCTGGTTTCCGATCGCTCTGGAAAGCAGGCCTGCTGCCACAGAGGAATCCACACCGCCGGATAATGCAAGCAGCACTTTGCCGTCTCCCACTTTCTCGCGGATCGCCTTGATCGAGTTTTCCACGAATGCATCCATTCTCCAGTCGCCGGCGCATCCGCACACATTTTTGACGAAATTATTGATCATCTTCGTGCCTTCAGCAGTATGGAGCACCTCCGGATGGAACTGGATCGCATACAGCTTCTCCGCCTCGTTTTCCGCCGCAGCCACCGGACAGTCTGCCGTGTGCGCGGTGATCTCGAATCCGGGAGCCACCTGTGCGATATAGTCAAAATGGCTCATCCAGCAGATCGTCGGCGTAGACACGTTTTCGAATACCTTGGATGAAGTCTTATCGATCAGGACTTCTGTCTTGCCATACTCTCTGACGTCGGCCTTTTTCACCTCGCCGCCGAGCACATGCATCATAAGCTGTGCACCGTAGCACAGACCCAGCACCGGGATTCCCAGCTTGAACAGCTCGTCCGTGTAAGTCGGCGAATCCGGCAGATAGCAGCTGTTCGGTCCGCCCGTCAGGATAATTCCCTTCGGGTTCATTTCCTTAATCTTCTCAATCTCCGTCTTGTAAGAATAGATCTCACAGTAAACATTACATTCCCTGACCCGTCTTGCGACAAGCTGATTGTACTGTCCGCCGAAGTCAAGGACGATCACTAATTCGTTCTTCAAGGTTATCCTCCTGTGAAACACGGCCGCGCGGACCGCTTATTTTTATATTTCTTCTATTATAGATGAGCCGCACACGTTTTACAACAACTAAATTCCCGGGCACGCAGCGCGCCGGGAATTTTCCTATTTTCATCCTGCCTGTCTAAGCAGCATACTTTGCAATTTGTTTCTGAAGTTCTTCGCAGTCATCCGAATACATTTTAAGTTCCATGACACTGTTAAGTCCAAGATGCATAATTCCAAGCAAAGATTTCGCATCTACCACAACACGTCCTTTTCTCATATCCATATCGAACTCATATTTGGAGACAGTGTTCACAAAATCACGGATCTCTTCCGGATGTTTAAATGTGATCTTCATTTCGCTCATTATTCATCTCACCTCTCTTTACACAGATATGTTTCAGATTGACCTGCGCATCCTGCAGGTTATCGTAAGCATACCATAATTCTCCAATATGAAAAGGGAGAAATTTCTAAAAAAGGTAGAATTTTTTAATGAGCTGACTTGCGGTATTCTGTCGGGAGCATCCCGGTCTCCTCCTTGAAGACCCTGCTCATATATTTTGCATCCGCATAGCCGGTCAGTTCCGCGATCTGATTCAGCTTCAGCCTTGTCCCTATAAGAAGCCCTTTGATGCGGTCCATGCGGTATTTTCTGACCGTCTCCTTGAATCCGGCGCCTGTCTCCTTCTTAAACTGTGTACTCAGATATTCCTCCGAGACAAACAGTCTCTCGGCGATCTCATCCAGTGTGATCCCCTGGTCATAATACTTTCTGACCAGCTGCACGGCTTTCCGTACAAGAGGACTTAATCCCTCATCGCTTTTTTCCTCAAACGCATCAAAATTCAGGACCTGAAAAAATCTGTCCGTGGCATTCCGTATTTCCATCCAGCTCATAGCGGATGCGATCTCCTGCATACAGCGCTGCACGTCCACCTCCGATTCGATTTCCCGCTGCATTTTAAACGTATTCAGCACAGCCATATCGAACCGGATCAGGCATTCCTTCATATCAGCCGGGCTGTATGGCTTTCTGCGAAGCAGATCATACAGCCGGTAATAACATTTCTTGATCTCCTCCCCGCGCTTTGCCGTCACCGCTCTGCGCACCTGACTCTCCAGATCCGCCGGATATTTGAGCGGCATCGTCTCCAGACGTTCGATCTCTTCCTGCCAGATCAGATCTCCCCGGTCAAACAGCAGGTTCCAGTCCCGCATACGCTGCATTTTTCTCAGCACATCCAGCATTTCGGTCAGATGCTTCATTTCAGCCCAGAGGCATACCACTACGCCTTCCAGCCCTGCACACAGCTTTGGCACAACCTTTTTCCGAAAATATTCGCGTTCTGCTCCCGGGTCCTTCATGCGGTAGAGAACTACCAGCAGAAGGTTCCACGCTCCGGCTTCCAGCACACGGGAGCTCATCCCTCCGCCAGCGCATTTCGCCTCGCCCAGAATCCCTTTGGCCTTCTCTTTCTGTTTCTCATATTCGCCGCCGAGCCAAAGAGCAAATACAGCTCCGGGATCTTCCACTGTAAATCCCAGTCTCTTTCTGGTCATCTCATGAAAGTTCTCATCCGGCTGCAGCTGACCGTTGATACAGCTCATAAAAATATTTTCTGCCGTAAAAACCGCCGCTTCCGCTCTGTCTTCCTTCAGCTTTTCCTCAATATGCTCAACAGCGGTTCTCAGTTCTTTCTGTCTGACCGGCTTCTTCAGAAATCCGTCTGCGCTCAGTTCAATGGCCTGTCTTGCCTGCTGAAAATCCTCCCCCTCCGCAAGTACGATCACCCTTACATCGATCTTCCGGTCACGCAGCTTCCTCAGCATTGTAAACCCATCACCCCCGGGCATCTCTGCCTCTGTGATGACAAGCTCCGGCCGCACTGCGCAGATCATCTCATACCCCGCTGCTCCGTCACATGCCGTTCCCACGATCTCACATTCCGGATTTATTCTCTTTAACATCCCGCTTATCTCTTCCCTGTCCGGCATGCCGCTCAAGACTGCTGCTATCCTCATCCGCTGCCTCCATTTCCATTCTGAAACCACCTGCATTTCATTCAGTATATCACAATCGGACCGGTTATGGTGATTTGCATGCTTGTATATTGAGATTTGCGTCATGCTTCCTTATCGGATAGCATATAACATAAAAACATCCGTCTGACGCAGATTCTGCCGCGGCCTTGCTTTATCCGGAAATCTTCCCCAGCAGAAGAGCTTCTGCGATCAGCACTGCCAGGAAAATACCGTTCCATATTGTAAATCGGAGCATATACGCACCTTTTTTATCCGGATACTCCTTTGCAAAGAATTTGAACGATATCAGGCTTGCCAGAGACGCGATCAGAGTCCCCAGCCCTCCCACATTGACTCCCGTAAGGAGCGCTGACAGATTACTGCTGAACCCTGACAGCAGGATCGCAGCCGGCACATTGCTGATGATCTGGCTTGTAAGTATCCCCATCAACAGTTCCTTTCCATCAACAACCGAGACAAGGAAGCCGCTGATCTCCGGGATCCGCTTCATATTACCGATAAATATAAAGAAGCATAAAAATGTCAGCAGAAGAAAATAATCTACGGACAGATACAGCTTTCGATTTACCACCAGCACAACGCATATCACACAGATCAGCACAGGCTGGTACGGAAGGACCCTGAACACCACCAGCAGACACAGCATCAACAGGAACAGAAACGGGATCATCTTCCGAAAGATCTTCCCTTTCTGAACCTCATTTTCTTCTCCCCCCGCCACATCCAGCAGCGGCTCGTCCCTCTGAATCAGCACTGCTGCCATAAGCATCACAAACGCCAGTCCCGCATAGGGAAGAACAGCCTGCAAAAATTCCCCTGCCGTAAAATCCGCGATGGAATACAAATACAGGTTCTGCGGGTTCCCGATCGGTGTTGCCATGCTCCCCAGGTTTGCCGCTATCGTCTCCAGCACCACCAGCTTAAGAACACTTTCTACTCTTCCGCTCATGCGGAATACGATAAGCGTGAATGGGACAAAGGTGATCAGCGCCACATCGTTCGTGATCACCATACTGCTGAAAAAGCAGAGCATCACCAGAATCGCCGAGAGTCCTCTGATACTCCCTGCCCCTCTCAGCAGAAAATGTCCCAGCATACTGAATATCCCCAGCGACTGAAATCCGCCGACAATGATCATCAGACAGAACAGAAGCGCGATCGTCCGGTAATCAGGATAACTCAGATACATTCGGTCAGGATGCACCGCAAACGCAGACAGTACAGCCAGCAGAAACGAAATACAGAAAACCGTTTCATTTTTAAATATCATCTTCAGTAACTTCATATTATATTAATCTCCATTCTGCCGCCTCCGGCGGCCTGCCGGTCAGAATTACTCCGGCTGAACAAACAGACCTATTATAGCTCTCCTGTCCGGGCGGCGCAACTGGAATATGATATAAATGATATCAGTTCGTTTCAAATAATGCAGCAGCCGGCCCGTCTCAGATTCCTCTAAAAAAGCGGAAGCTGCTGCACAGCCTCTGTACAGTCTGCTTCCGCTTTCCATTTTCCCGTTTTACCCATGCTGATGAAGATACTTCTCTCGCGTAGCCATCCCGCCCCGGATATGACGCTCCGGCTTGTTCGTATCCAGCACCTTACGGGCTTCCCGGGCAAGGGTCTGGAGGAGCCGTTCGGTGACATCTGGTGGTGTCAGGTTAGGAATAAAAAATTTCGGATATAATTGTTCATGTGCAAAATTTAAAATGAATTCACTCCTTCTGCTGTAAGATCCATTTCGCATGCCGTGTTTTTCCTTCTGCAGCCACTAATCCTTCTTTCTTCATTGCCTGTAGTAAATTAGATACTTTTTTTGACTTCTGCCCCTCATCCAAAACCTCCGGCAATGCATTTTCCAGTACTTCCATTATTTCCCGTTTACTTGCTTCTCCCATTGCCTCTAATGCTTTCACAATTAACTGCTTACAAATGTCATCCTCCAAGCCTCTATTGCGAATATAAGCCGCCTTTTGCCCTACAAGATCTGCCACCTTAAAAGAGACAAAAATATTAGGATATCTGCCTTCTACCAGTCCCTGTCTTTTCAGCAGCTTAAAACTCTCTTTTGAGATTACTTCTTGCTTTTGTACTTTGTCCAAAAGAAATACCATTCTCATATTTAATTCTGTGTCCGCATGCAGGAGCTGAGTATAATTTTTGTCCAGGATTTTTCCATAAACCGTAACCCTTACCCTATTCGCAATGCTTAAATCATATGTTGGCAATGGAAAACATTTATCCCTCTGTATCTGATACATCATTGGAATCCCCATTGAATTTGTATCAATCATATACAAATTAACCATTGCATTACATAAAAACACATTTCTATAATATGGCGGTTTATATCCCGGTTCCAAAGCTGTCTCTATTGTCTCAGGTATAAATGCCCCTTCGTTGATAAAAACCAGCTTGTCTTCAAATTCCTCTACATTAATTTTTCCTCTCATGCGATAGTCTTGGTGTGCAATACAGTTATTTATAATCTCTTTAATCAGCTCGGGCTCATACTGATTTACTTCGTCTGGAAACAACGTCTGCTGCCCTGCTATATATCGATATTTTTCATTTCGTATTTTATTGTAGACTTTATCAACAGCAAGCAGCATCGGCATGTCAAAATGTTCATATGCTTTAACTGAATTATCCGCATTATAAAGCGTCCATGTTATTCTCGGAATAAAGCCATCGAAAAAATAAGCCGATTCACTTTTCCCAAGTAAAAGTAAGGCCGTCCTTGTTATTTTCCCTTTAATCGTAATTCCTGCTTTATTTAGTACTTCCACATCCGATAACTTGCTTAAAATCTCCTGAGCTTTTCCCCTATCGCTCTGTCGTTTTGAAAATAGCTCTCTCGCTTTTTTTACTGCAGCCGGATCCAAGTCTTCCACTGATGCTTCTTTGACAATCTCTTTAGACCAATCCATTCCAATCTGACTTCTGATCAAATCAACTTTATTTCATTGGGAGCGGACATAATGATTCATGCTCCCTCGCATAAGCAGCGCCCTGCCATGTTGTAGGAATGCCTCTGATTGCCGGAGGGATCTGAAATGCTATAATCCGACATTTATGCATACTCAATTCATAAATTTCCAAAAATGTCAACCGTTCATTGGTTCCATTCACAAGTTCCTTCTTCAGACTCTGCTTGTTTTCTGAATTCTGTCCCTGTAAATTTCTTGTCATTAGAAATGCCGAACACCAGCCACGCTTCCTGAAAGCCACGGATATTTGCTTCATTGCTAAGCGCAGAAAAATATTTGCCAATATCATTAAATGAATAGTTTGTTTTCGCTTCTTTAAATTCAACGACTTCACTTTCAAACGACTCTAACATTTGCATAATTTTTTCTTTCAACTGAATCTCTGTATAAATCATATACTTTTGTCCTCTCCAATTATCTGCACATTCCTTTGGTACTTTCTTGCTATAGCTAATTCTATGACTAAACAATGACTTTCTATGACTAATTCTATAACTTTTTATGACTAATCCTATAGCTAAGCAGCAACTTTCTAAAGCTAATTCTATCTGATTTATAGTTCAAACACAAGAATATACAAAAAATCACCCGGCACATTTCTTTGTACCGGATGACCAAATCCCTTTACCCATGCTGATGTAGATATTTCTCTCGCGTGGCCATCCCGCCCCGGATGTGACGCTCCGACTTGTTCGTATCCAGCACCTTACGGGCTTCCCGGGCAAGGGACGGGTTGATCTGGCGGAGCCGCTCGGTGACATCCTTATGTACCGTACTCTTGCTGATCCGGAACTGCTTCGCTGTCTGCCTCACCGTCGCGCTGTTTTCTATAATATAATTTGCAATCTCCACGGCCCGCTCCTCAATATAATCTTTCAAAAAAATCCCCCTGCAAACATCGTTTTTACAATGTATGCAGGAGGACGGAAAGTCATGCTCGTTTACTTTTCTCTGCTCTATCTAAAGCTTCGTATTATTTTTATTTTCCTCACAGTCTCAAAAATCTATTTCGTATTCTTCTTAAGCATATCTTTCGGTACATTTACCTTTATTCCGAACAGCATCTGGACAAACCAGATCATAAACAGCAGCACCAGGATCGGGATCACACAGGCTGTCACCAGCATCACAGCGATCGTTTCAATAAAATGATTCAGAAGCGTTTCGCCTTTTTCCAGAAACCCCGTCACGCCGACTTTGATCTTTGACAGAGCCTGCTCGATAATATTCCCATCGGAATCTGTGCTTTCACCTATTTCATCCGTTATGTCCTCTGCTTCTTGGATCGTTGTTTCCATGCTCACATCGTACGTCTCTTCTATTATTGAAGAAATGTTCATACTGACCGGGATGATCGTGAAGATAACAACAGCAAACACCGCTATTTTTGCCGCCAGTATTTTTAAAAGATTTCTGTTCAGGCAGATCCCGACCGCGAGCAGGACGCATGCCGCCGGTATCAATACGGAAAATGCAGCATACCCGGTAAGTGTAACCAGATACTTTTCCAGGAAGACGACCATCAGGATGACCAGAAAATATGATGTCAGGTCTGCCAGCTTATTTGCCACAGGTGTCGTCGCGTCCCCCGGGATCGCTGCAAGCGCGGTTGACGCTGCCGCCGTTGCAGCCGTCAGCTTCAGGACATCCGACTTCTTCTCATCTAAAGCTTCTATCGTCTTCTCATGGTTTGACGGATCGCTTGCCACCTTTGAAAATACGCTCATAGAAAGAATCATCACTGCCAGGATCGCAAGTACTGCCGCTATTTTCTTCACACCAATCTTCTGCACTATCTTCATCATTTTGTACTCCCATTTTCATCCTTTGTTTTACATACAACCAGTATACAATAAACTGCCCTGTAAATCAAAACTGTCCTTTTTCTCTGCAGACTGATCGGGTTCTTACTTATAAATAGAAGAAACGGACATATTGCCCACCACAATACGCCCGTTTCCTCAAGGCAGCTCATAGCCGCTGTCCAAGCTTCTTTCCTGTCCGGTCAGTCTCCGCTCATCCTGCCTGTTTGATCCCCAGTTTTATCTTTGCAGTATCCGTTATGATATCCGCCACTTTATCAAAATCAGCCATTGAGCTGTCTATCAGCAGATGCCGGTATTTATTGCTGAAAAACTTCTGTTTTGTATAATGCCTGTAAAAATCCTCGCGCGCCTTATCCACCCTGGTCAGATAATTATACGCTTCTCCCGGATCATCCAGGTTCAGCTCTTCCTTACAATTGTGCAGTCTTTTATCGATCGGTGCATAAATAAATACGTTCAGCATATTCTCATCGGAAATTCCATATTCCCGCAGGACATAATCCGAACATCTCCCGACAATAACACAATTTTGCGATAGAGCCAGATCGACCATTACGCTCTTCTCCATTTCGAAAAGAGCTCTTTTCATATTTGAATTTCCTTTTCCCAAAGGATACATCATTTTGTCAAACGGCGAGGACAGCTGACCGTCAAACGCCGACAGTTTTTCAATATCCCCCCGCATTTCTTTGACAGCGAGTTCAATAATATCCCTGTCATAATATTCATACCCAAGGTTATCCGCAACCTTCCTTGCAATTTTACGTCCCAGGCTTCCGAACTGTCTTGTTACGGTGATAACATTATATGCCATAAACACACTCCTCCCTGATCATTTCTCTGATATAGCTCTCTATCTCTTCACTGCTGCTTCCCAGGATCCTCACTGTCTGCCCCTCCACCGCTCTGGTGACCGCGGACAGCAGAGTATCTCTCTCGTGAAGTAAAATTTCTTTCCATCCGTAAAAATATGCCATCCCCTGATGAGTATACCCCTCAAAATATCCGATACCATTGATCCGGAATTCCTCCGGTACAAGCCGTGTGTTATCCGCAAAGACGGGTTTATCATCTTCATAAACAACTGTCCTGGAATGATATTTACGAAAATCAAAACGCTCTCCCATGGCTTTTCTTCCGCAGGCCAGTATGTCCTGCATGGCAAAACGCGCTCCTTTCTCAAGGTAGATCTCATTTCTTCCAAGAAACTCACTATCAGCAAACGGTATTACAGGACACGGCAGATAACACAGAGACGCACCCTTTTCAACTCTGATTTTTACTTTCTGCTCGGCCCGCCCTTTCTCCATTCTAAAGAGCTTCGTATAGGACTGCCCGGTAATGATCACGCTGCTTCCGCTGCGGATATTGAATTCCATTTCGTGGCTGTCTCCCTCGAGAATTCCTGCGGATGCCTGCATGATCATGATTTCCGCTCCGCCCCCTCTTTCAAACGGCTTTGTTATCTTAAAGGGCGATGTAAAAAAACTATCCTTCACGACAGTCCTTCCGTTTTCCTGAGCCGTTTCTATATACAGCCTGCCCATCACATCCCCTCAAAGAGCACATCCCGCCTGATCCAATCGATCACTTCATCGACGCCTTCCATACTCATAAGGTTTGTGAACAGAAACGGACGGCCCCCACGCATCCTCTCTGAATCAGATGCCATAACCTCCAGGCTCGCTCCCACCATCGGCGCGAGATCCGTTTTATTGATCACCAGCAGATCTGATCTCATAACCCCCGGTCCGCCCTTCCGCGGAATTTTTTCTCCCTGCGCAACATCGATCACGTAAATCGACGCATCCGCAAGATCCGGGGAAAATGTTGCGCTCAGATTATCTCCGCCGCTCTCTATGAAGATGATCTCTACATCAGGGAATTTTCTGGCCATTTCCTCCACAGCTTCCAGATTCATGGAGCAGTCTTCACGGATCGCCGTGTGAGGGCACCCTCCTGTCTCGACTCCTATGATCCGCTCCGCGGGAAGAGCAGAATTTTTGATCAGAAACTCAGCGTCCTCCTTTGTATAAATATCGTTGGTCACAACACAGATGCTGTATTTTTCTGACATTTTTCGTGTAAGACGCTCTATAAGTGCAGTTTTTCCCGAACCTACAGGACCGCCCACACCGATTTTTACATACGACATTTTCAGTTCTCCTTATGAAATATATAATCTCGAAAATAAGTTTTCATGCTGCATGGAACGTATATCAAACCCGCATCCGGAAGCTCCAAGCTCATCCATCTCCATCGCCATCGACCGTCTGACCGCATCCGGGATTTTCTTTTCAACGTCATACAGTGCCTTCTGCCCGTCCAGCTGCCTGAGCGGAACCAGTTTGACGGCATGATTGGCCATGGACGACAGGATACTGTAACAGTACAGCTCCAGCGCCTCGGACAGATCCACTCCCGTCTCTTTTATGAACAGTCCCATTGCAATACAGTAATGCCCGCTGCACTCTCCGCTGTCGATCTGCTCCTTATACTGCTCAAGCGCCGGGTAATCGTCAAGCTCTGTGTGCAGCTTCAGAAACCTGATGCACTGTTTCACACTCCCGCTCCGTATTTCAAACGGGGCTTTCAGAGCACTGCATATCCTATCCAGCTCCCTGACATCACATCCTGCATATGCCTTTGCCGCAAAGGCAAGGTCATTAAACGTAAGCATATAGAGATAAGACTCCAGATGCTCTTTCAGCTGGTCCCTGCTGCATACAACATTTTTCTGTACATATGTCTCCATCCCGTTTGACAGGGTATAACTTCCGATCGGGAACAGCGGATCAAGGCTCTGAACGAGCCTGATGAACTTACTATCCATGATGATGCCCTTCATGTGTATGGCCATGTCCGTCCCGGTGTGCATGGCCTCTGCATTCCGTGTAATCTGTGAAACGCTCCACTACTTTTTCTGTCTTAAATCCCATCCTTGACAGATATTCATATGTAGGAGCATCATAAGGGATCTTGACACAGTCCGGCTTAATAGATAGAGAAATATGACGGTTCCCGATCTCAAAACACAGCCTTCCCATTTCTACCATATCTGACACCGTGATCTTTATCAGCTCACATTCTGCTATCTCGACTGCGATAATGCTTTTTTCATCCTCATACAGGATATCGCCGTCATTCAGAGGCCGGTCAGGCCGAAGACCGATTTCTACACCTTTTTTCGAAGTCTTCTTCAGGATTTTTTTATCACGTTCAAACCATTCTATGGAAACAGTATCAACCTCTTTATCTGTTTCATGAAGGCTTCCCAAAATTTTATCAACGACCATTCTTTTCCACATATCCTTTCCTGTATTAAAACAAATAGTACCTCTGTGTCAGCGGCAGTTCCTGCGCCGGCTTACAGGTTATTTCTTCTCCGTCAACTTTCACATGGTATGTTTCCGGATCGACCTGGATATCTCCGGTCCTGTCATTAAATTTCATGTCCTTTTTCGCAATGTTCCTGCAGTTTTCAACCGGAAGGACTGTCCTTGAGAGCCCGAGCCTTTCCTTGATTCCGCTTTCCGCCGCGGCCCTGGAGACAAATGTAATGCAGGTACGCTTACGGGCAAGCCCGTGCGCACCGAACATATTCGTATAGACAACGGGCTGCGGAGTCGGGATAGATGCGTTCGCATCCCCCATTTTTGACGCTGTGATAAATCCGCCTTTGATGATCATCTCGGGCTTCACGCCGAACATAGCAGGTTTCCACAGGACAAGATCAGCGAATTTCCCGGTTTCTACTGATCCGATCTGTTCTGCCAGTCCGTGTGTAACAGCCGGATTGATCGTATATTTTGAAATGTACCTTTTTACCCTGAAATTATCATTTCTGCTGCAGTCCTCAGGCAGGGGACCTCTCTGATCTTTCATCTTAGATGCCGTCTGCCACGTCCGGGTAATGACCTCTCCCACTCGTCCCATTGCCTGGGAATCGCTGCTCATCATAGAAAAGATCCCCATGTCATGCAGTACGTCTTCTGCCGCAATGGTCTCTGGGCGGATGCGTGAATCCGCGAAGGCGACATCCTCTTTTACTCTGCTGTCGAGATGATGGCAGACCATCAGCATATCAAGATGCTCATCTATTGTATTGACTGTGTAAGGCATCGTCGGATTGGTAGACGACGGCAGGATGTTCGGGAACGCGGCTGCTTTTATAATGTCAGGAGCGTGTCCCCCGCCCGCCCCCTCTGTATGATAAGTATGGATCGTCCGTCCTCCGATCGCATTGATGGTATCCTCGACGAATCCCGCCTCATTCAAAGTATCCGTATGGATCGATACCTGTACGTCGTAATGATCCGCTGCCCTCAGCGCCTGGTCGATGACCGCCGGAGTCGCCCCCCAGTCCTCATGGATCTTGAGCCCGCACGCGCCTGCCTCGATCTGTTCAGCGAGGGCTCCATAATCCGCACAGTTTCCTTTTCCGAGGAATCCCAGGTTCACAGGGTAATCTTCGGCAGCTTCAAGCATTTTCTCTATATTGAACCGGCCGGGAGTACAAGTGGTAGCGTTGGTCCCGTCGGCAGGGCCTGTTCCGCCTCCGATCATGGTCGTGATCCCGGAATAAAGCGCCGTCTCTATCTGTGTGGGGCTGATGAAATGAATATGCGTATCAATTCCTCCTGCCGTGAGGATCAGACCTTCACCGGCAATGATCTCCGTTCCGGCTCCCACGATCAGTTCCGGGCTTACCCCGTCCATGATATCTGGATTTCCCGCCTTACCTATCCCGCAGATCCTGCCGTCCTTGATTCCCACATCCGCTTTTATGATCCCGGTGTGATCGATGATCACCGCATTTGTGATCACAGTATCAGGACATTCTTCGTCGGAGACATTACACGCCTGCCCCATGCCGTCGCGAAGGGATTTTCCGCCGCCGAACTTCGCCTCTTCTCCCTTGACCGTCAGATCTTTTTCCACTTCAATGATAAGTGAGGTGTCAGCCAGGCGTATTCTGTCTCCTGCAGAAGCTCCGAACATTTCTGCATATTGTTTTCTTGTCATCTTAAACATCTTCGCCCACCCCCTTGAATCCTCTTTCTTCTGCTTTTTTGAACGCCGCCTCTCTGACTGCGTCATCATCAAAGCTTCCTTCCACGAGGCTGTTCAGGCCGAACCCTCTTCTTTTCCCGCCAATCTCAACAAGGCGCACTCTTTTTGTTTCTCCCGGTTCAAAACGCACTGCCGTACCCGAAGGGATGTCCAGCCTCATCCCATATGCCAGCCGCCGGTTGAACTCGAGCTGTTTATTTACCTCAAAGAAATGAAAGTGGGATCCGACCTGGCAGGGACGATCCGCTGTATTGGTAACATTGATCTCCACAGTATCTTTTCCTTCATTGATAAGCAGTTCATCATCATCAAAAAAATATTCTCCCGGCGTGACCTTCCCGTTCGGCTGAATGGGCGTATGGACCGTTACCAGTTTCGTACCGTCAGGGAACGTGGCCTCAACCTGGATTTCTCCGATCATTTCCGGAACACCGTCCATCACTTCGTCCGCTGTCAGCAGTTTTGTTCCAAGCCGCATCAACTCTGTCACACTCCTGCCTTCACGTGCTTTTTCAAGGAGCTGAGCAGAAATATAAGCAACCGCTTCCGGATAATTTAATTTCAGTCCCCGCTCCTTCCGTGCTCCGGCAAGTTCCCCGGCATAGTGGAGCATCAGCCGCTCCTGTTCTCTTGGTGTCAAATGCATCCTCTCTGCTCCTTTCTTAATGAGTCATCTTCTCCTGCACTTCCGCGGCATCCAGTTCAGATGTACTTCCTTTGAGTATGATCTCTCCCTTTTCCATGATGTATAGATAATCAGAGATCCCCAGCACAAAATCAAGATACTGCTCAACGATCAGCACTGTCAGTCCCAGTTCTTTATTGACCTTTCGGATCACCTCTCCGATATCCTGGATGACTGACGGCTGAATTCCTTCTGTCGGTTCGTCCAGGATCAGGATTTTCGGCTCTGTCACCAGCGCTCTCGCAATGGCAAGCTGCTGCTGCTGGCCTCCTGACAGGTCTCCGCCTTTCCTTTTTTCAAACCGTTTCAATATCGGGAACAGTTCATAGATATACGCCGGGAGTTCGCTTTTTCTGCCTCTCGCCTGAAGTCCGAGCATAAGGTTCTCATAGACTGTCATCTGCGGGAAAATGTCACGTCCCTGGGGCACATAACCAATCCCTTTCCTCACTCTGTTGTAGGTAGGCATTTTTATGATTTCCTCTCCGTCGAGCCGGATGCTTCCCTTCGGTGTCCTGACAAGTCCCATGATGCTTTTCAGCGTTGTGCTTTTTCCCACACCGTTTCTCCCGATCAGACAGACGATCTTGCCTTTCTCAACATCCAGGGACAGGGCAGGAATGATTTTACTTTCCCCGTAACAGGCGTCCATATCTTTAATCTTCAGCATTTCTTTCCCCTCCTCTTCCCAGATATACTGCCTGAACCGTCTCGTCCGCGAGCACCTCATCACAGGTTCCCTCCATGAGCACCTTGCCTTCATGAAGCACTGTCACACAGTCTGAAATCTGTTTTACAAAATCCATATCATGCTCGACAACTATGATCGTACATGTCCCCTTGATCTTTTTCAGTATTTCACCGGACTTGAAGGTTTCCGGCTTTCCCATTCCCGCCGCCGGCTCATCAAGCATGATGATCTCCGGCTTCTGGACCAGCTGCATTCCGATCTCAAGCCACTGCTTCTGGCCATGGGCCAGAGCCCCTGCCTTCTCATCCTTTTTATCCAGCAGCTCGATCGTTTCAAGGACCTCGTTTATATACGCTTCTTCTTCCGGTGACAGCTTATAAAAAATAGACTGCCACACTCCTTTGTTTCCCTTCAGGGATAGGATCATATTCTCCATGACCGTCAGATTGACGAAAACGGACGGGACCTGGAACTTCCTTCCGATCCCCTGTTCCACTATTTTATATTCCTTCATCCCTGTGAGCTTAACGGGAGCCCGCCCCTCAGGATAAAACATGCACTCGCCGTCTGTCGGTTTTGTCTTTGCGCAGATAATATCAAGCAGGGTCGTCTTTCCGGCCCCGTTTGGTCCGATAAAGAAATGAATGGTATGCCGTTTCACATTCACATTTACTCTCAGCAGTGCGCAGAATCCATCAAAATCAACCGTAATATTTTTTATTTCAAGGACATTTTCATTTGCCATGCTGCTCTACCTCCCTGCGGGTTAATTTTTTCTTCCATTCAGGGAGCTGATCTCTCACGATTCCCACAAGGCCGCCCTTGAAGAACAGGATCGTCAGCACAAAGATCGCCCCCAGGATATACTGCCAGATCTCAACCATGGTCCCTGATGAAAAATTATAGTCACATATATTAATGAGGAATGCTCCCAGGACCGCTCCCACAAGAGTTCCCCGTCCTCCGACCGCTACCCAGATGACCATTGTGATAGAATAGGATATTGTCATCTGCGCAGGTGTTATAGAACCATTGAAGTTGACAAATATAGCTCCGGCAATCCCCGCAAACACTGCCGAAAGAACATAGATAAAGTTTTTATAGCGGCTCACACAATAGCCGGAAAAATATGTCCTGTTTTCTCCGTCTCTTATCGCGATCAGAAGCTTTCCGAACTTCTTCTGCGTAAGGAATCCTGACAGTATGTAGATCAATACCAGTACTGCCAGACAGATATAGAACAGCAGAAACATCTTTCCTCTGTTAGAATCTCCCTTGATGCTGCCGAGAAGTGAGGTGATCTCGGTGATACCTACATTCCCTCCGGTGTACGACTGCAGGCCGGTAAAAAGAGAATACGCCGCCCAAGTCAGCGCCTGAGATATGATCGAAAAATAAACACCTTTGATCCTGTTTCGGAAAATAAAGAATCCGATCACTCCGGCCAGAATGCCCGGAACTGCCACAACAAGGATCATTGCAAGAGGGGCATATAAAAACGGTCTCCAGATCACCGGCAGTTCGGTCATTCCACCTGTCTGCATAAATGAAGTGATTTTCCCGCCTGTCGCCTGCAGCTTGAGGAACATTGCCATTGCATAGCCTCCGAGCGCGAAATACAGGCCGTGCCCCAGTGACAGGATCCCCGTATATCCCCAGATCAGGTCCAGCCCGATCGCCACGATAGAAAACGCGATACATTTTCCCAGGAACAAAACAAATGAACTGCTTGTGATCACTCCGGCCGATAATAAGAGAGGCATGAGAGCCAGTATGGCCACGATCACTGCAAAACATATATGATAGCCTTTGTTTTTTAATCTCATAAGACACTGCCTCCTTACTCGTCAAGCTTTCTGCTTTTTATCGCAAACAGTCCCTGCGGCCTGAACTGCAGGACCACGATCACAATAAACAGGACCGCCGCCTTGGCAATACTTGCGGACGTATAATTTTCAATTCCGATACTCGCGAAACCGATAACCGACGAGCCAAGCACTGTTCCCGTCAGTCTTCCGACTCCGCCGAGAACGACCGCGATAAACGAGTTCACGATATAATTCTGCCCGATTGTAGAATCGATCGATCCGAGCAGTGCAACAGAACATCCTGCAAGGCCTGCAAGACCTGAACCAAAAGAGAACGTAAGCATATCTACTTTTCTGGAGTTGATCCCCATACACTGCGCCATCGCCCTGTTCTGCATAACAGCACGCATCTGTTTTCCGAAATTCGACCGATACATGATATACCAGACAAGGATCATACAGAGGATGACCATGCCGAGTATGAAAATACGGTTATATGAAAAAGTACATGCCCCGATCGTAATACCGCCGTTGAGGAATGACGGCGCCTTTACGTTGACTCCCTGCATTCCGAAGATGCTCCTGGCAGCCTGCTGGAGTATAATGCTTATCCCCCAGGTGGCAAGCAGACTGTCTACCTCGCGTCCGTAAAGTCTGGAAATAACAAATCTCTCCAGGACTGCGCCAAGGAGAAATGTCACTGCGAAAGCCGCAGCAAGAGCAAAGAAGTAATATAGACTGAACATACTCTCCGGGAAAAATTTTTCGAAAATATTCTGTACGACATATGTCATGTATGCGCCGATCATAAGGAATTCGCCGTGCGCCATATTGATAACTTTCATAAGCCCAAATGTGATTGCAAGTCCCAAGGAGGTCAGCAGTATAATGGAACTAAGACTTACGCAGTTAAAGACCGTATTTATAAACTGTGCCATGCCCATACCTCTCTTTCATTATCATACGGTAATTTCACTGATGAATGTAGAGATAGAGCTGTTGCACGAACAGCTCTATCCATCAATCCCCTCTTATCTGAAATTTTTATTCCAGCGGCTGGAGATCTGCTTCTACAGCCCAGTCATAGGATTTCAGATACGGATCCGGGACAACCGGTTCGGTTTCCTTCACTGTATCGATCTGACCATCCGCATTGATCACACCGATGCGCACAGGTTTGATAAGATGGTGATTTTCACCGTCGATTTCCACAGTTCCTTCCGGGGCATCAAATGTGATCCCACCTTCTTCAACTGCCGCGATCACATCTTCCGGTTCAAAGCTTTCCGCTTTTTCTACAGCTGCCTTCCACAGATATACCGCATCGTATGCCGCCTCCGCAGGATCGGATGTCACTCTGTCGCTGCCATATGCTTTCTGATAAGCTTCCACGAAAGCTTTATTTTCAGGGGTATCCGTAGACATATAATAATTCCATGAAACCATGTGTCCCTTAAGGATATCCGCTCCGATCGTCTTGACTTCCTCCTCTGCGATGGAGAACGACATCGTCATATAATCATCTGCCGTATAATTTTTCTCGCTCATCTGCTTAAAGAAGGAAAGATTTCCTGTTCCGTTCAGGGTATTAATGATCACGTCCGGTTTTGCGGCTTCGATCTTTGAAATGATGGAGCCGAAATCAGTCTGATCCATCTGAGCGTACTCTTCTCCGACTACCTCAACACCCTTTGCCTTGCACTGCGCATTAATGATCATATTTGCGGTTCTCGGAAATACATAATCAGATCCGAGAAGGAAGAACTTTTTATATCCCTGATCTATCAGATAATCAATGGCCGGAACAATCTGCTGATTCGGAGCCGCACCTGTGTAAATAATATTGGATGATGACTCCATTCCCTCATACTGGACCGGGTACCATAACAGGTTCCCGTATTCCTCAAACACCGGTTTTACAGCTTTTCTTGACGCTGATGTCCAGCAGCCGAATACGGTCTTTACTTTATCCTGATCGATGAGCTTTTCCGCCTTTGTTGCAAACGTCGACGGCTCCGACGCACCGTCTTCCTCGATATAATCAACTACCCCGGTGCAAGCACTCAAGCACTGTGCTCGGCTCCTACGTCACCG
>HHCFR05603__coassemble_860_pt1 | contig 19594 bp, 13 predicted proteins | sample HHCFR05603__metabat2_high_PE_041 | metagenome-assembled genome bin HHCFR05603
ACTTTTCTCGTCCTGTCAACACGCACATAGAAAACGTCATTGGAGTCTGTCTCGTATTCAAGCCAGGCGCCTCGGTTCGGGATCACGGTAGCTGAATAGAGCTTCTTACCGAGCTTGTCATGGGCAATTCCATAGTAAATACCCGGAGAGCGGACAAGCTGGCTTACGATAACACGCTCTGCGCCGTTGATCACAAAGGTTCCCGTCTTTGTCATCAGCGGGAGATCTCCCATAAAGATCTCGTGTTCGTTTATCTCATCATTTTCCTTATTATAAAGCCTTACTCTGACTTTCAGAGGCGCCGCGTAAGTCGCATCACGCTCTTTGCACTCGTCGATCGTGTACTTCACGTCGTCTTCACAGAGCGTAAAATCGACAAATTCCAGACTCAGATGTCCGCTGTAGTCAGCGATCGGGGAAATATCGTCGAAGACCTCTTTGAGTCCTTCATCGAGGAACCACTGATAGGAATCCTTCTGAACTTCAATGAGGTTAGGCATCTCCAATACTTCTTTTTGCCTGGAATAGCTCATGCGGAAGCTTTTTCCGGTTTTGATGGGACGAATTCTGTTTTTCTCCATTGACGTTTCACTCCTCATTCATTTAATGTATATATGAAAAGAGCCCTGCGACAGTATATCTGCCGCTAATATGGCACACCTTTCCATAATAGCGCATTTTTTACTATACCACAAAGCTCTTTTTGTTGTCAACAATAATTAACGAGTTTCATCATTTTTCTCTTGACTTTTTTCTCTATATGTGATATGTCACCATAATCTGCATACAAATCACTCTTCAACGGTGCCGAAAGCAAAAAACCGCAGAAGCATTTTTATCTTCTGCGGTCCTCTCATCACATCAAAGGCGATTATTTCAGGTTGACTTCTGCTCCCTGCTCTTCCAGTTTAGCCTTGATCTCCTCAGCCTCTGCCTTGGAAACAGCCTCTTTCACTACCTTCGGAGCGTTGTCAACAAGCTCTTTTGCTTCTTTCAGTCCAAGACCTGTGATCTCACGTACAGCCTTGATAACTTTAACCTTGGAAGCTCCCGCAGAAACGAGCTCTACATCGAACTCATCCTTCTCATCTGCTGCTGCAGCTCCGTCTCCGCCTGCTGCTGCAACTACAACGCCTGCTGCTGCAGATACGCCGAACTCTTCTTCACAAGCTTTTACAAGCTCGTTTAACTCTAATACTGATAACTCTTTGATCGCTTCGATCATTTCAGCTGTTGTCAATTTAGCCATTTTTAATATCCTCCATTTTTTCTTTTTCTTATAATCGTTGTCATCCCTGACGGGATCTCTGAATCCTTGTCCCTATGCGCTCATCCTGCGCATATCCGGATTATTCTGCTGCCGGTGCCTCAGCTGCTTCTGCTGCCTCTGCCGGAGCTTCCGCTGTCTCTGCCGGTGCCGCCTCGCCGTCTTTCTCAGCGATCTGCTTAATAACACGAGCAAAGTTTGCGATCGGTGACTGCATGCTTCCAAGCAGTCTGGAAAGAAGAACTTCTCTTGAAGGAATCTTGGAAAGTTCTGTCAGTCCTGCGATGTCATAAACTGTTCCTTCAACTACGCCGCCCTTAAGTTCAAGAGCCGGAGCGTCCTTTGCGAAATTGCAGATGATCCTTGCCGGCGCCGTAGCGTCATCCTTTGAGATTGCGATAGCGCTCGGTCCCTCCAGGCATCCCTCAAGACCTTCGAACTCTGTTCCCTCGAAAGCTCTCTTCATCATCGTGTTCTTATAAACCTTGTATGTCACACCTGCTTCTCTGAGCTGCTTACGAAGCTCTGTATCCTGAGCAACTGTAAGTCCGCGGTAGTCGACAAGAACGACTGACTGAGCGCCTTCGATCTCTGATGCGATTGCCTGAACGATCGGCTGTTTCAATTCAACTTTTGCCACTTTCGGGTACACCTCCTTATTTTATTCTGCGTGTACTGCCAAAGTCTAACATGTAAAAAACCTCTGTATCCAAAGACGCAGAGGTTTGAATCCATACTTTCGTATAAAATCTAACTTTCCTCGGTAGGCGTTTTGTCCTTACGCTTCACAGCACCTACTGTCTTCGGCAGTTGCTGGTAAAGCATAACACAGCATTTCGTATTTGTCAACCACTTTTTTCATTTAGCGGTTACCGACGCGCCATTTTCAGATAAGTCCGGCAGTTCTGATGATTGTAATCATATTCCAGCGCTTTTTCAAACTTCGCCGCAGCCTTCTCGTTCTCTCCTCTCCCCAGATAGGACAGCCCCATCAGATAATAGCAGTGGGCCTTGTTCTTTCTGTTCAGATCATCGTCGAAGATCAGGAAATCCGGCAGCGAGACCGCAAAATAATCGACCCGCATCTCATCCCCCAGATGCTGCTCGCCGTAATCCATCAGCTTGTTGAAGCACGCGTGAGCCTCTCTGCTCTTTCCGAGCTCCTGTTTCGCAAGCCCCTTATAGAGGATCATATCCGCCGGCTGGTCATAATAATACATCACGCCGGCAGGCTCATTTTCCCCGAGCTCCGCCAGATGGAAGCAGTCAAGGGATTCTTTTGTTTTGCCGAGGTGCTTTTTCACAACGCCCAGATAATAGTAGATATTATTATCCTTCGTTCCCTCCAGCCTCCCCTCTCCCAGGTTCTCCGGATAGGACAGGCAGCGTTCCAGCAGTTCTTCCGCTTCTGCATACTTCTCCTCCTCCTCCATCATCTTCTTCGCCATCTCAAGGAGTGCAGTCTTATACTGGGCCGCGATCTTCCCTTCCGCGCCCTCCCAAGGTCCGAAGGTGTGGGACATGATCGTCTCATAAGCCTTTTCATGCATGCCGAGAAGATTGCAGAGCGTCACATATTCGATCATAACGTCGTCCCGCATACGGGTGAGTCCGATATGCTCTTCATAATTTTTCAGCCGCGTCTCGAAATCCACTCCCAGTTTCTTATAGAGCTGGTCCAGCTCAAGGAACACTCTCGCGTCTGTTTCATCCAGGGCAAACGCCTTCTCCATCTCTGCGCGCGCCTTTTCCGGCTCGCCCTGCTTATTGTAGTATGCCAGGGCAAGGTTCCTGTGCACGGTGGGGAACTCCGGTCTTCTCTCGGCAGCATCCTCCCACAGGCGGACCGCCCGTTCGTACTGCAGCTTATCGTAGTACAGATCGCCGAGATAATAGTACGCCATCGCCCCTTCCGGATACAGCTCCATGGCGCCTTCCAGCACGGCGATATCCTCCAGCTTGTTCGGGAAGCAGTACAGCGGCGGGCAGCTGTCCGCTTTTCTGCACGCTTCTTCTGCCGCCTCCGTCTCTCCCTGCCGGTTCAGATAGTATGCTCTGTAATATGTAAGCATCGGATAATCGTCTGAGCATTCTCCAAGGACTGCCAGTGCCTCTTTCAGGCAGCCGGATTCCGCATAATCCCGCGCGGTCTGGAGATAACTTTCCCGGAAACCGCGCATCAGGGCATTCATCTCACGAAGGACCGCATCGCGCTTTGGACTGACCTGTGCGAGCTCGAATCTTGAGAGATAGTCAAAAGGATCCACTTCCAGATTCTCCTCGATCTGCCTGCGCGCTTCTTCTGCTCTCCCGAGCTTTCTCAAGATCACGGCTTTCAGGCCGCGCGCTTTGATATTATGTGCATTTTTTACAAGCCCTTTTTCTACAAATTCGAGAGCCTCTTCATAATGGCCTCTTTCTGATTCGATGGCCGCAAGATAATAGAAGGACATCTCCTGCTGCTCATTGCTCCATGCCGCCTTGTAGAATGCGTCGAACGCTTCATCCTTCCTGTCCTGATAGAACAATGCCAGCCCGCGATTATAATACGCTTCACTGTCGTACGGATTCGGGTTCTTCCAGGTGAGACGCTTCAGCGCCTGACGGAAATACCCTTCCGCCTCACCGAAACACCCTCTCCGCAGCAGCAGGAGACCGTATGCATTGTTGATGCGGATATCTCCCTTATCCCGCTTCAGTCCTTCCAGATAATACGGGTCAGGGAGGTAAGTCGCATGGCGGTACTGTTCGATATGCTGTCCAGTCAGGAAGAGCTCCTCATTAGTCATGATCTCTTCCGGATCTTTTGCAGCCTCCGCCGGCTTCGCCGTCTCCGGGATTCCCTCCTCTTTTGGCTGGTATTCTACAAGGAGTTTTCCGTCCGCATAGACAGCGGCGCGGATATCCGACGCCTTCTCCGCCCGGAAGCTGATTGTCTTCTCATAGATATCCACCGGCGAGAGGACTGTATTTTCCCGATAAATTTCATCCCCTCTGCAGCTCAAGACAACCTCTGCATTCTCGTACCTCTCTGTGCCGTAAACCGTCAGAGCAATCTCATTTTCTGAGACCTCCATATTCATGACAGCGTGGATCGTGGCGTTCTTCACCGGTCCCACCTTTTTATACGGCATAAAATACTGCTTGAACACCTTTTCCTCGAACGGCTTCAGCCAGGTGAAATCCGGCTGATTATCTGTATACACACCGGTCATCAGCTCAATGTACGGGCCGTCCTCATCCGTAAGGTTCCTGTCCCATGCCCTGCCGAAGTCGCCGCATCCCCATGTCCACTGCTTTTTCCCCGGAGAGACATGATGGTCCGCCACATGCAGGATGCCTGCCTCCCTCCCGTAGTCATATCCTCCGACGAAGTCATAGTCTGACTTTTCCGCCATATAGGAGGTCGGCACAGGGATGTTCTTATAGCGCGAGATGTCCACGCCCTCACTGTAGTCATGCTTGTAGTAGACACCCTTTGCAATCGGGAATCTGGACACATCCCTTTTACCGTGGTCCATAACAAAATGGACGTCCGGCGGAAAGATCGACTGCGTATGGCCGTTTACCGGGACAGCCGGGTTCGCCCACCAGAGGAATGTCTGGGGCAGCGCCGTCCTGTTGTAGAGCTGACCTTTGATCTCAATGTACGCCTTGTCAGGATAGAGGGTAAACGCAGCGATCCCCTTTGTCCCGTACATCTGATCAACGTCATTGACCAGAAGCGTCTTGCTGCCGTCCTCATTCTCCCGGATCAGATGGTCCACCGGCATAAATGTAGTCGGTCTGTGGTGCTGCGGCCAGTTAAATTCGATACCGCCCGAGATCCAGGGACCAAGCAGCCCGACAAGCGCCGGCTTGATCACGTGATTATAGTATACAAAATCATAACCGTTCGTCTTGTCATAGGCCCTCTGAATCCTTCCTCCGAGCTCCGGGAGGACCATCACCTTTATATAATCATTCTCAAGAAAGACCGCGTGATATGTCTTATCCGTTTTCACACGGCTGATCTTTTCCGTCGTGGGGTACGGATACACTTTTCCACTGCTGCCCTGATAGACTCGTTTCTCCAGAAACATCGGATTCTTATCCGGCTCGCCGGCTTCATAAGTCGGGATCACTACCTCTTCTTCCCATATTCTTGCTTCACTCATCTTCTTCTTCCTTTCCCTGAGTCACCTGTTCCGTCTGGTTCGGTATTTATACATATTATATCCGGATAACCCGGCGGAATCATTAGCGTTTCTTGCCATTGAGTTTCAAAAAATTGCTCTTTTCATCCTTCCACAGGGAAACTGCCGTCTCTGCTTTTGTTCTCCGCACAGAAGAAGACCGGGGAGAGCTCCTGTTCTCGGATCTCTCCCCGGTCTTCTTTAAACTTTATAGGAAGTCATTCGGCAGAACGCTGTTTCTTCTAGTGTTTCCGCTGTCTGTTCTTCTGTACGGTGCTTCCGCCCTTATTGACGGTGTCTCCTGCTGATGCGCTCAGCTTATCCCCGCTGCCAGTATCTGTACTGCCCGCAGCAGAGCTGCCCGAACCTATATCACCTGCGCCGCTGTCTCCGGCACTGCCGCTTTCCTTCTTCACAAGCTGATCCAGAGATGCCCTGAGCTCTGTCTCCACCGCTTTTACCTGAGCCTCATCAGCCTGTCCGTCATTATATACCGCGACCGCCCTTGCAAGCGCGCTGTTTAACGCCTGTACAGACTCTTCAGTATATTCCGCTGCATTGACCGCCTGCGCCTGGCTGATAAGTTCCTCAAGCAGATCTTTGTCCGGTATCAGCCGAAGATTTCCCATCGCAGTCAGCAGTTTATTCCATGCCCGGTCAACCTCATCCTGCATTGCATTTTCATCCGCCTCTACTGCTTTTGCTTCCTCAAGAGCTGCCTTGAACTCATCCTGTCCTGCATCCAGATATTTCTCCAGGTCAAGACCGTCCGCCATCTCGATCACTTTCCCCAGGTCAGTCTTGTCTCCCTGTCTGAATGAAAGCATCTGCATGATCCTCATCAGCTCTCCCCAGTTCTCGTCGACCATCTCCTGCGTCACAGATGCATCCTGAGCCTGTGCTCTCGCAAGCAGATCCTCTGCATCTGCCAGGCACTTATTGAACTTCTCCACTACCGCCGGAACAACACCTTCGGTGTCGGCCGTTCTGGCAATCTCTATCATATACTCCAGGACTGCTGTTGAAACGGGCGCTGTGTATTCTGCCGCGCCGACATCTGTCTTCCCATCTGTAAGCGGTGTTCCAAAGTAGTCTCTTCCGCCATTGTCCTCGATCTCAAGTCCGGCATCGATCGCCGGCGAGCCTTCCCTGAGACGGTATCCCCTCAGTGTATCGATGGCAGAATCGCCGAGCACTCCTGTGCCGCCTGTTCCCGGATCGGCGAACATCGGGTCAGCAATGATCTTGCTGCCGTCTTCCGGCGTGCTGTCATATCCATAGTACAGATTGTTCTCATAGGAGAAGTTTCTTCCCCATGTCGTTGTCGTCGATGTGCCCAGATTGTAGAAAATATTGTTCTTCAGCGTCGCAACTCCGCCCACGTCTTCTACAACTTCTGTGTCCAGTCCCTCTCCAATGTAGAAGGTATTGTTGTAAACATCTGCATTATGTGTATTCGATGTGAGGAACAGGCATCTCTGATCATTCTGGCTGATATTGTATCTTACCACGCTGTCCAGCACCTCGGACTGGCAGATCAGGATAAATCCGCCCTCATTGTCATGGCTGTAGTTGTACTGATAGACCGTTCCGCGGCTCCAGTCACAGTCATAAGCCTGTCCGTCGCCGTTGAGGATCGTTCCGTAGCACTCGTTGTACTGGAATACAGCATCCTCACAGCGCCACGGCCAGATTCCTGCATTGTACATGGAAGTATGCTTCGTGTTCTGGCTCGCTCCGTTGCTGATATTGTATTCGATCAGAGGTTTGATCGAGAACATCGGGACGATTGCATCGCCGCCGGACTCTTCCACATAGTTATTTCTGATCAGTACATTCGTGTGTCCGTAAGCATCCAGGACTTCCTGCGGGATATTTCCGCCGTGTCCGTCCCAGAGATCCGTGGATGACGTCATTCCCACAGAGATTCCCGTGCGGCTGACGCGCTTCACAATACTGTTCACTACCCAGATATCATCAAAACGGGTGTTATTCGAGTGATCGCTCACCACATAGTAAAGCCCGCCGTTCGGGAGCGTCTTCTCCTCATATGTACCGTTTACATCATGGATGTAGACACTGTCGATATATACGCCCTGCATTACGCCGCAGCCCGCCGCTTCCACGCATACTCCGACTGACAGCTTCCGGGTATCTCCCTGATTGGAGATCTCGAGATTGTTCACCCGGACGTGAGAAGCATTTTTAATGTGCAGACCGTATGAGATCTGATTTCCCTGGTACTCAAAGCTGTTCTTTCCGTTTCCTTTGATGTGCGGCCTCTCTCCGGCCTCAGCGCCGACGACCTCTCCGTCATACATGTCTATGATGATCGGATTCTCCGCTGTGCCGCCGCCCTTGATGGAAAGAGCCTGATCTTCAAATACACTTCCCGCTTTCAGAAGAATGCGGTCTCCCCCGATGAGTTCCGTGTCGTTTAATTTTGCCAGTGTCTTCCATGCAGTCTCCGGCGTCCTTCCGTCCGCGCTGTCGTCTCCGTTTTCACTGTCCACATAGAATGTCGCCGCCTCTGTACGTTTTTCTTCAAAAACCGCACTGACCGTCACGTCTTTATCCGGCATCACGAAAGTCGTACTCTTGGCATAGGCGTCCGCAAGATCGACGTCCCCGGACTCCCACTTGACGAAGCGCTCATCCTCAGCCGGTTCATCCGCAGTGATCGTCACTGTATCGCCGGCAAGATATGTTTCCTGATCAGCCGTACCGCCGTTTACCGTAACTGCTCTCTCGATGTTGGAATAGTGCAGCTCCTCGAATCCGAAGACCGCGATCTGCATGCTGGCAAATCCGCCGCCGTACGCCGGATTGTACCGGTCTGTAAAGGTCAGGACCAGTGTATGCTCCCCGTCTTCCAGACCTCTCTTCTCATAAACCGTCCCTGCCGAGCCGGTGCCGCTCGCGCTGAAGAAATCCACATCCTCGACTACCGCTCCGTTGTCGATATTTGCTTCCGCAATGGGACCGTTCTTCGCGATTCCTCCGATCACGGCGATCCCGGTTCCGTTAAACTTGACAGTCACCGTGCTTCCCACCGTGTTGGAGTACATCTGACGGTCCTCATAGTTATTCCAGTGTCCTTCACTGTAGGTCACGCTCGGATCATCCCCTGCTCTTCCTCCGACAGATCCGTGTCCTTCTCAAGCCCCGCGAACTGTATGTAGACATTCTTCCCGTTCTCGCTGTACAGAAGGTTCACCTGATCTTTTTCAAAATTCAGGAAGACATTTTCCTCCACTCCGTACTGCCGGATATAGTCCCGGATCTCCCCAAAGGTCAGCTCAAGACTCTCCCTTTCTCCATTGTTCACATCAGGCAGCGATCCATCCGTAGTATAGAGATAGTAGGACACCTTCTCTCCGTCTGTATACAAGGGCTCTTCCATATTGCTGTAATATTCCTCGATTTCAGCGCTGCCGACACCAGACTCTTCCATCATCCGATCCAGGACAGAGCTCTCAAGCTCATCCCAGTAATAGGTACAGAACTCCGGGAAATCAAATTCCGTATTGCCGTACACAACTTCTCCGTCCGCAATCTTTTCCGCCCTGGAAGCATTCTCGCTTTCCATCAGCTCGTGCAGTTCATCATAGTCTAAAGGTTCGATGTCACAATACTGTTCCGCCAGGATCTGGACCGCCCGCCTGCGTGCGATATATTTTTCATTTTCTTTGGCGAGTTCTTCATCATAGGAATCACCGAGACAGTCTTTCACACTCACATCATCCGGTATACTGTATGCATCTCTGAGATTCTGCTCATAGAGAAGAGCATTTTCGTCCAGAAGCTCCCTGAATTCTGTCTCACTATACTCCAGTTCTCCTGAATCTCTCCTCCTGACAGCAAAAATAACAGCCCCTGCGCACAGACAGATACACAGACACAGCAGCAGACCGATGCCGGCTTTCTTAAACCTTCTCATTTCACCTCTCCTTTACGCAGTATTACTATGATTCGTATCTTTTCCGCCTCCTCCCTTCTTTTCCGTAAAATATACTTAGATTTTAGCATGGTTCCTCGGATCCTTCTTATATGATTCGGAATGCAGAAGTGCGTTTTTTATACTTTTCCGCCGTTTTTTCCACGCATTTTGTATATTTCACTCATGATCATATACAAGATTCTACCACCCGCCATTCTGTATATCACTGCAAAAAATTGCTGACCTGTTTCTAAAAATTGCTTTTTCCTTGTCATTTGTTCTGCGAAATCGTAGAATAGGCTTATCAGATTCAAAACGAAAGGAGTCCGCTATGCAGTCCCTTGAAGAAAAAGTATCTCCGCGGTCAGACTATTATGTGTATGTGCCGACCGCACTTGCGCGCAAGCTCTATCTGTATCCGCTGCATGTCGGTTATTTTATCTATGAACCGGGATACCACATCCGGCGCGACCGGTTCGACAGCTTCCTCATTATGTATATCGTTCACGGCACTGTTGACGTCATTGCCTGCGGCTCCGCATACCGCGCAAGAGAAGGCGAATTCGTGCTGCTGGACTGCTATCGCCCCCATCAGTACGGAAGCCAGGAAGAATGGGAGGCGTCCTGGCTTCATTTCGATGGTCCCCTGGCGAGGGAATACTACCAGGAGATCAGTTCACAGTACGGCAATGTACTGAGAACTGAGAATCCAAAAGCGCTCATCCACAGCATGAATAAAATCTGCAGTCTCTTCCGCACCGCATCGCCGGTCATAGAGCCGGAGATCTCCGGTTATATCACGAATATCTTAGACGGGCTCCTTGCGCCGTCTGCCGGAAGATCATCGGCTCAGCCGAGCTCGATCATAGACAGCGTCGCCTATATAAACGACCATTTTCAGGAGCAGATCTCGCTGAAGCATCTGGCAGAAAAAGCAAACCTGAGCCTGTATCATTTCACCAGGAGCTTTGCGAAGGAGACCGGTTTCACGCCTCACCAGTATCTGATCAACGCCCGGGTCTCCGCCGCAAAATTCATGCTGAAATCCTCGGAAATGCCGGTGAAGGATATCGGCTACAGCACAGGATTTCACTCCGAGAGCAGTTTCTGCACTACCTTCAAAAAGTGGGTCGGGGTCACTCCGACGCAGTACCGCGGGGACGCGGCAAATCAGGCATAGCAGAAAAATTTACAGCAGAAAGGAGTTGCTCAATCATAAGAAAAACAGGACTTCACACAAAAGGGAACTGGTATAAAGGCAATCTGCACACACACTCCACCAATTCCGACGGAAGGAAAACGCCGGAGGAGATCGTCAGGATATACCGGGAACACGGATATCAGTTCCTTGCTTTTACAGAACACGAATTCTACACGCACAACCGGGAGCTCACCGGCGAAGACTTCCTCATCCTTCCCGGCGTCGAACTCTCATGCAACAATCCGGATCCGTGGCGTATTTACCACATGCTCGGAATCGGCCGCCACGCAGCCGGAGATGAACTATCCTCAGGAAATGGATTCTCAGACAGGCAGTGCTTCCCTGTGCGGAAGTGGAAAGATCTCGGATCAGTCCAGTCCGCGCTGGACGAGATCCGGAATGCAGGCTGTCTCGCGGTCTTCAATCACCCAATCTGGTCCCGCCTGGAACTGACAGATTTTATCGATCTGGACGGTTATTCTGCCATGGAGATCTATAACTACGGATGTGCGGTGGAGAGCCATACCGGCCTGTGTATCGACTACTGGGATTCTCTGCTCAGGCGAGGCAGGAAAATATGGGGCATAGCCACCGACGACGCACACTTTGCACTGGAGGATTACTGCGGCGGCTGGGTCATGGTAAATGCGCCGGAGCTCACCATCGAAGCAGTCACCAGCGCGCTGGCGGAAGGAAATTTCTATTCCTCCAGCGGTCCGGAGATCTACCGGTATGAAGTCGAGGACGGCATCGTAAAGGTGGACTGCTCCGATGCACGTGAAATCCATTTTGTGACATACGAAAGCTTCGGAAATTCGCTCTTTGCACGCAGCGGAGAAAGCCTCACACACGGAGAGTTCCGTCTTTCCGGCGAAGAGCTCTATGTGAGGGTTGAGGTCGTGGACCACAGCGGGCGGACTGCCTGGTCGAATCCCATTTTTCTGAATGAGAAAACACCCGGAGAGTGTATGTGAATAAAACCGCACTGCAGAGCTGACTGATTCCAGATTGACTGATTCCGGATTGATCGATTTCGGATGTGACAGATTCCGGATGTGACAGAATAGAAAAGCGGGGTATGATGACTGCATGACCCATCATCCCCCGCTTTTTCTAAAAAGAAATTCTATTTTTTACTTCTCTGCTCTTAACTCCGCCGCTGCCGTCAGCAGTTTATCCGTCATCTCATCTGTCTCCTGCTGGGAAGCTCCTGTCAGTGCTCCAAAGCTCTTCGCCTGCTGATAAACAGCATCGAAGCGTTCCCATGCATCTGCGGTATAATCCTCTCTCCGGAGCATCCGCGCCTGCTCCAGCGCCTCAAAAAACTTTGTCTTATCTGCCGGAGCTCCGGCCCCGTGCACTGCGCCTTTGTCCGCCGCCTCTGTCTTATCCGCTTCCTCCTGGGTGCTCTCCGCATCTTTTCTCTCTGCTTCCGTCTCACAGGTTTCCGGAAGGAGTTCTCTTATGAGCGGCAGATCCACCTCCGTCTCCGGATCAAATTCATCCGAATCCATATACTTCTTGATCGAATAGAGCAGCTGCGCTGCCGCCGGAGAAGAACAGCCGATAAGATCGAGGGAACAGACCATCAGCCTGCCTCCGCCTGCCCTGGCCTCAAACAAAGTCCCCAGCCGTTCTCCCAGATCGATCGTCGGGATCGCCTGCACGATGGGCTTCAGTCCGGCAGGCGCATCATTCAGCAGAATGCTGCGTGAGCCTTCAATCATGTCAAACCACTGCCAGTCTGCGAACACTCCTGTGGGGAAATCGCGGAATACCGGATGCTCTGCATCGATACTGCATCCCAGCACATAGCCGTCTCCGTCCGCGCTGTGGAACATCGGGCTCCAGAAATCAGGACGGAAGGTCACAGCCCGGCTCTTTGGAAGGGCCTCCTTTGTCCCCCGGGAAATGATCAGCACTTTCCTGCCTGCCTCCAGATCCTTCACGGCGTCAGCGCCGGCACAGCGGTAAATCACAGTATCCCCAGAATCTGCCGGCACTTCCGCGATCTCCGGATATACCCACACCGGATAAGTATTCACGCCGACAGCATAAGGTGCGCTCTCTTTATCCGGCATCTGTTCCAGTTCCAGCCGCAGCGTCAGACGCGCAGCGCGGGAGATCCCGCTCAGATCCGCCCGGATCCTTCCCGCTGCCGTCACCCTGCCCTGCGCCGCAGAAACGCTGTCAGTCACTCCCTCCGCAACGCATTGTCCGTCCTCATCCTGAAGGCGCCACGCCACAGACGTCTGCAGATCAGAAGCACTGTAATTCGAGATCACAAGGCCGGCTGTAAAGCTCTCATTATTCTTCCACACAAATCCGGGCATCCTCGCAAGCACGGCAAGCTCAGAGCAGGACTGCCGGAACTCTTCCGGAGTAATATGCCCTTTGGATTCCATAAAAGCGTCGATCATCCCGACAAGCGCCGTTCCCTGTCCCGAGAAATCCTGAAGTCCCAGAAGCTGGAACCCGCCTGCTCCCGGAGTCCGCAGATAACTCTCTGTCATATAGCGGTACAGCATCGCAGAGAGTTCTCCGGAGGAACGATTAAACGCTTTATCCAGTCCGCCCATCCCCGCTCTCTCCAGGATCCCGCGGAAATGTTCCAGGTTTCTAGGCTTCAGCAGCGAATGCTTCGCATAATATTTCTCAATATCTTTTTCATAATCCGGATAGACCTGAAGCTGACCGACCTCGTGCGCCAGGAACGGGACCGGCGTCTTCTGCACATTGTCGCTGTGATCCCAGTCTGTCGAGGGATCGACCCTGTGCAGGAAATCCTCTCCGTATGTAGGCACTGACCCGGAGAAATCCACACGCTCTGTATATGCGCTCCAGCCCGCAATGTCCGTATACAGAAGCTGCGGTTCTGCTTCTTTCAGCCTTGCCAGGAATTCATCATAGTAATAAAATCCGGGGCGCAGTTCATTTCCCAGAGCCATCATAACCGCAGACGGCGAATTCAGCACCCACTTAAAAATCTCCATAGATTCTTCCCAGTAATAATCCGCCGCAGATGTATCTCCCTTGTCAATATCGCCGAACATCTTATGCCCCCACTGGGGCAGCTCAAACTGCACATAAAGTCCCAGCAGATCAGCTGCCCAAAACGCCGCTCTCGGCGGGACCCATGTATGGAACCTGACATGGTTAAATCCATATGCCTTATAAATCTTCATTACCTTCAGCCAGGAATCCAGATCCATCGGCGCATATCCAGTCATTGGAAATACAGCGCAGTTGATCTCTCCTCTCAGCTGCACCGGACGTCCGTTCACGGCGAACTGCTTTCCGCCGTCTTCCAGATACAGCGTTTCGAATTTTCTCATCCCGAAGCTTTCTTCTGCGGTAAAGCATTCCTTTTCTTCTTCCTTATTCCAGGACACTTCCGCCGTCATCCGATAAAGTGTCGGAGAGAATTCATCCCAGGAGAGGAATCCCTTTCCCATCTCATAGTCCAGCGAAAGCTCAGTTTCTCCCTGTCCTTCCTCGAAATGGAACGGAAAGTTCTGAACTGCCGGCGTATGGCTCAGCTTCTCATTGTTATAACTGGATGCCCTCAGCTCGATCACGCCGTCCTGAGCTCCTTCTCTGCCGCTTTGCGCCAGTTTCATTTTTACACACGCGGTCTTCCTGTCTGTATCCGGCCTGATCCGGAACTCCCGGATATAGACTGAGGGAAGCGCAGTCAGCTTCATCTCTCCCACGATCCCGTTCCAGTTCGTCTGCGTATGCTCGCTGACCATATGCCCCCACGGGAAATCCTTTTCAAATGTCGTATACATCGCCTCCGGCAGGCCTGCCGGAGAATTATCCACCTCTATCGTCAGAGTATGCTCTGCGCCTGTCTGCACATGGCTGCCAAGATCGTAGACATGAGGTGCAGTGTAGCTCTTCTGCTGTCCGTTTCCAATCGGAACACCGTCGATCCACACCCGCGTCTTTCTCGTCCGCTCCAGGAACAGGATGATCCTCCTCCCCTCCCAGTCCCGGGCAATCCAGATCCTCCTCTGATAAACTGCCGGTCCTGCATAGATGTGGTCGCGGTTCAGAAATGTAGGAGAGACATTTCCTCTGTTATCAATGCCTTTCCCGTTCTCATCCATGCTTCCCGGAAGCCTTACTGTCTCACAGAATTCCTGATCTTCTTTCCTTTCAGACATCGCGAACTGCCAAATGCCGGACAGATCGATACTGCTGCATCCTGTTTTCATAAACTGCCGTCTCCTTTTCTTCTCTTATTATAACTGTCCAAAACTAAGCTTTTTGCATTCTTCTGTACAGATTATAGTCTTGAATCCGACAGACTGCATTAGTAAAATTTGCGTATCTATTTAAAAAAATTGCCGTGTGTGATCTTAATCTCAATAGTACTGTTCACACCCTGGCTCCGCCCACATAAGTACGGTGTAAACAGCAGCATTTTAACGACAAAAAAAGAGACCCCGTAAACAGGATCTCTTTTCTATCATTTTATTATGCAATTACGCAAGCTTCATCGGGTTAACCTTAACGCCAGGTCCCATTGTGGATGTAAGGGTCACGCTCTTAAGGAACTGTCCCTTAACGGCTGCCGGTCTTGCCTTGTTGATTGCATCGATAAGCGTCTGGAAGTTGTCCGCTAACTGCTCCTCTGTGAAGGAAGCTTTTCCGATCGGCACGTGGATGATGTTTGTCTTGTCCAGTCTGTACTCGATCTTACCGGCTTTGATCTCGTTGATCGCCTTTGTCACGTCCATTGTAACCGTTCCAGCCTTCGGGTTCGGCATGAGACCCTTCGGTCCGAGTACACGTCCGAGACGTCCTACAACACCCATCATATCCGGTGTAGCAACAACAACGTCGAAATCAAGCCATCCCTCATTCTGGATCTTCGGGATCAGCTCGTCTCCGCCTACGAAGTCAGCGCCTGCTGCCTTTGCTTCCTCAGCCTTTGCGTCCTTCGCAAATACAAGGATGCGCACCTTCTTACCTGTTCCGTGCGGAAGAACTACCGCACCACGGATCTGCTGGTCAGCGTGGCGTCCGTCACATCCTGTTCTGATGTGAGCTTCGATCGTCTCATCAAACTTTGCTGTTGCTGTCTTTTTTACTAATGCAACTGCTTCTTCTTTGTCGTAGAGGTTTCCTCTCTCGACCTGTTTCGCAGCTTCGATATATTTCTTTCCTCTTTTCATTTTATAAAAACCTCCTTGTGGTATTCGCGGGATATTGCCCCTCCCACTAATCTATAAACCTCTGCATTCGGGTTTAGTCCATCGCTGAATGCCCGACTCTTACTCTTCTACAACAACACCCATGGAACGGCATGTTCCGGCTACCATGCTCATAGCAGCCTCAACTGTAGCAGCGTTCAGGTCCGGCATCTTTGTCTCAGCGATCTCTTTTAACTGCTCTTTTGTGATCGTAGCAACTTTGTTCTTGTTCGGTACGCCTGAACCGGATTTGATCTTGCAGGCTTTCTTGATAAGAACTGCTGCCGGCGGTGTCTTTGTGATGAAGCTGAAGCTTCTGTCATTGTAAACAGTGATAACAACAGGAATGATCAGATCTCCCTGATCTGCCGTTCTTGCGTTAAACTGCTTTGTAAATTCAACGATATTTACACCGTGCTGTCCAAGTGCAGGTCCAACCGGTGGTGCCGGAGTTGCCTTGCCGGCAGGAATCTGTAATTTGATATAACCTTCTACTTTTTTTGCCATTTTAAATTACCTCCTTGTGGTATTGGCGGGATCGCTCCCTCCCACTCATTCTTAATCCAATTTTTTCACTTCTGAAAAACCAAGTTCAACCGGAGTCTCTCGGCCAAACAGCTCAACATTGATAGACAGGCTCTTCTTCTGCTCGTTCATGCTCTGAACTACGCCGACCGTGCCTTCCCATGCACCGCTTAAAACGGTGACAGTATCACCGACTCCGAAGTCGACGACCACATCGTCCCGCTTGATGCCGAGATTTTCCATCTCGCTGTCCTCCAGCGGCACCGGTTTTGATCCCGGTCCTACGAATCCGGTAACGCCGCGGGTATTTCTCACAACGTACCATGTGTCGTCATTCATGATCATATGGATCATTACATAACCCGGAAGCATCTTTCTCTGCACTGTCCGCTGAACACCGTTCTTCAGTTCCACAACCTCTTCCATGGGAACACGGACTTCCAGGATCTGATCTTCCATGTGCCGGTTCTCGATCGCCTTGTCAATGTTTGTCTTAACTTTGTTTTCATACCCTGAATAGGTATGAACCACATACCATTTTGCCTCTGACATACAATCACCTTTCTGCTGCGGTCAACTATTTCACCAAAAAGTCAATTCCGTATCTCAGGATCACGTCGATCACTGCGATCACTGCGCCGAGCACTACGGACACTGCCACTACTGCAGTAGTCTGTCTTGCAAGTGTTTTCTTGTCCGGCCAGACAACCTTCTTGAATTCTGCCTGAAGCCCTTTGAACCAGTTCTTTTTCTGAGTTTTAGTATTCTCAGCCATTCTCTCCACTTCCTTCCGACGACTACTTCGTTTCCTTGTGCAGTGTGTGTGATTTACAGAACTTGCAGTACTTCTTAGTCTCCATGCGTTCCGGATGAGCTTTCTTATCCTTCGTCATGTTGTAATTACGGTTCTTGCATTCCGTACACTCTAATGTGATTCTTGTGCGCACAACTTCCACCTCGCTTTTAAGATATTCACTACGTGTTACTGATGGTTGCGAAGCCATCTGTTTTTAGGCATAAAAAAAAGACCTAACTTCCATTCGCCGTAGTATTGTATCATGATACGGCCGGGGAAGTCAAGCCTTTTCCCGTATATAACAAAACTTCTAGCAGCAGTTCATCCATAAGGATCAGTCTGCCCCCTGCTCTCCTTTCTGCTGCTCCGGCACACTCTCCTTATCCTCCCTGTGCTTTTTCCTGAGACGCTTATACACACTGGCTCTGAATAAAGTATAGATGACCGACACGATGGGGATAAAGATCAGCATTCCCACAACGCCCATCAGGCTGCCGCCCACTGTGACTGCGGCAAGCACCCAGATCGACGGAAGTCCCACCGAACTTCCGACCACTTTTGGATAGATGAAGTTTCCCTCGATCTGCTGCAGGATCAGGAACATGATCACAAAGATCAGCGCCTGGAGCGGATCCACCATCAGGATCAGGAACGCACCCACAAAGCATCCGATAAACGCGCCGAAAATAGGGATCAGCGCCGTAAACGCAATGAGCACGCCGACCAGAAGGGCATACGGCATATTGATGATGCTCATCACAACAAAAAACATCGTTCCCAGTATGAGCGCCTCCACGCACTGTCCCGCAAGGAAACTGGAAAACGTCTTTGATGTCAGGGAGCACACCTCGAGAAAGCTCTCCACTTTGTTCTCAGGGAGAAATGCGTACAGCACCTTCTGTACCTGCACTCTCAGCTTTTCCTTCTGTAGAAGTACATAACACGCAAAGACAAACGCAATGACAAATGTCGTAACACCGCTCACAATGGAACCGATCGCGGACATCGTCGAATTGAGGATATTGCCTGCCCCGTTCTGGAAAAAGGAGACCGCCTGGTCCACAAGCTGATCAAGATCCAGGTTCAGCCCGTCCAGCCACGCCCGCACCTCGCTGTTGTCCGTGAACAGTTCCTCCAGGAAGCGCTGGGCTTCGGGAATAAATGTCTGGATCGTCTTCCCCAGTGAAATGACTGTCTTGGTCAGTTCCGGGATCACGACAAACATGACAAGGACCACGACGCCGATCAGGACAGCGATCGTCAACACAAGGCTGATCGGCCGCGCGATCCGGTTCGCGATCTTCTTGTCTTTCAGATATCTGTTGTAAAACAGCTTTTCCTCAAAAAAGCTCATCGGCACGTTCAGCACAAACGCGATGCCGCCGCCGAGCAGAAACGGAAAGATGATCCCGAAGACAAAGCGGATCGCATCAAAGATCATCTTATAGTTCCACAGAGCGATCAATATAATGATCGTAAAGAGGATCAGCTGTCTCATCTTTCTCATATTTTCTTTATCAAGTTTCATTTTTCCTCCTAACCGCCTGTTAAAGTATTGCCGGTTCTGATATGCTTTTATTCCATTACACAAGGAATCCTGCTTCCGTGTAAGTTTGCAGATATAGGATAGCACATGTTTACCGGGCGAACAACCTGATTAAGAAAATCTTTATGTTTTCAAAGTAACAATCCAGCCATACGGAAATAGTGCGGGCTGAACTGTTACTTTTCATCTGTCTTCCCATGTCTCTTAGTACTTTCAAAGAAACCGGACAGACGCGCCAGACAGACAGAAGCGGACTTCCCGCCCGCTTCTGTCATGTACTTTTATTCCTTCTCGCTGTAATGATGCGCCTCTTCAAGCATCATATCCTTTACCTTCATCAGCCGGATCTGGGTGCTTCTCTCATTCTCATCCAGCTTCATCGTAATATATTTTATGTTTTCCTCCGTCTCCGGTATGATCACATGCTCCAGGGCGTTCACGCGCCTTCTCGTCTTCTCGATCTCCGCCGCCATGAGCTGGCATGCCTTCTCGCATTCCGCCAGCCTTATCATATCAGGCAGGACATCCGACAGGGATTTGACCGCCCCGTCCAGATCACTCGACGTAAAGGCGAATCCGTAAGAATAAATGTCATTCTCGTCAGCAGTCCTTGTGCTGTAGGAAAAGGCAGGGATGTCAACACTCATGACATTCTTCTTCCCGACCTCAAGCTCCACTTCCTGCTTCGGAGCCAGCAGCGCCGTATTGAGCGCCGCCTCTGACATTCCCGCCTTGGCGATGACGAAGTTGCGGTCCGCCGACCGGATCCCCGCCTCCACTCGTTTACGAAGGGTCATGTTCTCTCTCACCAGATCCAGATACTGGCGCATCAGTTCATCCCGCTTGTCTTTTAAAAGCTTGTGGCCGCGGATCGCGGTGACACGCTTCTTCTTGAGCCTGGTCAGCTCCATCCGGGTAGGATTTACATGTTTTGCCGCCAAAG
>HHCFR05603__coassemble_879_pt1 | contig 19105 bp, 17 predicted proteins | sample HHCFR05603__metabat2_high_PE_041 | metagenome-assembled genome bin HHCFR05603
TGAATATTTCGGCTTAAAAATAGCAAAAAGATGCTGCCGCATCTATGATTTTCTAATCATTGATGCGACAGCATCTTTTCTGCTTGTGATCACTTTGCGTTTTAATTTATTACTCTGCTGAAATAGCACCTGTCGGGCAGGCAGCCTCACATGCTCCGCAGTCTACGCAAGCATCAGCGTCGATCTCATATTTGCCATCGCCTTCGGAGATAGCGCCTACAGGACATTCGCCCTCGCAAGAACCACAGCTTACGCATTCATCACTAATTACGTGTGCCATAGTATGTATCCTCCTTCTTCTGATTACGAAAACGGTTCGTCCCCTTTTCGTTACCTACATTTTAATACAATCATGTTAAATATACAAGAGATTTTGATGTTCAAAATCCAGTACGTTGATCCGGAAATAAAAATTTAAGAAAAAAATACTTTATTTTTTGTACGTATGGTGTATTATAGTGAAATGATGCCAGTTGACCGGGGAAAGAGAAATTCACTTAACGGAGGCTAAAATGAAGAAAAAGTTTGTTTCAGTACTATGTGCTGCTGCGTGTGCGGGTATGGCACTGTGTGCATGCAGCCCGGAGAAGGAAGAGAATGTTTTTACGGGAGAGACTGCGAACGAGCCGGCTTACCAGGCAAATCTGGACGCGATCACTCCGTCCGCCTACAGAGATGTGGAAGGACTTGATCTGGAGCCGGGAACTTATATATCAGTGATCGGAAAGGAAGAGAATTCTTCCTACTGGAAGCAGATCAGGGCAGGCGTTGAGCAGGCGGCTGCGGATCTGAATGAAGCGCTGGGATACAGCGGGGGTGATCAGATCAAGGTGCTCTATAATGCGCCGGCAGACGGGGAGAATATTGACGAGCAGGTCAACATCCTGGATGAAGAGCTCGCCCGTTATCCGGATGTGATCGCGATCGCAAGCATCGATCAGGACGCTTCCGGCGTACAGTTCGATCTTGCGGCTGAAAACGGGATCCCGATCGTTGCGTTTGATTCGGGAAATGTCTACCAGGAGATCCAGTGTACCTGCAGAACGGACAATTCACAGGCGACGGCGGCAGGTGCGTCCAAGCTGTGCGAAGCTGTCGGAGACAGCGGAGAGGTCGCGCTGATCGTACATGATTCTGTGTCGGACAGCGCGAAGGAGAGAGAGGCGGCCTTCCGCGACACATTATCAGCAGAGCATCCGGGGGTCACAGTCGCTGAGACGATCTATATGGATGACCTGGATGAGATCAAGAAGAATGCGGCGGCGGAGCAGCTCAATGTCACGCTGGAAGAAGCAGAGGGGCAGCAGACCGCGGAAGAAGGACAGGACACGGAACAGAGCGATGAGACAGCTGCAGTCATGGATGAGATCAATTCCATCGCGGACAGCATGAGCGATGAGGATGCAGTTGCGTACTGTCTTTCGAAGCATCCTGATCTGAAGGGGTGCTTCGGCACAAATGTCAATGCCACTCAGCTGGGGCTGAAGGCCTTAAAGAATATGGACAAGATCGATGACGTGGTGCTGATGGGATTTGATGCCGGTGCAGAACAGATCGAGGCGCTTCAATCGGGAGAGATCGACGGTCTTGTTGTTCAGAACCCGTTCGGGATCGGCTATGCAGCGGTCGTCGCGTCGGCGCGGACCGTCCTGGAGATCGGAAATGAGGCGGAAGTGAATACCGGTTATGTCTGGGTGGATCAGGAAAATATGGAAGAGAAATCTGTTCAGGCAATGCTGTATGAGTAGAATATAGGCAGAAGAAAAAAGCAGTCGCGCGACTGCTTTTTCTTTTTCAGGCTTTGCTTAAGGAAAAGATGAACTCCGTTCCCACGCCCTCGGTGCTTATGACGTTGATGTGTTCATCGTGTGCCTGTATGACTTCTTTGACAATGGACAGCCCCAGCCCGGTGCCTTTCTTGTCTTTTCCTCTCGACACATCGGATTTATAGAAGCGTTCCCAGATTTTGTTCAGCTCTTTCCGCGGGATTCCGATGCCGCGGTCCTTGACTGAGATAAAGATCTTGTCGTTTTTCTCAGTCACCTCAACCGTAATGGTTGATTCATTTTCGCTGAACTTGACTGCGTTGTCAAGCAGGTTGTAAAGTACCTGCTGGATCTTGCGCCTGTCGGCATAGACCCGCACCGTATCAGGCAGGAGCAGCAGCTCGATGGAAATATGTTTTGGAGTGCAGACGCCCTCGAATGACGCCGCGGTGTTTTTGATCACTTCCTGGATATCGAATCTTGTTTTATCCAGGAGCAGTTCCTTTGTGTCAAATTCGTTCAGTGTGAGCAGATCCGAAGTCAGGTCTGTCAGCCGTTCTGTCTCGAAAAGAATGATTTTCAGATACTTCTCATGGAGCTCCGGGGGGATAGTCCCGTCGTACATCGCCTCCACATACCCTTTGATGGAAGTGAGGGGAGAACGGAAGTCATGAGATACATTCGCCACGATCTTTTTCTGATAATCATCCATGTCTTTGAGCTGTACAGCCATAAAGTTGAGCGACGCCGACAGATACCCCATCTCATCGTGCGCGGACACGGGGATCTCGTATTCCAGATTCCCCATGGCATACTGCTTCGCCGCCTCGGTGATCTGCCGGAGCGGTCTGTAGACAAAGAAATGGAATCCCAGCAGAAAGATAAAGGACAGCAGGAAGATGACGAACAGGGAGATGTAGACCGGAACCAGCAGGGAGCTGCAGATCTCGTCAAGCGAGGAGACTGGCTTGTGGATCAGAAGATATCCTTCCGTTGAAAATCCCTGAGTTACCGGCGCCATCACGGTTATGACGTCTTCGTCAAAGTAGTCGTGGTAGGTGCCCACAATAAATTGATTTCCGCCGATTTCCGCCGGATTAAAGTCTTCGATGATCTCCGGGGAGGAAGTGCCCTCCACATTCGACGAGGTGATCATCGTACCGTCGTCCTTCACAAACCAGAGTGAGGACTCAAGGTAGAGTCTCATTGCGGCGAGCTGGGACTGTACTGCCCAGATGGGGGAGCCGTCCGTAAAGTAGGAGGGAAGATAATCATTGGCGATCAGTGTCGCCTCCCGGTAAAGAGTCCGGGAGGTGTCTTCCTCCAGCCTGTCAGTGAGCAGCTCCTCCGTCAGCGTGGCGGTAGTAAATATGCACAGAAATCCGAAGATGATGTACAGCGCGATAAATTTCAGATGTAGAATACTTTTCATAATAAGCAATATCTCCGAAGTTCAGGTTACCTGGTCTCAAATTTATATCCGATGCCCCAGACAGTACTCAGGCTCCAGCGCGGATGATCTTTGATCTTCTCGCGGAGGCGCTTGATATGAACGTCAACGGTCCTTGTATCCCCCACATATTCATATCCCCAGATACGGTCCAGCAGCTGTTCTCTTGTGAAGACCTGGTTCGGGGAGGAGGCCAGACAGTAGAGGAGCTCAAGCTCCTTTGGCGGCATCTCCACATTTTTTCCGTCGCAGACGACGGAATAGTTGGTCAGGTTGATGGTGATGCCGTCGTACTCTACACATTTTGTCTTCTCCCGTTCCGGTGCTTCTGCCTTGACGGGATGATAGCGCCGCAGGACCGCTCGGACGCGGGCGACCATCTCTTTGGAATCAAAGGGCTTCATGATATAGTCGTCTGCTCCCAGTTCCAGGCCGAGGACCTTGTCGAACACTTCTCCCTTTGCAGAGAGCATGATGATCGGAGTGGAAGACCTGGCGCGGATCTCCCGGCACACCTGGTAGCCGTCCATGCCTGGCAGCATCAGGTCCAGAAGGATCAGACTGGGCTGGTATGTGTCAAAAGCCGCAAGGGCATCCTCCCCGTTGTAGACCATTTTGGTGTCAAAACATTCCTTTGTGAGATACAGGGAGATGAGTTCCGCAATATTTTCATCGTCATCGACGATCAGAATTTTCTGTTTTCCTATCATATTATTTATACCTCCTTCATACAGCCGCCGGCTGTATCCTGTTCTGTGCGAATTCTGTTATCCCGGTTCCGGGATCATCCCAGCTCTACGATCGTGACTCCTGCGTCGCCCTCTCCGAACTCTGCGAGATGGTAAGACTTAACATGTTTCTGGCGGCGCAGATATTCGTGGATCCCTTTTCTGAGCGCTCCGGTTCCCTTTCCGTGAACGATCCGGACAGTATTGAGGTGAGAGAGCAGCGCGTCGTCCAGGTATTTGTCCAGCTCCGCAACAGCCTCGTCCACGGTCTTCCCGAGCAGATTGATCTCGGGGCTTACCGAGAGAGACTTGCTCATCCCGATCCGGCCTTTGGAAGAATGCTTCAGTTTCTTCGGCGCGTAGGGAGAGGGCTCCTCGATGATCTCCAGGTCTGATATATTTACCTGAGACCGGAGAATGCCCATCTGTACGGTGACATTTCCCTTTGAATCAGGACGTGAAGTGATCGTACCGGTCAGGTTCATGCTGAGTACTTTGACCGACTCTCCGAGCTTGAAGTCGCTCGGCTTGTATTTCTTTTTCGGTTTCTGAGCCTTGAGGGAAGAGGCAGCGGCAGTGTCATTGATCTTCCGGCGGAGGCGGTCGCGTTCTTTCTCCATCTCCGCGGCGGAGATATTCTCCCTGCCGAATTTGCGGAAGTTCTTGATCGTCTCGTCGGCCACTTCCTTTGCCTCGCGCAGGATAGCGTTTGCCTTTTCATTTGCCTCACGAAGGATGCGGTCCCGCTGCTCATCCAGTTTTGCCTGACTCTCTTTTGCCTTCTGTTTCAGGGCTTCTGCTTCCCGGCGGTAGGCCGCGATCTCTTCCTGTTCCTTCTCGATCGTGCGTCTGCTCGCCTCAAGGTCGCTCAGAAGATCCTCAAAAGAGACGTCCTGCTCGCTCAGCCGTTTCTTCGCATCTTCTATAATAAAGTCCGGCAGTCCCAGTTTCCCTGAGATGGCGAAGGCGTTGCTCTTGCCGGGGATTCCGATCAGCAGCCGGTAAGTAGGACGCAGGCTCTCCACGTCGAACTCACAGCAGGCGTTTTCAACTCCCGGAGTGGAGAGGGCATAGACTTTCAGCTCGCTGTAATGAGTGGTCGCCATGGTGCGGATCCCGCGCTGGTGAAGATAAGAGAGGATGGCTGTCGCCAGCGCAGCTCCCTCTGTCGGGTCCGTGCCGGCTCCGAGCTCGTCAAAGAGGACCAGTGAGCGCTCATCCACTTTCTTGAGGAAAGAAACAATATTCGTCATATGGGACGAGAAGGTACTTAAGCTCTGCTCAATGCTCTGCTCGTCGCCGATGTCCGCATATACCTGACGGAAAACCGCGAGCTCTGAATGATCTCCGGCGGGGATATGGAGCCCGGCCTGTCCCATCAGGGTGAACAGTCCTACGGTCTTAAGGGACACTGTCTTACCGCCTGTGTTCGGTCCGGTGATGATGAGAAGTGTGAAGTCTTCTCCCAGAGAGACCGTGATCGGGACGACCGTCTTCGCGTTCAGGAGCGGATGGCGCCCCTCGCGGATGCGGATGCGCCCCTCCTCGTTGAACATGGGCCGGCTGGCGTTCATGGAGAGAGCAAGTGCGCCTCTCGCAAAAATGAAGTCCAGGTCAGTCATGGTGCGGTAATCTGTCCGGATCTCTTCGATATACTGTGCCGCCTCACTGCTCAGGCCGGCAAGGATGACCTGGATCTCCTCCTGCTCCTGGGCATAGAGTTCCTTTAAGTCGTTGTTCAGCTTTACAACCGCCATCGGTTCGATGAAAAGGGTGGAACCGGTGGAGGACTGGTCGTGGATAAGTCCCTGGACCTGTCCGCGGTATTCTGCTTTGACCGGCAGACAGTAGCGGTCTCCTCTCATGGTGATGATCGGATCCTGGAGATAAGTCCTCAGAGATCCGTTCACCAGACCGGTCAGTGTGGAGTGGACCTTGTCATTGATCGCATTCATGCTGCGGCGGATCCGCTTCAGCGCCGGACTGGCGTCATCGCTGATCTCATCCTCTGAGAGGATGCACCGTTCAATTTCATTGGTGAGAGGAGTGAGCGGCTCCAGACAGCTGAAATATTCATCCAGGCAGTCGGAAGAGTCATCCTGTGTCTCGTGCCGTCCGTATGCTTTTACACGAGCGGTATTGGCAAGCAGGCGGCTGATGCGCAGTAGCTCAGTGATGCTGAGCGCGCCGCCGACCTCAAGCCGTTTCATGGACTCTTCTATTGGCGCCGCATCGCCGAAGGAGATCCGTCCTTTCTGTACGATCCGGGTAAATGCAGCGGCAGTCTGCTCCTGAAATGTGTTGATCTTGTCAATGTCAGTCATCGGCTTTAAACGCCGGCAGAGCTGCTGCCCCCGGAAAGAGGAGGCCTCTTCCACGAGCAGTGCGGTGATCTTGTCAAATTCCAGTTTTGTCAAAGTTTTCTGATTCATAATACCTCTTATCTATAAAATTTGATCTCAATAAAAAATTTCATGTTATAACGAAATTACAGTTGAGCAGTTCGATGATACATGTTCCATTCTACCCCATTATCCGGGCAAAGAAAAGGTTTTTTGGCGAGTTTTATGGGGCGTGCCGGCCGGAAAAGATTGAACAATCCGGGGGAATCGGTTATACTAGAACACGGAAGACATTTATGCCTGTAGGAGATTTACGCCTATGCCGTATGATGAAGATCCTCGCATGAGTCATGAGGATGACTCGGAAAAAAACAGAGAGATACAGCAGATCGCGCAGGAGGGAGACCCGGAGGAAAATGACCGGGAGGACAAATATTCCTTCCTTCAGGAGACGATCAAGACGAAGCCGATAAGCAGGGAAAAACTCATAAGACAGCTTATCCGGATCGCAGTATGCGGAGTGCTGCTGGGAGGATTTGCCTGCCTTGGTTTTTTTGCGCTCAAACCGTGGGCGCAGAGCTGGTTCAGGGGGGATCCTCAGACGGTGACGATCCCGGAAGATGAGCAGCCTTCGGAAGAAGAGGACGCCTCGGCGGCAGCAGAGGCACCGGCAGAGCAGGTGCTGGATGCGGAGAGTTATGAAGAGATCATGGACAGTATGAATGCAGTCGCACAGGAAGCGCGGAAAGGCACCGCGTCGGTCAGCGTGGTCAGCGCTGAACAGGACTGGAATACAGAAGCAACCGGGATCCGCCCTTCGGTGACAGGGGTGATCACTGCAGACAACGGGCAGGAACTTTTGATCCTGGCGGATGACTCACTGTGTGGTGAGGGAGATGCCTGGAACGTCACGTTTTCCGACGGGACAGTCCACAGCGCATCCCTCAAGCAGCGCGATGCGACCAGGGGGCTTGCCGTGTTCAGTGTGGCGAGGACAGGAATAGCCAGTTCAACGTGGAATGCGGTGAAGGTATCGGTCCTGGGCAACTCCAATCTTGTAAAGCAGGGACAGGCGGTGATCGCCCTTGGAAGCATGTTCGGATATGCGGACGGGGCTGCCTATGGAATCATTAGTTCAAATGATTATCAGGAAAAATTCTACGACGGCGAATGCAGTGTGCTGTCTACGGATATCGCAGCGGGATCAGATGGAACGGGGGTTCTGTTTAATCTGGACGGTGAGGTGATCGGACTGATCTCCTCTAAGATCTGGGACGATGAGGATGAATCCACGGCAAACGCGTATGCCATCTCGGATCTGAAGACAACTATCGAACTTCTGGCAAACGGCGACAGCGTGCCCTATATCGGAATATACGGGACAGCGGTGACAAGCGCCATCCAGAAGGAGCAGGGAATCCCGGAGGGCATTTACGTGATCGAGGTAGATCCGGATTCACCGGCGATGGCGGCGGGAATCCAGAACGGAGATGTGATCTGGGAGGTCGGCGGCGAGGATGTATCGAGCGCTGCGGCATATCAGCGGGCGCTGTTCGATACAATGACCGGTGATACGGTCACGCTCAGAGGGAAACGTCTGGGCACAGACGGTTATGTGGATGTTGAGTTTACAGTGACCGTCGGAAGCAAAGAAGGATAGAAAGAGGAAAGAAATGAGATATATTAACGGACTGCATGAAGGTGAGACGATAAGGAATGTTTATCTCTGCAAAGGGAAACGTTCCGCTGAGACAAGGAATGGGAAGCCATATGACAATCTGCTCCTTCAGGACAAAACAGGAATACTGGACGGGAAGGTGTGGGATCCGAATTCCCAGGGAATCGCAGATTATGAGGAGAAGGATTTTATCGAAGTATATGGGGATGTCATCAGCTACAACGGCAATCTCCAGCTGAATATCAAACAGATCCGCCGCGCGGAGGAAGGCGAGTACAATCCGGCGGACTATATGCCAACCACCGAAAAGAGCGTGAGCGGAATGTATGAGGAACTGACTGCATATATCCGTCAGATCTCAAACCAGTATCTGAGACAGGTGCTGGAGTTCTACTTTATCAATGACGAACAGTTCATAAAGAAATTCAAAGGGCACTCGGCGGCAAAGACAGTGCATCACGGCTTCTCAGGAGGGCTCCTGGAGCATACACTGAGCGTTCTTCATATGTGCGAATATTTTGCCGGTGCATATCCGATCCTGAACCGGGATCTTCTGTACACCGCTGCGATCTGCCATGACATCGGAAAGACAAGAGAACTGTCGGATTTCCCGGATAATGATTATACAGATGAAGGCCAGCTGATCGGCCACATCGTGATCGGCGTTGAGATGATCGATGAGGCGATCCGCACGATCCCGGATTTCCCACCGAAGCTCGCCAATGAGCTGAAGCACTGTGTGATCGCACATCACGGGGAGCTGGAGTACGGCTCGCCCAAGAAACCGGCCCTTGCCGAAGCGCTGGCACTCAATCTGGCGGACAATGCGGATGCCAAGATGCAGACGCTGACAGAGCTTTTCAAAGGGAAGACAGGAACGGAATGGCTTGGATACAACAGACTCTTTGAGTCAAACTTAAGAAGAACATCGGGGACGTAAAACGGCATGTGATGAACACAGATGCGGGGATGCGTCCCCGCTTTTATGAAAAGGAGCAGGATATGCAGAAGAATGATATGGCCACAGTCACGATTGAAGATATCGGCGTGAACGGGGAAGGGATAGGAAAAGTGGACGGCTATACGCTGTTCATCAAGGATGCGGTGATCGGCGACCGGGTGGAAGTCAAAGTCATGAAGGCGAAAAAGAACTATGGATACGCCAGGCTGATGAAGATCCTGGAGCCCTCCGCCGCGAGGGTGGAGCCGAGATGCCCATTTGCCAGAAAGTGCGGCGGATGCCAGATTCAGGAAATGTCCTATGGGCAGCAGCTCGCGTTCAAAGAAAAGAAAGTGAGGGGAAACCTTGAACGGATCGGCGGGTTCGCACCGGACATTCTGGACCGCGTGATGGATCCTGTCCTTGGCATGGATGAGCCCTTCGGATACCGCAATAAGGCACAGTTCCCCTTCGGCACAGACAAGGAGGGCAGACCTGTGACCGGATTCTACGCAGGCAGGACCCATGACATCATCGCAAACACAGACTGTGCTCTGGGCGTGCCGGTGAATCAGGAGATACTGGAGATCATCCTTGCATTTATGAAGGAGTACGGGATTCCTGCCTACGATGAAAAGACCGGACAGGGGCTGCTGAGGCATGTCCTGATCCGCTATGGGTTTACGACAAAGGAGATCATGGTCTGTCTCGTCGTAAACGGCAGCAGGATCCCCCGCGCGGAAGAATTGATCTGCAGGCTGCGCGGGATCGACGGGATGACCAGCATTTCCCTGAGCCCGAATACCAGACAGACCAATGTCATCATGGGAGATTCCTATCAGGTCCTCTGGGGACAGGGATATATCACGGACTACATTGGGAACGTCAGATATCAGATCTCGCCTCTGTCCTTCTATCAGGTGAATCCGGTCCAGACAGAGAAGCTCTACTCCCTTGCCCTGGAGTATGCCGGGCTCAGGGGCGGCGAGACTGTGTGGGATCTCTACTGCGGCATCGGGACGATCTCCCTCTTCCTCGCGCAGAAGGCAGGACAGGTGTACGGCGTGGAGATCGTGCCACAGGCGATCGAGGATGCGAAGAAAAACGCCGGGCTCAACGGGATCACCAATGCGGAATTCTTTGTCGGGAAAGCGGAAGAGATACTGCCGGAGTATTATGAAAGGTACTCCCAGGAGCACGGCGGGGAGTCTGCCCGCGCGGATGTGATCGTGGTGGATCCGCCGCGGAAGGGCTGCGATGAGACTCTGCTGGAGACGATCGTGAAGATGCAGCCGGAGAAGGTCGTGTATGTGAGCTGTGATTCCGCGACGCTGGCACGGGATCTGAAAGTGCTGTGCGGCGCGGGGTATGAGCTGGAGAAGGCGAGACCGGTGGATATGTTCCCGATGACCGTTCACGTTGAGACGGTAGTACTATTGTCCAAACTCAATACCAAGCAGCATATCGAGGTGGAGTTGAATCTGGATGAGATGGATTTGACGGCAGTAGAGAAAAAAGCTACCTATCAGGAAATTAAGGATTATGTACTGGAGCATAGTGGCTTGAAAGTCAGCAGCTTGTATATCGCACAGGTAAAGCAGAAGTGCAGGATTATCGAGCGTGAGACTTATAATACGCCGAAATCCGAAGATTCTAGGCAGCCACAGTGTCCGCCGGAGAAGGAAAAGGCGATTATGGAGGTTCTGAAGCATTTTGGGATGATTTAAGGAGAGCAACAATATGGATTGTGAATTTCGAAGTACAATCTAGATCATTGTGTTGTACCAAGGCAGCATCCTCGGTTTGAAAGCAATTTTTCAAGAGTTCACGTATAATCGTGAAGCATGATGAATTTCAGACGAAAAGTATAAAGTTTGAAAAAGAGTTGGGGTACTTCTTGGAGAAAATCCGATAGGTGCCCTTTTCTTATTCCTGCGGTCAGCTTCTGTTGATAGTTAAATCTTAAACTTTGGAGGTACACAATGAAAGATGAAAGTTGCCGAAGGTGTAATAATGGATCTGAAGCGCCGGGACTGGCTTGAGTGGGACGTAAACTATGAACAGTATCCGTAGCTGGGTAGAGGAAGTCATCTATCTGTAAAGGATGAATCCATAATAAACGAATCATTTCATCGAAAAGTGACACCTAGGGTTGTCCTGAAAACTACGAGATAGGACAACCCGATAAAAGATTACTGGTTGATAATAGATTTAAGTTTATGTTCGTTAAAAACAGGAATTGCATCCAACATCCCATCAAACAATGCGGTATACACTTTTTTGTCTGCTCTAAGTTGATATTTTTCAAGAGGATTTATGATAGATGCTCCATGCTTGTTTTTATTGACGAAGCATATTTCATCGTTTCGCAAAAAATCTGCTGCCAGCAAGCGTGATTCATGTGATGTGATAATTAACTGCGTATTTCTTTTTTGCGCCATTTCCAGGAACAACTCTATCACTTTCACAGTCATTGCCGGATGCAAGCAACGATCAATTTCATCAATCACAAAGATACGATTATCTGAAATTTTAAAAAGAATCTCAATCAAATCCAAAAGTCTGGCTGTACCATCAGACTCTTCATTAAGGTCGAAATAGACATCCTCTTTTTCATGGCTAAACTCAATCGTTGTGATAGTCACATTATTATCAGCATCTATTTCAAATGTGTAGAACTCTTTATAAGAACGTGCCATGATTCTCGGACGGTCATCTTCGTCTGAACGTATGCGAGCATTTGCCTTTTCTAAGTCAGATACAATTTTATTGTATAGTTCATCTGGTATTTTATTTTTAATTACTTCTACCGGGAGTTCAACCACCTTCAATTCGCTGATACCTGTACCCAACGCATTTAGCAGTTCTGCTATTTCCTCAAGATTTGAATCTGTAAAATATGGATACCCTGTCAAAATACAGTCTGGGAAACTAATGTTTAACTTAATTGCAAACCATTCAAATATATTGCGAAGTACTTGAAGCTCGGGAAAATCAGAAAACATCTTTCCCTTGTTCTTGTTTATTATGGATAGAAAAAGCGTTTCTTGATCATTTACGCTATCTTCTCCATAATTATTTAGTTTTGCAATTGTATCTGGTTGTTTAAAATATTGTCCTACTACAAAAGTTTCCGTAGTAGTATCTCTCTCAAACAATACCTTTTGTGAATCCGAATTACCATGTTCATATAGGTACTCTTTTAAAATGCTTCCTGTCGACAGGACAATTGAAAAACCGTATGTGAACACCTTTGAATCACATAGAATTTTAATTTCAAAGTCTGATGGTGCATTTTTCTTTTCTGGATTCAATCTATAATATTTATTTGAAAAGCCGCGGGGCAAACCATGAAGAACCATATTCTGCATGAATTGAAATGCAGATACCAAATTGGATTTACCAGATGCGTTAGCCCCAAGAATTACCTCACATTTGGTCAGTTTCAACTTCTTGTAGCTAAAAATACGTTCAGAATATTTTCTAGCCTTTCCGGCGGTCATTGAAAAAGTCTCTTTCTCATCAAAAGACAAAAAATTAGAAACTGTAAATTGAATCAGCATAGCATTCTCTCCCATTCTTTAATGCGTTAATTCATATTACACTGAAAAAACGATTTTGTCAATTAAAATTGATATCATAAGTGCTATTAGACTCAATTGTGCACGGATAAAACGATTTTTTCGATAAATTATTGACTTTTGTGAATGGGTATGGTAAAGTGTCAATAACGGTAGCACTCATGACTGCTGAGTGCTATCAAAACGATAGAAAGAGAGGTATTCCTGTGAAGAATATACCTGAACGTCAAAAAGACATCCTGTCCATCATCGCTAGCCTTGATATTTCGCCGACAATGTACAGGAATGCCGTTGAAAAGTACAAAGCGATAACAAAGTTTCTCAGCGATTGTGGTATTGAAGCCGACATGTATCCGCAAGGTTCCTTTGCTTTTGGGACCGTAGTCCGTCCAAATGCCAAAGATCCCTCTGCAAACTACGATTTGGATTTTATCTGTCAAGTTAGCGGCAGCCGGGCGGATTATGCGCCGAGCGAGCTTCGCCAAAAAATCGAAGACGCATTCACTTCTAGTGCCATCTATGGAGGGAAACTAAAAGTATGTAAGGAATGTTTTACTGTTGAATATGCCGATATCAACGGCGTGGGTTTTACAATCGACATCGTTCCTGCCGCAGATGAAACTAGTGAAAACAAAAAACGCCTCACCCAAAAAAGTTTGGCGCCTGAACTGATCGGCACAGCAATTGCTATTCCAAAGCACAACGGCGAACGGAATTACTCGTGGTTAACCAACAATCCCAAAGGATTTCGTACATGGTTCGACAAGATTAACGAGCCTTTTTTAGCCGCATCAAGAGAGACTTACCGACAACATCTCTTTGAAGATAACAGAACACTTTTCTCCTCCGTTGAGGAGATCCCACATGGACTGGATCGTTCTGCCCTTCAACGTGTAATTCAACTTTTAAAATACCACAGAGATGTATATTATGCCAAACTCGAGGATGGCGATGATCTCAAGCCGATATCTGCAATAATCAATGCAGTCGCTACTCAGATTGCCTCGCAGTACACTCCCTATTGTTCTGTCTTTGAATTGCTGGAGTATGTACTCAACGAACTCAATATCTACGCCCAACAAGAAAAGCTCACATTTAAGGAGTTTACGCAGATGTATGGTAGTCGTACTGTTTTCTCTCGACCGGATGGGAAATGGTACATATCAAACCCTGCTAATCCGGAGGACAATTTGGCTGACAAGTGGAATCAAGACGGAAGAATCCCAACGTATTTCTTCCGGTGGGCCAAAGCTGTTAGAACCGACCTCATTGAATCTTTGCAGCAGGAAAATGAACAACAATTTAGAATAGCAATCGAAAATGGACTTGGGAGCATAGCGGTATCTTCTGTTCTGGGAAAAAAGTATTGTAGTCCAATTACTCCGAAGCCTATAGTTTTGCAAGGCGCAGCAAAACCCTATCGAAGCCTATGATTTTTTCCAAAGAATCAGCAGTGCAGCAGGTTAATAACCTACTGCACTTATACGATAAATTGCAGATATGCACAATGGATGAGACACAAATTGTACTTGTTGGTCCTATTCTGGTTAACCGCTCTTCAAAAGGGTTTCAAGTTTGCAAAGAGTATACGGTGAAAATTGTCATCCCGTTGGAATCAGAAGAGCTTCCTTATGTGTTAGACACTGGCAACCACATCGATAGCAACTATCCACATCGATATCTAAGTGGAAAGTTATGCCTTGAAACAGATGCTAATGTCAAGATACGGTTTATTGATGGCTTTTCCCTCGAAGCATGGATGACAGAATATGTTGAACCATATTATTTTTCGTATGAATTTTTTCAACGCTATGGAGAATTTCCATTTGGAGAGCGTGGGCATGGTTGGGACGGAATTATTCAAGCTTATTCGGAACTTTTTAATGAGCCTGATTATATCAAAACGATTAGGCTGATGAAATCTATATCAATCGGCCAATACCGTGGACACGCATTGTGTCCGTGTGGATCAGGTCAAAAGCTTCGGGCTTGTCATGGTCCATTTATTATGAAGTTTTACGCAGATAATCGTTTAAAGACAATTGTAAGAAAAGACTATTTTTCACTAGAGGAGGAGGTGAGAAAATACGATAAACAGCGATGAAATAAAAAAGAGGCAAAATGAGGAAAGCTCATTGAAAGTGCAGTTTGCTGCTCGTGTGTGCTTTAATTCTGCAGAAAAATATAATTATTTTGCATGGATTGCGTGCTTGGTGTCTGCATTTTCTGTTTTTCTTTCTAACAGTTGGTCTATGTATATTATAAACGGAATACCGTGTGTTGCGGATATTTTTGCTTTTGTGTTCTCCTTGATAACATCCTACCAGGTAAACTGGGCATCCAAACTCCGAAAATTTTTTGATTCTTATGTGTTAGATATACAACTAAATCGGTTTTCGGAAACTGAACTTCGTGAGATACGAGAGCAAACCGAAAAAATATATATTAGAAATCCGACTTATGCTGCTACTCAAATGGCTAATACTGGAAAAGATTCGCCGTCTGGAGTTCGGAATTGGTATGTATTTTCAAAATTTTATCATGGGATAAATGCTCAATTTGAATGTCAGAGGCAAAATACTTGGTGGAATTCCAAAATGGTTACAGTACGCATTATCACAACTGTTTTTATTTTTATTCTTGTGGGAAGCGTTTTTTTCTTCCTTCTACTAAACAATAGCATACTAAATGTTTTGCTTTGTTCTGCCGGAATTCTCATTAAGATTTGTGAACGTGTGATTGAAAATTGGAGATATGCTCGCGTTTCTCGCTTAATTGATGGATCACAACAGACTATTGAAGTTCATCCTACGGCAGAAGGTATAGAGCAATTACAGAATCTAATCGATAAGCGTCGTTCTATCAATGTTTTAGAACTTGGTTGGCTTCATAATAGACTTGCAAACAAATTAACAAAATTGTATGAAAATATCATATCATAACGATGCGTTTAAACTTCGTTCTGTTGAGATTGGAGCCGTCCAATCGCAGAGGTAGGGCGGCTCGTTTCATTCAATTTCTTCCACTAAATCAAGGATAATATTTTTCTGGCAAACAATCCAGTTCCGGAATTCCTCCGGGCTGGATTGTTTGTTTTTTACCAGCGTTTTCTGCCGTAGGGCTTCTTTCTTGAATGCCTCAAACGCCTCCTGCATCGCTGCTAGCCGGTCAGCCGGAAATCCCGGTGTTCTTTTCGCCTTGTTTATGACATTGCGCCAGCCCTGACATTCGTTCTTGTACTGGCGGTCGTAGTCGTTTTCTCTGGCTCGTTCATCAAATTCACGCTTGTTCTGAAGGGATTGTTTTTTGCGGCATTTATCGCTGCAAAGCTCATACCGCTGGCTTTTGGCAAGGAATACTTTCCCACAGATTTTACATTTTCGGAAATAGAGTCCCCAATCGTTCAGCCGATTTAGGTAATAGGTAATCAGTGGATACAGAGACGAATAAGCGGCAACACATTCCGTTTTTCGTTTGCTGTCCGGATACCAAAGGTCAAGACGGGTATCTTCCTGCGGCACAGAGCCATAAATATGCGTGGTAATGTTCAGGCGTTTTGGCTTTCCTGTATCTTCGTCGAAATCAAGGGGAGGAGTTCCCATAAATAAGGCAGTAAAGCCATTCATTTTTCCAATAAAATGCTCGCAGGCAGCTTCCCGATCCCGTGGTTCTCTTGCCTTTAAATATTCATTCCAAATACGAAGCGCTGCGTACATTCTCACCGGATCACCGGTGAGATATTTTTTTGCCAGAAAATCTCCGGAGGCCTGTTCCAGTCCGGGCTGCTTCCAACGATTAGAGTGAAGGGCTTCTCTCAGAGGTGTCAGACCAAAGCGGTTCCATTCCCCATCCGGGTCATGCTCAAAAGCCGACAGCATAGTTCCCAAATGGCGTGTAACATCACACAGCACTTCTGCATCTTCATACCCCTGCAAACGAAACCGGATTTGCAGTTCTTCACCTATCAAAATACGCTCCTTCATTTTCTGTCTGTCCAGCGTCAGGACAAGCAAAATGCGGTCATAAAGCGGTTCGTGCCGTACAAATTCAAATTCCATGCTATCCCCTCTCATTCTGTTATGGTAATTTTATAATTCAGTTATATTTGTTACACCAATAGTACTTCAAAGCTATTGTCTTGTCAAGTTTTAAGCGATATGATGACATCAGATGGTAATTTCATTCTATCGTGTACATTGACAACTGAATGACCGTCTGAACTGAGATAAACCGCCATGACCTCTCCGAAAATGGAGAGCGAGCGCATCGAGAAATCGGTGACTCATGTATGTCGAGCAGGGCAGCATGAAGGAAACGGAACAGGTAGAACGGCAAATATGCAGAAAATGAAATCTGAAAGAAATTCAAATAAAGGAGGAACACCGATATGAAAGAAAAAACGAAATGGAACGACTATGACGCTCTGCCCCTGATTCTGGATGTTACGGATATTCAGCATATCATGGGCATTTCCAGAGCCAGCGCCTATGAGCTGGTACACATACCAGGATTCCCGGCAGTCCGCAGCGGCAGGCTGATTAAGGTCAGCAAGCGAGCCTTTTTTGACTGGCTGGACAATAGCGGAAATCAGAATGAAAACAGAAAAGGAAGGACGGTGTAATCATGAGATTGAGTATTCAGGAAAAGAAAGTGCTGTATGCCTTTGCCTGTCCTAATTACCACAACACGGTGACAAGGCTGAAATGGCTGACAGGATTGACGGTTGATCCGCAAACAAAACGCAGGATGTTAAAGCTTGCCCGGAAGAAGGAAACGGAAATGTCGGAAAGCTGGTATAACGGCTTTTACCATCATCTCCGCATGGAGAGGGACGAATACCGCTGTCTCAAGCGCAGCCTGCGTGTCTTGAAAAATAACACCGATTATGAGGAGGATTTGTATGACAAAGCTGTCTAAGTATGAGAAAGAAACCATTATCAACTGGAATGAGGCGGAGAACCTTGCCAGTATTTATACCTTTAACGCCAGCTTGAAGCGCAGGCTGGCAGAGTTCAGCCGGAAGTATCCGCTGCTTTGCCGGTTGGAACGCAGCACGCCGGAGGGCAGTGTGACTTATCTGCTGGATAAGTCCCGGTTGTCTGTCCGGTTCATCCCGCCCTACAGCGAGGAACGAAAAGCCGCTGCCAGCGCCTACGACAGAGAGCATGGCTTTCAGGTTGTACAGGCAGAAAAAAAATCGCCTGAAATTGAGGCGATTTACGAAAAAATTCCGGGTCTGCATGAAAGGAGGGAAAAAGCAATGGGAAATCTGTATGGTTATATCCGTGTCAGCACCAGAGACTAGAATGAAGACAGGCAGATTCTTGCTCTGAAGGTCTACAATATGAAGCTGGAAATGGAAGCCGACTATCGGCACAAGGCGATTTTGAACCGTATCATGGGCGGAGTGTCCTATGTGATGGATAAGTCTCGGCTGTCTGTCTGATTCCTCCGCCGTACAGCGAGGAACGCAGGCAGAAAGCCAGCGAGAACGCCATAAAAAACGGGTTCAACAGTCAGACGAATAATAATAGCGATAATGGGCGATTTGCGGTCAAAACAACGGGTTCAGACCCGTTGTTTGGGCTTGTAAATTGCATGGGAATATAGAGAGATTCCACATAGCTAATTTCATGTAAAAGTGTACCATAGCGCAAAACGCAAAGCTTCAAAGCGGCAATTCGCATATATTTGCGAGAAACTATTGTGTTTTTGCGGGATTTTGGTATGATATATTTATAATGGTGTTTTGTAGTATGCAGAACCTGATGGGATGATATATTAAGGAGAACAAATACATGGCTCAATGCTATAATCGAATGTGGAAATTGCTTATTGATAAGAAAATGAGCAAAGCCGATTTAAGAAAAGCTGCTGATATAGCTCCAAACACAATGACAAAATTAAGTCGAGATGAAGCAGTCAACCTTGCTATATTAGGAAAAATATGTAGTGTTTTGGATTGCGATTTTGGAGATATCATGGAATACGTTAAAGACGAAGAAAATCACGATTGATTTCCATTTTGGAGGAGGATTAAATATGCCATCGAAAAACGAGAATGCCGTTTTGGATGTTACGGATTTTGAAACTACAGAAATATCTTGGGACGAGCTTGAACAAAGTCTGGAAACTGAACTTGAAGAAAAGTTTGAAGACCTTGATTTTTTACAGGAGGAGCATGAGCATATAAATAATCCAGACTATCTTGGTGAGACAGTCTTAAATGTGGTTTGGGAACAGTTTATGAATCAAGTTGCTACAACTGCGGGTGAAGATTTCATTAGAGAGAATAGAGGACTTCATCTTGATTTGCGAAAAGAAGCGCATATTCAGACTACAGAGAATTTTGCAAATGGTAAGATTGCAACACATAATACTGAAATTGATTATCAGCAGAGATATGATGATTGGCAAGCTAATTTTGTAAAAGATGAGAATGGTGATGTTGTAACTCATAAGACAAGGGCAGGAAAAGAAGAAGCGACTTTAGTCAAGGGAGCAAGAAAACCTTTTGACGAAGGTCGTCCGGCAGGTTCTGTAGAAAAACATACAGATATGGATCATACTGTTTCCGCCGCAGAAATTATTAGAGATCCTGCCGCAAATGCCCATATGAC
>HHCFR05603__coassemble_958_pt1 | contig 17268 bp, 16 predicted proteins | sample HHCFR05603__metabat2_high_PE_041 | metagenome-assembled genome bin HHCFR05603
GCACTCAGTGGACCTTCGGGGACTCGAACCCAGGACCGACCGGTTATGAGCCGGTTGCTCTAACCAACTGAGCTAAAGGTCCAAATTGATCTTTGTTCCCTCAGGAACAAAGCCGATGATCGGACTCGAACCGATAACCTGCTGATTACAAATCAGCTGCTCTGCCAATTGAGCCACATCGGCATATTTATTTTTTTCCGCGGAGCAGCTGATTTGTAATCAGGCTCTGCCTGCGATTGACGCAGTCAATCTTATTAAATTGAGCCACGTCGGCATATTTATTTTTTCCGCAGAGCAGCTGATTTGTAATCAGGCTCTGCCTGCGATTGACGCGGTCAATCTTATTAAATTGAGCCACGTCGGCATATTTATTTTTTCCGCAGAGCAGCTGATTTGTAATCAGGCTCTGCCTGCGATTGACGCGGTCAATCTTATTAAATTGAGCCGCATCGGCATATTTACTTCATATTTATTTTAAGCAAAATGACCCCGACGGGAATCGAACCCGTGTTACCGCCGTGAAAGGGCGATGTCTTAACCGCTTGACCACGGGGCCATGATAAATGAGCCAGGCATGACTGCTTGACGCAAACTATATGTTATCATATAAAGTTCCATTTTGCAAGCAAAATTTTTCCTGCTTTTCCCCCTGTTAAAGTGGAGAACTGTCAGCTGTCCTGTCTGACATTCTCCGCTTCTTTTCATGATCTCCGTTTTTCTCTTTTTTATGCCCTCTCTACATTCTTTGTCGCCACAATATCCACGCCTGTTCCCGCCACATTCGGCACGATCACATCCCCTATATGTACCGGGGCCTGCACTTCAACTCCTTTCAGTGCCTTTACGCATTCAAAGATCCTGCCCTTCGGAATATCCACCTTTGTCTTCACGGATACCATGTCTGCCCTTCCGCCTTTTACCTTAACGGTCGAGGTAACGATGCGGGTCGGATCTGCCACTTCTTTTCTCGCGTAGACCTCTCCTCTTCTGCAGGTGTTTCCGCTTACGCTTACGACTTCATTTCCATTCATTTCCACAGTGACAGAGCATCCCATCGGACAGCTGATACAGGTCAGATTTCTAATTTCCATTCTCTATGCCTCCTCTATCTTTACCGTGATCGTCTGCAGATCCGGATGCTTCAGAAGCTGTTCCTTCGTCAGCCTGATCTCTTCCATCTCCCCCGGCGCCACAATCTGACGTTTTCTGTGAACCACTCTTTCGTCATCAAAATATGCGCTGACATAGCAGTTCTTATATACGCCGCCCACACGGAAACGCACGGTCAGGCTCTCATCCATCCGTGCCGGATTGATCGTCACCGGCACAGTATACCGCACTCCTTCCACCGGATTCAGCGGGATGTCACGCCCTTCCTGTCCGCCTCTGCGCCCCCTTACGAAAGCCGCCGCGTTCTTTCCCGCCGCAGACGCCTCTTCTGACACAAAATCCACCAGATCATGTACGTGAAGGACATTGCCGCACGCAAAAACTCCCTCGATGTTCGTCTCCAGACTTTCATTAACCTTTGGTCCCGAAGTCACCCGGCTTATCTCTACTCCCATCCCCCTGGAAAGCTCGTTCTCCGGGATAAGTCCTACCGACAGGAGCAGCGTATCGCAGGAATAAAAATCTTCGGTACCAGAGATCGGTTTCCCTGTACTGTCAACTTCCGCAAGCGTCACGCCTTCCAGACGCTCTTTTCCTTTAATATCTACCACCGTATGACTCAGCTTCAGCGGAATCCCGTAATCATCCAGACACTGTACGATATTTCTCTTCAGGCCGCCCGAATAAGGCATCAGCTCGGCAACCGCCTTCACCTTTGCACCCTCAAGCGTCATCCTTCTTGCCATGATCAGTCCGATGTCGCCTGACCCCAGGATCACGACTTCCCGCCCGGGCAGAAGACCTTCCATATTGACAAGCCTCTGTGCTGTTCCTGCAGAATAGATCCCCGCCGGACGGTATCCTGGAATGTTCAGCGCGCCCCTGGAGCGCTCCCTGCACCCCATCGCCAGAATGACTGCTTTCGCTTGGATCTCAAAGAGCCCTTCCTCACGGTTCATCGCTGTTACGATCTTCCGGGGGCTGATATCCATGACCATTGTATTCAGGCGGTATTCGATCTGCATTTCCTTCACCTGATCGATGAACCGCTGAGCATACTCCGGGCCCGTCAGCTCCTCCTTGAATGTATGAAGGCCGAACCCGTTATGGATGCACTGGTTCAGGATTCCTCCCAGTTCTTTATCCCGCTCAAGGATCATGATACTTTCGATCCCGTTCCGCTTCGCTGAGACTGCTGCTGCAAGGCCTGCCGGACCTCCCCCGACAATGACAATATCATAATTTTTCATGTCCCAAGCCTTCCTTTCTATAACGAGTCTTTATTTATGCCGACAACAAGTCTGGAATCTCCGCCTGATTTTGTGATATCAGCCATACCCACGCCGAGTTCGCGTGACAGGATCTCCATCGTTCTGGGGGAACAGAATCCCGACTGGCACCGTCCCATCCCCGCTCTTGTCCTGCGCTTGACACCGTCCAGAGACCTTGCCCCGAGCGGACGCCGGATTGCATCTATGATCTCTCCTTCTGTGATCATCTCACAGCGGCAGATTATATTTCCGTAAGCCGGCTCCTTCCGGATCAGCTCCGCGCGTTCCTCTTTCGACAGCTTATCCGGGTTCATAATGCCTTTTCTGGACGCTTTGAAGTCTTCCTTTTCTTCCAGTCTCATCTTTTCCCGGACTATTTCTGCCACCATCTCTCCGATGGCCGGGCAGCTTGTCAGTCCCGGAGATTCGATTCCGGCACAGTCTATAAATCCCGGCGCGTCTTCCAGTTCCCCGATCAGGAATTCCGCTCTCTCCTCATGGGCACGCAGTCCGGCAAATGACGTGATGACCTGACGCATCGGCAGATTCCTGACATTCTGTCCTGCCTTTGTGATCACCTGATCCAGTCCTTCCCGGGTCGTATTTGTGCCCTCTTTATCTTCAATATCGATCGCTGTCGGTCCGACCAGAAGATTTCCATGCACCGTAGGAGTCACCAGGACACCTTTCCCGTATTTGGTCGGAAGCGAGAAAATCGTTCTGCTGACATGGTTTCCGGCGTTTTTATCCAGCAGACAGTAATCACCGCGTCTCGGAGTGATATGGATCTTCTTTTCACTTACCATATTATGAAATTTGTCAGCATATACTCCTGCAGCGTTTACCACACATTTGGTCTGATAGTTTCCATTATCCGTAACAAGCTCATATCCATTTTCTGTTTTTATGATATTCTGCACTTCCGTATTGAATCTGAACTCCACCCCGTTTTCAAATGCATTCTCCGCCAGGGCGATATTCAGGCTAAAGGGACATACGATCCCGGCTGTCGGAGCATACAGCGCCGCGTAAACATTCTCCGTGACATTGGGTTCCATCTCCAGAACTTCCTCCCTGCTCAGGATCTGAAGCCCTTTCACTCCGTTTTTGATCCCGCGGTCATACAGCTTCTTAAGTCCCGGCATGTCTTCAGCGCTCAGACAGATTACAAGGGAGCCAATCCTTTCAAACGGAAAATCCAGTTCCTTCGCAAGCTGCTCCATCATCTCACTGCCGCGAACATTCAGCTTCGCCATCAGAGAACCTTCGGCCGCATCATACCCCGCGTGAACGATGGCGCTGTTTGCCTTTGACGTTCCACAGCAGACATCTTCTTCTTTTTCCAGCACACATGCCCGGACTTTATAACGGGACAGTTCCCTGGCAGCCGCCGCGCCGGATACTCCGCCCCCTATAATGATCACATCATACATGACAACATCTTCTCCCTTCAATCTGATTCTCGTCTTCCACTGCACAGCCTGTCACGGAATCTGTGGTCGAACATTCTATTCCCTTACTCTTTCAGCAGTTCTTTCTCTTATGCTCCTTTTTCAGCAGTTTGTCAGTCTTCTTTTGCCCATCCGTAAGCATATTTTACAGCCTTGTTCCATCCCTTGATCCTGGCCTGCCGGTTCTCTTCACTTATAGACGGCTTAAAGGTCTGATCGATCGCCCAGTTTTTGATCACGTCTTCCTTACTTGACCAGTAACCCACGGCAAGACCTGCCAGATAAGCAGCGCCCATGGCTGTTGTCTCCACACACCGCGGGCGGTTTACCGGCGCATTGATAATATCCGCCTGCGTCTGCATCAGAAAATTATTGGCACTGGCGCCGCCATCGACCTTGAGAGATGAAAGCTCGATTCCCGAATCCGCTTTCATCGCTTCGAGAACATCATATACCTGATATGCAATAGACTCCAGCGTTGCACGGATAATATGATACTTATTAACACCGCGCGTGATCCCGACGATCGTTCCTCTTGCATACTGATCCCAGTGGGGAGCACCGAGTCCGGTAAACGCAGGGACAACATAACATCCGTTGGTGTCTTTTTCTTTCTTTGCCATATACTCAGAATCCATCGCCGAGTCGATCAGCCTCATCTCATCGCGCAGCCACTGCACTGCCGCTCCGGCGACAAAGATAGAGCCTTCCAGGGCGTAGTTCACTTTCCCATCCAGCCCCCACGCGATCGTCGTGACAAGTCCGTTTTTCGAGAACACCGGCTTTTCTCCTGTATTCATCAGAAGGAAACATCCTGTCCCATATGTATTCTTTGCCTCTCCTGCAGTAAAGCAGGTCTGTCCGAAAAGAGCAGACTGCTGATCTCCCGCTGCTCCTGCGATCGGGATCGGTCCGCCGAGAAAGGAGGGATCCGCCTCCCCATAGATGCAGCTTGACGGCTTCGGCTCCGGAAGCATACTTCTGGGGATATCCAGCTCCTCAAGGATCTCATCATCCCAGTCCAGCGTATTAATATTGAACAGCATGGTCCTCGAAGCATTTGAATAGTCCGTCACATGAACAGCGCCCTTCGTGAGCTTCCAGATCAGCCAGGTCTCCACTGTCCCGAACAGAAGCTCTCCCCTTTCCGCCCTTTCTCTTGCTCCCGGAACATGATCCAGGATCCACTTCACCTTCGTAGCTGAAAAGTAGGCGTCGATCACAAGTCCTGTCTTCTCTCTGAATTTCTCCGTAAGTCCTTTCGCTGCCAGAGAATCACAGTACTCCGATGTTCTTCGGCACTGCCAGACGATCGCATGATACACCGGTTCTCCTGTATTTTTGTCCCAGACGATCGCTGTCTCTCTCTGATTTGTAATTCCAATTGCCGCAATGTCTTCCGCCGAAGCCCCGATCAGGTTCATCGCCTCGACTGCGACACCGAGCTGACTTGCCCAGATTTCCTCCGCATCATGCTCTACCCAGCCCGGCTTTGGAAAGTACTGGGTAAATTCACGCTGCGCCACACTGCACATCTCTCCGTTTTCGTTGAACAGGATACACCTGTTGCTGGTCGTCCCCGCATCCAGCGCCATTACATACTTTGCCATTTTGTTTCCTCCTTTTTCTTCATACAGTATTTCATCGTTTAATAAATCAACCGTCTCTTTCCCTGCAGCGGTCATTGGATGACTCTCCACTATTTTATAGAAACTTTCATTCATTAATAACTCGCACTATCTGCTGCACCGGACAAGAACAGTTTCCTACTAAATAAAAAAAGAGCAAAGGAAAGCAACATTTCTGTTGCTTTTTTTGCTCTCCTGTCCCAGTTCCGCCTCTTTAACTGGTAAAATCATACCATACCGCAGAATTTTTTTCAACTATTTTTGCCGTTTTTCACATCTGGACCTTCTGCTGTCACAGATCCATAACTCTTTTTTTGATTCAGTCTGTAAAAAGAATAACATCCATCTGAAACTGTCCTTGTCCATATACGGTCGATACACTTTTTTCCGCTCTGCTTATTTCATTTCTTTTTCCCAGTAACGGATCACATTCAGCTGCGCCTCATCGCCGAGTTTCTCCATTGTCTCGATTTCTTCTGCTGACAGTTCAACCGCGGCAGCTTTTACGGCATCCTCTACCTGATAAACTTTCGTCACACCGATGATCGGCAGCGTTCCCTTGGCAATAGCCCATGCCACAGGGATCTGCGCGGTAGCCACATGGTGACGGTCTGCGATCTCTTCCAGTCCCGCATTGAGTTTCTCAAGCTTTGGAAGCATCGGATTATAAGTTCTTCCCCTGTCAGAATCCTCAGGGAACGGATGCTCTGTATCATATTTCCCGGTCAAAGCTCCCTGCTCCAGCACCATATAGGAGAAGAAAATGATATCATTCTCCTTGCAGTAGTCCAGAATCCCGGAAGTTTCCGAAGAACGGTTCAGAAGACTGTAATGGTTCTGGATCGCAGAGATCTTCAGCCCCTCTTTTGCAAGGATTTCAGCTGCTTCTTTGATCTCGGCCAGACTGTGGTTTGAGAGTCCGATCTTCCCGATCTTTCCGCTCTTTGCAAGAGGGATCAGTTCTGTCACCCACTTTGGCGCATCCATCGGATTGTGGATCCAGTAAAAGTCCATGTAATCTGTTCCCAGCAGCTCCGCGCTCTTCTCATACAGCGCGGTCACCGCGTTATCTGCCGCCGGATCCGCGCACTGCGGGGTGAATTTATCAGAGATCAGATAGCTGTCTCTTGGGACTTTCGCAAGAAAGTCCCCCAGAACCTTTTCAGAAGTTCCCATACCGTATGCGTACGCAGTGTCCCAGAGATTCAGGCCGTTTTTCATTGCTGCGTCAAATACCGGTCTGAGGGCTTCCGGTGTAAGATTCCCTCCAAATGTACCGTCATTTCCCCATGCCCATGCTCCGAGAGCGATCTTGGGCATCTCTTTTATTTCTGCCATGTTATATTCCTCCTATTTTTCGTTTTTTGATGTTTCAATTTTCTGACTGCCTGTAGACCACACATGCTGCTGCTTTGCAGCCGCCGGCGTATTCTGCGCCATCACTCCTGCCAGCTTATGCGGCACATAAGGTTCTTCTAAATAAGCAGTCTCTTCGGGCGTCAGGGTAAGTTCTACCGCTTTGGCCGCCCCTTCAATGTGATGCAGTTTAGTAGCTCCTACGATTGGAGCAGCCACCTTGGTAAGCAGCCATGCCAAAGAGATCTCCGTCATGGATACGCCTCTCTTTTCTGCCAGTTCAGCCACACGGTTAATGATCACGGAATCCTGTTTGGCAGTTGCGTCATACTTAAACTTGGCATAACTGTCCTCTTCCAGCCTTTTTGAGCTTTCTCCCGGATGTTTCGAAAGGCGTCCGCTGGCCAGAGCACTGTAAGGCGTCATGGCAATGTTGTCCTCAGCGCAGAGTTTTGCCATTTCCCGCTCCTCCTCCCGGAAAATCAGATTGTAATGTCCCTGAACAGAGACAAACCTGGCAAATCCTTCTTTTTCGGCAAGTCCGTTTGCCTTAGCCAGCTGATAGGCAAAACAGTTGGAAATACCAATGTACCGAACCTTTCCGGCCTTTACAATACGATTAAGGCCATCCATGATATCATAGAGAGGCGTCTCATAATCCCACATATGGTAAATGTAGAGATCCACATAATCGAGTCCCAGATTTTTTAAGCTGGTGTTCACCATCTGCTCGATATGCTGCTGGCCGGTGATTCCGGCGGCAATCTCCTCCTGAGTGCGGGGAAGGAATTTTGTGGCCACTACCACGTCTTCGCGCTTTGCAAAATCACGGAGAGCCCTGCCCAGATACTGCTCGCTGGTTCCGCTCTGGTAACCGATGGCAGTATCAAAAAAATTCACCCCAAGTTCCAGACCCCTGCGGATAATCTCGCGGGAGTGCTCCTCGTCCAGAGTCCAGCTGTGCTGTCCGTTTTGGGAATCGCCAAATCCCATACACCCCATACAGATACGGGAAACATTTAATTCTGAATTACCTAATCTTGTGTACTGCATACTGCAATCCTCCTTATATAAAACCTGCTACAGCTGCAGGTTTTCCACCCACGCCCGGACGTCCTCTTCGGAAACACCGGACGGAAATCTCCCGCCCTCCAGCCATTCGCCGGTTCCTGCCATTTCCTCTAACATCTGTCCGCTGTCTCCGATTCCGGACGACGCCGACGTGCAGAACGGGATCACCGTTTTCCCGGTGAAATCGTTATTTTCAATAAACTGATCTACCGGCCAGGCGGCTTCTCCCCACCATATAGGATAGCCGATAAAGATATCTTCATATTCATCGAATCCTTCCACCGTATCGGAGACAAGCTCCACATCCCTGAGGCTCTCGTCTGCATATTCCTGAGAAACACGGCTGTTCCTGTCATTATAGTCAAGATCATCATCTGTATACGGCTCTGCCGGCTCCAGCTCAAATAAGTCTCCGCCTGTAATATCTGCAATATAATCTGCCACTGCTTCCGTATTTCCTGTTGCGGAATAGTATACCACCAGCTTTTTTCCGTCTGCCGCTGCGCCGCCTGAGGTGTTATCTGTATTCGTTTCTGTATCCGGACCTGTCTCATCTGCAGCCTGATCCGACTGATCCGACTGCTGAGCGCTTTCTGCCTGCTCATTATCGGAACTGCAGCCTGCCAGCATTCCTATCGTCATCATACATGCCGTGAGTAATAATAAGCCACGTTTTTTCATGTTGAATAATCTCCTTTTACGCTTCTTTACTATTTACTGAGATTCATGCATTTTCCGATCACATCGCCTGTGCGGAGATACTCGTAGGTCGGCATCTCAAAAAGGACCGGTTTCAGCGTATGGTAATCAATCTTACCCGCTTCATTTAATACATTCTCTTCCGCATAAACGCCGTCAATCTTGCAGATAAAGCTTTCAAATCCTTCTGTATCGTAAATGTCATCCACAACACAGTCCATCACGACCGGCGCTTCATCGATGACCAGCGCCCCTGTTCCTTCTGTATGGTAAGCAAACATTTCCGACTTATCTGTCTTATTTCCGCTGACGCATCCTGTCCGGTCTGCTTTTTCCAGCATTGCCTCATCCACGATATTTACGGTCAGCGCGCGGGTCTCTTTGATTCCCTGATTGGTATAATGGGGCTTTGCCAGACTTACCATGATCCGGTCATGGCCGATGATTCCTACATGGCCTACGAGAACGTAATTCGGTTTCCCATTTACCATAGTGCCTACTACAACAAGCGGAGTAGGATAAAGTGCAAGGCTCTTTCCAATATTCTTTTTCATGATTTCTTACTTCCTTTCAGATTCGATTTATTTCAGTTTTTTTCCAAGTTCATATGCCTGTTCCGGATATTTTGAGTGCTGTGTCATAGACGGCGTACCGCAGCCTTTTCCGAGCACCATTCCATATCTTTCAGGTTCAGATAATGTACCAGCGTCTTATAATGCGCCTCCAGTGCGTCAAAAGTCCAGCCGTCACTGTTCCACGCCGCTGTCAGGAGTGCGGATTTCATCCGTTTTCTCTGAATACTGCTGTTAAACGCGCAGAAACGGTCGATCAGTATTTTGAGCTGCGCTGACATTCCGTAATAATACAGCGGTGTGACAAATACCATCATATCCGCCTCCAGAATATCCTGACGGAATTTCTCTACGTCGTCTTTCTGCACACATGGGCCTTCATAACCGCAGTGGATACAGCCGATGCAGGGATGGATATCCGCGTGGGCAGCATCGATCACTTTGACCGTATGCCCCGCTTCTTCCGCGCCCCGGATAAAATTGTCCGCCAGCATATTGGAAGAACCATGCTGATTCGGACTTCCTTCCAGAACTATGATCTTCATCTTCATGCCTCCAATCTGACAGGTCTTCTCCTGTCTTCACACCTATTGTAAAATGGATTGTTTTCTAAGTCTAATACCTGCCTGCTATTGTTTTCTATGCGTTTTAAGAATGGTTCTCCGGAAAATTCTGCTCCAGCCATGCCTGTACCATATCCTGCAGATTTTCCCGTCTGTTTTCCAGTACATACAGGCTGCTTCCTATCTTTGCTTCCGGACAGAGGTCTCTGACCGCCTGCTCCATCCCCTTATCCTCTCCTCCGCAATGACTGAAAAACGGCAGAAGAATCTTCCCCGCCATATTGTTCTCCTTCAGCCATGCCGTCAGCGGAGGAGCAATGGTTCCGCACCAGTTAGGGGAACCGGCAAAGACAATATCATATTTGTCAGCTCTTTCGGTTACAGGAAGCAGAGACGGGTAATTCCCGGTTCTGATCTCCCATCTGACCTGACTCAGGAGCTGCTCAAAATCCGCAGGGTAAGGCTGCCTCGGATAGATCTGGCTTCGGATTCCTCCGGTCTGTTTTTCTATCATTTCTGCAATCCCGCGGGTTTTCCCTGAATAGGAGTAGCAGATGATTAAAATATTTTCTTTCATAAAAAGCGGCCTCCTCGTAATCCATTCTTATCCGGCTTTCCTCCTCTGCCTGTTGTTTTTATTATAAATTTCTTCTATCTCTTCTGTCTAATACCTGTCTACTATGAAAAATCATACTTTTTACGTATACTAAAAACGGCTATGACATCAATCAGAGATGATGACGCCATAACCATTTTTTCATGTTCCTGTATCACTTGTATGAAAATTCACGCTCCTGCATTGTCCGGATAAAAAATCAGTGTTCCTGTATTGTCTGGACGAAAAGGGAGACTGCCTGTGAAAACAGATGATTCTTCTTCCAGAGGATCACACTCCTTGTAATATGCGTAGGGGAGATCGGGCGGAAACAAAGTTCCGGATCCGCATGTATGGACAGGGCTCCGTCAAGACAGACCGCACAGCCCATCCCCGCCTCCACCAGCAGTGCACTGTTGGAAAGCAGATTATAATAAGCAGGGATATTCAGATGCCTTTCTTCGCACTGCATCCAGTGGAGGATCTGATTTTTTGCATTTTCTCTCCCCGGCATGATCAGCGGGTACTGCTTGATATCTTCCACTGTTACAGTTTCTTTTGCGGCGAGCTCATGATCCTGCCGGATGAGGATGCCCCATGTCTCTTTCTGGGGAAGTCTGACATATTCAAACTTTGAAGTGTCTATCGGCTCCATCACCAGTCCCAGATCGATCAGTCCGTGCTCGATCATCTCCTTAATGTTATCCGCCATTCCGTTATAGAGATCAAACTGGACGTCAGGATATTTCTCCCGGAATTCTTTCATATGGGCAGCCAGCGTCCGGCCTCCCAGCGCTTCCGTAGCGCCGATCCGTATGGTTCCGCAGATTACATCCTTCTGATCTGTAAATGTATGCTCCAGCTTGTCTGCAAGCTCTACAATGGTTTCCGCCTGCTGCTTGAACAGGAAACCTTCATCCGTCAGCGTAACAGAACGTTTTCCCCGGATCAGAAGAGCTGTACCCATCTCATCTTCCAGTTCCATCAGCTGCCGGCTGAGGGTCGGCTGTGTTACATGAAGAATATCTGCTGCTCTTGTAATATTTCCTTCGTCCGCTACTGTAAGAAAGTATTTCAGTACACGCAGTTCCATACTGTTCCCTCCTATTATTCTGTTCACTAACTGTTTTCCGCTCACTACTTGAATTATATCATCACGGCAGCCCGGCTTCAATTTACAATATTTTTTCAGATTCTCTTTGCAGACTTTTTCCCGGTTTTGTCTATTTTAAACTCTCTATTGACAACCTGCTCTCTGCACCATATAATAACATTGTTATATGACACTGTTATATGGAGGATGCTATGGAAGAAAAGTCATCTAATACATTGGAAAATATTTTTCAGGCCGGCATGGAAGAATTTTCTGACAAAGGCTTTCTGGGCGCATCCCTGCGTCAGATCGTCAAAAAGGCCGGCGTGACAACCGGGGCCTTCTACGGGTATTTTTCCAGTAAAGAGGCCTTGTTCACCGCCATTGTAGAACCGCATGCCGCCGCCCTTATGGGCCGGTATATGGAAGCACAGACTACATTTGCCGAACTCCCTGAGGCAGAACAGCCTTCTCATATGGGATTGGAATCCGGCGAATGTATCCACTGGATGGTGGATTACATCTGCCGGCACCGGGAGCCGGTGAAACTGCTGCTCTGCCGGTCAGAAGGTACCAGTTACGAACATTTTGTCCACAACATGGTCGAGGTGGAAGTAGAATACACGATGAAATATCTGGAAGTCTTACGCCGCCTCGGACAGGATATCCCGGAACTGGATGAGCAGATGTGCCATATCATTGCCAGCGGTATGTTTAATGGGGTATTTGAGATCGTGGTACACGATATGCCAAGAGACAAAGCACTGCGCTATGTGGATCAGCTGCGTGACTTTTACACAGCCGGCTGGCTGAAATTGATGGGGCAATAGCCCCCATCTTTTTTGCATGATGGTTAGTCTTGTCTAACTTCATGATAAATATTTTCAATAAAAAGGAGGTATCTTTTTGAAACCCAAAAAACAAAGCAGCCTGTCTCGTATCTTAGGTTATGCAGGCGGGCACAAAAATCTTACCCTGCTGGGCTGTATCCTCTCCGCCCTTTCCGCGGTACTGGGGCTCATTCCTTATGTGTGCGTATGGGCGGCGGCAGGGAATATGATAAAGTCATGGCCCGACCTTGACAGGGCGGCCGGTCTGGACCACTGGGGCTGGACCGCGGTATGGACTGCGATCGGCAGTATTATCTTATATTTTGCGGCGCTGATGTCCACTCATATCGCCGCCTTCCGCACGGCACGGAATATCCGGCGCGCCGCCATGTCCCACGTGCTGAAACTGCCTCTGGGCTTTTTCACCGGGAACCAGTCGGGACGGCTGCGGAAGCTGATCGACGACAATGCCGGACTCACCGAAGATCTGCTGGCCCATAAGCTTCCCGATCTGGCAGGGACCATAGTGACGCCTGTTGCCGCTGTTGTTATGCTGTTCCTCTTTGACTGGAAGATGGGACTTTTGTGTCTGCTCACCATGGCTCTCGCCCTTCTTTCCATGTGTCTGATGATGGGTGGAAAAAACGCGGGATTTTTCCATCGATATCAGAAAGAAATTGAACGCATGAGCGGTGAAGCAGTGGAATATGTACGGGGAATCCCGGTTGTAAAGATGTTCCAGCAGACAGTCTACTCATTCAAGGCCTTTTACGCCGCCATAAAGGATTACAGCGATCTGGCAAGCCAGTATGCCATGAGCTGCCGTGTGGGGCAGACCTGTTTCCTGACTTGTATCAACGGGGCATTCGCCCTGCTGATTCCTGCTGCTCTTCTGCTGGCCTCCGACGGGAATGTCCGGACAGTACTGGTTAATTTTATCTTCTACGCCCTGTTTGCTCCTGCCTGCGGGCAGATGATCAACCGGATCATGTACATGAGCGAGGCTGTCATGGAAGCGGACGAAGCTGTGGGGCGCCTGGATGAAATCCTCGGCCAGGAGCCTATGGAAGAACCGAAAGTACAAAAACGTCCGGCGGACGCCGCCGTATCTTTTGACCATGTGACCTTTACCTATCCCGGCGCGGACCGCCCGGCTCTTAACAACATATCCTTCACTGTCCGGCCCGGCCAGGTAGTGGCGCTGGTAGGGCCGTCCGGCGGCGGCAAGACCACAGCCGCAAGCCTGATTCCCCGCTTCTGGGATACAGACAGCGGAACTGTCTCGATCGGCGGAGTCAATGTCCGGAAGATGGACACAGAAGATCTGATGAATCAAGTGGCTTTTGTCTTTCAGGATACCCGGCTGTTTAAAGAAAGCCTTATGGAAAATATCCGGGCTGCCAGACCGTCTGCTTCCAGAGAAGAGGTCATGGCTGCCGCCCATGCCGCCCAGTGCGACGACATTCTGAGAAAGCTGCCGCAGGGGCTGGATACTGTGGTGGGAACAAAAGGCGTTTATCTGTCCGGCGGCGAGCAGCAGAGAATCGCTCTGGCGCGGGCCATTTTGAAAGACGCTCCCATCGTAGTGCTGGATGAAGCCACTGCTTTTGCCGACCCGGAAAATGAGCATCAGATCCAGAAGGCCTTTGAATTGCTGACAAAGAACAAAACCGTGCTGATGATCGCCCACAGGCTGTCTACCGTACAGGACGCGGATTCCATCATCGTCTTAAGCAGCGGAAAGATCACCGAACAGGGCAGCCATGCAAGCCTGCTTGCACAGCATGGCGTTTATGCCGCCATGTGGGAAGAATACCGGCGCAGCGCCCGGTGGAGAGTTGGAAATCCCGCAGGGGGATACCTATATGCCCAGAAAACAGGGCGGAAAAGCAGAAAGGAGGAAGCGGTATGACAAAGAAATTACAGCACATATTTGCTCTCAGCGAAAAAGGGGCAAAAGATCTGGTGAAAGCCGTGATATGGTGCTTTGTGTGCAACTTAAGCCTGATGCTTCCGGTAGGCGCCGTCCTGTTTACAGTGCAGCATCTCTTGGATTCCATGGAAAACGGAAACAATCCTGTGGATGGATTCTGGATCTATACAGGCTTTGGAGCGGCTGTCCTGATCCTTCTGTTCATTCTCCACTGGTTCCAGTACGCTTCCCTGTATCTGGCAACCTATAAGGAGAGTGCCAACAGGCGGGTAAGCCTTGCGGAAACTCTGCGCCGCCTTCCCTTAAGCTTTTTCGGGAACCGGGATCTGAGCGACCTGACATCCACCATGATCGCGGACTGCTCCAGTCTGGATCAGATGTTTTCCCACTATGTGCCCCAGCTGTTTGCTTCTGTTTTCTCCACACTGGTGATCGGCATTGCCATGTTCCTTTGCGACTGGAGAATGGCGCTTGCCGTATTGTGGGTGGTGCCGGTGGCAGTCCTGCTCACAGCAGGGAGCAAGAAGATCCAGGATTCCTTCGGTACTAAAAATATATTAAACAAGAGGGCGGCAGCCGACTGCATTCAGGAAGGACTGGAAACCATACGTGATATCAAAGCCTGCTGCCGGGAGGAAGCCTACATGGGGAAACTGGAGGAAAAGCTGGCCGTCATGGAGAAAGGCTCCATCCACTCAGAGCTGGCAACCGGCGTGTTTGTTTGCTCCGCACAGGCTTTCATGCGTCTGGGTCTGGCGACTACCATCCTGACCGGAGGAGCGCTTCTGGCAGCCGGGGAGATCTCTTTCCTCTATTTTCTGGGATTCCTCTTTGCCGCCGCAAGACTTTACGATCCGCTGGGGCTGGCACTTCAGAATATCGCCGCCACCTTCAATACCAAACTGCAGATTGAACGGATGCGTTCCATTCTGGAACAGCCGGTACAGGAAGGCTCAAAAGAGTTTGCTCCGAAGAACTGCGATATCACATTTGACCATGTTTCCTTTGCCTACCGGGAAGGGGACGGCGTGCTGGAGGATGTAAGCTTCACCGCCAGACAGGGAGAAGTTACCGCTCTCATCGGTCCCTCCGGAGGCGGGAAATCCACTGCATGCAAACTGGCCGCCCGTTTTTGGGACGTTACCGGAGGGAAAGTCACCCTTGGAGGGGTGGATGTATCCGGTGTGGATCCGGAAACACTGTTAAAATATTATTCCATGGTATTTCAGGACGTTGTTCTGTTTCGGGATACGGTGATGGAAAATATACGCCTTGGCCGCCGGGGAGCCACGGATGAGGAAGTCATCGCAGCAGCCAAAGCCGCCCGGTGCGATGAATTTATACAAAAGCTCCCGAAAGGCTATCAGACCATGATCGGAGAAAACGGCTCCACCCTCTCCGGCGGCGAGCGGCAGAGGATCTCCATCGCCCGCGCTCTTTTGAAGGATGCACCTGTCATTCTCCTTGACGAGGCGACTGCCAGCCTGGATGTAGAGAACGAAAGTGCTGTTCAGGAAGCTCTCTCCCGCCTGCTTCAGGGCAAGACAGTGCTGGTCATCGCCCACAGGATGCGCACTGTCGCCGGGGCAGACCACATCGTTGTGCTGGAAAACGGCCATGTGGCACAGCAGGGCACTCCGGAAGAACTGATGGAACAGGGCGGTCTTTACCGCCGTATGGTGGAACTTCAGGAAGAAACGGCCCGGTGGAAGCTGGGAACGTAGCAGCCGCTCTCACCGAAAAAAATGAAAACGGCCCGTATGTTAAGAAAATTTCTTTTCATACGAGCCGCTTCTTTATGCAGTTCCATAAGGATGTTCTTCTTTGTCCTCCGTATCTTTCAACAATTCTCCCAGTCCGATCCTTCTCAGATTGGTAATCCGTTTTGCCATGATCTCCGGCGAGACCGGCATATCTTCTTTGATCCATTCGATAGTCATGCCTGCCGAGGCCATGGAATGATACTTTGTAAAGAAACGGAGCTCTTCCATCACCGGCTTTTCCCCGGCATTTCTCTCATACCACTTTTCATGATACTGAAGATCCCATTCAAAGGGATGTTCCAGCATATAGTTTTTCAGGCAGTTCTGCCCGCACATCATAACAGCGGGTTTCAGGAAAAAATGATATTTCTCCGCCCGCAGGAAATAATCCTTCAGATTTTCATAATATCCCTTTTCCTGCCAGATATGCTTCCTCCATCGCCTTTGTTCCGATCACTTCGCCCTTCTGCCAGACGTGCTCGCCCCAAATCACCTGACGCACGCGGTCGCCCAGATTTTCCAGTATCCTTACCAGATCTTCCGCATTTCTTTCCAGACCCTTTTTCCCGTCATGTCCTGTTACGATCACATATGCTTCCTTTCCTCCCAGATCCTGCCATCTGGGAAGCAGCCGGTCGATCATCACCTTCATCTGTCCGCTCATAGTCAGAAAATAGGTGGGCGAGGCGAGAAGAAACACATCCGCATTGTCCGCTTTCTTCAGGATCTCAGCCATATCGTCTTTCTGGACGCAGGAACCGGTTCTGAAGCATGCGTAACATGCTTTACACGGGGAAATACTTTTTTCTCGAAGAGAGATTTTCTCCACCTGATGCCCGGCTTCTTCTGCACCGCGGATAAATTCATCACATAGAATATCGGAATTGCCTTTTGCACGCGGGCTTCCGTTAATTACCAGTACTTTCATAATTGTCTGCCTCCATCTCTACACAATTCAAATCGTTCTGTCCCATCAATATCAATTGTTCCGGTCTTTCCCCTGATCCACATATTGCCGGAAATGATGTCCTCAGCCCAGCTGCGGATTTCCTCCTGAGAGGAAGAAGCATCCTCCTCATAACAGTCAAAGATATTATCCGAGATCACTGCATCCGGCGCCGCTTCAGTGATCAGTTTCACACTCTGAGCCAGTCCGCCTGTCCCGTGTGACAAATGCTTATATCTTATCATTCATCATTGTAAAAAGGCATTAAAAAACCCGTAAACGTTAAATTTACGGGCTTTGTGAGCTCCCCCTGTTGGACTTGAACCAACGACACTTCGGTTAACAGCCGAATGCTCTACCGACTGAGCTAAGGAGGAATATTCAATT
>HHCFR05603__coassemble_1137_pt1 | contig 14473 bp, 11 predicted proteins | sample HHCFR05603__metabat2_high_PE_041 | metagenome-assembled genome bin HHCFR05603
CGCTGCATAAAACTTCATCGTATTCATCTGATTCGGGAAGCCTTACTTCTTCCTCTCCCCCATTATTTGAAAACAGCTCTGATTCACAGGCTGTCAAACCGGAAACAGACATCAATGCAAAAAGAAGAGGTAAAAACCATCTTTTTAAATATCTCTTCATAACAAACTCCTCTTTACTGGTTTGCATTTCTGCGCTTCATCTCAGTAAGCATTGCCTCGCACTCCTCTATATTCTCCGCAGCAAGGATATACCTTTTTCCTGAAACTGAGAATATCATTCTCTTCTTTGCCACTGTCACTTCTTCTATCTGGTCATACTTTAAGTTTAAATTTGCAGCTATATTAGTGACACCTCCCAATACAGCACTATATGGGCATGCCTTACACTCTAAATGATGAGCGAAAAACACAATTTCTGTCTGTGGAATCCACTTCTTAAACATTGAAGATGTATAGAAGCCATAGCCAAAAGATATTATGCCTGCTAAATATAAAATGACTATCATTTTCTCTTCATCTGAAGAAAAATGAAAACTATTATTTACCATCCCAAAACCAAACCATGCAAAACATGCAAGCATAATCCCACATACAATCATCCCCAGATCATAACTCGCCGTCTGCTCTGTTTTTACACTTTTCAGCAGATACTCTCTCTCATTCTCCATCTTTTTTATCCTCCTATTTTGTAATATATCCATATACTAAGTCTATTGGATGTAATTTGTCAACATCTATTAGATTATTTTTAAATCTAATGGTTATGATTAAAATTATGCTGATAGAATAGTGAGGTGTCGAGCGATGAAAGAGATCAACGTCAATATCGGTAGAAGGATCCGTTCAAAACGTGAATATATGAAATATACTCGTGAGCAGTTAGCTGAAATGGTAGAGATATCTCCTCAGTTTCTCGCCGATATCGAAGGTGGAAAGAAAGGAATGTCTTTTTCTACTCTCACAAAATTATGTTCCGTACTTGGAACTTCCTGTGATTATATAATACTTGGGAAAAGTTCTGATTCGGACTGTTCAAATCTCATAGAAATGATACAGAATATTGATGAAGACTATCTTCCTCTTGCAGAGGAACTATTACAGACCTTTATAAAAACTATCTCAAAAGCCAAAGAGTCTTAATCTATTTCGTTAAAAAGCTGATAAAAGGTAAATGATTTCAAAATCACACAAACTTTTCTTACGACAGCTAAGTACAACTGTTTCCTCTTATCAAATTTTCGGACTTGTACAGAAAGTTCCTTCCAGAACTCAGCAGAAAACAGGGTAAGCTGTCAGGGACTTCCATTCGGAGATAAGAGGAGGGCGGTTCAGGTGACTAGAATAATCTGTCAGAAAGACTTAAGGAAGCGGTATCCCGCGTTAAGGGCTGCAATAAGATTTGTCCGAACAAAGTGAGTTTCTTATTGCAGCCCTTGTTTTTAGCGGGATACCGCTTCCTTTAGTTTTTCTCAGATTATGGAACGGAGCCTGAAACCGCCCTCCTCTTATCCCAGAAGGAATTCCTCAGACAGCTTTCCCTGTTTTCGGACGCTGTTCTTGATTGGAATATCTGGACAAACCGCGAATTTATTTCTCCGTCTCTCTGAGGATCCTTGCCGCGATCTCTTCTTTGATCTGCGCGATAAATGCATCCAGATCTTTTTGTCCCTCATCGCCAGCGAAGCGGCTTCTCACGGAAACTTTATTGTCTTCCTCTTCCTTCGCACCGACAACGAGCATATACGGAATCTTCTTCATCTGTGCCTCGCGGATCTTGTAGCCGATCTTCTCGGCGCGGCTGTCGATCTCAGCGCGGATGCCCGCCTCATTGAGCGCATCCAGCACTTTCTTTCCGTACTCCATGTGCTTGTCGGAGATCGGAAGGACTTTCACCTGAACCGGAGCGAGCCAGGTCGGGAACGCGCCTGCAAAGTGCTCGATCAGGATTCCGATGAATCTCTCGATGGAGCCGAACACAACGCGGTGGATCATGATCGGTCTGTGCTTCTCTCCGTCTGCGCCTGTGTATTCCAGGTCAAACCGGAGCGGAAGCTGGAAGTCAAGCTGGATCGTACCGCACTGCCAGGTTCTTCCTATGGAGTCCTCCAGATGGAAGTCGATCTTCGGTCCGTAGAATGCGCCGTCCCCTTCATTTACAACGTAGGGCAGGCCGATGTCGTCAAGGGCATTGCGGAGCGCGTCTGTCGCCATCTCCCAGTCTTCATCGCTTCCCATGCTGTCCTCCGGACGGGTGGAGAGCTCTACATGATATTTAAATCCAAACAGGCTGTAAACCTCATCGATCAGTTTTACAACGCCTTTGATCTCATCCTTGATCTGCTCCGGCATCATGAAGATATGCGCGTCGTCCTGTGTGAAGCAGCGAACTCTCATCAGACCGTGGAGCTGACCGGATTTCTCATGGCGGTGTACAAGTCCCAGCTCGCCCATGCGGATCGGAAGATCACGGTAAGAGCGGGGCTCGGATTCATAGACAAGGATGCCGCCCGGGCAGTTCATCGGCTTGATAGCAAAATCCACGTCGTCGATCACTGTTGTGTACATATTTTCCTTATAGTGATCCCAGTGTCCTGATGTCTCCCAGAGATGGCGGCTCAGCATGATCGGCGTGGAGATCTCCACATAGCCTGCTCTTCTGTGGATCTCTCTCCAGTAATCGAGCAGAGTATTCTTGAGCACCATTCCGTTTGGCAGGAAGAACGGGAATCCGGGTCCCTCCTCACGCATCATGAACAGGCCGAGCTCTTTTCCGAGCTTTCTGTGGTCACGCTTCTTCGCCTCTTCCAGCATGGTCAGATACTCTTCAAGTTCTGCTTTCTTCGGGAACGCTGTTCCATAGATCCTCTGCAGCATCTTGTTCTTCTCACTGCCTCTCCAGTAAGCTCCCGCAAGGCTTGTAAGCTTGAACGCCTTCACCGGCTTGGTGGTCATAAGATGCGGGCCTGCGCAGAGGTCAGTAAACTCTCCCTGAGAATAGAAGCTGATCGTCTCATCCTCCGGCAGGTCCTCGATCAGTTCTACTTTATAGGGCTCGTTCTTCTCTTTAAAGTAATCGATCGCCTCGTTTCTCGGCATGGTATACTGTTTGATCTCCAGGTTCTCCTTGACGATCTTCTTCATCTCCGCCTCGATCTTCTCCAGATCTTCTGCGGTCAGCGGAGTCTCTCTGTCCACATCATAGTAGAATCCGTCTGCGATGGACGGACCGATCGCAAGCTTTGTATCCGGGTACAGTCTCTTGATCGCCTGCGCCATGATATGGGACGCTGTATGGCGGAATGCTCCTTTTCCCTTCTCATCGTTGAACGTCAGGATATTCAGCTCGCAGTCCTTGTCCACGATTGTCCTCAAGTCAACGACTTCTCCGTCAAGTTCTCCGGATGTTGCCACCCGCGCAAGTCCCTCGCTGATGTCAAGTGCGATGTCATACACGCTCATCGGCTGGTCATACTCTTTAAATGAACCGTCTTTCAGTGTGATCTTCATGTTCTTTCTCTTCCTTTCTCCATTTTCTGAATCAATTTCGTCCGTGTTCCTCAGGCTGGACTGGACCTTTCTCCGCCGTGCATGGCAGTCAGATACAGGGCATCTGCCTTCTGCAGTCTCTGTTTTCTCTGCACGCTGCGGCGAAAAAGAAAGGCACTCCTTAAGGAATGCCTCTTATGATCTGAATCTATAGCCGCACGGAAACACTCCCTGCAGGGACGGACGATCAGCCCGCGGTTCCACCCTGCTTGTTTTCCATGGAAAACCATCTTAATTCATATGATGATAACGGAATCACCGTGCCGTATTAAGGCCGCTCCGAGGTGGTCTTCAGTCAGTCCCACAACAGGATCCTCACACCGGGCGGATCCCTCTCTGAGAAGTGGAGACAGCCTACTGTCCTCTTCAACGCTTTCTCTACATCGGTTATTCTACCGCACCCGGATATTCCCTGTCAAGAAGGAATCTCAATCTCCGTCTTTCCTTTCTCTGTCCTTTTTCACCGGCGTCTCACTCAGCCCAGATTCCGGCAGCTCTGCTCCACAGGCCTCTCCGCCCCGCAGTCTTCCTGTCTCATTCCCCTCGTCTCTCTTCTGTGACGGATGTGCTTTTCTTCCACATACGGAGAAAGCGCAGAAATGTCCGCTGTGCCTCAGTAAGCGTCACACTCTTCGGATAGATCAGCGAGATCGGATAATGGGGCGCATCTTCCAGCGGGATCATGCACAGGCCGCTGCCCGCATATTCCTGATATACCTTTGTGAAATTAATAGTAACACCCATCTTCTCCTGTACGAAGCTCATGATCGTGTTCGCCTGCGGGAACTCATACTGGATATCCGGTGTGAAGCCCGCCCGGATACAGCTGTCATAGAATGCTTCATACCCGCCGCTTCCCTTCTGCGGGAACACAAACACCTCATCCTTGAGCTCCTCGAGCCGAATACTCTTCCGCCCCGCCAGCGGGTGGGAGCTGTACACGACTGCGCAGAGGTAGTCATCATACAGCGGAAGCATGCAGTACCTTTCTGTGTCCGTGATCAGAAGTGTGCGGAGTATAGCGAAATCATACTCATCTATATGTGCGACGATCTGGTCGGCAGGATGCTCGTCCAGGACCAGATCGATATCGGGGTGCTGCTCATGGAATGCGGCAAGCACTTTTGCGAAATGATACGGGGAGAGCACGGTCATGCTGCCGATATGGATCTCCTTTTTCGAGTGGATGTCCTCAAGCATTTTTCCGTACCTCTCCAGCGCCTGTCCTGCATATTCCAGGAAGATCTCCCCTTCCTCGGTCAGTTCGAATTTTCTCGTATTCCGCCGGATCAGGGTGACATTCAGTTCTTTCTCCAGCCTGCGGATCTGTTTTGAAAGCGCGCTCTGGCTCAGGCTGCAGGCAAATCCTGCCTCAGTAAAGTTCTTTACCCGGCAGAGCTCGCGATAATATTTCAGCTGCTGTATATCCATAATATTTATTCCTTTCAGGAATATATCATATCAGAAGTGGAATTGACTGTAAAGATACACCTTCCTATAATGTAATCGAACTCACGGATCATGGGTGAACAGTAACAATCACGGAGGGAATCATGAAAAAAGATCAATACTATTATAAAAGAATGTTTTACTATATTGCCGGGCTGCTGATCATGTCCATAGGCTCGAATCTTTTCCTGAAAGCCGCGCTGGGCGTTGCTCCCAGCTGCACGATCGCGCTTGCCCTGTCGGAGCTTTTTCCGTCCAAGAGCTACGCTCTGTTTAATTTCATCGTAAACACCGGGCTGCTCGTCTGTGAGACTGCTGTAGAAAAAAAGGTCGGAAAAAAGCAGGTGCTCCAGCTCCTGCTCACTTTCCTGTATTCTATGTTCATCCAGTTGACTTCCCTTCCGTTCCAGATGCTCAGCACACATCTGATGCCCGTCAGGATCCTGCTCAGCGTCGCGGCGTGCGCGGTGCTCGCCATTGGCGTCTCCTTCACGGTCAATTCCGGATTCGCCGTTCTCCCGATGGAGGGATTCGTCGCAAGCCTTGCCGCAAAGGAAGGGAAATCCTTCGGGACAGTCCGCGTCCGGATCGAGATGCTCATCACCGTAGTCTCGGCTATTATATCCATCCTGTTCCTGGGCAATATCTCAGCTGTGGGGATCGGGACCGTGATCGCAGCAGTCTGTACAGGCAATATCACGAACTGGTTTACACATCTCTTCGGTCGGAGACTGAGGTTCTGCTAAGGCATGCGGCAGTATCCTTCCGCTCTCAGGTTCCTGCCCACCTGTATATAAGCCTGACTGCTCTCATACAGTCTTCGGCGTTCCGCCTCGGTCAGCATCCTCTTCACTTTCGCCGGATTTCCGACTGCCAGGCTCCCGTCCGGAATGACCTGTCCTTCAAGGACAAGGCTCCCTGCGCCGATCAGGCACTCCCTGCCGATCTGTGCCCCGTTCAGCACAACAGCGCCCATTCCGATCAGACTGCCATCGCCCACCGTGCATCCGTGAAGCACCGCATTATGTCCCACAGTGACATGGGCTCCGATCACGGCAGGATATCTTGTATCCGCATGGATGGTACAGTTGTCCTGCATATTGCTGCACCGTCCGACAACGATCTTCTCCGCATCGCCGCGGAGAACGGCATGGAAAAGAATAGTGCACTCCTCCTCCACTGTTACGTCTCCGACGACGACCGCTTCTTTCACCACATTTGCCGACTCTGAAATCTTAACACAATCCCCGTACATCTCACTTCGTCCCTGCCTTCCACAGCATCACAGCCTCATAAGGCCTGAACTCCTCTGTCACACCGCCGTGGCAGTTGTGGATCAGTTCCTGCGCGTCCTTCCACTCGCTGATCAGCGGACACTTCGCCGGTTCTCCCGAGAAGTTGGCGCAGACAAGCATTTCTCCCTCATCCGAGGTCCGCGTATAGGCAAAGATCTGCTCATCCTCTTCCATCAGAAGCTGGAACCTTCCGTCAATGAAGACCGGATATTCTTTCCTGAGATGGGTCAGTGTGCGGTAATAGCTGAACACAGAATCCGGATCTCTCCGCTCCGACTCAGCGTTGATTTCCGTATAGTTCGGGTTCACCTCGATCCAGGGTGTTCCGTCCGTAAATCCGGCATTTTCTTCCGCAGACCACTGCATGGGCGTGCGGGCGTTGTCCCGGCTCTTTGCATAGATGGACCGCATCACATCCTCAGGGCTGTAACCTTTATCCAGGCGCTCCCGGTACAGGTTGAGGGTCTCGATGTCCCGGTAATGTGTGATATCCTCGAACTTTACGTTCGTCATCCCAAGCTCTTCCCCCTGATAGATATAGGGCGTTCCCTGCATGCCGTGGAACACGGTCGCCAGCATCTTCGCCGATTCTGTCCGGTACTCCTTATCATCGCCCCAGCGGGAGACGATCCTGGGCAGATCGTGGTTGTCCATGAACAGGCTGTTCCAGCCTTTTCCGTACAGCTCCTCCTGCCATTTTGCCATGCACTGCTTCAGCTTGACGAACGGAAGAGGCGCAAGATCCCATTTTTCCTTTCCCGGCTGTTGATCCAGCATCACATGTTCGAACTGGAATACCATGGAGAACTCGCTTCCGTCCGGATTGCTGTACAGTTTTGCGTTCTCCGTGTTGGCGCCCCACGCCTCTCCCACTGTGATCAGATCGCCCTTCTGGAAGGTCTCCCTGCTCATCTCCTGCAGGAACTCATGGAGCCTCGGGCCGTTATTGGTGATCTTTCTGTCCGGCTCCTTTGCGATCTGGTCGATCACGTCCAGGCGGAAGCCTCCCACGCCTTTGTCCATCCACCAGAGGATCATATCGTAGATCTCCCTGCGCACCTTCGGATTCTCCCAGTTTAGATCCGGCTGTTTTACAGAAAACTGATGGAAATAGTACTGCTGTAATTCAGGCACCCATTCCCATGCCGGTCCGCCGAAGGACGCTTTCATGTCATTGGGGAGTTCGCCCTCCACTCCGTCCTTCCAGACATAATAGTCGTGATACGGATTCTCCCTGCTCTTCTTCGCTTCCAGGAACCATCTGTGTTCATCCGACGTATGGTTCAGCACCAGATCCATGATGATACGGATATTCCTCTTTTTCGCTTCCGCGATCAGCTCCTCCATATCCGACAGAGTGCCGAACATGGGATCGATGTCCTGATAATCTGAGATATCATACCCGTTGTCATCCTGTGGAGAGCAGTACACAGGGGAGAGCCACACCGCGTCAATGCCCAGATCGGCGAGGTAGTCCAGTCTGCTTATGATTCCCTGAATATCTCCGATTCCGTCTCCGTTGGAATCCTGAAAGCTCTTCGGGTAAATCTGGTAGACCACCGCGTTCTTCCACCAGGGCAGGTTCTTCTTTTCTGTCATATGTCAAATCCTCCTTATCAGTGTTCCGTTTTTTTCAAGTATACCATTCTGATAATTTCGTGCGAACAGAACTTCTCCTGTTCCCCCGGCCTTCACTGTCTCGTCCGAACAGTTCAGGAGCACTTCAATCTTCCGTCCGGCCTCATCCAGCTTGATGTATTCGACGCACCGCCTGTTCTCAATGCGGTCCGGGAAATGAAAGTGAAGGCTTCGGAAGGTCTCCTCATTCTTCCGCAGACGGATCAGCGTCTTCATCTGTCCGATCCGTCTCTGATTCTCCTCTGTCCCGATCTCATCCCACGGCATGCACCGCCTGCAGTCAGGATCAAATCCTCCCTCCATGGCGATCTCCGTCCCGTAATAGATGCAGGGGCTTCCCGGCAGGGTGAAGAGAACGGCGAGCTGCTGATAGAACTTGTCCAGATCATGGAACCGGTTCATGAGCCGCTCCGTATCGTGGGAATCCAGAAGATTGAAGAGAACATTGTTGTTCTGCTGCATATACATAGTATAACAGCAGTTCACCATGTATTCAAACTCTTCTTTCCCCATTGTCTGATCCAGGAAGAAATCATGGATACCGCTCATCAACGGATAGTTCATAACCGAGTCGTACTCATCCCCGGCGAGCCACTGGCTGGCGTCATGCCAGATTTCTCCCAGAAGATAGATATCCGGCTTGATCTTCTTCAGGTGTTCCCGCATCCGCTTCAGGAAGCGGTGGGACACCTCATTGCCTACGTCAAAACGGATTCCGTCGATGTCATATTTCCGGATCCATCCTTCACAAACCTTGCAGAAATAATCGATCACTTCATCATTATTGGTGTTGAGCTTGGGCATCCAGTCCGCAAAGGCAAAGGAGTAAAACCTGCCGTCCCTTGTGTCACCCTGTTTCCCGATCTCATCCCAGTCCTGTACCATGAACCAGTCCGCATACTCTGACTCTCTCCCCTTCTCCTGGACATCAAGCCAGGGTGCGAATTTCCTGCCGCAGTGATTGAACACCGCGTCCAGCATGATCCGGATCCCCCTCTCATGCGCTTCCGAGACAAGACGCTTCATCGTCCCGTCATCTCCGAAGGACGGGTCGATCTTCGTATAGTCCTTAGTGTCATATTTGTGGTTGGTCTCCGCCTCCATGATAGGGTTCAGATAGATTCCTGTGATCCCAAGATCCTGCAGATATGGCAGTTTCTGGCGGATCCCCTCGAGATCTCCGCCGTATTTCTCCCGGTTCGTGACCTTTCCCGTCTGCCAGGGGAGTACGTCCGGGTCATTCTTTCCCGGACCGCAGCAGCAGAACCGGTCCGGAAAGATCTGATACCAGACCGTATCATTGACCCATGCCGGCGTCCGGTTCACATCCGCCGGGTTCATCCACGGCACAATAAAGTACTGCAGGAGCCGTCCTTCCATGTTGACCTGCTCCTCTGTCAGAAATCCGTCCTCAAAATAATACCACACCTCGTCCTCTGTATGGAGCTCGAAATAATACTTGCACCTCTTGTAAGGCGGCGTGAGTGTGGTCGTCCACCAGAGCTGATGGGGAAGCCGCTTCTTATAGACGATCTCTTCCCGTTTTCCGGTCCATTTCTCACTGCCTCCCAGGATTCCCGCGTCAAAGGGATCGCCGTGATGGATAAACACCTGCTTCACGTCATACCCGGTCTTCAGATTAATGACCAGCCGGTCCTCATCCAGCGGATAGCTCATCTGTTCTGATGTCTTATGATATACTCCTGTAAATTCCATAGATAGATACCCTCCTGTCTTTATCACGCTTCCAGACGTTCATAAACCCGGAGCAGTTCACCCACACTCCAGGCCTGTGCAAAGCATCCCTTTGACGAGACAGGATTCTCTCCGTCATAGATCTCCGGGAGCTGTCCGATACATCCTTCCCTCAGTGCGCTCTCCAGCACTTCCAGCTGCGCTGCGGTCTCTGCCTTTGCTTCTGCGCTGTCCCCGTTCACTTTCAGATAGGCAAGATAATAGGCGCCCAGCGGGTAGGCCCAAACAGTGCCCTGATGATAGGCCAGATCTCTCTTAAGCACCTCTCCGCCATATTCGGGGCAGAACTGATCATCTTCCTGCTCCAGCGTCCGCAGTCCGTAAGGCGTGTAGAGTTTCTCGAACACAGTGTCCACCACCGCTCTTTCCTTCTCTTCATCCAGCATAGTGAACGGCATAGAGACCGCCCAGATCTGATTGCAGCGGATCTGGGTATCCGCGTCTGTTCCCGAGATCACGTCCTTCAGGCAGTGCTTTTCTCCCATCCAGAAGGCTTCTGTGAACGACGCCTTCACTTTCTGCGCCAGCCTCTCGTACCCTTTCGCTTTCTCATCCGCCGCGCCGTCCCCTTCTCTCTTCCGGGAGAATTCCGCCATGATCCTAAGCGCGTTATACCAGTATGCATTCACTTCCACCGGCTTGCCGTGGCGCGGCGTCGGAAGGATCTCTCCAACCCGGACGTCCATCCAGGTAACCTGATCCAGCCCTTCTCCCGCCATGATCAGACCGTCATTGTCCATGTGGATCCCGAACCGGGTCCCTTTTCGGTAACAGTCTGCGATTCTCTCCATGACCGGATACATCTCTTCTGCGAACGCCAGATCCTCTGTCGCTTCATAATAGAGCCAGACACAGTTGATGAACAGAAGCGCCGCGTCTACCGTATTGTACATGGGATCCTTGCCGCCCTCCGGAAACAGGTTCGGCATCAGCCCGTCCTTCTCATAGCGCGCGAATGTCCTCAGGATGGACCGCGCCTCATCATACCGCCGTGCAGACAGACATACGCCCGGGAGAGCGATCATGGTATCCCTGCCCCAGTCCTCAAAGAACGGGAATCCTGCCAGTATCGTATCTCCCCCCGTGGATTCCCTCTTCGCGATAAACTGAGACGCACTCTTTGCCAGACACTTTGCCGTATCGGACAAAAATCCGGACTGCTCTTCCAGCTCTCTCCGGTACAATTTCTGCTCTTTGATGATCTGCTGGGCGGTCATCTGCAGACGGGCACCGCCCGCCAAGCCCCTGATATGAGGTTCCGTATTATCGGATACTGAAAATACGACTGAGATCTCCCGGTACCCGCCCGCCTTCACGGCAGCCTTGATCCGGAATCCTGCCTTTGCAGTCCCCGTGCTCCTCCTCCCGTCGCAGACGTCATAACTGTAGAAGTAAGTCTCCTCACATTCCAGGATCAGTTCCGCTGTGCCATCCGTCTGTACATGCAGATCCATCCCCCCGCTCTCTGCGCCGCCGGCACGGAACCGGAACTCCTGCCCCGGGCCGAGGTCGCTCCCCTTTGATACGAACTGAAGAAACGGGGTAATGGAAAGCACTGTGTCCGCTCTCGATCTGTTCCGGACACGGTACACGACCGCGGCCGTATTCTCCCCCTGCCGCATGGCAGCCTCCTTCTCGATCTCGATGCCGTTTACGAGATACCGCCACACCGGAGTGTCCTCATAAGAAAACTCGCAGAGATATTTATACCCCTCTTCCCTGCTTCCGTCCGCAAACTCCTGGCTGGAAAGCGTGTACGTGCTCCCGCCCGCCTCGATCTGTTCCGCGAGGCGGTGGATCACATTGTACCGGCTGTTCGGCGCTTTCGTGCATGCCATCAGGAAAGCATGGTCATTGCGCGCCGCGGAACCTGTCATTGTCAGAGAAGAGAATCCTCCCAGCCCGTTGGTCATCAGATAACAGTTTTCCTGTCCCCTCTCAAATGTCTTCCAGTCCTGTTTTCCATATACCCATTTCATACTGCTTTTCTCCTTCCGATCTCCATCTCTCCGGCTGCATTCCTGATGCATCCGAGTATTATAACACTCTGAGGCGCCGCACAGATACAGTTTCCTGCCGCCGGCGGATCCATCCAGAGCGTACTGCTCTGTGCATCGCACAGGATCTCCCAGCCGCTTCCGGGCAGCGAAACCCGCTCCGGCTTCTCTGTACTGTTGTATACGACCATCAGCGATGCCCATCTGGTATCCGCGCCTGCCGCTCTGTTGTCGCACAGGTAGCTGACGATCCCATTCTCCTTCTTTACGCCGTAGATCCGGGAAGCCGCATCTTCGGACTTGTCACACAGCCCGGGGAGCTGCTTGCGCAGGGCGATGAGTCCTCTGTAATACTCCACCAGCGGCCGTTCCTCCCACGCCTTTCTCCAGTCCAGCCGGTTCAGAGTGATGGGGGCGTTAAAGGAGTTGTCATGTCCGTCCTTCGTCCTTGCAAATTCTTCGCCTGACAGAAGGAACAGGGATCCCTGGCAGGTCATGTAGAGCGCCGCGGCCATCCGGTTCAGGCGCATCAGGTCTCCGCCGGGCACAGTCTCGTCCAGCTTATCCCACAGGGTCTGATTGTCATGGGCAGAGACATAGGTAATGATCTGAGAGGGAGCTTTTGCACAGAGTTCCTGCTCTTCATCCTCTTTTTCCACCATTTCACCGTTCTCTCTGCTGTCCGTCCGTTCTTCCGTCTCGTCCTGTCCGCACCAGGCTTCCGCGCTTCGGAGGATCTTCTCTTCCATCCCTGCCGCGCCGTTAATGAATCCGGGCAGCTTTGTCTTCAAGGCGGATCCCTTGATGGCATCCCGGGTATTGTCGCAGAACATCCCGATATTCTCGTCCAGGAGACGGACATTCTTCTTCAGCGCCGGCACTGCGCTGCCCTCCATGGCAGTCTCATCGGCGGCCCAGGGTTCTCCGAACAGGAGCTTTACGCCTTTTCCGTACCGTCGGTCAAGCTCTCTTCGGATCCTGTTCATCAGATCCACATCCAGAAGGCCCATCAGATCAAACCGGAACCCATCGATATGGTATTCCTCCGTCCAGTAGAGCACGGACTCCAGGATAAACTTTGCGCACATCTCCCTCTCGCTTGCCACATCATTTCCGCAGGCAGAACCATTGGAGATCCTTCCGTCATCAAACACACGGTAGAAATACCAGGGCGCGGTCCTCTGGAACCAGGAATCCAGAGAATATGTATGATTGTATACAACATCCATGATCACGCCGAACCCCTGAGAATGAAGCGACTGGATCATCTCTTTCATCTCACGGATGCGAACCTCCCCGTGAGCCGGATCCGTGGAGTAGGAGCCTTCCGGGACGTTGTAATTCACCGGGTCGTATCCCCAGTTGAACTCCGTATCCTCTCCCGCCTCGTTGACCGAACCGTAATCGTAGGCAGGCATGATCTGAACATGGGTCACTCCAAGGTCTTTCAGGTAAGGGATCCCCGTCGGATGGACGCCGTCATTGTCGAGCGTAGTATCCGTACAGGTAAACGCCTTGTATTTTCCCCGGTATTCCTCAGGGAACCCGCCGGACCTGTCCCAGGAAAACTCCTTGACATGGAGCTCATAGATGATCCGCTCCGCCTCCGCTTCCGGAGCCCGGTCTGCTTCCCATCCCTCCGGATCTGTGCGCCTTAAGTTCACGACCATGCTCCGCACTCCATTCAGCCCGCAGGCTCTGGCATAGGGATCTGCCGACCGCACAGTCCTGCCGTCGATGTCCAGGGTATAGTCATAGTAAACGCCGTGCAGCTCCTCAGCGCAGTCCCAGCTCCAGACGCCTTTGCCTTCTCTGCTCATGGCGACAGTCCGGAAAGGGACTCCCTCCGCCCCCCTCTCATACAGATTGAGGGTGACGCTCCCCGCAGAGGGGCTCCACAGGCGGAAGGAGGTGCCTTCCTGGGTACACCGGACACCCAGATCGTCTCCTTCATAAATATAATTTTCCTTAAAGTCTGTCGTTGAATAATATTTTTTCCATTCTAATGCTGTCTTCATATCTATAGCCTTTCCTCAATGTCTATTTCTTTTTTCCGGGACACAGCCCGCGTAGAGCCCGCCCCCTGATGATATTCCAAAAATGCTGCAAATATAGTACTTGTATTTGCAGCATTTTTCAATAAATATCTATAATTGCCCGGACATCTGGAAGAAGTCTGAACCAGGCGGACTGCTGCCGGTCTTAGCTGCGGCAGCCTCAGCCTTTGACGGCTCCTGAGAGTCCGTCCACATAGTATCTCTGCATGTACAGGAACAGTGCGGCGATCGGGATAGAGATCAGCACCGCGCCTGCAGCGAAGCAGGTATACCAGCTGTCAATGTATTCTTTTTCAAGCATCCTCCACAGACCGATGGCGATCGTGTACTGGTCTGAGTTCGCACGGCAGATAACCTTTGCGAAGATGAAATCCAGCCATGGGGACATGAACGAAGTCAGTGTCGTATAGATCACGATCGGTTTACTCAGCGGAAGTGTGATCTTTGTGAAGATCTGCCATTTCGTACATCCGTCGAGGAGCGCTGCCTCATCAATGGAGTAGGGGATCGTATCGAAGAATCCCTTTGCGATCTGGAAGCTCAGTCCCGCGCCTCCTGAATATACGAGGATCAGCGCAAGCTTGATCAGGTTTCCTTCTGACAGGCCGAGAGCCTTCAGGATGAAGTACACTGCGACCATGGACATGAAGCCCGGGAACAGTCCCAGTATCATCGCCATGTTTGTTGTGGTCAAGCATTTTTGTAACACTTGTGGCTAAAAAATATCGATTTATGC
>HHCFR05603__coassemble_1264_pt1 | contig 13049 bp, 5 predicted proteins | sample HHCFR05603__metabat2_high_PE_041 | metagenome-assembled genome bin HHCFR05603
GCAACCTCCACCTCGAAATTGCTCAGCTCCAGATAATCTTTCTCAAGATCAGCGATGCTCTCTTCGTCTTCCACGATCAAAATGCGTTTACTCATCAATCGGTACCTCCTGATATTTTCTTATTACAAAATACATCGTCGTGCCGGCGCCCTCCTCGCTGGTCGCCCAGATGTTTCCCCCATGCTCTTCCACGATCTTCTTCACGATCGACAGGCCGATGCCGCTTCCTCCCTTGGAAGAATTTCTGGAAGCGTCCGTACGGTAGAAACGGTCGAACACATACGGCAGCTCCTTCGCCGCGATGCCCTTTCCGTTGTCTCCCAGCTCAACCTGGATAAAATCTCCCACATCCTTTAGGTCCATCGTAATCCTGCCCTGCGGCTTATCCATATATTTCAATGAATTGGATATGATGTTGTTGATGACTCTTCTCATCTGCTCCGGGTCTACGATCACCTTGCAGTCCTCATCCATCAGATTCCGATAGACGAACTCGACTCCCTTTGCCTCCAGCTCCATCTTCAGATCCTCTGCGCAGTCCCCGAAATAGTCTTTTGCGGAAAGCGTGGCGAAATTATAAGGGATCCTGTTCGTATCGATCTTGGAGTACAGCGTCAGCTCATTGATGAGAAGATCCATCTCATTGGCTTTATTATAAATGGTTCTGATGTATCTGTCCATCTTTTCCGGCGTGTCCGCCACGCCGTCCATGATGCCTTCCACATATCCCTTGATCGTCGTGATCGGCGTCTTAAGGTCATGGGAAATATTGCTGATCAGCTCCTTGTTCTCGCGGTCAAACGCCACCTTCTCTTCCGCGTTCGCCTTCAGCCTCAGCCGCATCTCCTCAAAGTCCTGGCAGAGCTGGCCGATCTCGTCGTTCGTCTCGCTCTTGATCTCAAAGTCCAGGTTGCCTTCCTTGATATTCCTTGCCGCTTTCTGCAGCTTTGCCAGCGGCACGGAGATCGTACGGTAGATCCAGTAGATCAGCAGGCCCGTTGTTATGATAACGACCAGCAGATAGAGCTGCTGGATCTCGCTCGCTTTCTCAAACGCGAACGTATGCATTGCCACAGTTGTAAAAAAAGCGGTAAGAAACATCACCGCCAGAAACACGATCACCAGTTTTGTCCTAAGTTTCATCCGCAGCTCCTCCTGTTCAAATCCGTTCCTATGCCAACATACAAACTCGATATCTTCTATATATAATAGCATATAGCAGCTCATAAATATAAGCGTTCCTGTAAGACGGTAAGCCTTCGCCGGTTCATGTGTAACTGTTCACACCTAACCGCTGCCCACATGCGCACTCGTCGCGCTGACGCGCTCCAGTTCCGCACTTCGTGCTAAGACTGCTTATGAAGGCGGCGATTACAAGTTCTACTCGCACTCCAGGATAGGAAACTGCCTCTTACATGCAGGCATGACGATGCAGTTTCCTATCCCGGAGTATGGTGTGAACAGTAACATCCATGTAGTATATTCTACCTATATTTTTTTGATGAGTCAACCGCGTCCTGGATGATGTTCTGCAGTAACTGTTCACAGTAGCGTTCTGTATAACGAGGATTTCCTGTATATCATAACGAAGATACGGGAAGAGTTCCAATATCCGCTCTTCCCGTATCCAAAAATGAAAGGAGTATCAAGAGTCTATCCCATGGCAGTTTATCTCGTCTCTCTTCTCCGTCTGTAAACTATAACGCCTGCCGCTGCCGCCAGCGTCATAGCCGCCGCTGCGCCCACAATCGGAGCCGCAGTATCACCGGTCTTCACACTCTTCTGCGCGCTGCTGTTTTCTGCAGATCCTGCCAGGCCTGCGGAACTTACCTTTCCTGCAGCAGCCCTGCCAGAAATATCTGTACCGTTGTCACCTGTACTTGCGACAATCTGGCCATTCTGATCCTTGCCGCTCTGGTCCTGAATATTCTGATCCTGACCGCTCTGCCACTGATCATTTCCACCGGATCCAGTATTACCTTCGTCACCGGAATTGTCCGGATCTTCCGTATCCCCAACTGCTGCGTGCAACTGATCGAGCGCTGCCTGCAGGCCTTCCTCTGCTGTCATAACTTCTTCTTCCGTCGCCTGCTCATCGTCGTATACACTCATCGCCGCTGCAAGGGCATTTTGGAATACTGCGATTGTCTCTTCGTCAGCGCCTTCAGTGCTCATGCCGTTCGCCTCGTTGATCAGATCTTTGAGCGCATCCTTGTTCGGTTTCAGCCGGAGCTCGCTCATGGCTTTCAGAAGCCCTCTCCAGGACTGATCCACTTCATCCTGCATCGCATCTCCGTCCTTCAGGACTGCTTCCGCCGCTGCAAGGGCGTCTGCGAATACCTGCTGCCCTTCGTCCAGATATTCGCTCAGATCAAGGGTCTTGGCCATGTCGACGACTTTCTGGAGATCTGTCTTGTCCCCCTGCTTGAAGGACAGGTGCTGCATTGCCTTGATCAGGTTCTGCCAGCTTATATCCACCATCTCCTGGGTGAGAGACGGGTCGCCTGCCTGTGCTCTTGCGAGAATGTCCTCCGCCGCTGTCCTGGCGTTGTTGAAGTTATTCAGCACAGAATCGACCACGCCTTCGGTGTCGGCTGTCTCCGCAAGGCTTAATGCGTATTCAAGGACGGTTGTGGAGATCTCTTCTGTATCTTCTTTGTGCGTATACACCTTCGCATCCGCCCAGTCCACATGAGTATTATATCTTGCTTCCGGATTTTCCGTATTCTCGCTCCACACTGCCGAAAGCTTCAGGACTTCCACTCCGGCAATGTCCAGACTGATAAACTCGCAGTTATCATCCCGCATCATAACCGGGCTTTCATACAGGAGCTCATCATCCCCGTATACGCGGAAAATCGCCTCGCCCCCGTTTTTCGATGCATTCGCATTGATTCCGATATAGGATTCAAAGCGATCATATTTTCCTGGCTCCAGTGTATAAACGATCTCGGAATTCGTATCCGCACCGAGGCCTTTTGCAAAGTCTCTCCGTCCTTCTGCTGTGTTCAGGACAAGACCGCCGCCGTATGCCGCCTGATCCTTCTTAACATCCGTATAGTCAGAGTGTGCGCTGATCCATTCCAGATCACTCAGATATTCATACTCTTTAACCGGCTCCGGATCGGGCGCTTCATACTCATAGCCGTACAGCATCCACTCAGCCATACCGATCTGGTACACGCCGCCTGCCTCTACGTTTTTGATCGTGACTCTCGCCGCGACGACATTTTCCTGAATCTCTTCAAAGGCCTCCGGCTTATAGTGCTGTCCGCCGACTCTCAGATCCCGGATCACCGGCTCCCATGTGCTGCCGTCCTTTGTGACCTCCAGGTCATATGTATACCAGCTGCTGTCTTTTTCCCAGTAGATCCGGCTGCCGAGCAGCGTCTGCGGTTTTGCGAAATACACAGTTACTGTCTGCGGAAATTCTCTGCTCTCGCTCAGCCATCCGCTTCCGATCTCAGTGACACCGTCACGGAGCTTCTCCGGTCCTCTGTCCTCTGCTGACGAAGTCGCTTCGATCCTGTCGACTGCAGAGTCGGGGATCAGCTCGCCCGGCTCCGGCGTCTCCGCCTCTTCATCCGGAATGACCTTAAACTCATACAGAGACGCCCAGCCGCTGCTGCAGCCTGTCACCGTCAGCCGGACATAACGTCCCGACGCTTTTTGAAGCTGTGTTTCCGTATATCCGTTCACCTGCGTATTATCACTCATATCCACAACTGTCTCATAATTGATCCGGTCGTTGGACACTTCGATCTTATACTGATATACCGCCGCACCGTTTTCCCACAGAAGCTGGAATCCGTTCAGCGCCGAGGCCTCTCCGAGATCGACCTCCGCCCACTGCGGGAAGCTGCCGTCTGCTGCACACCATCTGCTTGTGTCGTCGTCGTCGACCAGCTTCTCTTTCGTATTTCCACTCTGTTCTGTGGATACAGTGACTTCTTTTCCGTATGCAATGTTTTTGTAGTTGCTTTCCGGATCTTCCAGGTCAGCCTCTGTCTTCGTCCACTCTGTGTGGTCTCCATCTGGCACGAAGGTATCGTCTGACACTGCTGTTGTGACAGTTCCGACGCCGTCGGCAAGTCCTTCCGCCTGTGCAGTGATCTGTATCTCTCCTGCCTCCATCGACGTTCTCACAAACGCAAATCCGATTCCTTTTTCCGGAGACTGATCCTGCACCTGGATCCTCGGGATATTCTCTCCTACAAGGCTGCCGCAGCCGCTCACTTCGACATGCACTTTACCCTCATAGTCCGGAACAACGGTTCCATTATCGTCCACTACTTTGATGTAGACCGGTATCAGATCCGATCCGTCTGCCACAGGCTCTATGCCCCTGTCCGCGATCTCGATCTGCAGTCCGGCCGCTTCGCCCGGAGTATTGACTTCATGCGTGCAGACGACTTCGCCGTCCACGATTCCCTCTGCCGTCAGCGTGCCTGCCGCAAATTCAGAGAGCTGGAAGTCATAGATCGGGCTTCCTCCCTTTGCCATGATATTCGGCACATCCTGTCCTGCCTCTTCTCTCGTGATCTCCTGCACGAGTTCTCCGTTCTGATACAGCCTCACGCTGTCGCAGTTGCTGAACACCGGCACTGTCAGGGAAGACTCCTCTGTATAATCAGTAGAAATATAGACCATCGGCCCATATACCGGATTATCGCTCGGCCGCATGGACTGGAGCCAATAATAGCCATTCTTCTCATACCGGTCGATGTCGACAGTTCCGCTTCCCAGCGTCACCGCATTGGAGCCTCTCGCATAGTCGTTCCAGCTCCAGAGGAAATATCCGCCGATACGCTCGGACGCATCCAGACCGCCCCAGTCGGAATATCCGTCGCCGTTCAGATATCTCTCACGAGTATACACCTGTGTGTTCAGCGCGTCCTCTCCGTCTTTTCTCAGCGCCTTGCTGGATCCTTCCCAGTCTCCCCACTCTCTTGTGAGGAACGGCTTCTCCGGATCAAAATCCACCCAGTCGTCCTGGTTGTCGCTCCACTGTGTATCCTGTACTTTGTAGCACACGTCATAGAGCTCGCCGTGATATCCATAATCCGATGCAAGGAAGAGCTGGTCGCCCGGGTACTCCTCGCGGGCAGCCGCCACAGCATCTTTCGCCCACTGATCGGATGTATTCGTCTCATTGAGAGACGCCTCCCACAGTATGACTGACGGGTGGTTGCGGTCTCTTCTGATCATTTCACGGGTATCGCGGATCGTCCGGTCATAGAATGTCTGTGTGTTGGTAAAGTTCTGCCATCCCGGCTGGCACTCGATCACCACGATCCCAAGCTCATCACACGCATCCAGAAATGCAGGATCCTGCGGATAATGAGCCGCTCTCACCGCGTTAAACCCATTCTGCTTGATCTGCAGGGCATCTCTGTACTGCATGGAATCCGGCGCTGCGTCTCCTACATTCTGATATGCCTGATGCCTGTTCGCGCCGCGCAGATATACGCGCTCACCGTTGAGATAGAATCCGTCAGCTTTAAAATCAATGGTTCGGATTCCCGCATTGTTCTCCACCTCGTCAACCTTCACACCGTCCTCGTATACCTCGGTGACAAGGTTGTAGAGATATGGATCATCGATCCCCCATAAATGCGGGTCGCTGACGACAAGATCCTGGGAGAACTGATAGCTACCGCCGGCCTCGACCGCCTGCGTCTCTGACTGCTGCTCGATCACAGCCTGTCCTTCTTCATCCTCCAGTATCTGCTTCACGTAAATCTCGTGGGATTCCGTATTGTCATTGGCTACATCTGTCTTTACATTCACCGTCGCCTCTTCACTGCTCACCTCCGGATAGGTAAGGAAGACGCCTCCGCCGGCTGTCTGATCTGCCTCCAGCACATCTGTGACAGATGTTTTTTCCGTCACGATCATGTTGACATCCCGGTAGATTCCTCCCCAGTAGTGGAAATCCAGGCTTGCCTCCGGCTTTCCGGGTGGAGTTTCCGGATTGTCCACCTTTGAAACCCGGAGCGCCAGGACATTGTTCTCCCCGAATTTCACCTTATCTGTGATGTCTACTGTAAATCCAACATATCCGCCGTTCCTGGTATAGATCTTTTCCCCGTTCAGGTACACGTCGCTGTCTGTCATGACGCCCTCAAACTGCAGCTGGATCTTCTTATCTGCATAAGACTCGTCCAGCGTAAAATATCTCCGATACCAGCCGACGCCCTGATAAACGCCGTTCGCTCCCGGGCAGTGCTTTTTCGCAAGCTGCATCGTATGCGGGAGAGTCACGCTCGCAAATTCGCTGTCGTCAAAGTCAGGGTCCTGCGCATTCTCCAGATCCCCTCGGTAGAATCCCCAGTCTGAATTGAAGTTGAGCACCTCTCTCCCGCTCGGCGCTTCTTCTGCCTGCACGCTCTGTGCCGGAATGCCTGCAGTGCTGAACATGGTCAGCCCCATGGCAGCGGCACAGACTCCCGCAAGCAGCTTTTTCCATTTCCTTTTCATAATCTCTTTCCTCCTTTACAGCCTCAGTAAATAATGCTTAATGGAAATACTACAAAATTCCGTCTATATAAGTATAAATGCATAATCGCCAGCCCACAATGTAGTATTTTGTCAGCATTTTGTACTATTTTGTTTTTCTTCAAAGAAAAGCAGATAACAGAAAGAGCGCCCCCCTTTTCAGAACGCTTTTCAATATCTGTTATTCTATTTTTCTACTGTATCGCATTCTTGGCATCAGTGATTCGGAATGGAAAGAAGCTTGCGCACTCTTTTTTCAAGATGTTTCTCGATCGCTGTCAGATGTTCTTCCGGAAGATTAAGCCTCGGATGTCGTTTAAACCGGAAACCGATCATGCGCCTGAGCTGCTCCTTCTGCCTGCTTCCCATAACTTCTAAGCAGACATCTTCATAAGAAATATTGTAGGGATTGGAACGAGTGCCTGCATACTCGTCAAGGTTGAGGAAGTCCTCTTCTCCCGCATAACAGAATAGAGAAAATCCATTATCAAAAATAGGTGCGGGAGCGATGATCTCACCGCTGTGATTATCCCGCAATACTCCAAAATTGCCAAAATGCCGGTCTTCATTATAAATCAGGGCATCGAACACCAGCATACTGCGGATCTGCTCGGAAAACTCTCCGCCAAGCTGGTCATAATACGATAAACAGGCAGCGATCCCGCCTTTTCGGACAATACGGCCGATAGGGATATATGAGGTGTGAATATCAGTAAACAATGGACATTTAGAAGCGGTAATTCCTTTCCAGTTCTCCAAATCATAATGTACGGCATTGAGCCGCATAGTTTCAGCAATCTGAGAGGCATAAAATTCACAATAAGGCTCCCGCCCCGTATTCGAGGCACCGGTGGTGCCTCCTTTATAGAGATAAATCCCGTCATGCTCCACATAACGCCATGCCTTCGGAAGCATACCTCCCGTCGTCAACTCGGGAGACGTACTAAATGCCTGGCGGCTCTGCCCTGCACCGGTATATGCTACCAGAGCCAGAATCTCCGAAAAGCGGTTTTCATATAAATTGTACTGAGAAAATTTTCCCTCAAATCCTTCCGGCACAACCCAATAGCTGTCATTCAGAGACAGCCCCTTGCATACGTCAATGATTCCCTTTGTATCGCTATGGCTCAACCCTAATACTTTCAGGATCTCGTCCACAAAAGCCCGGTTCTTAGGGATTACCCGCCGCTCCAGCCAGCGAACGATACCCTCACCCGTACGTTCCATATCCAGCGGCAGAAGATGCGCCTTCTCATTATTAATATACAGGATCTCTGCTACTAAGCCAGACAATCCCTTCTTTTCCATAGAAAAACGCATTAGCTCTGTATCATAAATACGGAGACTGTAGTGATTCCTTCCTGCCCCCTCTTTGTCATTCAATAAAAGAGAAACATCTTTTCCCAGGGCAGATGCGATCTTCACTATCATATCCAGCGTCGGATTTTGAGTACCGCTTTCCAGCCGGCAGACATTAGAACGCTGTGTCCCAATCATGCGGGCAAGCTCTGCCTGAGATATCCCTTTTTCCAAACGCGCCTCAACAAGCTGTGAAATGATTTTCCGGCGCTGCCTCAGTTCTTCCATGTTCTCACCATCCTTTATTCGTATGTTATCATAAATGATAACGCACAGCAAGAAAAATTCTGATGTGATATTAACTCGTAACAGTTCAGCCATAAGGGAAGGGGCAGACTGATTTATGCTGGCATAAAGATCAGTCTGCCCTTTCCCTTATGAACTGAGCGCCCGTATATGAGCAAAGGAGCGGCGCAGCCGCAGGAGCACGTATGTGCGGCTTTACGAATGGCGCGGGCTGAACTGTTACATTAACTCCTGCCTGCCACAAAAATTTCCTTGTATACTGGCGGTCATTATGCTATATTATGAATAGAAAAGGAACAACTGCCAAAGTGGTTGACCTGTAAGTTTAGTTATAAACCGCCCTTACTCGCCAAAGTACAAGGGCGGTTTTGCTATGCTTTAAACACTACTTTAAATTCGCAAAAACGAATGTCAGCAATGCCAGAATGAACATTCCAAAAGCCATCAGATCTTTAAAGTCAAACGGTTTCTTGTCCATCAGCACCACCCCCATTCTATGTAAGAATAGAGGTCAGCCACCCTGTAACACGGTTGTTCCTGTCCACATACTACCATAAGAGCAGACAGCGCACAATATCTATTTCGGTATCGTCCGGATTCCCGGCATTCCACTGATCTGGCAGATTAACCAACGCACTATATAGCTGAATGAGCCCGCCAAAAAGGCGGGCTCATTCAATATACTCATTCTATCTCATGGCAGTTTATCTTGTCTCTCTTCTCCGTCTGTAAGCCATAACTCCTGCTGCCGCTGCCAGCATCATCACTGCCGCCATTCCTGCGATCGGAGCCGCAGTATCACCGGTCTTCACGCTCTTCTGCGCACTGTTATTCTTAGTCGCATCTGTCTGAGCTGACGCATTGTCTTTTCCTGAAGTATCCGCGCTGCTGCTGCCGTTTCCAGTATTTCCATCGTCACCGGAATTGTCCGGATCTTCCGCATCCCCGACTGCCGCGCGGAGCTGGTCAAGTGCTGCCTGCAGACCTTCCTCTGCTGTCGCGACCTCTTCCTCTGTTGACTGCTCGTTGTCGTATACGCTCATCGCCGCTGCAAGGGCATTCTGGAAGGCTGCGATCATCTCTTCATCGGCGCCCTCTGTGCTCATGCCGTTCGCCTCATCGATCAGATCTTTGAGCGCATCCTTGTCCGGTTTCAGCCTGAGCTCGCTCATGGCTTTCAGAAGGTCCTTCCAGGACTGATCCACTTCATCCTGCATCGCATCTCCATTCGCCAGGACTGCTTCCGCCGTCGCGAGGGCGTCTGTGAATGCCTGCCTGCCTTCATCCAGATATTCGTTCAGGTCGAGGGACTTCGCCATATCGATGACCTTCTGAAGGTCTGTCTTGTCTCCCTGCTTGAAGGACAGATACTGCATCGCCTTGATCAGGTTCAGCCAGCTCTCATCCACCATCTCCTGGGTCACGGAAGTGTCGCCTGCCTGGGCTCTTGCGAGGATATCCTCTGCCGCTGCCTTGGCGTCGTTGAAGATCTTGACTACCGAGTCGACCGCGCCTTCGGTGTCAGCCGTCTCTGCAAGGTTTAATGCGTATTCGAGGACTGCTGTGGATATCTCATCATCCGGAGTCTGCGGCTTCTCTGCAAATGTAGTTGTGAATTTTGCATCGCCGTAAGAAACATGGTCGCTCCACTCATACTGCCCTGCATCCGCGTACAGCCTTAATTCCTTTGCGTCCTTCACGGAGAATGAGATCTGTTTCATCGCCGTATTCTCCAGCATCTCGTCTTCCTGTCCGTCATATGGGATCTCCTCTGCATCTTTATAGAATGCAAACCGTACACTGGACTCTCCTTTTCCGACCTCCTGATCAATTCCGAAATAAGTGGTGAAGGTATCCACCGCCATTCCCTCAATGTCAAAGTAAATGTCGGATGTTGCGTGCGCGCCGATCCCCCGCTCAAATGTGCGGATGCTGCCATCCTCCTGCAGAAGTGTAATGTCTGCCGGAGTCACTACGTTGTTGATCTTATTTCCCGTGCTTTTGTCGTACTGTATCTGGTTTTCCGACGCATTTCCACAGTAGGACTTCTCTGCGTTATATGCCAGATCAGATAAATAGATCACCTCCGGAGCCTCAAATACAAAACGGTATGTCTGCTCATGTTCTCCGTCTTCTGAGCACACCTGTACTTCCACCACATTTTCACCCTTATAGAAATGCAGGTTCTGTTCCAGCCTGTGTGCTGCTGAGGCTGTCTCCTCTCCGTTCTGCTTCACATGGATCACCGCATTTCTCTCTTCCGCGGTAAAGGTAAAAAGTATTTCCTCAGCAAAGACCTTTCCGGTATAGTTATTTTCTTCCGGTGAAAACTCTTTGTCCAGTACTGCGAATTTTCCTGCGTCCACTTCTTCCAGCTTTGCATTGGTATCATCCGGCTTCTGGACATGGATCACATAATATTCCGTCAAAGCGCCGTCCGCCGCATGAACTGCAACTGAAATATCTGTATTACTCTCGATCAATCCTACTTCTGCCGTATCCCCTTCTGTGCGCTGTCCGTTTGCCGCGATCACAGTCGTTCCGTTGGATTGTACCTGGATCTTTACTTTGTCCAGATCCGCTGTTTCGGCAAAATACGTATATTCGTGAACCTGAGGATCAAATCCCTCTAATGCCACTCCATTGATCTGTATTCCGGAAACCTGGATATGCGAAACAGTATTATGCAGAACAATAAATCGATACACGCTCTGTGTCACTCCATCCTGTGCGGTCACAAAGACTTCCAGTGCATTGATCCCCGGACTCATGCTGATCTCATAGCTGTTATCCTCTGTCTGTTCCAGGTGTTTTCCGTTTTGAGTCACAAGCACATCATACCGCTGCAAGCGGCAAGCCGTCACTATGGCAGTAGTGGCGGCTTATTTCTTTCCCCTGAAAATCTGATAACACAGACTGACAAGGGCGACAATGAAGAGCAACAACTGGAACAAGTCTGAATGAGCCCGCCAAAAAGGCGGGCTCATTCAATACTCATTCTATTTCATGGCAGTTTATCTCGTCTCTCTTCTCCGTCTGTAAGCTATAACTCCCGCTGCAGCTGCCAGCATCATCACTGCAGCCATTCCTGCGATCGGTGCCGCAGTATCGCCGGTCTTCACGCTCTTCTGCGCACTGTTGTTCTTAGATGAAAACGAATATACCGGCTTCATCGATAAGCCGCTCAATCCAGCCCCCTTGATCCAAAAGCTGAGGCAGTATATTGACCAGGATGATTTCGCCGGCTGCAGGACCGCGCTGAAGCGTCTCACCGCACAGCTCGCCAGCAGAAAATATCATCCCCGCCAGACCATTCTCCTCTTGAAAAAGACATTTGAATTTTTCCTTCTATACGAGACGATCCGGCTGTCCTCTGATCCTGCGAAGACAGCTGAGACGCGCCGGGAGTTTCTGCACTGCTGCACGCTGAAGGAGTATCTGGGCTGCTTCGGCAGGCTTTTTGATCTTCTGGCGTCATCCCCGCTGACACTGAAGATTTCGGACTCCTCCTACCGCCGGGAGATCCTTCTGATCTGTGACTATATTGAAAAAAATATCGATCACAGGATCACGCTTTCGATGCTCTCAGAGAACGTCAATATGAGCGAGAACTACATAAGTCGTCTGTTCAAGGCAGAGACCGGAAATAATATCGTAAATTATATCAATCAATTGAAAATGAATCACGCGCGGCCTCTTCTGGAGGATAAAATTCTCTCCGTCCGCGATGTGGCTCTCGCCCTGGGCTTTGACGAGCCCTCATATTTCAATAAGCTTTTCTTCCGCTTCTTCGGGCTCAGCCCCACCGGATATCGAAAAGCAGTAACAGAAATTTTAAATGCAGAATAAAAACGGCGCTGAAGGATCGTCCCATAAAGATCATCCTCCGGCGCCGTTTTAAAAAAGATGCGGTCCGTGATCGAACCGCATCTTTTATCATTCTATCCAGTTTTCTTTCTCAGCGCTTAGCTGCGTTTCTTCCTCTGAAGGACGATCACTGCTGCTGCCATCGCCATCGCTGCCGCGCTTCCTGCGATCGGGAACATGCTGTCGCCTGTCTTCACCGCTTTGCTTCCCGACGTGGATGTCTTGCTTGCGTCTGATCCGCTGTTCTGGCTTCCGGAAGAAGCTGTAAGCCCTGTTCCTGACTGTCCGCTTCCGGATATATTCTCATCCGCGCTGCCTGTCTGGGACGGCTTCTCTGTACTTCCGCCTGCAGATGCGAGCACTTGATCGATCGCTGTCTGCAGTTCCTTCTCTGCCGAAGCCACCTCAGCTTCCGTAGCCTGTTCGTCTTCAGCCACGCTCACTGCTCTCGCAAGCGCGCTGCGGAATACTGCCGCTGTCTCTTCATCTGTTCCTTCAATGCTAAGGCTCTCTGCTGAAGCGATCAGATCTTCCAGAGCCTCTTTGCTCGGTTTCAGGCGAAGCTCACTCATTGCTTTCAGAAGATCCTTCCATGCCTGATCGATCTCTGTCTGCTCTGTAAAGTCTTCTGCAAGTACTGCCTCCGCCGCTGCGAGTGCATCTTTGAATTCCTGCTGTCCTGCATCCAGATATTTCGTCAGATCCAGAGAGTTCGCCAGGTCGACTACCTTCTGAAGGTCTGTCATGTCTCCCTGCTTGAACTCCATATACTGCATAATCGTGATCAGGTTTCTCCAGCTCTCGTCCACCATATCCTGTGTCACGGACGGATCACCCGCCTGTGCTCTCTCAAGAATATTCTGTGCTGACGCTTTCGTGTCATTGAAGATCTCCACGATCTGATCGATCACGCCTTCTGTATTTACATTTTCTGCGAGTTCTAACGCGTACTCAAGAACTGCTGTTGAGATCTCTTCCGCAAGTTCCAGCCCGTCGATTGCTTCCTGAAGTGCCGCGGCTGCACTGTCCACTTCTTCCTGAGATGCTTCTGCATTTTCAAATACTGTCTTCGCCGCGTC
>HHCFR05603__coassemble_1290_pt1 | contig 12818 bp, 11 predicted proteins | sample HHCFR05603__metabat2_high_PE_041 | metagenome-assembled genome bin HHCFR05603
GTTTTTAGTATATCTTATTAGCCACTTCCGTTACAACTTTATTATAGCACTTCATCTGCCTATCTTTCATACTCAATACCTTTCTTTCTCCCATAAAAAAAATCAGCTCTCAGGGTATCCTCTCCCTAACGCTGATTACTACTCTTTCAACATTTACTGTATACTCAAATGTGCAACCTCTTTGTGTATACTGTTCTTATTTTCCCTCTTTTTCAACTGGATACACTCAATACTCTCCCCTATTCCTTCCTCTGCTTTACATCGGCAAGAATGATGGCCGGCTTGCTCGCAAGCGCCCTGGCGATCGCCACTCTCTGCTGCTGTCCGCCGGAAAGATTGTTGGGCAGGTTATCGAGTTTTCCTTCCAGATGAAGCATCCGGATGATCTTTTCCACATATCCTCGATCCACCTGATTTCCATCCAGTTCAATCGGAAGAACGATATTCTGATATACGTTCAGGATAGGCACAAGATTGTAGTTCTGAAACACAAATCCAATGTTTCTCCTCCGGAAAACCGACAGCTGTTCATCACTCATCCTGGCAATCTTCTTTCCTCGGATGATGATATCTCCCGAATCCGGGACATCCAGACCTCCCAGCATATTGAGGAGCGTAGATTTTCCGCTGCCGCTCGTTCCGATAATGGAGACGAATTCTCCCTGTTCGACCGCAAGGCTCACTCCGTCCAGCGCCTTTGTGATATTGGGCTCTTTTCCATAATATTTTTTCAGATTTTTTGCTTCTAAGATACAGCTCATGGTCTCTTCCTTTCTGCCTGTTTTCTATAAGAACAATATAAAAAGAGATTGTCTCAAACTGTTCTCAAAAATATCACAGTTCTGAGACAATCTCCCAGCCATGCATTCTATTCAACGTTTCTCCAACGGAAGATGGAGCGAAAATATCGCTCCCTCCCCTTTTCTTGAACGCACCTCAACGAACCCCTTTTCCTGATTGACGATCTGCCTGGTCAGATAAAGGCCGATCCCAAGCCCCTCCGTATCCTCATTTCCGGGCTCACGGTAAAATCTTTTAAAAATATCGGTCAGCGCTTCCTCATGAATTCCGCACCCCTGGTCTTCTACACAGATCCGTACATAATAGTCAGTCGCCGCCGCGCTGATCCTGATCCTGCCTCCCTGCGGGCTGTATTTCACCGCATTATCCAGAAGATTGAACAGTGCTTCCTGGGTCCATTTCCGGTCATACCAGGCAAACAGCTCCGTACTGCATTCGGTACTGATATCGATTTCCTTTTTCTCTGCCCTGACTGCCGCATCACACACAGCTCCGAAGATCAGGTCATACACTCTCTGCCATTCCGGCCTGACCGCGATCAGCCCGGTCTCAAGACGCGACATCTTGATCATGCTCTTCATCAGGAACTCCAGCTTGTCCAGCTGCCTTTCCTCTGCCCGGACGAATTCACGTCTCCGCTCCTCCGGAAGCCCTTCCCGTTCCAGAAATTCATGGTACATCCGCAGACTCGCGACAGGCGTCCTCACCTGGTGGGAGATGCTGCCTACGATCTCTTCGATCTGCCGCTTATCCCTGGCTCCTTTTTCATTCTGGCTTTTCATGATCTCATAGAGCTGACGCATCTTTACCTGGATACGTCCCACCAGAGTCTCCTTTTCCTCTTCAAAAGCGATCTCCCCTGTTCCCGAAATCATGGCATCCAGACTCCTTGTAAGCTTTGCGGTATATTCCACCAGATTTTTTCTCGTGAGCAGCATGACGAGCACAGAGAGCAGAAGGATGATAAGCGATGCGCCCAGCATTGTTCCTGCTATGATCATCTCCATCCCGCTTTCTCCTTCCACTGATATCCCATTCCGTACATGGTTTTTATATAGTCGTGCTCCGGGCATACCAGCTTTTTCCTGAGCCGGTTGATATTGACCGCCACGGTATGTTCATCTACATAATTTCCCGATGCATCCCATATCTTTTCCAGCAGGAGCTGCTTTGTCACCGTCCGGTTGGAGATCAGGATCTTTAAGATCCGGAACTCTGTCGGCGTCAGAGGAAGTTCCTTTCCGCCCAGTCTCGCCGTCATATCCCTGCAGTTCATCCTGCTCCATATCCCTTGCCGTGAGAAAGATGACCGGTATCCCGCATTCTCCTTTTACTGCCCTGCAGAAGTCAAATCCGTCCCCGTCCGGCAGACTGCCGTCAAGAAGGATCAGGTCAGCCCCTTTTTCGTCCAAAAGGGCCATTCCCTCCGCCAGAGTATACGCCGGATAGACTCGATATTCATACAATTCCAGGTCATAGGCCAGACCCTTGTTCAAATCCCTGTCGTCCTCGATCAGAAGTATTCTTTTCATCGCTGTTCCCCGCTGTATTTTTCCTTTTTCCTGCTCTGCCGGATTCTCGGCACAGACTCTGCCGGCCGCAGGTCACGCCAGCTTTTCCAGCATCACTTCCACGACGCCTCCGCACACCATGCCTTCGTCCTCCGCCGCTTCCATCGTCAGGTCCGCCTCGCAGATCTGGAATTCCTTTTCTCCGGTCCGAATCATGAGCAGCGCCTTCTGCACGATCTCGCTTTCCACGCAGCCGCCGCCGATCGTATCCACTGTAGCTCCGTCCTCAAAGATCAGCATCTTCGTCCCGGTTCCTCGGGGCGCAGAGCCTTTTCTCGAGATGATCGTCGCCAGCACCTTCTGTCTGCCGTCGTCCGCAAGGATAGCAGACAGGAGAGCCTCCGGATAACCTCCGCATTTCGCCCCGCTGTGCTTCACCTGGATGATCTCCGCCATGATAGAGACTGCGATCTCTTCCGGAGTCTCAGCACCGATCTTCAGGCCGATCGGTGTGTGCACGCCGTCCAGGAGCTCACGGCTGATCCCCTTCGCCGCCAGCTGGTCCTTCACGATCGCCACGCGCCTCCTGCTGCCCATCATCCCCACATAGGCGCAGGTCTTCTTCAGGATGCTCTCCAGGCAGATGGTGTCATACCGATGCCCTCTCGTCACAATGACAAACCAGGAATCCGAATCTCCTCTGACTCCTTCCAGAGCTTCTTCAAAAGGCTCGCAGATCACGGTGTCTGCCCCTGCAGCTCTGGCATTATCTGCAAATTTCGGCCGGTCCTCCAGCACTGTCACTGTGAAGCCCAGCATCTTTCCGATGCGGATAACCGGCATGGACACATGTCCTCCGCCGCAGATGATCAGCCTGGGAGTCCTTCCGATGCGCTCGCGGAAAACCGGCGCAGAGCTTTCATCCACAGCAGGAGCTGCATCTTTCACAGTCTCTCCGAAGGGATCTTCAGAAGCCGGCGCACACTCTCCGCAGGAATCTTCCCCGGTCCCGTTTCGGACAAGATACTTTTCTCCCGCATGACTGCCGCTCAGGACCGTCTCCGCCCAGATATCGCCGGAACTTTCGCCGAGCGCCTCCGACAGCCGGATATAAAATTCCTTCTGATCCAGTCTTTCTCTCTTCATTCCGTCTTTCCTCCCTGCCGCCTCTGTGCTTTTCAGGCATGCAGAAGAGGCTGTCAAAATTCACATTTTGCAGTCTCTTCTGCCCATACGGTCTCATTATATCATAGGCTGAAATGAAAAAAAAGAAGTATCCGTCAGCCTTCTCAGCTGTCCGGAACCTTCTTTTGTGCTTGCGTTTTCACCCGATCTCCTGTTACACTGATTACATTAAAAAAGAGGTGAACTTATCAGATGAAACATCCTTTTGAATACGAGATCATATACAGCCGCCGCAGAACTGCCGCCATCCAGGTCACATCCGACGGGAAAGTCCTGGTGCGCGCGCCCTTCCGATGCCCCCGCTCCTTCATCGATTCATTTCTTCTCCAGAAAGAGGACTGGGTGCTGAAGCATCTGGAGCAGGCGGAAAAAAACAGAGGAAAGCGCCCGGACCCTGACCGGCCGCCCCTGTCCGAAGCGGAACGCGCCCGCTATATCAAGATCGCCCGTGATATTTTCACCCGCAAGACAGAATACTACGCGCGGCTCATGGGAGTAACCTACGGGCGTATCTCCATCCGCGAGCAGAAGACCCGCTGGGGGAGCTGCAGCAGCAAGGGAAACCTGAACTTTAACTGGCGGCTGATCCTTGCCCCGGAGGAAGTGCTGGACTATGTAGTCGTCCACGAGCTTGCCCACCGCCGGGAAATGAACCATTCCAAAGCATTCTATGCCGTCGTTGAATCCATGCTGCCTGATTACCGCAGGGCTCAGAAATGGCTCAGAGATAACGGGCAGTCACTCTGGTACGCCGTGTAAGTTTATACCATGCTTTTCTTCTGTGCAGTTTCTTTCTGCACAGCAGTCTGTCCTTACGCCATACATTCCCCCTGCGCCCCATTGTCATTCTATTCCGCTCTCTGCTCCTGTCCTCTCTCCGCTCAGTCCGGCCTCTCTTTTCTTCCGCTTCTTCAGCTTCAGATGCCATGCGCAGATAACTGATACGATCGGAACGGTTAGGATCACGCCCATTGTGGAGGCAATTCCCTGGATCACTTCAATCCCGATCGAATACATATTGGTGATCTGCATCGCTGTGTAGTTATAGACATACATAAATACAAGGGTATTGATGGAACTTCCTGTGAACGCCAGGATCAGCGTATTTGACATCGTCCCCATCATATCTTTTCCCACCCGGATGCCTGATGTGAACAGCTCTTTCCTGCTCAGCTCCGGATTCCGGTAATGGATCTCATTGATCGTAGAGGCAACCGACATCGCAACATCCATCACTGCCCCCAGCGTCGAGATCAGGATGCCCGCATAGAGCAGTTCTCCGATCTTCACGCTGGTCATCTGTCCTACATATTCAAGCTGCTCGATCTCTGCCACATTGTAGCCGGAAATCTGGGTCAGCCTTCCGAACAGCACTGCAAGAATACCGGATATTCCCACTCCCGCCACCGTTCCGATCATGGAAGTGACACTCTTGCTTGAGATGCCTCCGATCAGATACATAGTGACAAATGTCGTCAGCACTGCCACGACAATAGCTGCAAATATAGGAGAAATCCCCCGATAGATCATCGGAAGGAAAAGGAATACGATACATACAAACGTAAAGACAAGGGCAACGGCGGAATTAAAGCCCTGCTTCCCACCGATCACACAGAGGGTGATCAGGAACAGAAGTACGATCGCATACAGCATCCAGGTGCGGTCATAACTGTAGACCGTAACATAGAGAGAGTCATCACTTTCGTTTACCTCGGCAATGACTCTCATTCCTGGTTCACAGTGAGCTCCGTAGAGATAGCTCGAAGAGCTCACTGCTTCCACTGTATTTCCTTTATAATCTCCGCTTAAAAGTTCCAGAGAGACAACCTGATTACCGATCTGATTGCCCGACTCTGTCTCATTATCCTCCAGGATCTCTATGACTCTGGCCTTCTCAAATGTCTTTCCTTCTGTGTCATACAGGCCGATCCTCTCAATCTGGTTGTAACGGTACAGAAAAACTGCAAATACCGCTGTGATCAGCAGGATAATAATGTGCCTTTTATGCTTTTGGATCCACTGCATTTCAGCTTCTCTTTCTCCTGATGTAGATTGTTGTTCCGCCTAATGCCGCTGCGAGTACAAGCACTGCAGCAGGGATCACTACATTTGTATGATCTCCCGTCTTCACAGGTTTTATTGTTGACGGCTTCGCATTTACGCCAGGCGCAGATGTATTGCCCTGCGCATTTCCGTTCTGGCCCGGTTCAGCTGCTGTTCCGTTCTGGTCGTCGCCCGCCGGAGTCTGAACCGGTTTCTCCTCCAGCGCATCCATGGCGCTCTTGAGAGCTGTATATGCGTTCGTCAGTTCTTCTGTCGTCGCTTCCGCATCATCATTTACAGCCTTTGCTGCCTCCAGAGCCTGCTGCATTACACTGTAGCTGTCTGCTGTATAGTCGTCCGCTGAGAGTGTCTCTGCCTGAGAGATCAGATCCGCCAGCTGACTGTGATCCGCGGATTTCACAAGCATGAACTGAGTATCGATCGGTTCATCTGTATCTGTGCGGTATGTGTTCAGAGTCAGGGTCGTCTCTGTTACATCGATCACAGAGTAAGTCGGCACATCCTGCTGCCATCTGCTGGCAATGTAAGTCTGCTGTCTCGGCACCAGATCGTAGTATTTACTTCCTGAAGAAGAGCCTGCGGTAAGATACATGATACCTTCGGAATCGATTGCCACATCCTGTCCTTCTGTAAGCTCCAGCACTGCATCATCGTCCATCACAGAGTGCAGATACTCAAGATATCTCTGCTCCGCCGGATCTGTTGTATCATCCTGGATATTTGCCGGAGCCTCATATCTTGTCTCAGTGCTGTCTCCCACGTCAAGATCTTTGTCGAGCTGCTCGTCAAACTCATCGTCTGTATATTCAAATCCTGTCGTGCTCTGTCCGCCCTTGAGCATCTTTGTTCTGGAATATGCATGGTCATGTCCTGTCAGCACGATATCCACGTCATTCTCCTCGAAGATCGGAACAAGACTGTAGCGCAGATTTGTGATCTCCGGCTCATTGGAATGCTCTGCGGAACCGTAGATATCCTGGTGCAGAGTCACGATCCTCCATTTGCAGTCCGGGTTTGCAGCTACTGTCTGCTCGATAAACTGTTTGTGCTCGCTCACGTTCGTGTCCTGTGTGTTCAGGATGATGAACAGCGCGCCGCCGTATGTAAAATAGTAATCTCCGCCTACGTAGCCGTTATCGCCGAGATCGCTTAAGTTTGCCGTGTTAAAATGATAGGTATAGTTCGCATTGTCCGCGTCATGGTTTCCTACCGTGGTCGCTACCGGAACGCTCTTCATGATATCCGGGCTTAAATATCCGGCATACTCCATCTCGCTGACTGTACCGTCCTTGACCTTCTCCGCGTTCGTCTGGATCTGGTCTCCCGAAGAGAGGATAAAGCTTGCTGTATTACCGGTCTTTGCATAAGCTCTCTCCAGCGTATAATTCCAGTTAAATGTATCATTGCGCACCGCCTCCGACTGTGCTGTCAGGAAGGTAGGCTTCTGGATATCCTCCGGAGTCTTTGCCTTCTCCTCATTGGAAGAACCGATCTGCGGGTCACCTACGAACACGAAGCTGAATGAGCTTGTGTCATCGTCTGTTGTGAAAGACTCGATCTCTTTTCCTTCCACCTGATAGTAATAAGTTGTTCCTGGCTGAAGTCCCTTCAGCGTAACCTTATTGCTTACATAGCCTTCCTGCGCCGCAGTCTGTGTGATCTCAGCGCTCTGTGCGTCGCTTAAATCGCTGTTTGTCCCATAGACAAAACCTGTCTGCTCGCCATCTTTGCTGTACCATGCAAAGTTCATCTGTGTCTCGTCAGATCCCGGCGACATGGAAACCTGTGTCCAGTCATCCTTGATCGTTTCCCATTCTTCAGACCAGGCTTCCCATGCGCCGTTCTGCGCTGCCTCTGTCTGGCTGGCGTCGGTCATCCCATCCGGAGCCGCGTCCGCGAACACGCTCATCGGCTGACAGACCAGAGCTGCTGTCAGAATCAGCATTGCTGCTTTTTTCCACTTCATCCTTATCTTCCTCCAATCAAAATGTATGGATCATAAATCCAGGAGGAATTATAACACAGGGACAGAGTCTCAGCGCTTTCTTAACCCAGGTTTAACATGAATTAACCTTTCCATTACCTGCAGCGGCAGTCTTCTCACTGATTCTGTGCGTCATCCGCCGACCCGAGGGTTATGCTCAGGGTCTGTGCCTGGTACTCACCATTGTCAGAGCGCTGTACAACAAGATCCACGGTCTCCCCTGCCGCGTAATATTGGAGCACGTCCTGAAGCTGTGCCATACTGCTGATGCTGCGTCCGTCCAGTTCTGTCAGGATATCTCCCTTCTTCACGCCTGCCTGATCAGCCGGTCCGTTTTCTACAATCTCTGTTATTACTGCTCCTGTGGGAATTCCATACAGCTCCGACGCCTCAGCGGACACATCTTCGCCTCTGATCCCCAGGTAAGATGCCTGGCTTGCATCTACTTTTTCTCTTGTCTTCAGGTTCATGAGCTGCTGCAGGCTTTCCTCCGCCTTATCAATCGGGATTGCAAAGCCGATGTTATCAACTGCCGCCCCGGTTGAAGTAGAAGAACTCTTTGCCTCGTTGATCCCGATCAATTCTCCTTTCATATTCAGGAGCGCGCCGCCGCTGTTTCCTTCGTTGATCGCTGCATCTGTCTGGATCAGGCCTGTAGAATTGATCGTCGTTCCGCTCTGATCCGTCAATGTAAGATCTCTGTCCAGAGCGCTCACATAGCCGCTCGTCACAGACTGTCCGTAGCCAAGGGCATTACCGATGGCGACGACCTGGTCTCCCAGCTGAAGATCGTCAGAATCACCGACTGTCGCGATCTTGATCTGATTCATGGTATCCTCCGGGATATCGGAGAGTTTTACTGACACGACAGCCAGATCGTTGTTGACATCCGTTCCCTTTACTTCACCTGCTGCGCTCTCCTCATCAATGAAACCCACAGAAAGGCTGGTGGCGCCTTCTACCACATGGTTGTTCGTGGCGATCAAAAGTTCTGTATCGTTCTCCCCCACGATCACTCCTGTGCCTGCGCCCTCCACTTCATACTGCTGTGTCCCGCCGAAGAAACTCCTCATCTCTTCCACCGACATTGTGGAGATCGTCACAACAGAGGGCATTGCATTTTTCGCTACCTCTGCGACAGTGCCCTGTCCGCTTCCGTCAGAAGAAGAGGAGTTTGAATCGCTGCTTGTTGTCTGGGTCTGTCCGACCTGATCCGACGAACTGTCGTTTCCCGCCAGATAGTTTCCCGCCGCGTTGACACCAAACATGGTTCCTCCCGCGATCAGCCCGAATACAAGAGCCATTGCAACAACCGTCACCCACTTCTTTCCTGTGGTCATCGGCTTTTTCTCCCGCACCTTCTTTGTCTTTTCCTGCTGTTCATCTGTAAAGTCCCTTTCTATATTTTCATTGAATTGTTCACTCATAACTCTCTGCCTCTTTTCTTTTTCTGAACCCTTCCCGGTCCCATTTCCTTTTTACATCTCACAAGATAGGCTCAAATTGTGACGGAACTATGAAGAAAAGGCAAAGAAAATGTGATTCTTCTCGAAAAAAACAGGTGAAGATGCAGCGGCGGAGCTGCCTCACTCTATAAATATCCGATAGCGTTCCGGCTGATTTTCCGTATCATCCGGGCTTTTCCCGTGCTCCGATTCCGCCCTGATCCTGAAGACCGGCGGCTCCTCCCCCACATCCTTCTTTCTCAGATAGACGTCGATCTCCATCTCTTCCGGCCATCCCCCGATATCCGTAGAAAAGCGGAGAGACCGAAATGAATTCTCCATGCACATCCGTATCACTTTCCGGGCAAATGCTTCCTCATCCGGGATCTGCCCGCTGTTTGCCACGACAGTGAGACAGCATTTTTCTCCGTCACTGATACTGCTGACCGCATCCGGAATCCCGCACTCGTCTATAATCCGCTCAACTTTCCTTTTAGCCAGATACAAAAAAAGACTGATCAGCAGCACAGCTGCCCCGGCGGTCAGAACAGCTCTCGTCAGTACAGCTTTTGTTTTCACTTTGTTGCTTTTTGCCATTTTTGCTCCTTTTTGTCTCACTTTTACAACCGATTATACATTCCTGCATATATAAAATCAATAAAGGTGGTGCAAAAAGTGAGACAGTGTGCTCACGGAAAGGACAGGTAACTATGCCAAAACCTCAGACGAAAACAGGACAGAAAAATCTGATCAGTGCAAACTTGGTCGAACTGCGGAAACGGCACAACTATTCTCAGCGGATTCTGGCATACAAACTACAGCTTGCAGGGTATGATATGGATAAAAACGTGATTACCCGGATCGAGACGAACAAACGGTATGTAACGGATATTGAGCTAAAGGCTCTCTGCGAAGTGTTTGATGTGTCATATGAAGAACTGATCGACGGAAAACATTCTTCCGAACGAAACTGAATACTGCAGAAAATCCCGCCTCCGGTATCAGAGACGGGATTTTATTATGCATTCTTTTTTCTTGCGAGGAAGGCAGCCGTTACCGCAGAAGCCACCGGCACTGTAAGGACAATGCCGAATGTCCCGCAGATTCCCTGTGCGATCTCAATCGTGAGATAGTTAGAGTTGAACAGCTGATCTGCCTGCACCTGATAAGACAGAAACACGAGCAGCGTGATAAAAGCGCTTCCTGTAAATGCCAGGATCAGCGTGTTTGTCATCGTACCAATCATATCCTTTCCCATCTCGATTCCCGAGAGGAACAATTCTTTTGTCCCGAGCCCCGGATTGTGCGTATAGACTTCATACAATGCCGACACGATCGACATTCCCGTATCCATGATCGCTCCCAGAGATGAGATCAGCACGCCTGCAAAAAGCACGTCCTTGATCTTGAGCCCGGTTTCCTGATTGATCAGTACAAGCCCTTCCGCTTCTGAACTGCTGAATCCATCGATATGCACCAGATGGGACATGATCAGGAAGAGCAGCAGCGAACAGATGACGCCGACTGTTGTGGACAGGATAGCTGCCCATGTTTTCTCACTCTGTCCGTTCAGCAGAAGCAGCGTGACCGCTGTAGAAAGAATCCCGCAGAGGATGCTCATCCATATGGGAGAATATCCTGAAAAAACTGCCGGAAGCACAAGATAAATGATCATGAACAGCGAGTACGCCAGTCCTGCAATGGCCTTCACTCCTTTTCCCCTGCCGATACAGATGATCGCTGCTGCAAGGACGATAAAGCATCCCGCCATCGGCAGGGTCCTGTCATAATTATAGACAGTATAGTACGGATCGATATTGTCCGGTCTGTCTGCATTGATGATCAGCTTTGTCCCCTCTTCCGCATATACATTATGTGTCTGTGTCAGATAATTGGTCACATCAATTATGCTGCCTTCCTCTTCACCGTCCAGCATTTCCACCTTAAGCTCCTGAGTCCCCAGATAGATCTCCAGTCCCTCGTCATATTCCAGACTCTCATCAGAAACCTCCACTACGACTGCTTTTTCATAGTGGAGGGTGTCTGACGCATATCTGGAATAGGACTGAAAACTAAATCTCTGGAGCAGCACAGCCGCAATGACTGTTGCCAGTATGATGAAGAGAACAATACTGTTTTCTTTAATCCTGTTCCACATTTTCCTATTCCTGACTTTATATTAGTTTGCTTTTCTTCTTCTGAGAAGGAGGATCACAGCGCATCCCGCCGCGCCGAGCATGATCACAGCCGGCACTGCTGTCACTGTATCTCCTGTCCTCGGAGTATTTCCTTTCGAGCCGCCTTTGTCTGCGCTGCTGCCCGAATTGCCGTTGCTGCCTGTATCTCCGGCATTGCCCTGGTTTCCGTTATTGCCTGTATCTCCGGCATTGCCCTGGTTTCCGTCGTTGTCCGGATTTCCAGTATTGCCCTGGTTTCCGTCGTTGTCCGGATTTCCAGTATTGCCCTGGTTTCCGTCATTGTCCGGATCATCCGTATTTCCACCGTCTCCGCCCGGAAGACTTGCCGCAAGCTTATCCATAGCCGCCTTCAGATCAGCATAGACTGCATCCACGTCTGCCTGTGTTGTATCCATGTTTACTTCAAAGTTGACTGCCGCATTGTATGCTGTCTCAAACTCTGTCCAGAGATCCGCCGGATAATCTGCCTGGTTCAGTCCCTGAGCTTCATCGATCAGTGCATCCAGTGCAGAAGTATCTACATCAGACGTCTTATTGATCGTGAACTTATCCAGAACTGTCATATCGTCCGCATAATAGGTCGTCATCGTGTAGGAAGTATCCGTGACCTCCACTTCTGTGACAGTTCTTCTGTAGGACTGATCCATCACCGCCGAGAATGGAGCTTCCGGAGCCTTGATATCATAGTACTTACTTCCACTGGCTGAGTTTGCTGTCAGATACAGGACTCCGTCCGGATCTGTCACCTCGCTCTGCACGCCGTCAGCTGTATCCGGCGTGGTTCCATTCATCATGTAGGTCCTTGTGTACACATGGTCATGTCCCATCAGCACAACGTCGATCCCAAGCTCATCCAGTACCGGAGGAAGCTCAGATCTTCTCTGGATAATGTCGCCGTCGTCGGTATGGCTTGCCGTTGAATATACGGAGTGATGGAAGATCACTGTTTTCCATTTTACTCCCGGGTTGGCAGCGATCGCAGCTTCCATGAACTCTTTATGCTCTGCAGTTGAGAGGTCATTGGAGTTAATATCCATGAACAGCGTATTGTTATATACAAACCAGTAATCTGTACCCGCTGCTGTCGCTCCCAGACCTGCGCTCTCGTTCGGCAGATTGAAATGCTCGTTGTATGCCGCATTGCCGCTGTCATGGTTTCCGATTGTCGTCACACTCGCCAGAGATGAGAACGTATCGTTGATATATCCTGCATACTGCTCTTCATTATTGTTCACATTAACCTGGTCTCCCGCTGAGAAGAGGAAGTCAACGTCCATATCGTTCTGGATCGTATCCAGTGTCTCATTCCATCCCTCGATGTCCTCCGGTGTCGTTCCGGCTCCAATCTGCGGGTCTCCCACAAATGCAAAGCTGAATGATGAATCGAAGTCGCCTGTCTCAAAACTGTATGTCCTGCTGATTGTGTCTCCGTTCACCACACGGTATACATACTCTGTGTTCTCTTCCAGGTTGGAAAGTACCGCCTGATTGGAGTAGAATCCCTCATCATTCGTCGGAATCGCTGATGCGTCAACTGCTGTGTACTCTGCCGGGAACTCCCCGTTCACCATGTCTGCAGCCTTCGCATACTGTACCTGTCCGGCTTCCTCTGTATCAGCATACCAGGTCA
>HHCFR05603__coassemble_1396_pt1 | contig 11704 bp, 8 predicted proteins | sample HHCFR05603__metabat2_high_PE_041 | metagenome-assembled genome bin HHCFR05603
CTGAAATATTGAATTTTCAAGGAGCGAAGCCCATTTCAGGTATGGGAAGTCTTAGGTGAATAATATTTCATAATCATACCTCCCGGGCATACCCCACCATATAAACTAAGTATTTGTCTATAGCCTCAACAGGTTATACAATATATACAAACCAAAAGATAATAATTGTATTTCAAACTGGAGGCATAACACATGGATACAGAAAAAATGAAACAGGACTTAGGCGGCGGAAACGTATTTGAGATCGGCGAGCCGAACACAGCATTCGCGCAGTACTTCATCGGACAGAGCTATCTGAAGATGCTCACTACAGAAAGAGTAGGAGTCGGCAACGTAACATTTGAGCCGGGCTGCCGTAACAACTGGCACATCCACCACAAGGGCGGTCAGATCCTCCTCGTCACAGGCGGACGCGGCTGGTACCAGGAGTGGGGGAAAGAGGCGCAGGAGCTCAAAGCCGGCGACGTAGTAAATATCCCGCCGGAGGTAAAGCACTGGCACGGTGCAGCAGCGGACAGCTGGTTCCAGCATCTTGCCATCGAGGTTCCGGCAGAGGGAGCATCCAATGAATGGCTGGAGGCTGTTTCTGACGAAGAATACGGGAAATTAAAATAGCGCGCTATGTAATTGGACGGAGAGGGAATACCCCTCTCCGCATTGATTTCTGACAGGTGCGGCTGTATGTGAGAATGCGGCAAACGCATCGGCTTCACTTGAGGAAGACAAAAAGAAGAAAGGAAGTAACAGTCATGACAGAAGCAGCAGAAAAATATTTTAACAGGGTATATCCGAACGGAGAATTCAAACTTGCGTCTACAGATCCGGAGTTCGCAGATTTCTTTGCAAATTTTTCCTGTGATGAAGTTGTAAATCAGGACGACCTGGATGACCGCGCCCGGATGATGGCGATCCTTGCCACACTTCTCGGGTGCCAGGGCGTGGATGAATTCCGGGAGATCCTTCCGGGAGCGCTGAACCTGGGAGTGACGCCGGTTGAGGTGAAGGAGATCGTCTATCAGGCGTGCGCCTACCTCGGAATCGGCAGAGTGCGTCCCTTCTTTGACGCAGTCAACGATGTCCTGACAGAGAAGGGCATCTCCCTTCCGCTTGAGGGACAGGCAACGACGACGATCGAGGATCGTGTGGAGAAGGGCGAGCAGGCGCAGGTCGATATCTTCGGCGACGGCATGAAAGGATTTGCCGAGTCCGGACCGGAGGAGAGCCGCCACATCAACCGCTGGCTGTCCGGAAACTGTTTCGGAGATTACTATACAAGGACCGGTCTCGACTACAGGCAGCGTGAGATGATCACATTCTGCTTCCTGGCTGCTCAGGGCGGATGTGAACCTCAGCTCACCTCTCATGCAGCGGGCAATATGAAAGTGGGCAATGACAAGGCATTTCTGATCAAGATCGTTTCCCAGTGCCTGCCGTATATCGGATACCCGAGAAGCCTGAACGCACTCAGATGCGTCAATGAGGCTGCGGCGCAGCAGTAGACAGGAGTATATATAGAAAATAAAAGGTCTCCCGCCGGCAGAGAGTAAGATTTCTGCCGGTGGAAGACCTTTTGTTATAAATATGTAAAGAAAGGGTATATATTATCATTTCTCACTGGATATTGTCCCGGCTGTGATGATATAATGAAAGTTAGAGAAATTGAAAGGATTAATCCGGAAAGGAAATGATTATGAGAAAAACGAAGATCATATGTACACTGGGACCGTCGACTGACAGGGAAGGGATCATGGAAGCTCTGATCCGGGAAGGAATGGATGTCGCAAGATTTAATTTTTCACACGGCACTCATGAAGAACAGAAAGAGCGCCTTGACAAGTTAAAGAAGCTCAGGGAGCAGTATGACAGACCGATCGCAGCTCTTCTGGACACGAAGGGACCGGAGATCCGGATCGGGTGCTTCAAGGATCACAGGATCACGCTTCAGGAGGGACAGGAATTTACACTTGTGAATGATGAGATTGAGGGAACTCAGGAGAGCGTGACCGTTTCCTATAAAGATCTTTATAAAGACGTGAAGGTCGGTGATTCGATTCTGATCGACGATGGCCTGGTCGGGATGAAGGTGGAGAAGATCGAAGGGAAGGATATCGTCTGCGTTGTCGACAACGGAGGAGATATCTCGGACCGCAAGGGCGTCAATGTGCCCGGAGTAGAGCTGAACATGCCGTTCATCAGCCCGAAGGACAGGGAAGATCTCCTTTTCGGAATCCAGGAAGATTTTGATTTTGTGGCTGCATCCTTCACCCGTACTGCGGATGATGTCAGGGAGATGAGAAAACTTCTTGATGAAAACGGAGGCAGTTCCATCAATATCATCGCAAAGATCGAGAATCAGCAGGGCGTGGACAATATTGACGCGATCATCGAGGAGGCTGACGGGATCATGGTGGCGCGCGGCGATATGGGTGTTGAGATCCCGCTTGAGCGTGTGCCGATCATCCAGCAGCGGATCATCCAGAAGGTTTATCAGGCAGGAAAGGTAGTCATCACAGCGACACAGATGCTGGATTCTATGATGGTACATCCGAGACCGACCCGTGCGGAGACCACCGATGTGGCAAATGCGATCTACCAGGGGACAAGCGCGATCATGCTCTCCGGCGAGACAGCGGCAGGAAAATATCCTGTGGAAGCGCTGAAGATGATGGTGAAGATCGCGGTGAGCATGGAAGGAAATATTGATTATAATGATATTTTCAGAAAATCAGAGCGCACAGAGGATCCCGATGTGACGAATGCTATTTCCCATGCAACCTGCATGACGGCCATTGACCTGAAGGCTACGGCGATCCTGGCTGCGAGCAAGACCGGCTGTACGGCTCGCATGATCTCGAAATACCGTCCGGGATGCCCGATCGGAGGATGCTCCAGTTCTGAGAAAGTCTGCAGGCAGCTGAATATGTCCTGGGGAATTTATCCGATGCATATAAAAGAAGAGTACAGTTCCGAGATCCTCTGCCTGCGCGCGATCGAGGCGGCGAAGGCACACGGACTTGTGGAAGACGGAAATGAGATCGTATTTGCCGGAGGTATCCCGCTGGGAATTCCGGGAAGAACGAATCTGATCCGCGTGTGTATCGTAGGTGAGTAGAGTTGGATAATCTGATATTCAGCCTGAATGCGACGGTTCCGATCTTTCTGATGATGCTGCTCGGACTTCTTTTCAGGAAGATCGGCTGGATCGATGAGGTCTTTGCCTCTAAAATGAACAAGTTTGTCTTTCTCGTTCCGCTTCCTGTGCTCCTGTTTGAGGATCTTGCGACAGTGGATTTTGCAGAGGTGTGGGACATGAAGTTTGTCCTGTTCTGCTTCGGCGCTACGCTGATCAGCATAGTGATCGCTGCCGCTGTGTCGTTCCTGTGGAAGGACAGATCGATCCAGGGAGAGTTCATCCAGGCGTCCTACCGCAGCAGCGCCGCGCTTCTGGGAATCGCGTTTATACAGAATATTTATGGCGACGCGGGGATGGCTCCGCTCATGATCATCGGCAGCGTGCCCCTTTACAATGTGATGGCGGTTGTGGTGCTCTCCTTTTTCCAGCCGGAGAGAAAGAAGCTGGACAGGCAGGTGTGGATCAATACGCTGAAGGGCATTATCACGAACCCGATCATCCTCGGGATCATCGCAGGTCTTCTGTGGTCGGCGCTCCGTCTTCCGATACCGTCCATCCTGGAGAAGACCGTCTCTAACATCGGCGCGGTGGCAACACCTATGGGACTGATGACCATGGGCGCCACGTTTGACATCAGGAAAGCGTTCGGCAAAGCGAAGCCGGCAGTTGCAGCATCTGTGATGAAGCTGGTCGGTTTTGCAGCGTTATTCCTTCCCCTGGCAGTGTGGCTCGGGTTCAGGAGGGAACAGCTTGTGGCGATCCTGATCATGCTCGGCTCCGCGACGACGGTGAGCTGCTATGTCATGGCAAGAAATATGGGACATGAGGGCGCCCTGACTTCCAGCACGGTGATGCTGACGACGCTGTTCAGCGCCTTTACCGTGACTGGCTGGCTGTATATTTTAAGGACGCTTGGACTGATATAGCAGGTAACGCAGAAAAAAATAAGCCGCTGGAAACACGGCTTATTTTTCTTCTTTATGGGAACTTCTGTCCAGCAGGCTCCGCAGTTCGCTTATCTCGTCATCAGAAAGCCTGTCGTTTTCCAGATAGGCGGAGACCATGGAAGTCAGCTCGCCGTCATAGTAGCGGCTGAGGAAGGAACTGCTCTTCTGGCTGATATATTCTTCTTCTTCGACAAGCGGAGTGTAGACAAATACGCGGCCTTCTTTGACATAGGTGAGAGCGCCTTTGTTCACGAGACGCTTCAGCATAGTCTGGATCGTCTTCGGGCTCCAGTCGGTCGTGCGGGTCAGCGTCTCTGTCACTTCATTCGTGCTGACAGGGGCGTTCTTCCATACGATCTTCATCACTTCATATTCAGCTTCAGAAATCTGCGGCAGTTTCTTCATTGGCATAGTCCCTCCAAAATCTTACATCTGTAGTAAAATAAGTATAGCGGTTTGGCGGGAAAATGTCAAACTGCATTCCGCAAAAAGTGGGTACTGCATTCCGCAAAAAAGCGGGTATGCGGGTATTATAAAAAAGGAAAAACGCCGCAGGCTTCTGTATCAGATGCAGGTCTGCGGCGCTCATACTGTCTTTAGTATTTCAGCGTCTTATAATTTTTCTCATTCTCATAATCCTTGTGGACTCCGTCGTCATCGTAGAGCACATATTCGGTTCCTTCATATCCGATCATCCGGAGTGAAGACATATCGATCTCATCTACGCACTCAGCGGCATCAGCAACCGGGATACATTTCCCGGAGCGGATGAAGAGCGGCACCTCGTTGAGCGCGATATCCACATAGTGGATGCCTGCTGCCAGGATTTCCTCTGAGATTGTTCCGTCCGGAAGGAATTTGACAAATTTCATTTCTTCCGGGAGGTAGACATAGCGTCCTTTTCCGTTCTGCTCGCAGACCGGTGCGATCATGATCTCATTGCCGAGCATGAGCTGGTCCTCGATCCGGGCTGCCATCCGGTCGTCCGGGTAGACGAACGCGAGAGGCTTGAAGTACATGTCGTCGTTCAGCGCAGCCTTCATGTATTCGCTGTACAGATAGGGCAGCAGGCGGTAGCGCACGCCGATCACATGGCGGAAATCTTCCATGTCCTCGAACTGATAGCATTCCTGCTCTCTTGTGCCGAGGGCAGAATGATTCCGCATCAGAGGAGTGAACACGCCCAGTGCGAGGAAGCGCAGCAGCAGCTCCCTGGTTGTATCCGCCCCGAATCCGCCGAGATCAGCGCCGGTGTAGAGGAAGCCGCACATATTAAGTGACGGCATCATTTTCAGGTTCAGCAGAATATGTGACCACCAGGACTTGTTGTCCCCGGTCCAGATCCCTCCGTACCGGTGCATTCCGATGTAGGAGGAGCGGGAGAACATGAGGAAACGTCTGTCCGGATTGATCCGGTCAAAAGCCTCCCCGGCAGCTCTGGTCATGTTGTATCCGTACAGGTTGTGCACCTTGTCGTGGCGGATCTTCTGTCCGTTGAAATTGTGATAGAACCGGCGGTAATCCTCCGGGCTGTTGGCAAGTCCCGACAGCTTGTCGCCGAGCTGACACACGCCGATGCTCTCTCCTTCACCGGAGCTTCCGTCCCAGTTTTCGTTCTCTCCCTCCGCAAATTCACGCGCCATCTCTTTTGCTTCGGCGAGCCCCTCTCTGGAATAGAAGATGGCGGGCTCGTTCATGTCGTTCCAGAACCCCTCGATGCCCTGATCTGTCAGGAAACGGTATTTGCCGCCGAACCATTTCCGGGCGTCTGCGTTGAGCATATCCGGGAGATGCGTGTCTCCCGGCCAGACGGCTGCCACGAAATCGCTTCCGTCCTCTCTCTGGCAGAAATAGCGGTTCTCCACGCCTTCCTCGTAAACATCATAGCCATCTTCTATCTTGACACCTGCGTCGATGATGGGTACAAGGCGGATATGCTGATCCTTCATCTCCTGTACAAATCCGGGAAAATCATCGCTGAATTCTTCATTCAGTGTAAAGTCCTTGTAAGAATCCATATAATCGATATCCATGTAGATCATATCCAGTGGAATGTGATTCTCACGGTATCCCGCTGCGACTTTCCGGAAATCTTCCTTTGTCTTATACCCCCAGCGGCTCTGCCCGAAGCCGAATGCAAATTTCGGCGGGATATAGCTCCTGCCGATGATATGGCGGAACTGTTTTACAATATCGTACGGAGATTCACCGTCGATGACATACAGGTTCAGATCTGCGTTTTCACAGGAAACTGTCAGCGTATCCATCCGCGTGTACCCGATGTCGAAAGTCAGTGTGGAGGGATAGTCGAAGAACAGCCCGAAGGTCTCCTTCCCAGAGATCACGATAAAGTTATGTGCAGCATAGAGAGAACGCTTGTCCTCGGTGTGGTTCGGGTCGTCGGAGCAGTTGCTGACATAGCAGTATCCCCGTTTGTTGATGCCGCGGTTTGCCTCTCCGAGGCCGTAGACGATATCGTCCTTGTCCATGATATATGTAAAAGAAAAGCCGTCCTGTGTGAGTATCTTACCGTACGCGGGGGCGCCGGATTCCTCCGGAAGGCTGGTGACTACAGCTTCTGTGTCATAAGGTGCGCCATAGATGTATTTTCTGATCATAACAAGTCCTCCTTTGATTTTAATCTTGGTTCTTTTTTGGCTTTCTGATTGCATTATAATGCTGCGGAGAAAGAAAATCTTGTACCATACTGCACATTTATTGTACGATCATGCTGCTTGGCTGCTGATCCCGCCTGACCGCTGTCCTGTTTCTGTATTTTTTGTATTGACATTCCATAATAATTGTAAATACAATAGTTGTATATACAACTATCTGCGGAGCGGTGAGCGGAGCAAAGGACTGCTGAGGACAGGACATCGGTCTCCCTTATCAGCTCCGGCAGTGCGAAAGGCAGGGAATAAGAGTATATGTTAAAGCGTATCTTTTCTTATTCGGGGCAGTATAAAAAATATCTTGTTTTCGCGGCCCTCTGTATTACGGCGGAGTCTCTTTTTGAACTGGTGATTCCTCTGATCATGGCGAATATCGTGGATATCGGCGTGGCGTCCGGCGACAGAACCTATATCTTTGAGCAGGGCGCATGGATGCTCGTCTGCGCCTTTCTGGCGCTTCTCCTTGGAATCGGAAGCGCAAAATTTTCCGCTGTCGCCGGGCAGGGACTGGGCGCGAATCTGCGGGAGGCGGAGTATGCAAAGCTTCAGCAGTTCTCCTTTGCGAATGTGGATCATTTTCAGCTCTCCTCACTGGTCACGCGCATGACCAGCGACGTGACGAACATCCAGAACAGTATCTCGGGTGGAATGCGCCCGGCATGCAGGGGCCCTGTCATGCTGGTGGCGGCCACCGCGGTCGCATTTACCATCAATGCGGAGTTGGCGCTCGTGTTCCTGGTGGCGCTTCCGGTGCTTGCGGTCTGCCTGTTTCTGATCATCCGGGGTGTCCGCCCTCTGTTTGCGAAAATGCAGGGCGCGATCGATCTGGTGAACCGGATCATCCAGGAGAACCTGACTGCGGTCCGGGTGGTAAAAGCATATGTCAGGGGCGATTATGAGATCGGTAAGTTCGGAGAAGTGAACACGAACCTGCAGACACAGTCTGAGCGTGCATTCAGGCTGGCGACTACGAACATGGCGGCGATGCAGTTTGTCATGTACGGCACGATCCTGAGTATTCTCTGGTTTGGCGGGAAGATGATCAGGATCGGAGGAATGCAGGTGGGAGAACTGACCGGCTTCCTGAGCTATGTGCTGCAGATCCTGAATTCTCTTATGATGATCTCCAATATTTTCCTGATGCTGACACGGTCCCTGGCATCCGGAAAGCGTATCCTGGAAGTGATGGATGAGAAGATCGATATTACGGAGGAAAAGGCAGAAGAGATCGAAGTGACGCGGGGGGAGATCTCTTTTGAGCATGTGTACTTTAAATATAAGGAAGAAGCTCAGGAATATGTGCTCTCAGATATCACGCTCCACATCGGAGCGGGGGAGACCGTGGGGATCGTAGGACAGACCGGTGCCGCGAAGTCGACTCTGGTGCAGCTTATCCCGAGACTCTACGATATCACATCAGGCAGGCTCCTGATCGACGGACATCCGGTGGAAAAATATCCTCTGAAGCACCTCCGGGATGCAGTGGCGATGGTGCTCCAGAAGAATACGCTGTTTTCCGGGACTCTGAAGGAGAATCTCCTCTGGGGCAGTCCGGAGGCAGATATGGAGGAGATCGAAGAAGCCTGCAGGATCGCAGGAGCGGACGAGTTCATCGGACGACTGGAGAAAGGGTACGATACAGAGATGGGGCAGGGAGGAGTCAATGTCTCCGGCGGGCAGAAACAGAGAATCTGTATTGCCCGTGCGATCCTGAAGAAGCCGAAGGTGCTGATCCTGGACGATTCCACCAGCGCTGTGGATACGGCTACGGAGGCGAGAATCCGCCGGATGCTGGCGGAAAAGCTGCCGGAGATGACGAAGATCATCATTGCCCAGCGCATTTCCTCCGTTCGATATGCGGATAAGATCGTTGTGCTCGAGGATGGCAGGATACAGGGAATCGGCACCCATGAGGAGCTGCTTGCGGGCAATAAGATCTATCAGGAAATCTATGAATCTCAGAAGGAAGGAGCGGATCTGTAATGGCAAGATATACGGGGTATAAACGTCCGAAGAATACAAAATGGGCGCTTAAGGAACTGCTGCGGTATATGGGACATCACAAATGGCTGCTCCTAGTGGTCGCTGTTCTCGTATGTATCAGCACCGGCGTAAGTATCACGGGCACTTATCTTCTGAAGCCTGTCATCAATGAGCTGATCCTGCCGGGAAATATCCGGGGACTTGTCTATGCGCTGATCGGGATGGGGCTTATGTATCTGTGCGGAGCATTGTCCACGTTCGGATATAACAGACTTATGGTAAAGACGGCACAGAAAGTCGTTGGAGATATCCGGAAGGATCTGTTTGAACATGTGCAGACACTGCCGCTGAACTATTTTGACGCCCATACGCACGGGGAACTGATGAGCAGGTTTACAAACGATGTTGATACAGTGCAGGAAGCGCTGAATAGCAGCTTTACTCTGGTAATACAGAGTTCTCTGACTTTGACGGGAACGGTTGCCATGCTGCTCGTGCTGAGTATCAGGATGTCTCTGATCGTTATTGTGTTTCTGGGACTGATGTTTCTTTTTATCAGATGGAACGGAAAGCGCAGCAAGGAATACTACGATATGCAGCAGGCGGAGCTGGCAGGGATCAATGGTTTTGTAGAAGAGATGGTCGCGGGCCAGAAGGTGGAAAAGATATTCAACCACGAAGAAGAGGATATGAAAGTATTCCGGAAGAAGAATGAGGCGCTCAGGAAAGCCTCCACAAAGGCTCTGAGTTATTCGGGCATGATGATCCCGACGATCGTCAGCCTCTCCTATGCGAATTATGCAGTCTCTGCCTGCGTGGGCGGGCTTTTTGCTCTGAGCGGGCTGATGGACCTGGGCGGTCTTGCGGCATATCTTGTCTATGTAAGACAGAGCGCCATGCCGCTGAACCAGTTTACACAGCAGATCAATTTTATCCTGTCCGCCCTTGCAGGAGCTGAGCGGATCTTTGAGATGATGCACGAAGAACCGGAGATCGATGAGGGAACCGTGACGCTTGTGCCGGCAGAGATAAGTGGGGACGGAACGCCCGTGGAGTGCGCGCACTATACAGGGATTTATGCGTGGAAGGATGCAGGCGGGAAGCTTACTCAGCTCCGGGGAGATGTCCGGTTTGAGGATGTAGTATTCGGGTACGTCCCGGAGAAAACTGTCCTGTCCGGGATCAGCCTGTATGCAAAGCCGGGGCAGAAGATCGCGTTTGTCGGATCGACCGGCGCGGGGAAAACGACGATCATTAATCTGATCAACCGCTTCTATGAGATCCAGAGCGGGCGGATCCTCTATGACGGTATCGATATCCGCGATATACGCAAAGCTGATCTGCGCAGGTCTCTTGCCATGGTCATTCAGGACACCCATCTATTTACGGGGACTATTGCCGACAATATCCGATACGGAAGACTTGACGCCACGGACGAGGAAGTGGTCGAAGCCGCGAAGCTGGCAAATGCAGATTCCTTTATCCGGCGGCTTCCCGACGGGTATCGGACTATGCTCTACAGCGACGGGAGCAATCTATCCCAGGGGCAGAGACAGCTCATCGCCATTGCGCGGGCGGCTGTCGCTCATCCGCCGGTACTTATTCTGGATGAAGCGACCTCCTCGATTGATACGCGGACAGAGCGCCTGATCGAGAAAGGGATGGATGCGATAATGGAAGGAAGAACTGTCTTTGTGATCGCACACAGGCTCTCCACGGTGCGCAATTCCAAAGCGATCATGGTACTGGAGCACGGAGAGATCCTGGAGCGGGGAAGCCACGAGGAACTGCTGGAACAGAAGGGAAGATACTATCAGCTCTACACAGGCATGTATGAGCTGGAATAGCGCGAAAGGAAAAGATATTATGGCAATACAGAGACAGAGACTCAGAGAAATCTTATTTCAGATCGAACTTCTGAAGCGGAGAAAGGTGCAGCGTTTCCTTCTGGAGACCGGGCTGACTCCCGGGCAGGGGCAGGCGAGGATCCTGATCTATCTGTCTTCCCATTCCAGCGTTACCCAGAAGGAGATCGCAGACGGCTGTATGCTGGATGTGACCACCATGTCGCGGGTGCTGAATAAAATGGAAGAAATGGGCCTGATCAGCAGGCGGCGGGATCCCGGATGCAGGCGCGCTTATCAGATCGGTCTGACGGAAGCCGGCCGGCAGAAAGCCAAAGAAGTAGACAGGGGATTTAAAAGGCTGGAAGAAATACTCTGCCGGGATCTGTCCGAGGAAGAGATCAGAAGTCTGACAGCAGGGCTGGAAAAAGTAAAAGAATCTCTTTCAAGCGTCCTTCCGATCACTGTCATTGTGCTGCTTTTGAGTATTCTGTTGATCCCGATGGAAGTGGGAGCGTTTTCCCTCTTTCTTGCCGGAGCGGTATTCCTGATCTTCGGGATGGGATTCTTTCAGCTCGGTGCCGACATTTCCATGACGCAGCTCGGACAGGGCATCGGCGGACAGCTTATCAAAAAACGAAATCTTCTATTTATTGTCGGTGGATGCTTCCTGATGGGTATTCTGATCACCATTTCGGAACCGGATCTTCAGGTTCTGGCAAACCAGGTGGCATCAATTCCGAACAGAGTCCTCGTACTGACAGTCGCAGTCGGGGTAGGTATTTTTCTTGTCGTTGCAGTTCTTAGAATTCTGTTTAAAATCAGTCTTTCACGTCTGTTGACGTTAATGTACCTTCTCTTGTTTTTTGTTGCCCTTGCAGCACCCGGTGAATTTCTTGCGGTTGCGTTTGATTCCGGCGGAGTAACGACCGGACCGATGACCGTACCTTTTATTATGGCACTTGGAATCGGTCTGTCAGCGGCCAGAAGTGATAAAGACAGTGCCAATGACAGCTTCGGCCTGATTGCTCTCAGCAGTATCGGACCGATTCTGATGGTTCTGCTCCTTGGGATTTTTTATCACCCGACCGACGCCGTCTATACAGCGGTCACCATTCCGGATGT
>HHCFR05603__coassemble_1485_pt1 | contig 10906 bp, 10 predicted proteins | sample HHCFR05603__metabat2_high_PE_041 | metagenome-assembled genome bin HHCFR05603
CGCCTTTTCTCTGCGGTCCGTCAAGTGTCATCTGATCGCCTGTGTAAGCGTGGATTGTGCACATGATACCGGATTTGATCGGTACAAGGTCGTTCAGAGCTTTAGCCATCGGAGCGAGGCAGTTTGTTGTACAGGATGCAGCAGAAATGATGTCGTCATCCTTTGTCAGTGTCTCGTGGTTTACATTGTAAACGATTGTCGGAAGGTCATTTCCAGCCGGAGCAGAGATGATAACCTTCTTAGCACCTGCATCGATGTGAGCCTGTGCTTTTGCCTTGGATGTATAGAATCCTGTACACTCAAGAACAACGTCAACACCGATCTCTCCCCACGGAAGCTCAGCTGCGTTAGCCTTTGCGTAGATCTTGATCTCTTTTCCGTCAACAGTGATGGAATCCTCTCCTGCCTCAACTTTGTCAGCCAGTGCATATCTGCCCTGTGTTGAGTCATATTTCAGTAAGTGAGCCAGCATCTTCGGAGATGTAAGGTCGTTGATTGCCACGATCTCAAATCCCTCTGCTCCAAACATCTGTCTGAAAGCGAGACGTCCGATACGTCCAAATCCATTAATCGCTACTTTTACTGCCATGATTAATTCCTCCTAAAAGTTTAAAAAATATTTGACTGTGTGTCAGCCATGGCAATGAATCCCTAAAAATCATAATTAATAAAGATCCATTAACTAGAATAATTGTACTAAACCAGAAACAAAAATTCAAGTACCAAATGTATTTTTATTCAGGTTATCCTCAAAAGGAAAGCTGCTGTTCATAATAATTGAACAAGTCAGCCGCATTGAACCGCACGCGGCACATACCATGAGCATCCCCTGTTTTAAAGGATCGTTCCTCCTCCGAGAACATATTCTCCGTCATAAAGAACGACTGCCTGTCCGGGTGTCACGGCGCGTATCGGCTCGTCAAAGGTACAGGTGATCTCGTCTTTCCCTGTCCGTTCCACCGTACACCACGCCCCTCTGTGATTATATCTGATCTTGGCAAATGCACGGATCGGTTCCGTGATATCCTCCACCGCCATAAAGTTAAGCCTGTCAGCGCGCAGCGTCGTGGTCAGGGACTCCTCATAGGATCCGATCACCACCTCATTCGTTTCCGGCCTGATTTCCAGGACAAAAGCAGGGTATCCCAGCGCCAGGCCGAGGCCTTTCCTCTGGCCAACTGTGTAGTGGATGATCCCTTTATGGCGCCCCAGCACCTTTCCGTCAAGAGTCACGAAGTTCCCCTCTTCTGACTTTCTTCCTGACTCCGCCTCGATAAAAGCGGCATAATCTCCGTCCGGGACAAAACAGATGTCCTGGCTGTCAGGCTTGGACGCAACGTTCAGGCCGATCTCTCCGGCGATCTTTCTGATCTCCTCCTTCGAATACTCCCCCACCGGCATCAGTGTCCTGCTCAGCTGTTCCTGGGTCAAATTATAGAGAGCATAGGTCTGATCTTTGACCGCGGCGGCACAGCGGCGGAGAGCGTACCTTCCGTTTTCCAGCTTTTCGATCCTTGCATAATGGCCTGTGGCAATATAATCGGCGCCGATCGAGAGACTGCGTTTCAGAAGAGCCTCCCATTTCACATAGCGGTTGCACGCGATGCACGGGTTCGGGGTGCGCCCGTTTTTATACTCTTCGACGAAGTAGTCGATCACGTCTTTCCTGAACTCTTTTTTAAAGTTCATTACATAGTAGGGGATATCCAGGTCAGCCGCCACTCTCCTTGCATCGTCCACGGCGCTCAGACCGCAGCAGCCCCCGTTTTCTTCCTGCTCCAGAGGATCCTCATCCTGCCAGATCTGCATGGTGACGCCGATCACATCATATCCCTGTTTTTTCAGCAGCCAGGCGGCGACAGAAGAGTCCACGCCGCCCGACATTCCCACGACCACTCTGCTCATCAGTATTCCTCTTCTTCCTCTTCCTCGCCTTCATGGATGTCAGACTTCGGTTTCTCCAGTCCCTCGATCTTGATCCCGTTCTTTTCTGCATAATCCCAGAGTGCCGCATGGATGGCCTCCTCTGCGAGAAGGGAACAGTGCACTTTTACCGGCGGGAGCCCGTCCAGCGCTTCCATAACCGCTTTGTTCGTCACTTCCATGGCCTCCTGAATATTCTTTCCCTTCACAAGTTCCGTCGCCATGCTGGATGTGGCGATCGCAGCACCGCAGCCGAACGTCTTGAACTTCACGTCGCGGATGATCTGATTCTCGTCAATATCGAGATAGATTCTCATGATATCACCGCATTTGGCGTTTCCGACGGTTCCCACGCCGCTGGCGTTCTCTATCTCTCCTACATTTCTCGGATGCTGAAAATGATCCATTACTTTTTCTGTGTACATCGTCTCTTCCTCCGTTTTTACTGATTCTCTTTTTTCGTTTTCTTTATAAAATCTTCGTACAGCGGCGACATGCTGCGGATCTCTTCCACGATCTGTTTCAGGCAGTCCACCGTATAGTCGAGATCCTCTTTCGTTGTGTCCGCTCCGAGCGTCATCCTCAGTGATCCGTGAGCGATCTCATGGGGGAGCCCGATCGCAAGAAGTACGTGAGACGGATCAAGTGATCCTGATGTGCAGGCTGAGCCGCTGGACGCGCAGATTCCCTTAAGATCCAGTTTGATCAGCATGCTCTCTCCCTCTATAAATCGGAAACTGAAATTGATATTGTTGGGGAGCCTCTTTACCCGGTCGCCGTTAAGGCGGCAGTACGGGATCTCCTTCTCGATCCGCGCGATCGTATAATCTCTGAGCTTTGTTTCTCTTTCAGCGCGTTCTTCCATCGTTGAAGCTGCAAGCTCCACTGCTTTTCCAAGCCCCACGATCCCCGGCACATTTTCGGTTCCGGCACGGCGCTTTCTTTCCTGGGCTCCTCCGTGGATGAAAGAGCGGATCTTTACGCCTTTCCGTATATAGAGAAAACCGATCCCCTTCGGCCCGTTCAGCTTGTGCCCGCTGGCGCTGAGCATATCGATATGGCACTCCTCCACATTGATCGGGATCTGAGCAAATGCCTGCACCGCATCCGTGTGGAACAGCACGCCGTGCGCCCGGGCAATCTCACCGATCTCCCTGATCGGCTGTATCGTGCCGATCTCATTGTTGGCTGTCATGATACTGATCAGGATCGTGTCCGGGCGGAGCGCCTCCTCCACCTTCTTCGGATCCACAAGTCCGTTCTCATCCACATCCAGATACGTCACCTCATATCCGCGCTTTTCAAGATATTCGCAGGTATGGAGGATCGCATGATGTTCGATCCTGCTGGTGATGATATGTTTTCCCTTTGAGGCATACGCCTCTGCCGTCGCGGTCAGCGCCCAGTTGTCCGACTCTGTGCCTCCCGCTGTAAAATATATCTCGTTTTCCTTCGCTCCCAGGACTTCCGCGATCACCCTGCGCTGTCTGGAGATCACTTCCTTATTCTCCGCCGCAAAACCATAAACGCTCGACGGGTTGCCGTATTTCTCCGTAAAATATGGAAGCATGGCGTCCACCACCTCAGGAGCGGTCCTTGTTGTCGCTGCATTGTCCAGATAAATTATTTTTTCCAAATGACTGTACCTCCGTCTTTTTTTCTTTATTTCTCCGGAAACTCCCTCTTCCGGCAGTTAATTCCTGCATTCCGTCCGGTCAGTCTCCCGTCCTTCAGGATTCAGTCTTCTGCTTTCTTCCACAAGCTGATCCAGGCGTATCTCGTCTACCGTCCGGTTGATGCTCTCATTGATCCGCTTCCAGACGTACTTTGTCACACAGGTATCCGCGGATCTGCATTCTCCATCCGGCTCCAGTCCGGCGCAGTCTACCGGTTCAAGACTTCCTTCAAGCGCTCTCAGGACATCTCCCACCGAGATATCTTTCACATCCTTCGCCAGAATATACCCTCCGGCGGCGCCCCGCACACTTTTGACCAGCCCCGCTTTTTTCAGCATGGACATCAGCTGTTCAAGATATCTCTCTGAGATATCCTGCCTCGCCGAAATACTCATGATCGAAACCGGTGCATCTTTACTGTACTGGGCAAGATCGATCAGAGCGCGAAGACCGTACCTTCCTTTTGTTGACAGTTTCAAGTTATCACCTTCTCAGATTCATTTCCTAGTATTTTGCTAGGATTTACTACTGTAGAATATCATCCTTAATTCGTTCTGTCAAGGCAGGATCAGGAATATCTTAATAAAAAGGGGATCATACAAGGTATCATATGTCAACAAAACGCAAACTTATACGAGGCGCACTGATCCTGACAGCCACAGGCTTTATCAGCCGCTTTATGGGCTTCTTTTTCCGCATTTTTCTCAGTCATGCATTCGGAGAAGAAAACGTAGGACTCTATCAGCTCGTCTTCCCTCTTTACGCGCTCTGCCTGTCTGTCAGCACATCCGGGATCCAGACCGCCCTCTCACGAACGGTGGCAAGAAAAATCTCGCTCGGAAGGCCTGAGGAGGCAGGAAATATTCTCTGGCTCGGCCTTTCTCTCACAGTCCTGCTCTCCCTTGCCGAAATCCTGATCGTCCAGCAGAACGCTGAAACAATCGCTCTGCGCTTTCTCGGTGATGTGCGCTGTACGGAACTTCTTGTCATTATTTCCTATGCTCTGCCATGCGCAGCAGTACACAGCTGTATCTGCGGCTACTGCTACGGCGTCCAGAAGGCTGAGATTCCTGCGGTCTCCCAGCTCATAGAACAGACTGTGCGGATCCTTTCCGTCGTCGCTCTGTTCTTTCTCCTGCAGAATCAGGGCGGCACACCGTCCGTCAGCCTTGCGATGGCCGGAGTTGTCATCGGAGAGTTTGCTTCTGCATCCTACTCCTCCAGGGCACTTTCCAAAACCAGGAAAAAGGGATCCATTCCGAACCTCCGTTCCATATGGAGCGGTGCTTCGGAACTGATCCCTCTTTCGCTTCCGCTTACTGCAAACCGCACGGCTGTCACCCTTCTGCAGAGCGTCGAAGCCGCATCGATCCCGGCGTGTCTCAGAATCTATACGCACAGTACGAGCGAGGCGCTCATTCTCTACGGCGTGCTCACCGGAATGGCTCTGCCGTGCGTCCTTTTTCCTTCCGCCGTAACCAATTCCGTCGGAACGATGCTGATGCCCGCAGTCGCAGAAAAGCAGGCGGCCGGAAAACGTTCGGATATTGTCAGCCTGATCCGCAAAACAGCCGGGAGCTGCTTCATCCTCGGTCTGGCCTGCTGTCTTTTTTTCCTTCTGTTCGGATCTTTTATCGGCCGTTTTCTTTTCCACAGTGAAACCGCAGGCCGCTTTATCGTGACACTTGCCTGGATCTGCCCGTTCCTGTATACGAACTCTGCCATGCTCAGCACGATAAACGGACTCGGGAAAACAGCGTATACCTTTTTCATCAATTCCGCCGGACTGCTGATCCGGATCGCAGGAGTATTCCTCGCCATCCCCGGCTTCGGGATCCAGGGGTATCTCTGGGGGCTTCTGGCGAGCCAGTCCGCTGTGAGCATCCTGTCCGCAGCCGTCCTCTATCGCCAGATCAAACCTTCGGGAAGGAACACTGCCCTGCAGGGCTGAGGCCTCACAGAGTTGAGAGGAAAGCCCTGACCAGAGAGGGATTTACATAGATCTCCAGAAGCATCCCGGTGGAGACTGCCAGAGAGACGAATACCGTCTTCTGACGGTTCCACCGGTTCTGCGGATAGGACCAGCAGTACCAGATCAGGATAAGATAAGCCGGTATATAGAAAATGAACTGTGGGAAAATGCCCACAATGCACAGAAAGCTTCCCCGGATTCCCATGCTGATCACGGCTGTAGAGATCAGAATGCCTCCCGATATGCCCGTCCAAACTAAAAAGAGAACTGCCGCGATCTTTCTTGCCTTTGTAAAAGAAAAACCCAGCAGGGCCAGAAACGGGACTGCGCGCAGCCGGATAAGATACCAGATATATTCTTCAGCCTTGATCTTGACCGTCTGGTACTGGCTCAAAAAATAGTCGCTGAATATGCCCGGCTCCGCAACATAGTTCTTTGCGATCAGGTTCACGTAGATAACGCCAAACAAAAAGCCCGGCATAAAAAAGGCGAGCAGATGCTTCCTCGTATGAAATATCTTCAAAGCAGTTCCTCCCTCCAGATCGGATATTTCATTATATGCCGGGGCTTTTCAATTATTCTTTTTTCCCATACCTGGCATCATACGCCAGCAGCGATGATACCGTCTTCGCATCCTCGATCTCTCCGGAGAAGATCTTTTCTTTCAGCTCCTCGATCGTCCATGCCTGAAGATCGATGAATTCGTCCTCGTCCAGATGCTGCTTCGAGGGGATCAGATCTCTCGCCACATAGACTTCTATCTTCTCATTGCAGAAAGCCACAGTGGTGCGGAGATTGATCAGCCATTCCAGATGTTCGCTCCTGTAGCCGGTCTCCTCCTCCAGTTCCCTGGAGGCACATGCGATGCCGGGCTCGTCCTCCGAGTCCAGCGCCCCCGCAGGGATCTCCAGTGTATACCGTTCCAGCGCGTTCCGGTACTGACGCACCATGAGGATCTTCCCGTCGGGACGGACCGGCACGACAGCCGCAGCCCCCTTATGCTTGATAAAATCCCATATCACTGTGTGATCTCCATTGATCTCCATCGTGTCCTGATAGAAATCTATGATCTTTCCCTTAAATTTCAATTCCCGTTTCAACCGTCTGATCTCATCGCTCATCCTGTTCTCTCCTCCTCTGCCATAACAGCTTTACCGAAAAAGAAAGCCCTCGTCTCTCGACAAGGGCTACATCTTTCCTTTTGTTATGATCTTTCATTATTTTGCATAGTCTGTTGCCCGTGATTCACGGATTACATTCACTTTGATCTGTCCGGGATATTCCAGTTCGAATTCGATCTGTTTTGCGATATCCCTCGCCATAAGCACCATATCATCATCAGATACCTGCTCCGGAACTACCATAACTCGAATCTCTCTTCCTGCCTGAATGGCATAAGACTTATCCACGCCTTTAAACTGGTTGGTAATATCTTCTAACTGTTTTAATCTGTTCGTATATGTCTCTATCGTTTCCCTTCTTGCCCCCGGTCTTGCCGCTGAGATTGTATCGGCGGCCTGAACAACACAGGCAATCAGGCTCTGTGGCTCCACATCCCCGTGATGCGCTTCCACTGCATTGATGACGGTCGCAGACTCTTTGTACTTTCTGCAGAGATCTGCGCCGATCTGAATATGTGAACCTTCCACATCATGATCAATGGATTTTCCTATATCATGCAGAAGTCCTGCACGCTTTGCGACTCTGATGTCCAGCCCGATCTCTCCGGCGAGAAGTCCCGCAAGCTGTGCAACCTCGATCGAATGCTTAAGTGCATTCTGCCCATAACTCGTTCTGAACTTCATGCGGCCGAGGAGACGGATCAGCTCCGGATGGATGCCTGTAACGCCCACTTCAAGGGCTGTGGCCTCTCCTTCTTCCCTGATCATCGTATCTACTTCCTTCTGCGCTTTCTCCACCATCTCTTCGATTCTTGCGGGGTGGATCCTTCCGTCCACGATCAGCCTCTCAAGTGCGATTCTTGCAACTTCCCTGCGGATCGGATCAAATCCTGACAGAACGACTGCTTCCGGTGTATCATCGATAATGAGCTCTACACCGGTAAGAGTCTCCAGGGTTCTGATATTACGCCCCTCTCGTCCGATGATCCTTCCCTTCATCTCGTCATTCGGAAGCTGTACTACAGAAATCGTAGTCTCAGCCACATGGTCCGCTGCACATCTCTGGATGGCATTGACAACATACTCTTTCGCTTTCTTGTCCGCCTCTTCCTTTGCCTGAGCCTCCAGCTCTCTGACCATCTTGGCTGTGTCATGTTTGACATCGTCTTCAACAGTTTTTAACAGATATTCCTTTGCCTGTTCGGAGGTAAGTCCTGAGATTCGTTCCAGTTCCTGTACTCGTTTCTGACTAAGTTCTTCTACCTTGGCTTCACGCTGACGCAGCTGCTCTTCTTTTGAAGTGAGCTTGTTCTCTCTGTGTTCCAGAACATCTGACCGCTTGTCAACTGCTTCTTCCTTGGCGAGCACGCGTTTCTCATAGCGCTGCAGTTCGGCTCTTCGTTCCTTTGTCTCCTTCTCAAGATCATTCTTTGTCTTGATGGATTCTTCCTTCACTTCCAGAAGAGCTTCCTTTTTCGTTGTCTCAGCAGTTTTCACAGCATCATCGATGATCTCTCTGGCTCTGCTCTCCGCATTTCCGATCTTGCTTTCCGCGTTCTTCTTCAGATTGGAAACCGTTGCAAAGTGGGTAATGATCGCAGCTATCAACGCGAGGGCCACAGCAATGCCTATACATAAACCTAGACCTATTTGCACAGGAGCACCTCCTTATTCAATTTTCATTGTACATAATACTTAAATACAACACTTAAATTTTATACTGTTTTCACAACAATGTCAAGCATTCTCATTATAATTTTGTATCACTTGACGGACTGTGTCGAAACGGAAGCCTTTGCGTGCCAGAAAGCCGTATATTTTCTGCATCTGAGCCTCGTCCGCCGTCCTCGGATCCACCTTTTTTTTCTTCAGGATCCGCAGGACCGCCTCCTGTTCATCCTCTTTTCCATAACATATCTCAAAAGCATTTTCAATCCATTCATCCGCGATCCCCTTCCGGCTCAGAAGGGCGCGTATCTCTCTGCGGCTCTTTGAGGACTTCCGGCTCCTGACGAAATTCTCGGCATAGCGGGCGTCGTTTAAATAGCCAAAGGATTTCACATAGTCGATCGCTCCCTCGACTGCCTCCTCGGGATACATGCCCTGCCGCAGCTTTTCTCTCAGGGCGCTCTCCGTCCGGTCCATATCCTCCAGCAGATGCATGGCGCGCAGCTTCGCACGCTTCAGGATCACATCAGTGCGGATCGTCTCCACTGTTTCTTCCGGAAGATCCGCCCCCTCTGTGATGCCGAACCGCTTCATCTCTCCTTTGTACAGCACGAACGCAAATGTACCGTCCAGATAAATCTTATATTTTGTTTTTGTGCACGCTTCTGTCTTCGTGACGATCATATCTTCAGCCTGCCCTCTCTGTATTCAGCCTGTTTTTTAGCTCTCCGCCTTTTCGGACTTCGCCGGTTTCAGTTTCAGGTCGCTCCCCGTGTCCTCTTTCTTCTCTGTCTCCTCCGTGCTCTCGCCGTTGAGATGATAATGTTCCCGGACCTTTCTGTCCAGTTCTTCCATCACCTCCGGATGCGCCTCAAGATATGCTTTCGCATTCTCCCGTCCCTGGCCGATCTTTTCGCCCTCATAGGCATACCAGGCGCCGCTCTTTCTCACCAGGTCAATCCCCGTCGCAAGATCGAGGATATCCCCTGCTCTCGAGATGCCCTTTCCGAACATAATATCGAATTCTGCCTCTTTGAACGGCGGAGCGATCTTATTCTTCACGATCTTGATGCGGGTGCGGTTTCCTACCATCTCTCCGCTCTGCTTGAGTGTCTCGATCCTTCTCACATCCATGCGCACGGAAGCATAGAACTTCAGCGCGCGTCCGCCGGTCGTTGTCTCCGGATTGCCGAACATCACGCCTACCTTCTCACGGAGCTGGTTGATGAAGATCACGACACAGTTGGACTTGCTGATGACCGGAGTCAGCTTTCTGAGTGCCTGAGACATCAGTCTCGCCTGGAGCCCCACATGGCTGTCTCCCATATCCCCTTCGATCTCCTGCCTCGGCACAAGGGCTGCAACAGAGTCGATGACGATAATGTCGATCGCACCGGAACGCACCATGGTCTCTGCGATCTCCAGCGCCTGATCTCCGCTGTCCGGCTGGGAAATATAAAGCTCGTCAATGTCTACGCCGATGTTTTTCGCATATACCGGGTCCAGCGCATGCTCTGCGTCGATAAAGCCGGCGATACCGCCCCTCTTCTGCACTTCCGCGATCATGTGCAGAGCCACTGTGGTCTTACCACTTGACTCCGGTCCGTAAATCTCTATGACACGTCCTTTCGGGACACCTCCCAGCCCCAGAGCCAGATCAAGGCTAAGGCATCCTGTGGGCACTGTCTCTACCGCCACATGAGCGCTTGAATCTCCAAGGCGCATCACAGCTCCTTTTCCAAAGTCTTTTTCCAGTTTAGCGATCGCTGCATCCAGCGCTTTCTTCTTTTCTTCGTTATTGTTTGCCATAATCAGTTCTCCTTCTCACCTATCGAACAGTTGTTCGCATCTGCTATTATAGTATTATACCTGTTGTCAATTGTCAACAACAATTTCGGGTTTTTATTATATACTTTTACATGTACAATAAAACGGACTTTTCTTCTGCTTTTCCAACTTTCTTTGGATTTATCTGCTTCACAGCACTTTTTCTTTTTTCTTTGCTGCTGCAGATATCTCTCCTGCCCTGTCTGCGCCTCCTTTCATTCTGTCTTTGTCAAACTATCGGATCATGCTCCGATCCTGGAGCGCCGAAAAAAATGAAGCCTCACGGCCTGAGTCAAAACAGCGGCAAGAACACCGCCGGCATCTGTAGGAAAAGGGTAACATACAGGATAAGAAAATGCAATCTCCTGATATAATTTCAGCACAATATACAAATTCGGGTTTGGCGGGCAGACTTCTGATCTGACTCACATCCGAAACCGGCAGGCGTGAGTATATCGAAATCATATTCGGACATGAGGGGCGGGGGATTCAGGCTCCGTTCCGAAGAATAAGAAAAACTAAAAGCTTCGAAAGATAGCTAAAAGCAATCCGAAAAACAGCACAACTCGCTGGCGCTCAGACAATACTGTTTTTCGGATTAACGCCATCTTCCGAAGCTTTAAGATTTTCTAAATCCTTCTTCAAAGTCACCAGAATCCCCCGTCCCTCATCCCCGAAAGTTCTTCGTATCCCATCCTGCCGGTTTCTAAGCTCTCCAA
>HHCFR05603__coassemble_1725_pt1 | contig 9375 bp, 9 predicted proteins | sample HHCFR05603__metabat2_high_PE_041 | metagenome-assembled genome bin HHCFR05603
AGGTGAGACATTGTAACACCGCCGGATTTCTTTGAATCATAATCAAAGTATGCCTGAGCGTACATGTCTGTGTTGTCACCAATGATCTTGATGGAGTTCTTGTTCGCTCCGACTGTACCGTCAGCGCCAAGTCCCCAGAACTTACAGTTGATCGTTCCTTCCGGTGTTGTAACGAGCGGCTCGTCAGCTTTCAGTGACAGATTTGTCACATCATCCTCGATACCGATCGTGAATTTCTGTTTCTCATCATTGTGATATACAGCAACGATCTGAGCAGGTGTTGTATCTTTGGAACCAAGTCCGTAACGTCCTGTGTAGATCGGCACTGCGTCAAATTTGGAACCTTTGAGAGCTGCAACAACATCAAGGTACAGCGGCTCGCCCATAGCTCCCGGCTCTTTTGTTCTGTCGAGAACAGAGATCTTCTTAACAGAATCCGGAATCGCATCGATCAGAGCCTGTGCGCAGAACGGTCTGTACAGACGTACTTTAACTACGCCGACTTTCTCTCCTGCTTTCATCAGGTAATCGATCGTCTCCTCGATCGTATCGCAGACGGAACCCATAGCAACGATGACGTGCTCTGCGTCCTCAGCTCCGTAGTAGTTGAACAGCTTATAGTCTGTTCCGATCTTAGCATTTACCTTGTCCATGTAATTCTGAACGATTCCCGGCATTGCATCGTAGTACGGGTTGCATGCCTCTCTTGCCTGGAAGAAGATATCCGGGTTCTGAGCGGAACCTCTCTGGCACGGATGGTTCGGGTTCAGCGCATGTGCGCGGAACTCATCGATCGCGTCCATATTTACCAGATCCTTCAGATCTTCATAATCCCATGTCTCGATCTTCTGGATCTCGTGGGATGTACGGAATCCGTCAAAGAAATTGATGAAAGGAAGTTTTCCTTCCAGAGCTGCACAGTGTGCGACCGGTGTCAGGTCCATAACCTCCTGAACGCTGGACTCACAGAGCATGGCAGCTCCTGTCTGACGACAGGCGTAAACGTCTGAGTGATCGCCGAAGATTGAAAGTGCGTGGCTTGCCAGTGCACGTGCAGATACGTTGAATACGCCCGGGAGCTGCTCTCCGGCTACTTTGTATAAGTTCGGAATCATAAGCAGAAGTCCCTGGGAAGCTGTAAATGTTGTTGTAAGAGCTCCTGCAGAAAGAGATCCGTGTACAGCACCTGCCGCACCTGCCTCGGACTGCATCTCTACTACATTGACTGTCTGTCCGAAGATATTCTCTCTGCCTTCTGTTGCCCATTCGTCAACATGCTCCGGCATAACGGATGACGGTGTGATCGGGTAGATCGCCGCAACTTCTGTGTAAGCATATGACACGTGAGCAGCAGCCTGGTTACCGTCCATGGTCTTCATTTTTCTTGCCATTTTCTTGTTCCTCCTTAGATTTTACATAGAAAAAATATTCACATGTGATTTAATTATATCCCCAAAAATAGCAAAAGTCCATAGAGGGCAGTCGGATTTTTGTATCTTTTGGGGAACAGCCTATATAAAAAGAGCCCGCATTCAGCGGGTCTTTTTGTGAATTTCTTAACAATATTTACATTATCTTACCGACCATTCCATCTCAGCCTCTTTTCCTCTATGTCCCAGGCCGATGCACACTACTTCTCCCTGCAGTCCCGCAGCATAGTCCTTCCGCTCGATCTGCTCCAGCGCCTCTTCCGCCAGTTCCCGCAGATCTTTCTTCTCGTCCCGTATATACTTGAATTCCATGACGATATTCGGCTTCTCCCCTGTCTTTGCCTTAAGGATGATATCGCTTCTGCCCTTGCCGCTCTCCCGGTTGCTTTCAACGTCATAATCCCCGGTCAGGAAGGTGCACATCCCGAGCATCATCATATGATAGCTGTTCTCTTCTTTCAGATCATAATACGACGGCAGCGTCCGCAGGAGGCGTTTATATTCTCCGGCAAAGGCTTCCAGATCCTTCTCCATCAGCCTGCGGAACATCTGCGCCATGCTCCCCTCCGCTGCCCCTATGTAAAGAGCGGTCAGCTCCCGGAATGCGCGCATCACTTCCCTGTTCGGCACCCGCAGCGTACATATTCCATCTTCTGATACCTCCTCCGCGATCAGCCTCGTCTTGTCCACATAATAATTCTGCTTTTCCCGCATTTCTCTGAAATTATCAATTCCTATCGCCATTTTAACTTTTGTCGGCTGTTCCCTCACGCTCATCCTGACACCCCACCTTTTTGTCTGTTATACAAAAATCGGTTATTCCCCTTATAACCTGTATAAGGAGTATAACCGATTTTTAACTCTTTCTCAATAAATTGCTCAGCACCCTAGAACTTAAATATCTTATCTTTCTTCTTCGGAGGCTTCTTTCCCACGACTTTGTCCGGCATGGGCTCATACTGCTTCCTGCTCTTCATCATCGGGATTTTCTTATGGTTCTTTCGCAAATACAGAAGAGCCGCTCCCGCAAAGATAACGACACATCCTGCGATCACCTGGGAGACAGGGAGTCCGATCCCGGGGATCAGGAGCTGGTCTGTGCGGAGCCCCTCGATCCAGACTCTCCCGAGGCCGTACCCGAAGATATACATGAGGAACAGCTCACCCTCGTATTTCTTATGCTTCCGGTACAGAACAAGGATGATGAGCAGGGCGCAGCACCACAGCGACTCGTAGAGGAATGTGGGGTGTACCTGGATATAGCTCACTCCGTCGATCCGCTCCATGTGCTCCCGCATCAGCTCCGTCACATCGCCGGAGCGCACCGCATCGAGCGGCAGGCGCATGGCAAACAGGCTGTCCGTATATTCTCCGAACGCCTCCCTGTTGAAGAAGTTGCCCCACCTTCCGAGCATCTGCCCGTTCAGGATCGCCATCGCCACTGTGTCCAGAATCTGAAACGGAGACAGATGCTTCACTCTCGCCATAATGAACACCGCGATCACCGCTGCGATCACACCGCCGTAAATGGCAAGCCCTCCTTCCCGGAGATTAAAGATATCCAGCAGATTATCCTTGTACATATCCCAGGAAAATACCACATAGAAGATCCTGGCGCCGGCGATTCCCGCGATCACGCCGATGATTCCCATGTCCAGATAATCCTCCGGGTTCTGTCTGGTCCGCTTCGCCTCTGAAGTAGCGATCAGAAAACCGATCAGGATTGCCAGTCCGATGATGATTCCATAGTAAGCGATCTCAAATCCGAAAACACTGATACTCTTCCCCACATGATCGAGGTAGATACCAAGATTCGGGAAACTGATATTATAATGCATGGTCCTGCTCCCTTCTGCCGTTCATGCGCCCCTCATAAAATCAAGCATGTGCCGCACAGTTCTTATACATTAAACCGGAAGAGCATGATATCTCCGTCCTGGACCACGTAGTCCTTTCCCTCCAGACGGATCAGCCCCTTCTCTTTCGCCGCCGTATGTGATCCGCATGCGATCAGGTCGTCATAGCTTACCACTTCCGCACGGATAAATCCGCGTTCAAAATCCGAATGGATCTTTCCAGCCGCCTGAGGAGCCTTTGTCCCTCTCTTGATCGTCCATGCGCGCACCTCCGGCTCACCCGCCGTAAGGTAGCTGATCAGGCCGAGAAGATGATAACTTGCCCTGATGAGTTTTTCCAGGCCGGATTCTTTCAGTCCGAGATCGTCGAGGAACATCTTCTTCTCATCGTCGTCAAGCTGTGAGATCTCTTCCTCGATCTCCGCACATACAACGAACACCTCACAGTCTTCCTTCGCAGCGTACTCGCGGACCGCCTGCACGCCTGCATTATTGGCGCCGTCGTCTGCGAGATCATCCTCAGATACATTTGCCGCGAAAATGACCGGCTTCGCAGTCAGGAGATTATATCCTGCAAGCCATTCCTGCTCATCCTCATCATCCGTGACAAAGCTCTTCGCCAGCTTGTTTTCCTCGAGATGCGCCTTCACGCGCTCCAGGAGCGCCAGTTCCTTCGCCGCTGTCTTATCATTGCGGGACAGCTTCACAGTCTTGGCGATCCTGCGCTCGAGGATCTCAAGATCGGAGAAGATCAGCTCAAGATTGATCGTCTCAATATCTCTCATCGGGTCAATGCTGCCGTCCACATGTACGATATTCGTGTTTTCAAAACATCTCACCACATGTACGATCGCATCCACCTCACGAATATTTGCAAGGAACTGGTTTCCCAGGCCCTCTCCCTTCGAAGCGCCCTTCACCAGTCCGGCAATGTCAACGAACTCGATCGTTGCCGGAATGATCTTCTTCGTATGATACATTTCTCCCAGCACATTCAGCCTCTCATCCGGAACGGCCACAACGCCTACGTTCGGATCGATCGTACAGAAGGGATAGTTGGCAGATTCCGCCCCCGCCTTCGTCAGGGAGTTAAACAGTGTACTCTTTCCCACATTGGGCAATCCTACGATTCCTAATTTCATATATCTTCACATCTCCTTTATTTATCAGTGTTTTCGGGCTTTTTTCATTTGCTTCTACGCCCTTTTTACGCCCTTTTTTCATAACTGGTGGGCGTAGCTGCCGCAAATAGCTGAACAGCTTTTACCAGTGACTCGTCCGTAACATGAACATATCTGTCCATAGTCGTTTTTATACTCGCATGGCCTAATAACTGCTGCAAGACTTTCGGCTGCATACCACGCTCAATAGCACGGGTAGCATAGGTATGACGTAAAGCGTGCATACAAAATCGTTTGATTCCGGCTTCATCACACAGCTTATACAGATGTGTGTCATAGGAACTGTTTTTAGCGGGTTCCCCTGTGCGCCAGTTTACGAATACCAGATCACGCATTACAAGACATTTCTTTTCTCCCGTCCGGCTATCAGTGTATTCCAACACCTGTGAAAGTGTTTCCGCTTCTTTTCGAGTCTTTCTTTCGTCATAGCAGCTTTTAAGAATGTCGTATGCTCGATCTGTAAGCGGGATAGTCCGATAGCTTTTCTTGGTTTTTGGTGGCCCTGCACGCCAGTACCCTTGTTTATGCCGATACTCCAAACTCTTGCTTATTGTCAACGTGTGCTTTTTCCAGTCGATAGAGTCCCATGTTAGACCAATCAATTCAGCAGTTCTCAATCCTGTTTCCAAAAGTAGAGCATACTGCCTGTAATTGTGAGAACGCTTTGCCACTTCAAGGAACTTCTCTTGTTCATCAACAGTCAGATACTTAATATCATCAACCGCCCGGACTGGTTTCGTATAACGAACGCCGTTCATCGGGTGTTTGGCAATAATATCATTCATAACTGCCGACTTGAACATAGTCCCCATCGCGATATACGTCTGCCGAATAGTTGAGCCTGCATAGGTAACTTCCATTCGATTTAAGACGGCTTTACAGTGCATCGGTTTTACATCTCCTATGCACATGGCTCCTATCACTGGCTGAATATTCCATTTGTAACGCTCACAATAATTACGTTTCGTGTTAGGTGCAAGGTCACAAACAATATTTTCAATCCAGTAAGTGAACCATTTGTCCACCGTCATATCCGGCGAGGTGACAATAAGACTGTGACGATCTTCATATCGTGCATCTGCCAGCCAATTTTTTGCTTCTGGAAGCGTTTCAAAATATTTTTCCTTACGCTTGCCATCTTTTGAATAATATCTTGCTGAGTATAAACCATCCTTTCTCTGGTAGATGCCTTTTCCACATTCTCTACCTTTAAGATTTTTTCCCATAATACGGACTCCTTTCCGTCACAAAAAAAGAGTCCAACGCAACTATAAAGTATAGCACAAAGACTCTATTATTTCAATCACATTCGGCAATGATTACCGCTAAGTGACGCCGAAATGTCAAATCACCGTTTCACGCCGGATATAATCTTCAAACTCCCGGCGTTTTACCAATTTTCTCGTTCCAACATACAATACAAATGGACAATTTGGCTGCTTCAACATAGAGTCGATTTTGTTGATCCCAATGTTGCTGTATTCAGCAGCCTCCTTTATAGTCAGGGTCATTTTAAGATGGATCGGTACTCGATCATCTTCTTTCCTATATAATGTACCCTCCGCACTTGTAGGGTTTAATCCATTCATTGATATTAGTCCCCCTTTCGCTTACAATAGTTAAACGAAATGGGCCATAACGGACGGCTGCTGGCACAGCTCCACGGGAATTTCACCCCCGCGTGGTTCTCACGCGGCCCTACCCATCGCCTGCGACGCTTTTAACGCTCGGACTGTGGCTATAAGGGAGTATCGCCCGTCTGTGTGTCGTCGCCCGCAAGCTGCCATACTTGCTTTCCGGCATGGTGTTGGTCGCTCCACTTTTCCCGTAGGGAAAAGCCTCTTGGCGCATCTGCCGTATGGCTCGGCACAGACGGAAAGTGTCCGTTTTGCCCTATGATGCGCCGCCGTTATCTTGCGGGCATATTTGTCAAGGTGCAGCCTGCGGCCTCCGGGTCAGCGAAAACGTGGAAAGGAAGAAATAAAGACATTTCCGTTTCCGGGGCCGGTTCCGTCACTCTATCGTGACAACGATGGAATGAATGAGCTTGATCTGCAATCGACGCTTCATGTACTCGTCCACGTCATAATGCACATTGCCGCTTCCGTCGATGTACTTTCGGACACACAATTTGTTTATGTACCCGTCGTAATGGCGCAGAATACGGTCAATCGCATCAACGTCACCGGCGCAGGCTGCGTCAATTACAGCATCAGACAAAGGGGCAAAGCCCTTATAGCTCGGCTGCTTCATTTCCTCAACCTCCCTCCGGCATGATTGCCATTAGCTTCACTCGCAGTTCTTTCAGCGTCTTTGTCCTGTGGCGCTGTACGGCGCTTTTGGACATTCCCATGAGCCTGCCGATCTCCACGTCGTTCAGCTCCATAACACAGTGCAGAATTAAGATACTCTGTTCCTGCTGGGGCAGCACGGCAAAGGCTTCGGCTACAAGCTCGTTGTCGATCCGCAGGTCATAGCCGTGGGAATGAAAGACATAGCTTTCACACGGATAATCGTCTGTGACCGAGAGCTTGTCCCACTGTGCGGGGGAAAGCTCGTCCAGAGATATTTCCATATCCCGGCGACGCTGCATCTCCCGCAGATAGTCAATGGCTTCATGGTAAAGAACCAGCTTGCAGTAACGGTCAAACTGGCCCCATTCGCCAAATTTGCGGTTGGGTGTTTCCATCTTCTCACCCCCTTTCTGTGGGGGATTAGGTGGGTTCCTCCCTTTCCGCACATAGAGCGAATGGAAATCGTTCTGCGGCCCGCTAAACGCCTCCTTTTTGAAATTTTTTTGAGGGAATTATTTGCCGTTGGTATGGGCCGCAAAAAACAACAAATTTCGCCCGGCAGGTCATAGACCAACCGGGCGAAATTGAAAGCAATATGAAGATGATTTACATGGTATAGTTCATACTCATGGTCGCTTGTCCCCGTAGCCGGGGACGGGCTTTTTTTGACAGTGCATAGCCTGTCGTATCATGTCGAAACGCTCTTTGTTTCATGGCGGCTCCCTCCGTGGGCCGCCGATCCCGCCAGCGTCAGGGCGTCGTCAGTATGAGGGCATAGAGAACGGCGGCCTTGATGTGTTCAAAGCCGCCGTAATCTAATCAGACATGGGAAAAGGGCTACTGAACGACGGCTTTTTTTCTTTTGCCGTCGTCCGGCAGTTTATATTTATGAACTTGAATTTCTAATGCGATTTACATTTCTGGTCATCATTTTTCTACCTATAATTTCATACATAAAGCCTTTTATCGTTCCCAACGATTGGCTATGTGTTAGAAAGAAGTCATCAGGACATAAAAAAGTACCATAATCTTCTACAATAGCAGCATTCTGGACATAGGTATCTGTCCCTTTCCACTCGACTGATAATTTCTCAAAATTACTGGTAGCTATGGCATATTTCTTAAATTCACCAACTACATTAGGAAACTTAGATTTTACTGCTTTGATATATTGCTTATCAGTAATAACACCTTCTAAGACAATCCACCGGCCTGAATAATATACTTCCACCCATGTATGGATAATTGTCTTAGGTGCCATTAGTGCGATTAAGCCGGTGGTTGCACCCTGTTGAAAATCTTTAGAAACAGAAAATCCATGTAATCTGCAAGGCATTCCTATTGCCCGTAATAGAGCCATTAGCAAAGTAGATTTCGTATTACATTGCCCAAATCCATCTTCAAGGACTTCGGTAGCTACTAATGTATCCGTGCGATTGTATCCAAACAATATTTCATTTTGAACAAAATTGTATGCTCCATCAATTTTGTGATATTCGTCCATATTGTTCCATTTCCGTGAAAAAATCAAAGACTGAATAGCTGGCGATTGATAGTTTAACATTTTCGTTGCGCTAAGATACTTACTATACATTTTCACCTTCCTCCTTTGTTGCTGTTATTGTATCAAATTCACTCTGGATAAACTTTCAAAAATTCGCTGTCTTTAAGGGATAAACTGGCAGCAATGCCCATCATCCGTTTTGTTGTTGCAGCAAAATGGGATGGGCTATCGAAACCAGAAAGCATGGCTGCATCTGTAATTGTTTTACCATCAAATAATTCCATAAAAGCCCTTTCCATTTGATGTAAAAGAAGATAGCTTTTTAATGGGACTCCCACTTGCTCCCTAAAAAGATGAGATAACCTACTTTGCGAAAGAGATAATTCTTGTGCAAATTGAGCAATAGAATGAGTATTGCAAGTACAATTATCAAGCAAATGAAAAAAGGATACTATTCTATCATCATATATTTTGGGGTATTCCTTGATGTGCAAAATAGTATATAGCTGATTTATAAAATCGTGATATGCTGTAATATTCATCTGTTTTGAAAAATTTTCCATAGACTTTTGAAGTTGATCTAACCTAAAGCTATCTAAAATGAAAAACTCTTGACCATTCATCCATATATTGATTTGCGTAGCTAATGAAGATGTAGGTTCAATCAGCGCCGAAAAATGTTGTTTGTCATTGGCCGAAAAAGAATGACTGATATTCTTGTTTACGATGATGCCTTTACAAAAAATTCTTTTACCAGACACATATATATCTAAATTATCTTCAAGCCCTAAAAAGAGCTGCATCATCCAATGACTATGTTCTACTGCATCTAATTGCTTTGTAAAAAAAGCAACTTTATCTTTGTCCCAAAATATTTTACTCATTATTTCGTTCCCTCACTTTCGATGGAAAGCCGGTAGTTCCATCATTTCATATTATAATTCTATCTTTTTCCCGGTACAAGGAGCAAAATATGAATTATAAAGTTTAATTCACCTGCATATAGCAACATTTCATTGGGCAAATATGAATTATACAATGTAAATGGGTGATGCTATATGGCGAAAGTAGAAGATTGCCCCGGCTTTGAAACTTTCGGCGCGGATGTAA
>HHCFR05603__coassemble_1882_pt1 | contig 8564 bp, 11 predicted proteins | sample HHCFR05603__metabat2_high_PE_041 | metagenome-assembled genome bin HHCFR05603
GATGAGCTGCGGAAAGTATTAGAAAGTTATGGTTACAAGATGAATGCTCCGAGAAATGATGAAGACGCTGAGTGATTATATGAAGATGGCTTATCGAATGGAAATCGTAGAAGATAAAGAAGAAGGCGGATACGTGGTTTCTTATCCTGATCTGCCGGGCTGTATTACCTGTGGGAAAACGATTGAAGATGCGGTTGTAAATGCGGTAGACGCCAAGAAGGCATGGATTGAAGCTGCACTGGAAGAAGGAATTGAGATTCACGAACCGGATAATTTAGAAGATTATTCCGGACAATTTAAACTAAGAATTCCCCGGAGTCTGCACCGGTCTCTGGCAGAGCATTCTAAAAGAGAAGGGATCAGTATGAATCAGTACTGTGTGTACCTCCTTTCTAAGAATGACGCAGTTTATTCAAAATAGAGAAGACTACTGCAGTGGAACATATAAGATGAGTGGCAACATTTTGGCAACAGAAAATCAGTAAACCAAAATAACTGATGTAATTGAAGTAAATATCGGCATGAATCCACACAAAAACTTAAACAAATATAGTTAATAACATCAAAGAACACGCCGAGTTTGAGTAACTCAGGGATTTGGCAAATCTATGCTAAACTGTTATAACAGAAATATCCATAATGAAAATTCCTTCCAGAAAGCTGTAAAATTCTACGTCGAATTTTACAGCTTTCTATGTATAATAAAGATAGCAGAAATAATATGAAATCAAGGAAGGAGCTGAAGGAATATGCCCAATATTTTACCAGTATCTGATTTGAGAAATTATAATGAAGTCCTGAAGAACTGCCGCAAAGGGGAACCGGTGTATTTGACCAAGAATGGCAGAGGGCGTTTTGTAGTTATGGATATTGAAGATTATGAGCGTGATTGTGCAGAAAAAAAGCTTTTGATAAAGCTGCAGGAAGCTGAAGGAGCAGTGAAAGATGGCGAAGGCTGGCTGGATCTGGATGAGTTGAAAGCACTTGTGGGGGAATAAGATGTTAAAACTGCGGATCAATCCGATTGTTGCAAAGGATCTAAAGAATATCCGAGATTACACTGCTGAAGATAATGCGGAATATGCTGCAAAGACCATAAAGGAAATTTACGGTAAATTTGAAAATCTTCAGATGTTTCCGGGAATGGGTTCAGATCTTTCTAAGAGAGTCAGCTTTCGGACAGACTATAAATATGCGATATGGGAAGATTACGTGATTATCTGCAAGGTAAGCAGAGAGTATTTAGAAATTTACCGTGTGATCAACCGGTATCAGGATATTACAAGAATTTTTGAGTGATAACACAAACAAATAATTTGAAATTTATTGCATATTATCGCCTTTTCCCTTTGTACTTGCTAGAGTGTAAGTGTAAAGAAAGATTACCACTGACCGATATGTGGTATATAAATGGTCGAGGTGAAAGTTTATCGCTGACCAATATGCGGTATATAAGTGGTTGGGTCGAAAGTATAGTCCTTCGCCGTAAGGCGAGGGACCTTTTCCGGTAAGAAAAAAGAGAATATGACTGCCGGATTTGGCGAAAAGGAGAATTAGAATGATCGAAGTAGAAGTAAAGCTGCCGGCTGCAGACCTGGATTTGATCAAGGAAAAGCTTTTGAAAACAGGGTTTAAAGAAAACGCATTCATTGAAGAACATGACACATACTTTGACAATGAGCAGGGTGATATAAGAGCGAACGGCGAGGCCCTGCGGGTGCGTGAAACAAAAAATAATCTGACGGGAAAGAGCCGGGCACAGATCAATTTTAAAGGGAAGAAGCTGGACGCACATACGATGACCCGGGAGGAACTGGAAACGGGTGTGGAGAATGGAGCGGTCTGCAGGAAGATTCTGCAGGCAGTCGGGTATATGCCGGCAGAGCCAGAAGTGATCAAGGACAGGACAATGCTGCAGAAAGAGTCTGTAACCGCCTGTCTGGACGATGTACACGGGCTGGGAAGATTTCTGGAACTGGAGATCCTGGCTGACAGCGAAGAAAAGAAAGATGCCGCGCTTGGAAAGATAGAAGACATTCTGAACAGTCTCGGATATCAGATTTCAGATACTGTGAGGACGTCTTATCTGTCCATGCTCCAAAACAGAAAGAAAGACCGGCATGGAACTCAGTGTTGAACCCGGATCCGGCGATAATGAAATTAACCGGATCGATAATGTCGGATATCGTAAAACCGGTCGGTTTGTGCTAGAATAGAAGAAAATGTAACAGCTTATCCCCTCTCGGCTGAACTGTTGCTGGAAAATTACAGGAAGGAAGGTATTGTCAATGAAAAAAGAAGTAATGGATTATGTAGTAGGGAAAACGCATGAGCTGATGGAGGCTCCGTCCTGCAGCAAAGAAGCAAAGGATGCGGCTCAGGCATGGCTTGACGCTGTCGGAACAGAGAAAGAAGCGGAAGAGACGAAGAAATATATCGAAGAGCTGGAAGCAGATATCATGCCGGTGGACAACCTGATCGCATTTGCTGAGTCAGAGATGGGGGCGAAGGTATTCGGCGGCGCTGAAGCTGCGAAGGGCGTTGCGGAGCACGGAAAAGCGATCAAGGCAGCAGGGGCGAAATACTGTGACTGTCCGGCGTGCGCGGCTGTGGAGGCGATCCTCGAGAAGAAGGATGAGATGATGGAATAAAGAGGCTGAAATATCAGATCCTTCAGAGAAATGGAAACGATTTTACAGCAAAGATAAAGCGGCGGCGGTTCAGAACATGCTGAGACAGCAGAGATGCACAGCATGTACCGCCGCTGTCAGGAAAGGAGATGATTATGTTCTTCTTCTTTTTTTACTATGGGTTAGAAGATGAGCCTGTGATCCGAGAGGCATTCCGGCAGATCTGCGCGGAGAAGCTTTTTTCGGATCTGTATTGTGATATGGCTGAGTATCTTTCGGCGCGGATCAGCAAAAGAGAGATGCGGAGAATGCTGGAAGAAGAGGGATCCGTTTTTGCAGATTTATATAAGAATGCGTATCCGACGGAAGATCAGGCATATACTAAATGGAAAGACATAAGAGGAAAGTACGAAGAAGCGAAGTATGCAGACTGGAATAAACGTAGAATAGCAGCCGAAACTGATGAGAAATCACATAAGGACGATGCTTTGGCGGATAAGCAGACGTCAGATAAGCTGTGGTCGGATAACCGGTGGGCATATAACCAGCAGCTGGAGGCACCGCAGCTCAAGGAGATTGAAGCAAAGGCGATCGTGAACTGGATCTACAGGATTTATCCGGGGAAGGAAGCACGCCAGCAGGAGACCTGCAGGATTCTGGAAATGCTTGCCGCGGTGTACGGGATACAGGAGCTGGCCTTCGAGGACACGATCATATATGTGAAATCAAAGGTGAAGATCAACATGATAACCTCCTTTACTCAGTTCTGTAATACGATGCTTGGGATTGAGAATAAAAAGCGTGCCTTCTATTATAGAGGACATTCAGATTCGGCATTCCTTCTCCAGCCGTCTGTTATGAGAAAGGGATCCTGGCTTTCGCATGAGCGGGATATGTATAATGAGATCAGGATTGAATGCCCGCAGGAATTTAGTCACTGTAAGTCGCATTTGGATTTTCTTGTGCATATGCAGCATTACGGACTGCCCACCAGGCTGCTGGATGTGACGCGGAATCCGCTCGTCGCCCTGTATTTTGCCTGCGAGACAAATCCGGGAAAATCAGGCGAGATCATTGTATTTGAAGTCGATCACGAAGAGCTGAAATATCCGGGAAGTGATACAGTATCTATCCTGGCAAGTCTTCCGCTGTTCACCAGTGCAGAGAAGGATGAAATCTACAGGTGGGCTTCGGACAGGAAGCTGTCGCAGGAGGATTTCAATAAAAAGGCGGTACGTCTTCTGCATGAGATCAAACTGGAGAAACCGGCGTTCAGAGATGAACTGAGAAAGGAAGATCTGACGGATGTATTTTTCGTCCTTTCTGAGAAGAAGAATCCCAGGATCATGAAGCAGGACGGGGCGTTCATTATCTGCGGATTATTCGACCGGAAGAAGAATCCGATCAACCGGTATCGTCTGAGGAGAGGAAGTAAGATTCAGATATTTATTATAAAGAGCCGGGCTAAGAAAGGAATCATGAAGCAGCTGAATAAGCTGTCGATCAATAAAGCAGGACTGTTCCCGGAGATAGAGGATGTGGCGGAGTACATAAAGGATAAGTTTGCGGAAGCTTGAGAGAAAAGTACAGCCGGATACACCCCTGGAACATGCGGAACAGATGAAAAGCAAGCCATGTATGCAGAAAGAGTGTGCATATATGGCTTGCTTCTTATGTTTTCTGATCAAAAAAGCCATGGAAGCGGACGGAAATCCGTCGCCCATGGCTTGATTGATCTGGAGGTATTCTATTTACTGCAGCTTCTCCCCTGTCAGCATCTCATAGCTCTGCAGATATTTATCGATCGTCTTCTGAACGATATCATCCGGCAGTGTCCAGTCGTTATCCGGATTCGCCTTCAGCCAGTCGCGGGCGAACTGCTTGTCAAAGGACGGCTGTCCGTGTCCCGGCTCATATCCGTCTGCCGGCCAGAAGCGTGAGCTGTCCGGTGTGAGCATCTCGTCGCCGAGAACGATGTTTCCATCTTCATCGAGACCGAACTCGAACTTTGTATCCGCGATGATGATACCGCGGCTCAGCGCGTAGTCCGCACATTTCTTGTACAGGGCGATCGTGTAGTCGCGGAGCTTGGAAGCGTATTCCTCGCCTTTGCCCGGGAAATATTTCTCCAGGTGGGCAACGCTCTGCTCGTAGGAAATGTTCTCGTCATGGTCGCCGATCTCAGCCTTTGTAGACGGAGTGTAGATCGGTTCCGGGAGCTTGTCGGATTCTCTCAGGCCATCCGGGAGCTTAATGCCGCATACAGTGCCGTCTTTCTGATAGCTTGCCCAGCCGCTTCCTGTTATGTAGCCGCGGACGATGCACTCGATCGGGAGCATGTTCAGCTTCCGGCACATCATGCTGTTTCCGTCGAACTGCGGCTGCTGGAAGAATTCCGGCATGTCTTTCACGTCTGTGGAGATCATGTGGTTCGGAAGAATGTCCTCTGTCATGTTGAACCAGAACTTGGACATCTGAGTCAGGACAGTTCCTTTCTTGGTTACGTTATTTTTCAGGATAACATCAAAGCAGCTGATCCTGTCGGTAGCTACCATGATCAGATTGTCGCCGTTGTCATAAATCTCGCGGACTTTTCCTTCTTTAATCGGTTTCATCTCATATACCTCACTTTATTTTAATGGATTGTTACTATAATAGAATAAACAAGTTGACGGGAATTCACAATAGTATTTTGAAAAAAAGTGAAACAAACAGTAAACAGCTTGTCCTCAGCTATTTGAAAATGATACAATATTTTTAACGATTATCTATAAAGGAGGAGTTGCTTTATGAAGAAAACGATGCGGAAACTTGCTGCTGCGGTCCTGGGACTGTGCCTTCTGATCTCAGGACTCTGGATCGCGCCGGTTCAGGCGGATGCGTCCGGCGGGGACGGCTGGGTCGGAGCCTGGAGCACCAGCCCGGTTGAGTTCAACCTCAAGAAAATGCTTGATCTGGACTGGATCCAGTGCGATTTTGGGCTGCGCAATCTTACCTTCCGGACCAGGATCCAGCCCACGATCTCCGGAGAGGATGTGAGGATCACCTTGTCAAATGAGTTCGGAACAGGTCCCCTGACGGTCGATACGGTCAGCGTGGCGAAAGGGTATGAGAAGCTTCCCCAGGCGATCAAGACATGGACAAGAAAAAATGTGACCTTTAACGGGCAGGCGTCGGTGACGATCCCGGCAGGAGAGACGGTGACTTCAGATCCCATCGGAATGTCCGTGGATGCTTTGGAATATCTGACGGTATCGCTGTTCCTGAAGAGAACGGAGACGATGAAGACTTACGGCTTGATCGGCGGAGATACCTATATTATGTCCGGCAATTTCGCGAAGGCGGCGACAACGATCGGCGTGCCTATGAAGATGGAAGCGGATTTCGGTGAGTATTCTGTGATCCCTGCGCTGACGGGAGTTGAGGTCTATGCGCCGGAAGCTTCCTCTGCAGTCGTGATCGGGGACTCAACACTGGCGAACGATATCCCGATCCTCCTTGCGGAGAAGCTTCAGAGCGCGGGGATCACCAATGTGGGTATCCTGCAGCAGGCAATCAAGGGCAACCGCCTTCTGGACGACGGAGCAGGCATTCTCGGAATGGCTTACGGAGAAGCCATGGTGGACAGATTTGAGCGGGACGCCCTGAACCAGCCGGGAGTGGAACGGATCTTCCTGAAGGTCGGCGTAAATGATGTGGTCCACCCGAACTGTGAGAGCCTGAAGGACGAGGCCAGGGCAGTGACGGCAGAGGAGATGATCGCGGGATATAAACAGCTGATCGAGCAGGCGCATGAGAGAGGAATCGAAGTATATCTCTTTACAAGGACCGCATGGAAGGGCTATACGAGGAATGTCCTCGGAAGCGATGATGTTCAGTGGTCGCCGGAGATCGATCAGATGCGGCAGGACATCAACGCGTGGATCCTAAGCAGCGACAACCCGGCGGACGGGTACATCGACCTGGATTTTATGTGCACGGATGAGACAGCGTCGGAGCTGAAGAGCGAGTATACGACGGACGGGGCACACTTCACAGCACTCGGACAGCAGACGGTGGTTGACGCCATACCGCTGGAGTATTTTCAGTAGTATTTTTAGTAGTGGTCAGAACTGACCTTGTGCCTCCTTTTCGGACGTAGTAATATGAAACTACATCTGGAAGGGAGGCGTTTTTATGCAGAGACAGAAGAAATTTATGACAGGGAACTCGGATTTTCTAAGCCTGCAGACTGGCGATGGAAAATTTTATGATTTTTGACCATCTGGATGTAAATTTCTCACCTGATATTAATGTGATCAGCGGGGAGAACAGTCCGGTGTATATACCGCCCAAGGAGATTATTTCGGCGACAGAAAACTTCGGTTCCCTGTATTCAGATTATCATATTGCGTTTGAGGAGACGTATTATGATTTGACACATAATGCGGTTATGGAGGAATTTGATTCACTGTACGACAGAGAACAGGAGAGGTTGTATGGAAGAAACTAATACGGTTATTGAGGGAAAGTATGGTTGATGTAAAAATACCCAGAGACAGGAAAAAATTATTGGTCATTCTGTTTCTTGAGGGGGATTTTGATTCTAATGGCTCCAGAAGCAGAAATAAAAATATGGTCATGTATCGAATTCAGGAAAGCATCAGAAGCAGACTGGTAAATTAAAGATGGTATTTGGCGGAGAGATTAATTTTAATTCTGCTGTGACATCATCAGATTTTACGACCGAGCAGAAGAACAGAATCTGACCGGAACAAAAGCGCTGCGCAGAGGGCATACACCCTTTTGCCGCAGCGCTTTTTATGTTTACAGAACCCCGGAACCGGGGAATACTATAGAGTGATCCGTCCCCGGAAAAAGCGGGGGCGGGAGTCAGATAAATCGGAATTTAGCTGCTGAGGAAATCGAGGATACATTGCTAACATCTAAGGAGGTATTTTAATGAAAACGACATTAATCAACGAGATTTGCAATCTGATGAGCGCACATCTTACGGAAGATCAAAACCGGATTTTAAACGTTACCCTGCAGAAGGTATTTCGTCAGTTCAACATTCCTGATTCCGGGGAAAATCTCTCGGATCAGGCACAGGAAACCAATATGAAACTGCTCAATTCCTTCATTGCTGCCAAGAAGATTGAAGGATGTTCGGAAAACACTCTGAAGTATTACTCATCTACTCTGCTGAATATGATCAATTCCATACAGAAAAATGTGTGCGACATTCATACGGATGATATTCGTTTTTATCTGTGCAGATACCAGGAAATGAGGAATTCCAGCAAGGCGACCCTGGATAATATTCGAAGGATTATGTCCTCGTTTTTTATCTGGCTGGAGGATGAAGACTATATTGTCAAAAGCCCGGTTCGCCGTATCCACAAGGTTAAGGCCACGCAGGTTGTACGAGAAACACTGTCGGATGAAAACCTTGAAAGCCTGCGGGATCAGTGCGGCAATTCCAGGGATCTGGCGATTATAGACATTCTGATATCTACGGGGATCCGTGTCGGAGAGCTTGTTAATCTGAATCGTTCCGATATTGATTTTGCCAGCAGAGAGTGTATCGTGCTTGGTAAGGGAGATAAAGAGCGCAGGGTTTATTTTGACGCCAAAACAAAAATCTACCTTCAGCAGTATCTGGCAGGGCGCAGTGATGATAACAACGCGCTCTTCGTCAGCCTCAATTCTCCCTGGAAGCGCCTTTCTATCGCTGGAGTGGAACGCTTTCTGGCAAAACTGGGAGACAGATCACATGTACACCACGTTCATCCGCATAAATTCCGCAGAACCATGGCTACCATGGCTATCGAGAAAGGAATGCCGATCGAACAGCTTCAGAAACTGCTTGGTCATACCCAGATCGATACGACGCTTCACTATTATGGAAAGCAAGTACTTATGGAAAGCGATGTCCTTAAGTCTGCATAGTTA
>HHCFR05603__coassemble_1942_pt1 | contig 8252 bp, 8 predicted proteins | sample HHCFR05603__metabat2_high_PE_041 | metagenome-assembled genome bin HHCFR05603
GGTGCTGTGATAAAACCCAGCAGTACCGCCGCAAGATAAAATGCCGCTCCCACTCTCAGGCCGAACTCGCGTATCACAATTCCCACAAAAAACGATGCCGCTGCAAGCAGGAACATCGTACTTGTCTCAATGATACTTCCAAGGGCCATAAACACTACAGTCAGCGCCAGCAGCAGTCCTCCCAGCGCCACTGTCTTTGCCTTTACATGCATGAACAAAGATCTCCTCCCATACATTCGCAGCACGTATCTGCAATCCACAGGTCACAACAGAAATTTCCTGTACCGCAGGATGTATTTCCGCCCATTCCGTAACCGTTTCCGTACGGACTGTTCTGGTATCTTCTGCTGCTGAAATCAAGCTGGTTTAAAAGCTGCCTGTACTGCAGGTTATTCGGTTCCATATTGACTGCCTGAGCCGCGTGGTCTCTCGCCAGTACATTGTTGCCCAGTCCCGCATTGGCGCAGCCGCTCAGATAATACCACAGGGCTGATCTTTCAGATACCTGATCCAGGGTGTTGAGTGCTTCGCGAAACCGCCTGTTGTTGATATAGTTGACTGCTGCCTGCAGCCTCGGATCCTGCTGCGCGCTCTGATATCCGCCGTATCCGCCGGAATTACTGCCTCCATAGGAAGACCCGCCGTATGAATAACCTCCTGAGCTGCCGGAAGAACCGTTTCCGTACGAATAACTTCCCGAACTGCCGGAAGCCCGCTCGTGCATAATTGTGTCATAAGCCTCCTGCACTTCTTTAAATTTTTCCTCAGCCAGATCCGCCAGCGGATTATCCACATTGGCATCCGGATGATACTTCCGGGTAAGATCACGGTATGCTTTCTTTATTTCCTCATCTGACGCACTCGGCGATACCCCGAGCACCTCATATGGATTCTTATTCATTTTCTCTGTTCCTCACTTTTCTTCATCTGTATCTTATTATATCGACTCCACACTCCATCATACAATATATTGCGCAAAATGTCCACATCTACAAGGCATGGAAGCCGCTCAAATTCTGCCGTACTCTCTGCTATCATCATGCACAGGATCTGCCTGATTCTCTCTTCGTACTCCGGTTCTGCATATATCTTCCTCAGAGGATTATATTTATCTTTTTTCAAATCTTCCGGAAGATCTTCATACGCATCCATCAGATAAATGAATTTTCCAAGGAAAAATCCCATTTTCCGGAGACTTTTCTCCCACATATCTTCTCTGTAGAGAAGCAGTTCTTCCATCAGTCTCCCGAAACACCCAGCCGTCCGGTCAATGTCCGTGCTGTTATCCCGCTCACAGAGCGACAGCTCTGCAAGAGAAGTACGGATTGCTTCACTCTGCCGCGGATATTTATCAATGATCTTCTTCACTTTCCCGTAAATCATACTTTTACTCATAAGGCTTGATATTTTCCTGTCATCCTGCCAGTCATCGTCCAGGTGATAGTAAGCAAGCAGCACATTCATCGCTGCTGCATAAGATGTAATCTCATTTTTAAGCATCATCTGCTTTTTCACCGGATGAACCTTACAACGGTGCGTCTCCAGGTCCGCCACACTCTCATACAGGGAAGACAAAAGAATAATAGCAAAAGTCATATCATACGTAAGCGTCATCTGTCCCATAAAACCATACTCTTCTTTAAGTACCCGGCACAATCCGCAGTAATACGCTTTGTATTTTTTTAAATCTTTTACCTTCAGTTCCGGTTCACATATAGTCACATATCCAAACATATACTGCTCCTGTCACACTTTTTCTCTAGTCAGAAAAAGCGATATTTGTCTTTTAAGTCCAAGTATGCAGGTTTTTACACCGTGCAGATATTATAACACGCAGGTCTATAGAAGAGATATGATTTTTTCTAAAATAATTTACTTTCCTGCTGGAATGTTAGCATTTTGTCCACATTGTAAACCTCGATATTGTTTAGGTTGACAATTCATTTAAGATAAGTTATACTCACATCTGACTTAACTTTAAAATCATACCAGTTATGAAAGGGGTTCACCATGAAAAATGATGTTACCAGTATACCTGATCATAAACATCAGACCAGGCAGCTTGTCATAATCAGTCTGATGACAGCCATAATCTGTATTATTGCTCCGTTTTCCGTTCCTATTCCCATGAGTCCTGTCCCTTTATCTCTGACGAACTTTATGATCTTTATCACTGTTTATGTTCTGGGAATACGTTCTGCTGCTTTCTGTGTGAGTCTCTATCTCATACTAGGGGCAGTCGGTCTCCCTGTCTTCTCCTCATTCAGCGGGGGATTAGGCAAGCTGGCAGGACCGACAGGAGGATATCTTATTGGCTTTATCTTTCTCGCTTTGATCCAGGGCCTTTTTGTCAGACTTTTTTCGGGAAATACATATGCCGCTATCCTGGGAATGATCCTCGGAATGACTGTATGCTATATCTTCGGAACGGCATGGCTGGCCTGGCAGCTGGGGCAGAGCTTTACCGCATCCCTGGCGATTGGTGTGCTTCCCTATTTGCCGGGTGACGCAGCAAAAATTATTGCAGCAGCAATTGCTGGACCTAAGCTCCGAGCAGTGGTCTTAAATATTTAAAAGCAGGAAAACACCGTTTTCCTGCTTTTCTAGTTTATCTATTTCCTATAGTCCAAAAGGAGTCCAGTCCCGCCAGGCCAAATTTACTCTGCCTGAAGGACTTTATAAGCTCCTTCTTCTACAACCACTACTGTAGGTTCTTTAGACGGCTCTCCATCCTCTCCCCAAGTGATCTGTTTTCCTGTAAGACCATCAATAGTAGTTTCTGTCATAGCAGCTTTCATAGCATCGCACATATCTGAAATGCTCATATCCGGCGTAATATCAGCCTTCTCTGCTGCCGCTTTGATCACATACAGACAATCATATGCATCTGCTGCAAACTGGATCGGTGTATCGCCGAACTCTTCCTCATAGTTTGCAACGAATGTCTGAGTTGCTTCATCCTCTGCATCCGGTGTAAACGGTGTCAGGAACATCAGTCCCTCTGCGAGAGCTGTGTCAAATCCTTCTACGTCAAGCAGTCCGTCCATACCGTCCACGCCAAACCACTCCGGAGCGAATCCTGCTCTGTCAGCCTGTGCAAGGATCAGAGAAGCCTCCTGATAATAAATCGGAAGGAACACAAGTTCAGCTCCTGAATCCTTTGCCTTCTGAATCTGTACTGAAAAGTCTGTGCTGCTGTCAGAAGTGAATGCCTCTGCCGCTACAACTTCAAGACCTCTTGCTTCTGCCTCCGTAGCAAAGTTCTGATAGATACCTGTTGAGTATGTGTCAGAGCTGTCATAGATAACTGCTACTTTTGTTGCAAGTCCGTTGTCTGCAATATAATCTGCAGAAACTGTACCCTGGCTCGGGTCAGAGAAACACATACGGAATGCATTGTCATACTGGATACTTTCTACAGCCGTAGCCGACGGTGTGAGCTGGAACATATTATCTGCATGCGACTCCTCGACAACTGCTGTACACGGTGTAGATGTAACTGTACCTACCAGCATCTGCATACCCCAGTCCTTCAGTGTGTTGTATGCATTTACGGATTTTTCGGAATCATTCTGATCGTCTTCAAACTGATACTCGATCTGATACCCGTTAATTCCGCCGTCTGCATTGATCTCATCAACTGCCAGCTGGATACCGTTCTGAACTGCGGTACCGTAAATTGCTGTATCTCCTGTAATCGGTCCGATACCGCCGATCTTAAATGTTGTTGCATCCGAATTGCCTTCATCGTTTCCGCCGTTACCGCTTCCACACGCAGCAAGAGAAAATACCATAGCTGACGCAAGGGCAACGCTTGCAGCTTTTTTCCACATTTTCATAATAACTCCTCCTTGATAAATGCTAACGGTTTAATGGTAAACGTGCCGGAAGGATTTGTCAAGAGGAAAAACCGATTACGCTCTATTTTTGCAATGATTCAGCCATCAGAAAGAGACGGCTGCACTGTTATTTTATATCTGATAGCAACTGAATTTGTCAAATATCTCGACTTCATCTGTTACTGCATCGAGTACCAGCGGCTTGGAGAGATCCAGGCTGAATATGCCGAGAAATGATTTTGCATCAATTACTTTTCTTCCTGAAACCAGATCAAACTCTCCTTTTACATTTGCAATGTCCCTGGAAAATCTCTCGATCATGTCGTAGGAATCAAAACGGATGTTCATTGTTTTTCTCATAAAGATTACCTCCCGTTCATCGTTTGCAGTCACGAAAAAAAGAGAGATAACAAAATGTTATCCCTCTTTGGACTGTCTGTATATATCTGACACCGGCTGCACCGGCATAACGAATACAGACATATATTATCAGATTAATTTATATTTTTCAAGTATTTTTCCAACTTTTCACTCATTATCCGTAACTATTCAGCCTTCCGGCTGAAGCCACGGGTTTTACACCGGCTAGAAAATAGCCGGTGTACCCATGAATAACTTCTTTAAGTTTTCTATCAGTCCCATTTTTCTTCGCTTTAATGTTTCTATAACCGTCAGGATCGCACAGTACATTTCATTTCCGCTCTCTTTCCGGAATCCTCCTGCCATTTTCTCCCGGTTCTTTACTTTCCTCAGATCCCGTTCGCTCATGTTGTTATCAAACGGCACCGAAAAATCGTGCAGAAACAAAAGGTGGTTATGGCTGTACTTCTCCATTCGGTTCAGCAGTGCCTTTTCTTCCTTTTGGGCGTACCTATGCCGTGTCTGCCTGTTTTCTTCCCTCCCCTTTGCGATCAACTCCTCATATTTCTTTTCATATCCTGTTATGATCTCTTCCCTGAAACACGGGATCCCCCGCTCTTGCAGCCCTTTTCGTTCCTGATTCATTTCACTCAGCAGTTCTGCCATCTCTTCTGACCAATGGTTCCCCGTCTCTTCTGTGTTTTTTCTCAAATATCTCAGCAGATGGACATTACATTCCCCGTGGTCTGTCCCGAAATGGTACAGGACTGTTTCATGGTCATGGACCAGGATCCCCGTATATTTCCCCAGCAGTTCCAACTTTTCCAGTGCTCCAAGCGCTTTGCTCTTCATTGCCCTGTAAATCACCGTATCCTGTATGCTGAAATTCCGGACATAATTCTGCGCCCCATTTACAGTCACTCCGGTGGCATCTGTTGCAACCACTCCCTGGTTCAGGAGATGGCCTTCCAGATGGCGGATGCTTTCCCCTGCTTTATCTGCCAGTTTCCGGCAGAATCCATATACGCTTCCCGCTGACAGCCCGAGCTGGTCCCCGCTGGCTGCGTTTAGGAACGCTGCAATCCGCTCATTCGACATGACCCCCTCGCTGTACAGGGATACAGCCAGTGCTTTTACATCCGACCCGTATATGACATCACTGCGGTATTCTGCTGGAACGCGGATCCGTCCCTCCTCATCTGCATAAATATGGATCTCTGTGATCCTCGGAATCACTTCGAGGTCCACAATGTATTTTGTCACATACTGATTTCCTGATGGATCCCCGATCGTACAGATCTCATGCCTGCACTTACCACTGCGGATTTTCTCTTCAATATCCGCTTTTGTCAGGGTAGTCCCCTTATGGCCTCTCTGTCCACCGGCTTTCCTTCCGCTTTTTGTACGGCTGCTATAAGTATTGGCAGGCTTTCCGCCTTTTTGGTCCGTGGAGGGCGGTAAGGAACTGTTTGAACTGTCGTTATTGATGATGCTTTTTAACCGGGCATTATCATCCCTGAGCAGTTGGTTTTCTTTTTTTAGCACCCTGTTTTCTTCCTTCAGCTCTGCAATCTCGCCATGCAGCTGCGATACTTCACGTTTGTTTTTTGCTTCTACAGAATCCAGGCGCGCCATAACTTCCACGAGTTGGTTATAAATGCTTTTTTCATAATTGCCAGCCATTGATGGTCGCCTCCTTTGATCCCTGGTAAGAAAAATATACCAGAAAACAGAAGAAAAAGCGAATCCTGAAGAATGGATGGCCCGTCATTATGACGGTGAATAACTTTCATCCGCTATACCTTGATTGTGTAAGCTCATGGACTATTTCATGACAATAACGGGAAAATAAAAAAAGTTATCCACAACAGTTTACCCTAAAAGTTTTTGGGATCTCCAGCTTTCCTGGAAAACAGTTTTTCCTGTGGATAACTTAGTCGATATAGCAGAAAAAATTTCGTCTCTTTTTTATATGGTTCAGCCGGAAGGCTGAATAGTTACCATTATCCACCGTTACAATCTTTCCATCCTCATCCCAGAGATCATGCCAGTCTTTTGCTCCCGGCCAGAGGAACACATGACCTTTTACAAGACGGTTGTTTCTCTCAAGTGTGGCGATCTTCGCCATCTCCTCATCCGTCAGCGGATCTTCTGTCAGAGATTTTAAGTTGCTCACATAATTCTTCTCACGGACAGAGAACGGAATCGGGATTGCCCCTAACTGATGAGACCATTTCAGGCAGACCAGAGCCGGATGGCAATTATGAGCCGCTGCGATTTCCTTCATCTCCGGCAGCTCCATGTCTGCAACATCCTCAGGCATGATATCCCTCTCCGGTCTCTGCGGCGAACCAAGCGGCATATAGCCGACCACCTGAATATCATGCGCTACAAGATAATCGAAAAGTTCTTTCTGCTGCATACATGGATGAAGCTCGATCTCACATGCGACCGGTTTGATCTTCATAAGTGGAAGCACTGCATCCAGTTTCGGGATCGTCATATTGGAAATACCGATATGACGGATCAGACCTTTCTCCACCAGACTCTCGCACTGTCTGTATGTATCCATGAACTCTTCCACACTGAACGGTTTTGAATCCGGATTTCTGGAGTCAACATCGCATCCCGGTGCATGATAGTTCGGGAACGGCCAGTGGATGAAAAACATATCGATATAATCACACTGGAGATCTGCAATACTCTTCCTGCAGGACTCTTCTACTCTCCTGTGCATATCATTCCAGACTTTTGTCATGATATACAGCTCTTTCCTCTCTACGACGCCTTCATCGAAAGCATCTTTAAATACCTTTCCGATCTGATCTTCGTTTCCATAGCATGCAGCGCAGTCAAACATCCTGTAACCACAGCGGATTGCTCCCGCCACTGCGTTTGACACTTCTTCCGGGCTGACACGGTCAGAGCCAAATGTTCCCATTCCGATCCCCGGGATCTCTTCTCCGGTGTTAACTTTCATTTTCGGCACGATAGCCGGATCAATAAATTCTCCCATTTTCTTCTCCTTTTCATATTTTATATTTCATCCTGCATTCGTACAATTTGCAGGAATTAATTCTGTATCACAGTTCCGTGATCTTCACCTGCGGCAGGATCCGTTCCATGTCTTCCTTCACGAAGAATCCGGTCTCTTCTCTCAGCGCCGCGGCTGCCGAGATCGCGCTTGCCTTTCGAAGTGTCTCTTTTACCGAAAGTCCCTCACTGATACCGAGAGCGTATCCCGCGATCATGGAATCCCCGCAGCCCACTGTATTGACCGCATCGATCTTCGGTACTTCTGCCCGGAAGATTCCTTCGTCGCATACGACAAATGATCCGTCCCCGCCAAGTGATACGGCTACGATATCCACGCCATTCTCATGGATCTCCTTTGCGGCTTCAACCATATCTTCCAGATGGTCACAAGTCTTCCCCGTGAGCATCCGTATCTCGTCAATATTCGGCTTGATCATGGTCGGGCACGCCTGAATCCCCAGCTCAAGGAGCTTGCCGCTTGTATCCAGTATGACCGGCTTTCCGGCTGCTTTACAGATCTTCACGAGCCGCTGATATGCAGTGCCGTCCAGTCCTTTCGGCACACTCCCGGACATTGCGATCACATCTGCTTTCTGTACCAGCTCAGAGAACTTCTCCTCAAACTTCGCAAAGTCTTCCCCCGAAACGGTAAATCCGGGCTCAAGGAACTCTGTCTGGACATGATTTACTTCATCCCAGATATTAATGCAGGAACGGCTCTCCTCCGCCATATGGTAAAACTCACTCTTGATACCGAACGGTTTCAGAGAATCTTCTATATAATGCCCCGCATGGCCGCCCACAAATCCGGTGGCTGTCACCTCTGCCCCTGCTATGGACGCCGGCTTTGAGACGTTCAGCCCTTTACCGCCCGGCGTATAGGCACACTCTCTGACACGGTTTACCTCGCCCACCTGAAAGCCATCGACCACATAGCGTTTATCAATAGCCGCATTCAATGTCACTGTCAGTATCATGTCACGCCTCCTGATCCTCATTGACCAGCATCAGCTTGCC
>HHCFR05603__coassemble_2226_pt1 | contig 7147 bp, 6 predicted proteins | sample HHCFR05603__metabat2_high_PE_041 | metagenome-assembled genome bin HHCFR05603
GAAATGATAGAACGAAAAGGAGAATGGTTATGGCGCTGAAGAAGAAACCGGTCACCGGGATGAAGGATATGATGCCCTCCGAGATGGAAGTCAGGGATTATGTCATCGGTCTGATCAAGGATACCTACAGAGCGTTTGGTTTTTCCTCGATCGAGACTCCGTGCGTGGAGCATCTTGAGAATCTCTTAAGCAAGCAGGGCGGTGACAATGAGAAACTGATATTCAAGATTTTAAAGAGAGGCGAGAAGCTGAAGATCGATGAGGCGAAGGAAGAGGCGGATCTTGTGGACGGCGGGCTCCGGTATGACCTGACCGTGCCGCTGTGCCGTTATTATTCGAATCATGCGAATGAGCTGCCGGCGCCCTTCAAAGCGCTGCAGATGGGCAATGTATGGCGCGCGGACAGACCCCAGAGAGGGCGCTTCCGCCAGTTTATGCAGTGTGATATCGATATCCTGGGCGAGCCGTCCAACCTGGCGGAGATCGAGCTGATCCTGGCGACGACGTCTCTGCTTGGAAAGCTGGATTTTAAGAACTTTACGATCCGTATCAATGACCGTCGTTTCCTGAAGGCGATGGCAGCGTACAGCGGATTCGAGGAGAAGGACTATGACAGTGTGTTCATCACTCTGGACAAGATGGACAAGATCGGTATGGACGGAGTGGCAGCGGAGCTGAAGGAGAACGGATATGCGGAAGAATCGGTGGAAAAGTATCTTGCACTGTTTCAGGAGATTACAGGCGATGTGGAAGGCGTTCGTATGTGCAAGGAGAAGTTACAGGGCTTTCTTGCGCCTGAGGCGGCGGATTCACTGGAAATGATCATCACCAGCGTGGAGAGTGCGAAAGAAGCCCAGTTCCGTATAAAGTTCGACCCGACGCTGGTCCGCGGAATGTCCTATTATACAGGAACGATCTTCGAGATCTCCATGGATGAGTTCGGAGGATCTGTCGGAGGCGGCGGGCGCTACGACAAGATGATCGGGAAGTTCACCGGGCAGGATACGCCTGCGGTCGGCTTCTCCATCGGATTCGAGCGGATCGTCATGCTGCTGATCGAGAGAGGCTTCCAGGTTCCCACGAGCCGGGATAAGAAGGCCTACCTTCTCGACAAAAAGCTGCCCCAGGAGAAGCTGCTTGAAGTGCTGAAAACGGCGAAGGCTGACCGGGATGCAGGAAAACAGGTGATGATCGCGAACATGAAGAAGAACAAGAAGTTCCAGAAGGAGCAGCTTGTGGAACAGGGATATACAGATATTACGGAGGTGTACAATGGCTGAATCAATGCAGGGATTAAAGAGGACGCACCGCTGCGGCGAGCTGTCTGCGGCGAATGCGGGCGAGACAGTGACCATCATGGGATGGGTGCAGAAGAACAGGAATAAGGGCGGTCTCGTGTTTGTTGACGTGCGCGACCGTTCCGGAATCATACAGGTCGTATGTGAAGAGGGGAAGACAGACGCCGCGCTTCTTGAGAAAGCGGCAGGGCTTCGCTCGGAGTATGTGGTCGCCATTGTGGGAACCGTTGCAAAGCGTTCCGGCGCGGTCAATGACAAGATCGCGACCGGTGAGATCGAGATCTTCCCGACGGAGCTTCGCATCCTGTCAGAGTCTCTGACTCCGCCGTTCCCGGTGGAAGAGAATTCCAGGACGAAGGAGGAGGTGCGCCTGAAGTACCGCTACCTTGACCTGAGAAGACCGGATCTTCAGAGAAATCTCATGCTGAAGAGCCAGGTCATGACACTGACGCGCCAGTTCTTCACAGAAGAAGGATTCCTGGAGATCGAGACACCGATGCTGGGCAAGACGACACCTGAGGGAGCCAGGGACTACCTTGTCCCCAGCCGTATCCATCCGGGCTGCTTCTACGGACTCCCGCAGTCTCCGCAGCTCTATAAGCAGCTTCTGATGTGCTCCGGATTCGACCGCTATATCCAGATCGCGAGATGCTTCCGCGACGAGGATCTGCGTGCGGACAGACAGCCGGAGTTCACACAGATCGACATGGAGCTCTCCTTTGTCGATGTGGACGACGTGATCGATGTAAATGAGAGATATCTTGCAAAGCTGTTCAAGGACGTGATGAATATTGACGTGCAGCTCCCGATCCAGAGGATGACCTGGCAGGAGGCCATGGACCGCTTCGGTTCTGATAAGCCGGACCTGCGTTTCGGCATGGAGCTGACCGATGTGACCGACGTGGTGAGAGGATGCGGCTTCGGTGTGTTCACGGGCGCCATCGAGAACGGCGGAAGCGTGCGAGGCATCAACGCCAAGGGACAGGGCGCGATGCCGAGAAAGAAGATCGACAAGCTGACTGCATTTGTGAAAGACTACGGTGCAAAGGGACTGGCATACATCGCGCTCCAGGAGGACGGCACGGTGAAATCTTCCTTCGCGAAGTTCATGAGCGAGGAAGAGATGAAGGAACTGATCTCTGCAATGGGCGGAGAGCCGGGAGACCTGCTCCTGTTCGCGGCGGACAAGAATAAAGTTGTCTGGGATTCCCTGGGAGCGCTCCGTGTGGAGCTGGCAAAGCAGCTTGACCTTCTGAACAAGGATGAATACCGCTTCGTGTGGATCACAGAGTTCCCGCAGTTCGAGTGGAGCGATGAGCAGGGACGCTACCTTGCCATGCATCATCCGTTCACCATGCCCATGGAAGAGGACCTTCCGCTTCTGGAGCAGGGCGAGCTCGGAAAGGTGCGCGCGAAGGCTTACGATATCGTGCTCAACGGAAATGAGATCGGCGGCGGAAGCGTCAGGATCCATCAGAACGACATCCAGGAGAAGATGTTCGAGGCGCTGGGATTCACGAAGGAGCAGGCGCACAGCCAGTTCGGATTCCTGCTTGAGGCGTTCAAGTACGGAGTACCGCCGCACGCAGGACTTGCCTACGGCCTGGACCGTCTTGTCATGCTCATGGCGAAGCAGGACAGCATCCGCGACGTGATCGCATTCCCGAAGGTGAAGGACGCATCTTGTCTGATGACGGAGGCTCCGACTCCGGCTGATGCGAAACAGTTAGAGGAGCTGGGGCTTAAGGTCGCGGCGGAGGAAGAGTAAGACCGGGAGAAAAAAGTCCTTGACAAATGCGGCTGGGACAACTAGAATAGAACACAGCAAAAGCAAAAACCGATGAGAAAGAGGAGTAGGTTTTAAAAGAAATCACAGAGAGCGGCAGGCGGTGGGATTGCCGTATGGATTTTAATTCTGAATGGACTTTCGAGGGCGGTCTGAAATGAAAAGAGTAGGCGCCGCCGGGAACCGAACCCGTTATCAATCAGGAGCGTATGTTAGTACGTGAGAAAGTGGACACAGGTCAATTTGAGTGGTACCGCGATAATAAATGGAATTTATTACCGTCTCAAGCATTATGCTTGAGGCGGTTTTTTATTCTGCCGGACAGACCGGAGGACTTTCCGGCGGAATAAAATAAGGGTCCAGAATCGGCTCCTTTGCTTTTGAAGAAAGAGAAAAAAGGAGAATGAAATTATGAAAAAGAAAGTATTGGCAGTAATCTTAGGAGCAATAATGACAGTGAGCCTGGCAGCGTGCGGATCGTCAGGAAGTGGATCTTCCGCATCCGGAAACGGGGAGAAGTCCTACACGATCGGCATCTCCCAGTTTGCGGAGCACGGTTCTCTTGAAAACTGCAAGGAAGGATTTCTGGAGGGGCTTGCAGAGGAAGGCATCGTTGAGGGAGAGAACCTGACCGTTGAGGAAGGGAATGCCGCGGCAGACGCGGGAACGGCAAGACAGATCTCGGACGGATTCGTCTCAGACGATGTGGATCTGATCTGTGCGATCGCGACGCCCAGCGCGGAGGCAGCGTATGTGTCCGCCATGAACACGGACATTCCGGTCGTATACACAGCGGTGACCGATCCGGTCACAGCAAAGCTCGCTGATGAGGACGGCACTCCGGTGGGAAATGTGACGGGAACAAGCGATGAGCTTCCGATCAAGGAGCAGCTCGAGATGATCCGGGATATCCTGCCGGATGCAGAGAAGATCGGTATCATGTACACCACAAGCGAGGTGAATTCCGTTTCCGCTCTGGAGACATACAAGGAGCTGGCGGGGGATTATGGATTTACTATCGTGGAGTCGGGCGTGACGCAGACAGCAGACATCTCCCTTGCGGCGGATAATCTTCTCTCGGAGGTGGACTGCCTGACCAATCTGACAGACAATACAGTGGTCAATTCTCTTGCGACGATCCTTGACAAGGCGAACGAGAAAAACATCCCGGTCTTCGGAAGCGAGATCGAGCAGGTGAGAAAAGGCTGCCTGGCGGCAGAGGGACTCGACTACATCGAACTTGGAAAACAGACTGGAAAGATGGCGGCAAAGATCCTGAAGGGCGAGGCAGAAGCGTCAGAGATGAATTACGAGACGATCAGTGAACCGGGATTCTATGTGAACCTGGCTGTGGCGGAGAAGTTCGGGATCACGATCGATGATGAGCTTCTGTCAACAGCGGTGGAGAGCTTTGACAGTATCGGAGAATAACAGAGTTACTGTTCACACCGTACTCCGGGATAGGAAACTGCATGGTCATGCTTGCATGTAAGAGGCAGTTTCCTATCCCGGAGTGCGAGTAGAACTCGTAACCGCCGCCCACATAAGCAGTCTTAGCACGAAGTGCGGAACTGGAGCGCGTCAGCGCGACGAGTGCGCATGCGGGCGGCGGTTAGGTGTGAACAGTTGCATAACAGACAGTAAGAAGAAAAATGCCGGCAGACGAACAGGTCTGCCGGTAAAGTATGAAATGACAGCCCGCCCGGCGGGCGGATGACCGGAGGCATATTTATGGGTATCTATATCACAATTTTAGAGCAGGGACTGATCTACGGGATCCTTGCGCTGGGAGTGTATATCACATACAAGATCCTGGATTTCCCGGATCTGACCGTGGACGGCAGCTTCCCTCTCGGGGCGGCGCTGACAGCGACAATGATTACAAACGGAGTCAATCCGTATCTCACCCTTCCTGCATCGTTCCTGATCGGCGCGGCAGCAGGAGTCTGCACCGGATTGATCCATGTGAAATTCAAGGTCCGGGATCTTCTCTCGGGGATCATTATGATGACGGCTCTCTGGACGATCAACCTCCGTCTGGCGGGAACGGCGAACGTACCGATCTTCGGAGAGGACAGCATTTTTGAAAATTCATTTATCAACGGAATCTTTTCCGGAGGACTGGGCACATACAAGACACTGATCATCGTGCTCGTCATCACAGTGATCAGCAAGATCCTGCTGGATCTCTATCTCAAGACCAAATCCGGCTTCCTGCTCCGCGCGGCAGGGGACAATGATGTGCTCGTCACTTCACTGGCGAAGGATCAGGGCAATATCAAGATCCTGGGTCTTGCCATTGCAAACGGACTTGTGGCTCTGGCGGGATGTATTTTCTGCCAGGAGCAGAAGGTATTTGAGATCTCCAGCGGTACAGGCTCGATCGTGATCGGACTTGCCAGTGTGATCATCGGCACAAGCCTGTTCCGGAATCTGACCTTTATGAAAGCGACTACGGCGGTCCTGATCGGATCTGTCATATACAAAGCCTGCGTCGCAGCGGCTCTGAAATTCTTCCAGCCGCAGGATATGAAACTGATCACGGCGGTCCTGTTCCTGATCATTCTGATCATCGGCATGGAGCGCAGGAAGAAGGTGAAGAAAAATGCTTGAGTTCAAGGGAATTGACAAATATTATAATCCCGGCACAGTAAATGAGATGTGCCTCTTTGAAAATTTTAATCTGAAGATCAACGACGGAGAGTTCGTTTCAGTCGTCGGGAGCAACGGATCGGGAAAAACCTCCATGCTCAATATCCTCTGTGGAAGCATTCCTGCGGACGCCGGACAGATCATCATGAACGGCGAGGATATCACGAACAGGAAGGAATATAAGAGAAACCGGAAGATCGGACGTGTCTATCAGAACCCGGCGATGGGAACCTGCCCGTCCATGACGATCCTTGAGAACATGTCTCTTGCGGATAATAAAGGAAAGTTCTACGGACTGAGCCGGGGGATCAACAGGGGAAGAAGAGAGTATTACAGAGAACTGCTCAGCCAGCTGGGACTGGGGCTGGAAGATAAGATGGATATCAGGGTAGGCTCTCTGTCCGGCGGACAGCGCCAGGCGATCGCGCTTCTCATGGCGACTATGACGCCCATCGATTTCCTGATCCTCGACGAGCACACGGCCGCTCTGGATCCGAAAACGGCAGAGCTGATCATGGAGCTGACAGATAAGATCGTGAGAGAGAAAAAGCTCACTACGATCATGGTGACCCATAATCTGCGCTATGCCGTGGAATACGGAACCCGCCTTCTGATGATGCATCAGGGGGAGATTGTGATGGATCTTGCGGGGAAGGAGAAGACAGAGCTGCAGGTGGACGATATCCTTGACAAGTTCAATGAGATCAGTATTGAGTGCGGAAACTGATCCTGAATCAGAAGAAGCTGTTCGAAGGTCAAAAAAGAAGAAAAAGAACAGTCAGAAGGCCGCGGCCTTGTGACTGTTCTTTTTCTTATTCGTCCCATCCTTCATAAAAGCGGATGTTCACAGAAATATTCCGGATGATGTCGCCCTCCTCTGTCTCGATGTCCTCGTGGTCTGAGACATAGGGCAGAAGCGGATTGTCCTCCTCCAGTTCTACCGTGATCCAGGTGCGGGCTGCCTCATTGGCGTTTTCAATGGCGTCTTCCAGAGTCTCTCCGGATGCCTCACAGCATTCCAGGTCCGGGAACCAGGCTTTGTAGCCTCCGTTTTCTGTCTGCCGAAAAACAGCAGGATATATAAATTTCATGGTCTTCTGCTCCTTTCCAATTTCATTCTTTCTTATTCTTTCCGCGCTGAAGCGTCTGTCATTCTTCAGATGATCTCTCTGTTTTCTTTCAGGGCATCTGAGGTTTCGGAATTTTACCTTTCTCATTATAACGGATGTATCCGGCTGTTACAAGCAGGTGATTCCAGCTCAAGAAAAAAATAAATAATTTTTTTGAAAAAAAGTGTTGACTTTTCTTAGGGGTTATAGTATAGTACTTATTGTTCCGGTCAACGGAACACAGGAAATGCGACAGTGGCTCAGTTGGTAGAGTACGACCTTGCCAAGGTCGGGGTCGCGGG
>HHCFR05603__coassemble_2547_pt1 | contig 6332 bp, 5 predicted proteins | sample HHCFR05603__metabat2_high_PE_041 | metagenome-assembled genome bin HHCFR05603
GTGCTACAGCACAGTTCGCAGCAGGCGGTAAAGAGACGAAGAAGAAAGACCTTGCGGGAATGGCAATGAGCTACGGCTACGTATATGTTGCACAGATCGCAATGGGCGCTGACTTCAACCAGGCGATCAAGGCGATCACAGAGGCTGAGGCTTATCCGGGACCGTCACTGATCATCGCTTACGCTCCGTGTATCAACCACGGTATCAAGAAAGGTATGAGCAAGGCTCAGACAGAGGAACAGCTTGCAGTAGAGTGTGGATACTGGAACAACTTCCGGTTCAATCCGGCTGCAGAGGGCAATAAGTTCTCACTTGACAGCAAAGAGCCGAAGGAAGAAGGATACCAGGCATTCCTTGACGGAGAAGTCCGTTACAATGCTCTGAAGAGATCCAATCCGGAGAAGGCAGCAAGACTGTTTGCTCAGAACGAGAAAGAAGCTATGGAGAGATACGATTACCTGAAGAAACTGGTAGACGTATACGCTGCAGAGTAAGAAAAATTATAGAGAGGACCGGGAGTTTGAGAGAACTTCCGGTCCTCTCTTCGATTCCGGAAATCTTCTGCCGGATTTTAATATCGCCTGCGGAAAAGCCTTGCAAACTCACTGCCGCTGTGATAGAATATTCATGGTTTATCCGCAGGAGGTGTGAAAATGGATATCTTAAAAATCATTTTAACTATTATTTTCGTTATAGATTGTATCGCGCTGTCCGCGATCATCCTTTTACAGGAAGGAAAATCAGCAGGACTCGGAACGATCAGCGGAGCCGCCGACACATACTGGGGACAGAACAAAGGACGTTCTATGGAGGGAGCGCTTGTGAAGTCCACGAAGTTTCTGGCTGTGCTTTTTATCGTGCTTGCGCTCGTTCTGAATCTTAAGTTTTTTAATTAAGGAACATAAGCTGTATTGAATATGCTATATCGGAAGATAATAAAGAACAAAAACACTCTATGCGGATATAGGGTGTTTTGTTTTTTATTCTGCAGGAAAATCCTTCGGACCGTTTGACAGGATAAAAGCCCTTCGGACGAGGCGCGGGATGTCCGGCACCCTTCATGAAAGAGGGAGAAAAGGGAGCAGAAGCGGACCTGTCCGCTTCGTTCTTTACAGGAGAAGACGATGGATCAGACATTTGAAAAGAGAAAAAAAGTAATTTATGATTTTATGAAAGACGACCTCTATGTGCCCATGAAGATCCGGGAGATGGCGGTCGTGCTCCAGATCCCGAGAGAGCAGAGGGACGAGCTGAAAGCTGTTCTGGACAGTCTTGTGGATGAGGGAAAGATCACACTTTCCAAGCGGGGAAAATACAGCGTAGGCTGTGCAAAGCGGGAGAAGGGTATCTTTCAGGCGAATGCCAGAGGCTTCGGGTTCGTCACCCCGGAGGACGGCGGAGAAGATATTTTCATCCCGGAAGATAATATAAACGGCGCGTTTCATGGCGATGAGGTGGAATTTATCATTACTGGAACGCCCGGGGGACGCCGCAGGGAGGGGAAGATCGTCAGGATCCTCTCGCACACGGTGACAAAGATCGTGGGACTCTACGAGAAGAGCGGAAGCTTCGGATTCGTCCGCCCGGACAATCAGCGGTATATCAGGGATATCTATATTCCTGCGGGAAAAGAAAAGGACGCCATGAGCGGGCACAAGGTCGTTGTGGAGCTGACTTCCTACGGCGGCGAGCGGATGAAGCCGGAGGGAAAAGTTCTGGAGATCATCGGACATATCAATGATCCCGGTACGGACATCCTTTCCATTGTGAAGGATTATGATCTGCCCACAGCATTTCCTGAGAAGGTGCTGAATCAGGCGGTGCGTGTGGGAAAAGAGGTCAGCGAGGCGGACTGCGCAGGCAGGATGGATCTTCGCGGCTGGCAGATGGTGACCATTGACGGTGAAGACGCCAAGGATCTGGATGACGCTGTTTCTGTGACCCGGGACGGGGAGAACTATCAGCTTGGCGTCCATATTGCAGACGTGACCAACTACGTGCAGGAGCGGAGCGCGCTGGATCGGGAAGCACTGAAGCGCGGGACCAGCGTCTATCTGGCGGACCGGGTGATCCCGATGCTTCCCCACAAGCTCTCCAATGGGATCTGTTCTCTGAATGCAGGCGAGGACAGGCTGGCGCTCTCCTGTATCATGACGGTCACCCCGGCGGGGGAAGTCACGGATCACGTGATCGCGGAGACGGTAGTCCGTGTGGACAAGCGGATGAGTTACACAGGAGTTGCCAGGATGCTTGACGGAGACGAGAAGGCGCTGCAGGAAAATGAGGAGTTTGTCCCCATGATCCGGATGATGAGCGAGCTTTCCGCCGCGATCAGAGAGAGAAGAGGAAAACGGGGATCTATTGATTTTGATTTCCCGGAGACAAGGATCGAGCTCGATGAGGATGGACATCCGACTGATATCAGGCCCTATGAGAGAAATGCTGCCACAAAGATCATTGAGGACTTTATGCTCCTTGCGAATGAGACTGTGGCAGAAGAGTACTACTGGAGAGAGCTTCCGTTCCTCTACCGGACCCATGATGTGCCGGACGAGGAAAAGATGAGGCAGCTTGCAGCCTTTATCAATAACTTCGGCTATCATATCCACGTGAGAAATGAAGTGAAGCCCAAGGAGATACAGAAACTGCTGGCGAAGGTGGAAGGTTCTCCCGAGGAGGCAATGATCAGCCGGCTTGCCCTGCGCTCCATGAAGCAGGCGAGGTATACTACGGAGAATACAGGACATTTCGGCCTGGCTGCAAAATATTATACGCACTTTACCTCCCCGATCCGGAGATATCCGGATCTGCAGATCCACAGGATCATCAAGGAGAATTTGAGAGGAAAGCTGACGGAGGAGAGGATCCTGCATTATGAGAAGATCCTCCCCGAGGTTGCGGCGCAGTGCAGCACCCGCGAGAGACTTGCGGAGGAGACAGAGCGCGAGGTCGTGAAGATGAAGAAGGCAGAATATATGCGCGGCCGCATTGGAGAAGAGTATGAGGGCGTCATCTCCGGGATCACAAAGTGGGGAGCGTATGTGGAGCTGCCGAATACAGTGGAAGGGCTCGTGCACGTTGCGGATATGAAGGATGACCATTATGAATATTTTGAACAGCAGTATGAGCTGATCGGCGAGCGCACAGGCAGGACATATAAGCTGGGGCAGACGGTAAGAGTCCGCGTGAAGGATGCGGACCGGATATTAAGGACCGTGAATTTTGAGTTTGTATAGAGGATTTTATTATGGCAAAGACAGAGAAAAAACTTATCGCCAACAACAAGAAAGCATATCATGACTATTTTATCCTGGAGAAATACGAGGCGGGGATCGTGCTCCACGGGACAGAGGTGAAATCTCTGAGAATGGGGAAATGCAGTATCAAGGAGGCGTTCATCCGTGTAGAGAACGGGGAGATGTTCATCTATGGCATGCACATTTCTCCTTACGAGAAAGGAAACATTTTCAATAAGGATCCCCTCCGTGTGAAAAAGCTCCTTCTCCACAGAAAAGAGATCGACAAGATTTTCGGAAAGATGAAGGAGCAGGGGATCACAGTAGTGCCTCTGCAGGTCTATTTCAGCGGAAGTCTGGTGAAGGTCGAGATCGGGCTTGCGAAAGGAAAGAAGCTCTATGACAAGAGAGCGGACATCGCGAAAAAGGACCAGAAGAGAGAGGCGCAGAGAGAGTTCAAGATACGGAATCTGTAGAAAGGATACGGCGGAGACAGCCGGGACAGAAAGTTCGCAGAGCAAGCCCGGCGGAGAAGACAGAAAGAAACAGGATCGGCAGGAAGGCAGCCCGATGGGCGCTTCCCTGCCGATCCTTTGTCATACCGGATAATTCGTATGATGTCAGATGTTAAAATTCAATCTTTTCTTTAACTTCGTCAATGCTGCCGGTGAAGATGATCCCGTCCATCCCGGCTTCTTTCGCCGCCCGGATATTTTTCTCCAGGTCATCGATGAAGAAGCATTCTTCCGGTTTCAGATCATATGTCTGAAACAGATACTGGTAAATCGCGGGTTCAGGCTTTGCCATCTTAAGCGGTGCGGAGAAGACGATGCCGTCGAACAGTCTGAGCGTGTCAATCCGCTGTGCCCATTCCGCAAAATAGGTAGGTGCGTTGGAGAGCAGGTAGATCGGAACTTTCCGATCTTTCAGCTCTCGGATGAAATCTGCGGTCTGACGGATCGGTATGATATGCTCAGGCCAGCCGCGAAAGAATGACCGGACGGTATCCTCCAGACGGGCGGGAACGCGGCGGACGACATTTTCTATATTTTCGTTATAATCCACGGTGCCTTTGTCCAGCTCACCCCAGCCGCTGAAGATCACGTCGAATAAGAGCTCAAGATCCTGTTCGGAGGAACAGAACTGACGGAGGATATAGTGCCCGTCAAATTTTCCGATCACGTTGCCGAAGTCAAAGACGATATTTTTATATTTCATAGAGATTCTCCTTTTTACAGAATATGGAATAAAGTAAAGTGGGAATTCCAACTCATATCTATAGTAACACAAATATCTGTAAAATCAAAGAACTGTGTCAGCATGGCAGTAAACATGCAGGCATCAGGTGCGCCGATGTAAATCGGAGATCTCCGGTTGATTTTTAGATGGATTTATTTTTGCAGATGCCCCGGCCTCAAAAGAGTACCGGGGCAGATTCGGTTTAATAGCAGTTTTTACAGCCGCGGGATTTTCCGCTTTCTTCGATTGATCCGCTGAGGATGGTTTTGGAACGGGATAGACTTGGGCAGTTCGGAGTAGAGTGATATACTTCTCCGTTTGGCGTCCAGTAAACAGTGGTACCGGTATTCTGCTGAGCCTGCGCAGCGGCAGCCTGTTCAGCAGCAGCCTGTTCAGCGGCAGCCTGTTCAGCAGCAGCCTGTTCTGCGGCGGCCTGTTCAGCGGCGGCCTGTTCAGCGGCGGCCTGTTCGGCGGCGGCCTGTTCAGCGGCAGCTTTTTCAGCAGCTTCCTGCTCGGCTTTCGCTTTTGCCTCTTCTTCTGCCTTCTTAGCGGCTTCTTCTTCGGCTTTCTTAGCAGCTGCCTCTTCAGCTTCTTTTTGAGCCTGTTCTGCAGCTTTATCAGTTATGGTTATGGCAGCAGCGCTGCTGTCAATATTGCCGTTTGCTGTAAAGAATAAAGAAGCTTCGCCCGCCTTTTTAAATGTAATCACTGCTTTGCCGTCCGTATAATCAAGTTCAGCAAAATCATTTTTCGATAACTCAAGTGTTTCAATGTCCGCATTGGAAGGCACGGGCGTGATTTTGACTTCAACTGTATCTGAAATATCAAATGATGTCTTTCCCCAATCCACGTCTATGTCTGTTAATGTGGGAGACTGATTCATAGAAGCAAATACGATAAGGGAAGTTGCCATGATCGCAGCAGAAATTATAATATTACGTTTTTTATGTCCGTTTGCATCTTTCTTAACGGCAAAATATATGATGAATCCGACAGCGGGGATCCATGCATAAGAATAAACCGCGATAACTACGCAAATTGCCAGAAGTGCTGCTGCGTAAAACAGACACCCTTTCTTTTTGAACTTAGATTCCATAAACTTTTTCCTCTTTTCTTTAGATTTCCCAAGAAAACACCACATTTATATAAACCTTTCCGGGCTTATATCAAGAAATCGCAAAGAGTGATTATGTACCTCCACCTAAGTATCGAAGCCGCTCATTCGGTCATCCTAAAACCAAGGGCGAAAAGAACCACGTATCTACAGGCCTTATCGGTATTTCCCGTAAATACGCGGTTCTTTTAATGACTGGAGTATACGGGATTCGAACCCGTGGCCTCCACAATGCGAATGTGGCGCGCTCCCAGCTGCGCTAATACCCCAGAACTTATATGATCTGGAAAACCGGATGCTCCGGTTCTCCGATGGAAACAACGGGGCTCGAACCCATGACCTCCCGCTAGTCAGGCGAGCGCTCTCCCAGCTGAGCTATGTTTCCGTGCTGTCTGTGCTGCATCTCTATTGTTGATATGAGTACTGTACTTATGTAAGCGGCAGCAGCCTGCCGCAAGTGGACCTGGCGGGAATCGAACCCGCGTCCAAAAACCTGTCCCATGTACTTCTACTATCATAGTCAGTTCTTTTTCATTCCCTCTGCCGCACGGAAACGGACATCCTTGCGGGTTCAGTAGCTTCATGATACGCCTGACGGCTCAAAGCTTTGCCGTCATCGTTTCTCACATGTTTGATGCCGGATCCCTGAGGTGTGAGTGCCCCGGGGCTGACATGCGGCAATTAGGCCGCAGCTAATTCGTAATTATCGTTAGCGTTTAATTTTAAGTTTGCGATTTGACGCA
>HHCFR05603__coassemble_2587_pt1 | contig 6214 bp, 5 predicted proteins | sample HHCFR05603__metabat2_high_PE_041 | metagenome-assembled genome bin HHCFR05603
CTTAGAAATTCATTGGCATATGGCAGGCAAATATATTTTTACCGTTTAAAACTGTGAACACTCATTTTTCGTTGCTTATGAACCTGTTTTGATGTAAAATGTAGGAGAGAGATTATGCCTTTATATCTCTCTATTCTATTGATTAGGAGTTACTTTCGATGAACATTGTAGAACAAAACTGGGATCAGATACTTAATAAGATGAAGCTGGAATACTGCTCATCCAACATTTCATATAATACCTGGATCGCGCCTCTCACTGTGTACGAGGTGAAGGATAATACTGTGTATATCCTTGTAAAACTGAGGGCGAGCCTGGAACACATCGAGGAAAAATATCTGCTTCCTTTTAAGGTCTGCATTGCCGAAGTGACGGGGATTGAATATGAAGTCGCGTTTGTCACGGATAATCAGACCGTCATACAGGAAAAGAAAGAAAACACAGTAAGAAGGAACAGGGTCAATGCCATCTATGAGAAGGCGAACCTGAATCCGAAATATACATTTGACACCTTCGTTGTCGGCAGCAACAATAACTTTGCCCATGCCGCGTCGCTCGCGGTGGCCGAATCTCCCGGGGAGATCTACAATCCCCTCTTTATATATGGAGGTGTCGGGCTTGGAAAAACCCATCTTATGCATTCCATCGCCCACTTTATTCTTGAAAATGATCCTTCGAAGAAGGTTTTATATGTAACCAGTGAGACCTTCACCAACGAACTGATCGACGCCCTGAAAGTCGGTAAAAACGGCAATGAGCTTGCCATGACGACTTTCCGCGAGAAGTACCGTAACAACGATGTGCTTCTGATCGACGATATCCAGTTTATTATAGGTAAGGAAAGTACACAGGAAGAGTTCTTCCATACTTTTAATCATCTGCATGTGTCGGGCAAGCAGATCATCATCTCCAGCGATAAGCCTCCGAAGGACATCGAGACTCTGGAGGCAAGGCTGAGGACCCGGTTCGAGTGGGGCCTGATCGCAGATATCTCTTCTCCGGATTATGAGACAAGGATGGCGATCCTCCGAAAGAAGGAAGAACTGGACGGACTCGAGAGATATCACATCCCGGATGAAGTCATGCAGTATATTGCCAACAACATCAAATCCAACATCCGTGAGCTCGAGGGATCTCTCAATAAGCTGATCGCGCTCTCCAACCTGGAGAACAAGCCCATCGATATCCCGCTGGCGGCTGAAGCGCTCAAGGACATGATCTCTCCGGACAATACGAGAGTCATCACGCCCGAACTCATCATGGAAGTCGTCTCAGAACACTTTAACGTGCCTGTTGCGGAACTGAAAGGAAAGAAGAGGAACGCAGAGATCGTTCTTCCGCGCCAGATCGTAATGTATCTGTGCCGCAATATGACGGATACTCCCCTGAAATCCATCGGAGTACTGCTCGGAGGAAAGGATCATGCCTCTATCAGCCACGGCGTCAAGAAGATCGAGAATGACCTGAAGACAGACGAGGCGCTTAATAATACAGTAAATATTATAAAGAAGAAGATCAATCCGGTCTGAGCTTCATAAAAACCGGAATGTTAATATCTTCTCAGAATGTTGATAACTATGTAGAAAAATTGTGGATTCCACTGTGAAAACTATGAGGATAATTAAATACGGCTTTTCGGCCCATTTTTTATCCCCACGCTTTCAACAGCCTGCCTTCACACAATCTACAGAGTTATCAAACCGGACAAACCCTTATTTTTCAAGGGCTGGAGGCACTTATGAACATATTCACAGCCCCTAATAATAAGACTACGGAACTGTTTTATTTATATATTTATAAAATGCGCCGCCGGAACTTTATCCACACCCCCGGGGCAGAGCGAAAGGAGTTATCTTCAAATGAAAATTGTTTGCACGAAATCTAATCTGGCAAAAGGAGTCAGCATCGTATCCAAGGCAGTGCCGTCGAAGACGACAATGCCGATCCTGGAATGTATCCTGATCGATGCTTCAACTGATGTAGTGAAGCTGACGGCCAATGATATGGAGCTCGGGATCGAGACGACGATCGACGGAGAGATCACAGAGAGAGGGATCATCGCACTGAACGCCAGGATATTTTCCGAGATCGTCAGAAAGCTTCCTGACAATGATGTCACGATTGAGACAGACTCTGACAGCCAGGTCATGATCACCTGTGAGAAGGCGAAGTTCAATATCGCAGCACAGTCGGGAGAAGATTTCTCCTACCTGCCGGCAGTAGAGAAGGACGATTTTATTACTGTTTCCGAGTTTACCCTGAAAGAAGTGATCAGACAGACGATCTTTTCGATCGCAGATAATGATACGAACAAGATGATGACAGGAGAACTCTTTGAGATCGATGACAATGTACTGAAGGTTGTATCTCTTGACGGACACAGGATCTCGATCAGAAAGATCGAGCTGAAGGATTCTTATCAGCCGAAGAAGGTGATCGTTCCCGGAAAGACTCTTCAGGAGATCAGCAAGATCATCGGAGGAGAGGCGGAAGCGGACGTAGATATCTCATTTACGAGAAATCATATCGTATTTGAATTTGACAGGACGGTCGTTGTTTCCCGGCTGATCGAGGGAGAGTACTTCAGGATCGATCAGATGCTCTCGAGTGATTATGAGACAAAAGTAAGGATCAATAAGAGAGAGCTGCTGAACTGTATCGACCGTGCGACTCTTCTGATCAAGGAGGGCGATAAGAAGCCGATCATTATAGACATCAGGGATGAATCCATGGAACTTAAGATCAAATCTCAGTTCGGATCCATGGACGAGGTGATCCTGTGCACCAAGGAAGGCAAGGATCTCCTGATCGGATTCAACCCGAAATTCCTTATCGATGCGCTCAGAGTCATCGATGACGAGGAAGTGGATCTCTATTTCATGAATGCGAAAGCTCCGTGCTTTATCAAAGATGAGACGCAGAGCTATATCTACCTGATCCTTCCCGTCAACTTCAACGCGGCGGTTTAAGAGGATGGGAAACACAAGGAGGAATTGAGAGTATGGAAATATTCAGACTGCGCCCCGGAGATGAATTCATCAGGCTGGGGCAGTTATTGAAGGCGGCGGGAGCTGCCGGGAACGGAGTGGAAGCGAAGGAGATGATCCAGGACGGACAGGTCTCAGTCAACGGTGAGACTGAGACGAGAAGAGGAAGGAAGCTCTACTCCGGAGATACTGCTTCCTGCGGCGGCAGGGAATTTAAAATTGAAAAAGAGCAGGAATAAGTGTAGAATAGTGACGATGGAAAAAATATGGTAATCAAATCTTTGAAACTGAAAAACTACAGAAATTATGACTTATTAGATTTGACCTTTGATCCAAAGACAAATATTCTGTATGGGGATAATGCCCAGGGAAAGACGAATATACTCGAGGCGCTCTACCTGTCCGGGACGACGAAGTCCCACAGGGGGACAAAAGACAGGGACATCATCCAGTTCGGCTGTGATGAGTCCCACCTTGAGACAATCGTGGAAAAAAAAGGCATTACATTCCAGATCGATATGCATCTTAAGAAGAACAGCCCGAAGGGGATCGCCATTGATAAGATCCCGATCAGGCGGGCCAGCGAGCTGTTCGGCATTGTACATTTTGTATTCTTTTCACCGGAAGATCTTAATATCATTAAGGACGGACCGGCCGGAAGAAGGCGGTTTATAGATCTTGAACTGTCACAGCTCGACAAGATATATCTCAGCAATCTTTCGAATTATAACCGAATCATCAATCAGAGAAATGCCCTGCTTAAGGATATATACGGGCAGCCAGGACTCGCGGAGACTCTGGACATATGGGATATGCAGCTCGCGGAGTACGGGACAAGGATCTTGGAGAGAAGAAGAGAGTTTGTTAAGCAGGTAAATGAAATAATTTCTGAAATACATTACAAATTAACGGGCGGAAAAGAGAATATTACGCTCACTTATGAAGAAAGCGTCGGAGGCATGACGCTCGAGCAGGCTCTGAAGAAAAACAGAGAGCGGGATCTCAGGATGAAGAGTACTTCGGTGGGCCCCCACAGGGATGATCTCTGCTTTATCAATAACGGGCAGATCGATATCAGGAAATTCGGCTCCCAGGGACAGCAGCGCACAGCAGCGCTTTCTTTAAAACTTTCGGAGATAGAACTGGTAAAAAAGATCATAAAGGATACTCCGATACTGCTTCTGGACGATGTTCTGTCTGAACTGGACAAACACAGGCAAAACTATTTACTGGACAGTATTCACGATATACAGGCAGTGATCACATGTACCGGTCTGGATGAATTTGTAAATCACAGATTTTCAATAAACAAGATATTCCATATCAAAAATGGACACGCAGCAAAAGCAAATTAGGAGGTAAAAAAATGGGTGCATCAGGTACAGAATTTGATGCTGAATATGGGGCGGACCAGATTCAGATCTTGGAGGGGCTGGAAGCGGTAAGAAAGAGACCGGGAATGTACATCGGCAGTACCTCCACGAGAGGACTTCACCACCTTGTCTATGAGATCGTGGACAATTCGGTGGATGAAGCCCTTGCAGGTTACTGCGACGAGATCCAGGTGGATATCAACAAGGACAATTCAGTCACTGTAAGCGATAACGGACGTGGAATCCCCGTGGGAATCAATCATAAAGCGGGACTTCCGGCAGTGGAAGTCGTGTTCACGATCCTCCATGCGGGCGGAAAATTCGGCGGCGGGGGATACAAGGTCTCCGGCGGTCTGCACGGCGTGGGAGCTTCCGTCGTAAACGCGCTGTCTGAGTGGCTTGAAGTGGAGATCTACCACGAGGGACAGATCTATAAACAGCGCTATGAGCGCGGAAAAGTAATGTACAAGCTGAAGATCGTGGGCGAGTGCGAGCCGGACAGGACAGGTACGAAGGTCACCTTCCTTCCTGACAAGGAAATCTTCGAGGACACGATCTTTGACTATGACACATTGAAGCAGCGTTTCCGCGAGATGGCATTCCTCACGAAAGGACTCAGGATCGTGCTGAGAGACTGGAGAGGGGAAGAGCTGCATGAGCACACCTTCCACTATGAGGGCGGAATCAAGGAATTCGTCACCTATCTGAATAAGAGCAAGACGCCGCTCTATGACCAGATCATCTACTGTGAAGGAAGCAAGGACGGAGTCTATGTGGAAGTTGCGATGCAGCACAATGATTCCTACAGCGATAATACCTATGGGTTTGTAAACAATATCACGACACCGGAAGGCGGAACACATGTCGAGGGATTCCGGAGCGCGCTGACGAAGACGTTTAATGATTATGCGAGAAAGAACAAACTGCTGAAAGACAGCGAGCCGAATCTCACCGGAGAGGATATCAGAGAAGGTCTTACTGCGATCATCAGTGTGAAGATCGAGGATCCGCAGTTCGAAGGCCAGACAAAGCAGAAGCTTGGAAACAGCGAGGCAAGGGGCGCGGTCAATAACATCCTCAGTACACAGCTTGAAATTTTCCTGGAACAGAACCCCAATGTGGCCAAGATCACGATAGAAAAATCAGTCATGGCCCAGCGTGCAAGGGAGGCTGCCAGAAAAGCGCGTGACCTGACGAGAAGAAAATCCGCACTGGAAGGAATGTCTCTTCCGGGCAAGCTTGCGGACTGCTCAGATAAGGATCCTGCAAACTGTGAGATCTATATCGTTGAGGGAGATTCCGCCGGTGGTTCTGCCAAGACTGCCAGAGACCGTGCGACCCAGGCAATCCTTCCGCTTAGAGGAAAGATCCTGAATGTAGAGAAAGCCCGCCTCGACAAGATCTACGCCAATGCGGAGATCAAGGCGATGATCACTGCGTTCGGAACAGGGATCCATGATGATTTTGATATCTCGAAGCTTAGATATCACAAGATCATCATCATGACGGATGCCGACGTGGACGGCGCTCATATCAGTACGTTATTATTGACTTTCCTTTATCGTTTTATGCCGGATCTTATCAAGGAAGGCTATGTTTATCTGGCACAGCCGCCTCTGTATAAGCTGGAAAAGAATAAAAAAGTGTGGTACGCGTACAGTGACGAAGAGCTGGCAAAAATCCTGCAGGAAGTTGGAAGAGACAGCAGCAACAAGATCCAGCGCTATAAAGGTCTTGGAGAGATGGATGCCGAGCAGCTCTGGGAGACGACGATGGATCCCGAGCACAGGATCCTCCTTCGGGTGACCATGGACGAAGAGACATCTTCCGAACTTGATCTGACCTTCACCACCC